>Ga0182745_1003161_pt1 | contig 14341 bp, 11 predicted proteins | sample eDN3rd30CKraftBY_FD_128523 | JGI IMG/M metagenome (GOLD analysis project Ga0182745, IMG submission 128523) | Enriched backyard soil microbial communities from Emeryville, California, USA - eDNA 3rd pass 30_C Kraft BY (version 2) (version 2) | ecosystem: Environmental > Terrestrial > Soil >...
AATTGGAGGCAAAAACCCAATTGATGTTTATTATTGGTGTGATTTTTGCATGCATTGGATTTGTTGTCACCTTTTTTCTTTTTTATTTTTTATCCAATTGGATCATTCGTCCATTTAAAGAGATGGTACAAGTAATGAAAAAGGTGGAGGAAGGAAACTTTGATATAAGTTTAGCCATACAAGGAACAGATGAAGTGGCTCAGTTGAAAAAAGCATTTAATTCCATGATTTTTCAGCTTAATGATCTGATCAACCGGGAATATCGTGCTGTTTTAAATCAGCGCAATGCAGAATTTAAAGCCCTGCAATCCCAAATCCAGCCACATTTTTTATATAACACACTTAATGGCTTTATTGGTTTAAACAGAATAGGCGATAAAAAAACATTAGAACGGGCAATCCTTTCTCTAAGCTCTATGCTCAGATATAGTCTCCATCAATCGAATGAAGCAGCAATTGCCGAGGAGTTTTCCTTTTTACAGCAATATTGCCTGCTGCAAAAATTGCGTTTTCAAGACCGAATGGAAGTGGAGATCTATTGCGAGGATGCTGCTGCCGACTTTAGGATTCCGAAACTGCTTTTGCAGCCATTAGTAGAAAACAGCATTATCCACGGCATTGAGCCTAGCGAACATTTTTGCAAAATAACCATCTCTGCTCAACTAATAGAAAAAGAAGCCAATCAATACTTGCAAATCATTATTTCTGATACCGGCAGCGGCTTTAATATCAATAAGATGAAAAGTACACAAAGCATTGGCTTATCTAATAGTCAGGAACGGCTCAAACTTTTTCAGCCAAATTCTTTTTTCATACTAAAAAGTGAAATTGGCGTGGGCACAACAATTACGATGGAAATCCTACAAGGAGAGTGACAAAAATGAAGGTGCTGATTATTGATGATGAATTTTTAGTAAGAGCAGGTTTAAAAAGCATGCTAGAAGAGCTAGACAGTTCTTCTTTACAATTATTAGAAGCTGCTAACGGAGAAGAAGCTTTGCAGATTCTGCCAAAAGAACAGCCTGATTTAGTATTTATCGATATTCAAATGCCTAAAATTAGTGGACTGGAAGTCATAAAAAAAACAAAAGACTTATTGCCTCAAACTGCCTGGATTATTTTAACCGGCTATGCCGAATTTTCTTATGCCCATGCTGCTTTAAAACTGGGCATAGAGGATTATTTATTAAAGCCTGTCAGCATCGAAGATTTAGAGCGAGCCATTCACAAAAGAAAAAGGGAAAATGCTAAATATTATGTAGAACAAAATATTCAATTTGAAAATGAGTTAATCCGTATCATCAATGGCTTATCCACCTTTCAAGATACCACAGCCTATTCTGCTTTACATACAAGCCATTTTTTATGCTCTGTTTTTTTTATAGACAGTTATTACGAAGAAAAACAAATAACAGAAGCATTGCAGCAGTTTTCTCATTCACTTAAATTGTTGAGCTATGATTTTATCGAAAAGCATACTAGTATAGCTATTTTTACTTTATCTACCGGAGAATTGATAACCGTTGGAGCCTGGAATCCTCATGCAGAAAAAGGAAAAAACAGCATAGAAGCATATCTTTCCAAAACCCATGAGCTGCTAGAATCTTTCGGGAGCGCTTCTATTGCCATAACCAGCATTCAAAGTACAGCATCTTATGCCCTTCATGACATTCATCTGCCTATTGCTAGCATCTTGCAAGCAGCTCCTTTGCGAATTGTAATGGGCATCAATAAATATTGGAAACTAGATGCCTTTCCAAACAGCACACAAGCCGAGGAGGAGCTATGCAAAAATCTTCTCGCGCTGCAAGACTATGTGAAAGAAAAAAATTACTTATTGTATATGAAAGTAGTCGGAGATTTAGAAAGCTATTTTTCTTCCTTGCCAATCAATGCAACAAGGAAAAAAAATATTGCCTTATTTATCAATAGGGCAATAGGCTGCAGCCTCTCTGCTGCGGAATCTTTCGACAAATGGATGCATACGCTCAAAGAATTTGGCGAAGAAATGCTTGTTTCTGCTACCCAAGAAAAAAATCAGCCTGACCTTATTCAATTGGCCATCAACTATATCGACAAAAATTATATGCATAATATCGGCATTGGACAAATTGCGGAAATGCTGCAAGTAACTCCCAATTATTTAAGCAGCCTTTTTCATAAAAAAACAGGCACAACCTTTACTAAATATATAACTAATACAAGAATACTAAAATCAAAAGAATTATTGCTTGATCCATCAAAAAAAGTGCAAGAAGTAGCAGAAACAGTGGGCTATTTCAGCACAAGACATTTTACCAAGCTGTTTACAGAAATAGTTGGCTGCTACCCGTCGGAATACCGCAATCAGCTGAAAAAATAATAACAGGAAAGCAAAATACTATAAAAAACAGGGCAAAGGAATATTCCTTTGCCCTGTTTTTATAACTAGCTTTAAGCTTCTTGGCAATATTGATCAAATGCTTGCTGCAGCTTTTCCACTACTTGCTGTGGATCATGGCCTTCGATTTCATGTCTTTCAATCATTGTCTGTATTTGTCCATCCTTTAATAGAGCAAATGATGGAGAAGATGGCGCATATCCAGTAAAATAAGATCGAGCTGTTTCTGTTGCTGCTTTATCTTGTCCTGCAAAAACAGTAACAAGCTGATCTGGTTTATTGTCATGATTTAAAGAGAATTTTGCTGCTGGACGGGCAATTCCCCCTGCACAGCCGCAAACTGAATTTACCATCACTAGCGTTGTGCCTTTTTGAGAAAGCTTTTCTTCTACCGCTTCTGGTGTTGTCAATTCTTCATACCCAGCTGCTACTATTTCTTCTCGCGCTTGACGCACTACATCATTCATAAATAAAATAAAATCAATATTCATTGTCTATCTCCTTTTAATTGGCTATTTTTCGACCATCAACAGATATCTTCAGATAATGTAACTTTTTTGTCTTTCTTCATTATTATCAATCTAAAAGAAATTTTCAACAAATATGTTTTAAACGAAAACTGCAGGGTAATTAACTAGCATACACCATGATAATTCCTTCTTAAGAAATGTCAGGCTGTAGACTTATCAAACTCCTCTTTGTTCTTTAAAAGCTCGCTTGTCTATCAGCCTGACTATCTAATAATTATTAATAAATAGGAACAGTATCCTTATTCGTATTCTCCAATATCTCTTTTACTCTTTGCAAAAATCTTCCGCAGACTAATCCATCCAATACTCGATGATCAAGGGATAAACAGAGGTTAACCATATCGCTGATTGCAATCATGCCATTTTTTATAACAGGGCGCTTTACGATTGACTCTACTTGAAGAATAGCACTTTGTGGATGATTAATAATGCCCATTGATTGAATCGATCCAAATGAGCCTGTATTATTTACCGTAAAAGTGCCTCCTTCCATATCCTCAACCGTTAGTTTGCCTGTACGGGCTTTTTTGGCAAGCTCCGTTATTTCCCTGGCAATTCCTTTAATCGATTTTTCATCGGCATGGCGGATTACCGGCACAAATAAAGATTCTTCTGTTGCCACTGCGATAGAAATATTAATATCCTTTTTGCGAATGATCACATCGCCTGCCCATGTAGAATTAAGTTCTGGAAATTCCTTTAATGCTCGTGCTACTGCTTTTACAAAAAACGCAAAAAAAGTTAAATTAAATCCTTCTGCCGCTTTAAATGCATCTTTTATTTCATTGCGGTAGTTGACCAAGCTTGTCACATCCACTTCAACCATAGTCCAAGCATGAGGAATCTCGTGTTTGCTTTTTTTCATATTGGCAGCAATTGCTTTGCGCACAGGCGTTATTGGAATTTCGAGATCGCCTGCACTTGCCGATGCCTGCTTTGGCGTTTGCTTATTTGCAACAGGTGTTGCAGATGCTGGTACGTCCTTTTTAGACATAGCCGTTTCTGTTGGCACTGCAGGAGAGACTCCTTGTTCTATTGCCCGCAGAACATCTTTTCTTGTAATCCGGCCGCCGGCGCCAGTCCCCTTTATTGTATTTAAGTCAAGGCCAGCTTCTTGTGATAATTTTAAAACAGCTGGAGAATATCTTTGGTTATTATCTCCAGTATTTGTGGTTTGTTCTAATTTTTTATCTTCTTTTGCAGCTTCCAAGGAAGCAGCACTTGGTTTTCCATCCGCTGCCTCTATTGTACAAATTACCTCTCCTACCTGGATTGTTTCATCTTCTTTTACAAGCAATTCTGTAATAACGCCTGTGAAAGAAGATGGTATTTCTGCACTAACCTTGTCTGTTAACACTTCAGCCAACGGTTCGTACTTATTTACGTGATCGCCAATTCCTACCAGCCATTTCTGCAGCGTACCTTCTGTAACACTTTCCCCTAGCTGTGGCATCATGATTTTTTCAATAGACATTCTAGTCCTCCTTCTCTTTAGAATTCTGCTAGCTTTCTCATCGCCTTTTCGACTTTATCAGGATTTACTAAAAAATACTTCTCCATTGTAGGCGCATATGGCATCGCTGGGATTTCATCTCCAGCAAGGCGCATAATCGGCGCATCTAAATCAAATAGACAATGCTCTGCAATAATGGCAGATACTTCGCTAATGATGCTTCCCTCTTTATTATCTTCTGTAATCAGCAAAACCTTGCCTGTTTTTGAAGCTGCTTCTATAATTGCTTCTTGATCGAGAGGATACACCGTTCTTAAATCCAAAACATGCACAGAAATGCCATCTGCTGCTAATTTTTCCGCTGCCTGCAGCGCAAAATGCACGCATAAACCATATGTAATGACTGTAATATCATCTCCTTCTCGCTTTACATCCGCTTGACCGATCGGCAGCACATAATCCGTTTCTGGAACCTCGCCTTTAATTAAGCGGTAGGCGCGCTTATGCTCAAAAAATAAAACGGGATCTGGATCGCGTATTGCCGCTTTTAACAAGCCCTTGACATCGTATGGAGTAGATGGCATAACAATTTTTAATCCCGGCGTATTGGCAAACATTGCTTCAACAGACTGTGAATGATACAGTGCCCCATGAACACCGCCGCCATACGGAGCACGAATAACAATCGGGCATGTCCAGTCGTTATTGCTTCGATAGCGGATTTTTGCCGCTTCTGAAACAATTTGGTTAACAGCCGGCATAATAAAATCCGCAAATTGCATTTCCGCAATTGGTTTTAGCCCATACATGGCTGCACCAATGCCAACCCCTGCAATAGCTGATTCAGCAAGCGGCGCATCAATGACTCTCATCTCGCCAAATTGTTCATATAATCCTTGCGTCGCTTTAAATACGCCTCCTTTTACACCAACGTCTTCCCCTACTACAAATACTTTCTCATCTTTTTCCATTTCTTCACGAATAGCCATGGTAACGGCATCGATATAGGATATTACCGCCATTTAGTTTCCTCCTTCATTTCCATATACATATTTAAGTGCATCCTCAGGGTTAGCATATGGTGCATTTTCTGCATATTCTGTTGCTTCATCAATAATTGCCATGATTTTCTCATTCAGCTCTTTATCTTTATCTTCTGTTAAAACACCAGCACCTATTAGATAGTCTTTAAAAGTAATAACAGGATCTTTTGCTTTTGCTTCTGTTACTTCTTCGCGCGTTCGATATGGCCTGTCATCATCATCAGATGAATGGGGCGTCAGGCGGTACGATACGGTTTCAATTAATGTTGGACCTCCGCCATTTCTAGCACGATCTACTGCTTCTTTTGTGATCCGATACACTTCAATTGGATCATTTCCATCAACTGTATAGCCTGGCATCCCATACCCAATGGCACGATCTGATACATTGACGCAAGCTAACTGCTTCTCAATTGGTACAGATATGGCATATTTATTATTTTCACATACGAAAATAACCGGCAATTTATGTACACCTGCAAAGTTTGCTCCTTCATGAAAATCTCCTTGATTGGAAGAGCCCTCTCCAAAGCTGACATATGTGACAAAATCTTTTTTCTCGATTTTTCCAGCAAGCGCAATCCCTACTGCATGAGGAACTTGTGTAGTAACAGGAGAAGATCCTGTTACAATTCGATTCTTTTTCTGCCCAAAATGTCCTGGCATTTGTCTTCCTCCAGAGTTTGGGTCTTCTGCTTTAGCAAAAGCAGACAGCATAATCTCTTTTGTTGTCATTCCAAATGTCAGGACAACCCCTAAATCTCGATAATATGGAAGGATATAATCCTTTTGATTATCAAAAGCAAAGGCTGTCCCTACTTGTGCTGCTTCTTGTCCTTGGCAGGAAACGACAAAAGGAATCTTTCCTGCGCGGTTTAATAACCACATTCTTTCATCTATTCTCCGTGCAAGCAGTATTTGCTCATACATAGAAAGCACTTGTTCATCTGTTAATCCCGCTTCTTTATGGCGATTTGCAACCATTTGAAAACCTCCTAAATAATTGTTTATGACATTAATATTTTTTTGCTTTAGAACCGCGAATCTATCAGTAACCTTTATTGGCCGGCCTTATCCATGGAGTGCATTTCCATCAACCGCTAATGCCGCTTCCCCTATGGCTTCTGATAAAGTAGGATGTGCATGAATGGTGGAACCAATTTCCCAAGGAGTTGCATCTAGCACACTTGCGAGTGCCGCTTCTCCAATCATATCTGTTGCATGTGGGCCAATAATATGTACACCTAACAAATCGTCTGTCTGTTTATCCGCAATAATTTTTACAAATCCTTCATGTTCTCCATATACTAGCGCTTTGCCGATTGCTTGAAAGGAGAATTTTCCTTTTTTAATCGCAAAACCGGATTTTATTGCTTGCTCCTCTGTTAATCCGATACTGGCAATTTCTGGACTTGTATAAATGCATTTTGGCACCTTATGATAGTCAAAGATTTGCGGATTTAAACCTGCGATATGCTCCACTGCAATAATGCCTTCATGTGAGGCAACATGGGCAAGCTGCAATCCTCCAATGCAATCCCCAATTGCATAAATATGGCTTTCTTTTGTTTGATAAAAATCATTCGTTTTTATTGCTGCATTTTCTAGAACAATCTCTGTATTTTCTAGTCCGACTCCTTCCGTATTGGCGGAGCGCCCAACAGAAACCAATAATTTTTCTCCTGTCAATGTTACCTGCTTTTCTTGCTGCTCAGCTTTAATTGTCACCATATCATCTATTTGCACTGTTTCAGGCAATACTTTAGCCCCTGTAAAAATTGTTACGCCCTTTTTTTCCAATGCTTTTTGCAATTCTTGAGAAATTTCTGCGTCTTCTGTCGGTACAAGTCTGTCTGCATATTCAACAAGAGCAACTTCCACTTCAAAATCAGCAAGCATCGAAGCCCATTCCACCCCAATTACTCCACCGCCGACAATAATAATGGACTTCGGCAATTGCTCTAGCTGCAAGGCCTCTTCTGAGCTGATTATTTTATGGCCGTCTATTGTTAATCCTGGCAAGCTTCTAGGGCGGGAACCCGTTGCAATAATTACATTTTTGGGGACCAACATAGCATTTTCTTCTTTATTATTCATTTCAACTGAAATAGTTCCAGGCATTGGCGAAAAAATCGATGGTCCTAAAATTCTGCCAGTTCCTTCATACACATCAATTTTGCCTTTTTTCATTAAATACCGCACACCCTGATAGAGCTTTTCAACAATTGCATTTTTGCGTTCTTGCACTTTGGAAAAGTCAATGTCAATGTCTTTTGCCATAATTCCAAAATTACTGGCAGATTTTGCAGTACGGTAAACTTCTGCGCTTCGAAGCAATGCTTTACTCGGTATGCATCCTTTATGCAAACAAGTGCCGCCCAGTTTTTGTTTTTCCACAATAGCTGTTTTCATTCCTAATTGGGCAGCGCGAATTGCAGCAACATATCCCCCTGTTCCACCGCCTAAAATTACTACATCATATTCATTTGCCATGGTATTCACCCTTCTTTTTTTCATTTCCTCTACAGCGTTTATGCTGCTTGTTTTACTATAAAAAACTAATACTACATCAATCCATATTTCTCCAGTTTATAATATAAATTTCGAACGGATAATCCTAATGCTTTAGCAGTTAGCGTTTTATTCCCCTCATGTTTTTTTAAAGTATTTCCAATTATTACTTTTTCATATTTTTCTACTAATAAAGATAAGGGAGCGCTTTCCTCAATTTCTGGCAAGACTTCTTCGTTTTCCGTGGGTTTATACTGAAAGGAAAAGTGTTTTTTTTCGAGTTTACGCTCCTCCTTTGGCAAAGAAACCATTGCCAATTGGATAACAGCCTTTAGCTCTTTAGTGTTGGCATGGAATGTCTGCTTTTGAAACATTTGAAAAACCTCTGCATCCACTTCCTCCACATAACGGCCGTATGCATCATTGCATTCATTTATAAAACTTTCTATTAATAAAGGCAGATCTTCTAAACGCTCATGCAATGATGGCAGATGAATGCAAAATTTATTCAACTCATAATACAAAGCTTCTATAAATTGTCCCTTGACCATTTGCTTTTCTAAATTTTCTGAGGAACCTGCTATAATTCGAATAAAATTGTTATTTTTTGCACCTAAAAAAGCAAGAAGCTTTTTCTGCAGCAATAATGGCAGCCTATCAATTTCCTCTAAATATAACGTTCCTTGAAAAACTTCTTTATTAGTATCGCCATCATTGGGAAAGGATAAAAATTGCGCCAATAAATTTTCTGTTATCTTTGTGCAGGAAATTCCTCTAAATAAATGGCATTTTTGGCTGCTTTCATGATGAATGGCTGAGGCAAACATTTTTTTTCCAGTCCCCAATTTCCCTCTAATAAGGACAGGCGTTTCTACCATGCTTGCTAGCATTGCTTGCTGATAAGGGACTTTCATCGAATCTGATTGAACCACTATATCTTTAAAGGTATAGTTTGCGTCTGTTGCTTCTTGAAAATAGTGCCTATCTACTATCTGCTTCGCCGCAAGCATCACCTTCTCATATTTAGGAATCAGCCGAATATTGCCTGTCCATTTTCCTTCTAGCGGATGAAAAAAAGATGTCGTTTTAGCTTCAAATAAAGGCAACAGCTTTTCTTGGAAAGAGGCCCTTCCTTCTGCAATATTTTGCAAATCAACTTGAAGAAGCAATTCCATTTGATAACAATCATTAGCGTCAGATGCTGGCAGCAATAAAAAAAGGGCACCAATGATTTGGTCTCCATAATCATAAATGGGGGCACTGCAAATAAATAGCGGGAATCCATCCTTTGACAATAATTTATCCATCTCTATATTGCCTGTTTCTAATATAGTTATTAACCTGCTATGTGGCCATACTTCATTGATATGTTTTTTATTAGCCAAATCCATCTTTTCAGATGCTGCAGAATTCGAAAAGATAATATGGCCTAATTTATTTATAATTAATACACCCTCGTTTATTTTATTTAGCATCTGTTTCAGATGGAAGGAATGCTGCATGCTGCGAAATCCTCTTTTCACATAAATTTCTAACTAGACCGTGCAAATTATTTCATAGTTATAATATAATCCTATTTTCATTATTATGCAATTTTTTTCTAGATATCTTAATTTTCTGTTTCATTTTGCTTTTGCATTGGAAAATACATACTCTTTTATTTATCGCTAAAAAGCATGCATTTGATAAACTGCATGCTCTCTCTTTATTTTATCTGTTATTCTCTATTTTGCAGAAAATCCGCTAAACTGCTTTTGGCAAGAACAGGGTTATCTGTAATCAAAGCATTCATGCCGCTTTTTGCAAATAATTTCATTTTTTTAGGATCATTTACTGTATAGGCTCTAACTTTTATGCCGAATTTTTCTGCGCTTTTGATGAAATCTTTGTTTACTAAACGCTGATTAGGATGAATCCCCTTGGCTTTTATTGCTTTTGCATACATCCAAGGCTGATAAATTCCATCAGAGAATAAAAGGGCCGTCTCAATTGTTTGATCTATTTGATTACATAGCACCATGCTGTAATGATTAAAAGACGAAAAAATTATTCGACTCCCAAGTCCATATTGGTGAACAAGTTCAATCGTTTGTTCCTCCATCCCTTTATAGGGAAGCTTATTATTTTTAAATTCAATATTACAGCTTATATTGGTATACTGCATCCATTCAAAAAATTCATGAAGGGACGGGATTTGCATCTTTTGCCCATTTCCATTATATTTAGAAGCAGCATCCAATGTCCGTATATTTTTGTAGAGATAGTCTTTGACATAGCCTGATCCAGTGGTTGTTCTGTCTACTTTTTCATCATGGATAATGACTAATTCTCCATCCTTTGTCATTTGGATATCTAATTCAATCCCATCAGCAGAGGCCTTTTCTGCTTGTTGAAAGGACATCATCGTATTTTCTGGAAACTTTGCTGAATATCCGCGATGAGCAAAAATAAGTGGCATTTTGACACATCCTAACATTTTTTATAGGGGGAAAAGCATTTGAAACCTTTACAGCTATCACCTGACACAGCATTAAAACTCGCAGAGAAGCTTCAAGTTCCTTTAGAACAGCTTATGCATATGCCTCAGCATATATTGGTGCAAAAATTAATGGAATTAGAAAAGGAAAAGCAATAATCTATCATAATTTTTTTAAAAGTTTTCTTTAAGTTATGGTATAATAAAAATACCATTTTCTTTATTCCGTTTTGCATTTTTATAAACTAACTGGTCTTGTTTCTCAACAAGAGCCAGTCTTTTTTATTGGCTGTTTTCCCTTTACAGATTACCCTTATTGAACAAAATAAAAACAGACATCAGGTCATTTCCTGATGTCTGTTTACATGTTTCTTCTAATTATTAAGCTTTAACAACGTTAGCTGCTTGAGGGCCACGTTGACCTTCTTCTATATCAAAAGTAACTTCTTGACCTTCGTCTAATGTTTTGAAACCTTCAGTTTGGATAGCGCTGAAATGTACGAATACATCTTGTCCTTCAGAAGATTCGATGAATCCAAAACCTTTTTCTGCGTTAAACCATTTTACTTTACCTGTAGCCATGTTTATTTTCCTCCTATGTGCAATTCGCACAATTAAATAATTCACTATCCCTGCTCTTTTTGTATAAAAGATGAATCTTCTAACGTCGAACAAAAATAATTCTTCTTTATAGTAACAGGTTCTCCTGAAGAAAGCAAATATTTACAGTACAATAATTAAAACAATGCTTGTTTACTGTTATTTATCCACTCTAATTATTCTTTTTTTTAGGCTGTTTTCGCATACTTTGTTGTTTTTTAATATGCTCAAATTGTAAGAACCAGTTCGTTCCATTGCGCTCCAGACACTCGCTTTCATTAAGTTTATAAAGTGAAACTTCAATCAGTGGGGGGTTCTTTAAAACTAACATGGAAACTTCACCATAGCCTTACTTAATGCCCTCAGTTTCTAAAATATTAAGGACCTCTTAAAACGCCACTATGAGCAATTCTGTGCGTTTGCGGGCGATGACGATGTGCTTTTAACGGAGTCCCTCAACTTATTAAATGGATTCCTACGCTTTAGCTTAACGGGTTTACTTTGTGAGGTGCAAAATAGTAAAACGCAAGTTAAGTCATAGGTCAAATAGCAAAATAAACACAGTGAATTGTCTATTTTTTTGCTTAAAGAAGTTTCTTAAGTTACAAGTTATTTCACTTCTGATACTTAATTATCAACACTGGTAAGTATTCTCTTAATAAATTTGTTTGTCGGGTTAATAATAACCTTAGTGTTGTTATCATTTAACACTAAATTTTAACGTGGAGGGATATATTTTGAATATTCTTTTTAGCTTATTCTCATCCTTAATTATTATGGGTATTAGAGTAGCTTTTTTAATTAATGATATAACCTCCCGATTAACAAACTTATTAAGAATGTCACCATTAACTTAAAGTTTCGAGTATTCAGCAAGTATCGTCTATTCGCATTATTGAAAGAAAGGGTGAGTACAAAATTGTGCTTGCCTTTTTTAACGAATTTGCCCTAACTGGCGAATTTTACAAAGTTCTTTTTAGTAACATTTTTTTCAGAATATTTCTTGCTGAATTAGGAACAATATGGATGAGGTGATGGTATGGATGAGAATAGATTAAAACTCACATCTTCCGAAATCGGAACACTATGGGGAGAGTATCTTAACGGCACAATGACAGATGTAGTAAATAGATATATGTTCTCTATTATTGATGACGAGGCAATAAAAGCTATTTTTGAAGATGCTATTAAAACGTTTGGAAAACAAAAGCAACAAATCGTGACTTTTATGGAGAACGAGGGCTTTCCCGTTCCAATTGGATTTACTGATTCCGACCTTTTTAAGGGTAAACAGCGATTGTTCACTGATATATTTTGCCTGAATTATTTACATATCATGACATTACATGGTTTGCTAGGACACAGCACTGCATTAGCAGTATCAGTTAGAAAAGACTTAAGAGATTTTTACGATTCATGCGATAATGATGCGAAAAATATGTATCATCAAACAATTGAGTTATTACTTGATAAAGGAAATTTTCAAAGAGACCCTTTATTTTATCCAGCTAAAAACCCTGAGTATGTTTCCAGCCACGATTTCACTGATGGATTTTTCGGAAAGGGTAGAAAATTAGCAGCGACAGAAATCATTAGTATTTCTTTCAACCTAAAAAAAAGCATTATGGCTAAAACTCTTTCTATCGCATTCAGTCAAGTAGCTCAAACAAAAGAAGTAAGAAAGTTTTTAACTGACTCCGAGAAAACAGCTGATGGTCAAATAAAAGCATTTTCAAAAATAATGCAAACGGATAACTTACCAGTTCCTAAATCTTGGGAAACAGAAGTGACTACTTCAACAGACTCCCCTTTTTCCGATAAGTTAATGTTGTATCATATTGGATTCTTGTTTCAAGCGGCACAAAACTATCATGGGGCAGGTCTAGCCTCAGCCATGCGAACAGACCTTGTAACTGCTTATGAAGGTACTATTCTAAAGAATCTTATGGTTACGAAAAAATGGTTTAATATTATGGTTCAAAACAAATGGTTAGAACAACCTCCACTTGCTCCTAATAGAAAAGAACTTGCAAAAGAAGTGTAGTGAAAAAATTACTTGAGTAAATATAATTGAATAAGAATACACTTGAAAAACTTATATGGAGCATCGCACTTCCTGGATTTGGACAGATTTTAAACGGAAGGTATTTTAAAGGCACAGTTTTTTTGGTGCTTGAATTTCTAATTAACATCCAAGCAAATTTTAACAAAGCGATAATTTATAGTTTTCACGATAAAATACAACAAGCGATAGAAGTAACTGATTATCAATGGCTAATGTTTTATCCTTGTCTTTATTTCTTTTCAATGTGGGATGCCTATAAGGATGCAGGAGGTGATAAAGAACCTCTTTCATACTTGCCATTTGTTTTTTCTGCTTATTCCGTAACAGTAGGTCTAGTCTATTCTCCTACTTTAACAATCTGTGGAGTATTATTTGGAACAGTATGGTTACCAATCTTGTTTTTACCTATTGGAATTTTCGTTGGAACTGTATTAAAAAAAGTACTGATAAGAATTATTAAGATATCGTAATAACATTTACGCTAAATATTGTAAGAAAAAGGTAAGTCACGATTCGAGAGCGTAGCTTACCTTCTTGCTATCAATTTAGTTTTGTATTAAATCAATGGAGGAGTAAGTAAAAAGATTGTTTACTCTTAATAAAATCGCAGTTTTATTAATAAGGTTCTAATGGATTAAGGATATACCATTAGCACCCTCATCCTCCTACCCCTTCCTCAATCCTTTTTCATCTACTTCATCTATCCAATCGTTGTATTTCTCATAAAATGGGAGTATTTGTTCTGCTTTACCTGCTATGACTTCGCGTCCTCAGTCATCGTAAACAAAGAAAATAATGTCTTTTGGTCTACATAATAAGGAAAATCATTACATCTCATATTCGTTTACATCGTCCAACCCGAATGGATAATTTTCTTTGAACCTGCTCTTAGCCTCTTCCATACTTCCCAACTCCGCAAAGAGCTGCTCATTTTTAAGGGAACCAACTTCAAAATCTAACCAAACACCATACTGCCCATTGATTAGCTTTGTTTCTTTGTCTGAGCCATCAGAATAAAGTTTGATTTTTCCTTCTTTAACCTCTGTTACAGCCTTCTCCCAAGTTAACTGCTTAACAACAGGATCATCTATGCCTTTTATTCCTTCTTCAATCGCCCTCAGCTTGTTGAACCCAATATTGACTTCTGTGCCATTTGGTATATTAGTAGATAATTCAATTAGAAACTTTCTTCTTGAAATCCTTTCGATTTTGGGGATGATTAATCATTTTAGCTGCTTCTCGATTAACTACCGTGTATTTCCCTCTTTCTTGCACATAAGCTA
>Ga0182745_1003167_pt1 | contig 14327 bp, 11 predicted proteins | sample eDN3rd30CKraftBY_FD_128523 | JGI IMG/M metagenome (GOLD analysis project Ga0182745, IMG submission 128523) | Enriched backyard soil microbial communities from Emeryville, California, USA - eDNA 3rd pass 30_C Kraft BY (version 2) (version 2) | ecosystem: Environmental > Terrestrial > Soil >...
GGACCACCTTCAAGCCGCTGTTGCGCAATTCCGCTGCCACCTGCCGCATCAGCGATGATTTTCCGGAACCGCTTTCGCCGGTGAACAGCACCAGGTTTCCCGGTTGTACAGGAAGTTCAAAGTCTCGCACGATCACGTGTTCGCCTTGCTCGAAATCGATCCCGAAATGATCCATCACCAGCGAGGCCCGAGTGGAGTTTTGTTTGGGAAGAAACTGATGTGCTACGTTCAGAAACATCGCTTTCCTAAATGGCAAGGTTAGAGGTTAGGATTTAGTATTTAGTATTTATCTGTTAGGGTTTATGGTTTAGCAGCCTGTTGAAAAACATGAACTTTCGGCCAGGCAGAAATGTCCGGCCCACTTTTCCTAATGATCCAGAAGCTCCCGGTGGCACAGACATTTCTGTCTGTGCATTTTTCAACAGGCCGCTAAATCCTAGTGCCCTGTCAGGGCTTGGTTTTGGGGTACGTGATCGCGAAACGTCCTCCGTTGTCGGACTTTGCGTTAAGCCCGACCCGAATTTTCAAAATTGACAAAGCACTAGATCCTATCCCCTAACATGCAGTCTGGTTTCCGGAAACTCCGCCAGGATCCCGTCCAGTGACGATTGCACCGCTTCCCAGTCATCAAAGGGCACTTCCAGAGTGACCTGCATTTTCGCCAGACCCTCTTCTTCCTCCTCTGGAGATTCTTGAGCGAAAGGATCGGGCGCCAGAATCAGGTCCTGCAACTGTTGTGCATCGAAGCCGGTCAGCGTCGCATCGAAATCCGGCAGGTCCTGGAGTTCGGCCACCACATCCACCAACTTATCCGCATCCCAGTCGCTGCCGACGGAGGCATTGTTGAGCGTGATGTTGAGCGCCTTTTCCTTCTCCAGTGGCAAGTCGACAATCACACACTCAATTTCCGTGGCTCCCTGATGCTTGAGCACCTCCAGCCGCTGATGCCCGGAAACCACATTGCCCGTCCGCTGATTCCAGACAATCGGCTGCACCAGGCTGAATTCCGCCAGCGATCGTTCCAGCTTCTTCCACCGGGCATCACCCGGACGCAAGGCAATGCGCGGGTTGTAGGCTGCCGGGTTCAGATCTGTAATGGGACATTTTTGAATCAGCATTGCGAAAGAAATCCTGTGAATGTGTTTCCAGTTTTGACAGGCTGGAGCGTTTTTCAAATCTTGTCGTGAACTTGCCTCGCGGCAGGCCCCGGATCGTGCGGGGTGAATGCGATTCATTAAAGCGAAAGACGGCCTGCGGACGTTGCGGCACGGATCAGCCAGCAGCAAACATCCGCAGACGTCACGTCTTGAAAATGCTCACGAGCACAGGCTTTCCGATGATAACTCACCGGGAGCAGATTCTGGAGAAGCGTCTTCCAGCCCGTCACCAAAATCATCGTCCGGAAGCCCTTCCCAGCTGAGTTCGTCATCCAGTTCCAAAAATTCTGGTGACGCTTCGAAGTCTTTTCGCAATTCTCCCTTGATGCGAGCCAGACAGCGCGTGACATGTCCCTTGGGATGTCCGAAGACATTTCCAATCCGGTCCAATGGCCATCCAGCATTTTCACGCAACGCGAGCATGGCCAGGTATTTCCATTTCCGCGAATCTTCTCCCGCAAAATGGTCATGGATCAGCTGCCAGAACTGATCGGGTCCAGACCGGGGCAGAAGGATCTTGGTGCCATTCGATCGCGAGACGGACATGTGCTCTCCTCAAACAGGGAAACTGGCGTCAACAATCACGGGTCGAGCAATTTGCTCTGGCCTGCCCTCACGACGAAAGCGTTTCAATTATTGAAATGCTGAACACCGCGAGACAGGACCCGGACAGTGCGGGATGAATACGCTCTATGCATTGGATCGCATGAGTGTTGCGCAAAAGCGCAGCGTGAATCTGGTAAATGAGCGAAGGAAAGAGCAATTCGCGAATTTTTACGTTCTTTTCGAAGATCATTGACTGTGAACGACCCGGGAACATCCAGCTGTCCCGAAACCGAGTCCCGAAACCGCGTCCCGAAATCGAGTCTGGTCTGCATTGAAGGAGATGGACGAACTTGCAAGAATAGCTGGCTCGTTTTTACTTGAGATGAAGCAGATTGCTCTGGTTTGAGTGACTGTGAATCAGGAAAATGAACATCGTTGAAATACGATCCGCGACGTGAAGAGCGTGGCTCGGACAATATAAATTCGCTCTCCAGCCCTCATTTGAAAGATATTCGATGCCACTCAAGGACGATGCTCTGCAAGGTCAGCTCGAGCGAGCCAAAGCCGAACTCGATCGCGCCGCTTCCACGCTCGGCGAGCAAACAGCCAAGAAAAACCCAATCTGGCGACGCGCCAATTCACGGGTTCAGCAAATCGAAGGCCGTCTGAAAAGCCGGGCCGCCGTGGCCAACGTCAAGGCAGAAGACGCGGCCAGCGAATAGAGCTGGATGCGCACGGAATTTGCGCAGTCGTGACAAAACAGTCGTGACGAAGTGGTCGCGGTTTGTTTGAGAAATTGACGGCGCGGAGCGCCGTAACTCAAGCAAAAATACAGAGATCGGAACGAAAGCTGAAATAAAATCCGCTGGATGAAATGAGATGATCTTCGTTGACCACAGATGAGCCGCACGATGAGCAATCCATCGCCTGGTGCCACGTTTAACCGATATGTTCTCGTCCATGAGTCTGTGTCTCACTGGACTGCCGAGATGGAACGCCTGTTTGCGGAGCATACGGAAATCATATTTCGCTGGCGTCCTTATCGCGAAGAATTGTTCGACGAACTCCATCTGGCCAGCTTGATTTTACTTGTCGTGGCACCGGATGATGACTCGCTGAGCCTCATTCAACAGTTGAAATCGACGCAACGATCCCTCCCGATGGCCTGTCTGATAAAACAGATGAGTGTGGAATGGGAATGGCTGGCCCGCGAACTGGGGGCCGACGTGATTCTCTCTGAAACCACTGAAAAATGGCGAGTTGCCCATTCGCTCAGGCGTCTGCTGCACGTGCAGACAGCCGCTGTTTGATTAAATCCAGTAATTTTCGCTGGACAGGGTTTTCGGTGACCCGGCGCAAGCTGTAACTATAGCAAGTCGTGGGACGCAGGAAGTGACTGAGTGAGCGTTCACAAAGCTCTGGATCTCCTGGCGCATCTGGAAGCACTCTTCCCACCAGCCCGATTCCCATCCCTTGTTTGACACAGGCCCGAATGGATGCTGCCAGCACCAATTCGAATCCACGTTCGGGATGATCGAAAACTCCCGCATTCTGAAGAATCAGCCGGCCTTCATCATCCGGATAGCCGTCCGGCAGATTGAGGACCGGGAATTCGGCCAAATCTTCCGGCATGATCTTTCGCCGTCGAGACAGCGGATGCCCTACAGGCATAATGACCATCATTTCGATGTCATAGAGCTTTTCGACGACCAGTCGGTCCGATTCGTGGCAGCCCTTCACGTCGCCGATCACCACATCAACTTCACCATTTTCCAGAAGTAGATTTCCCTGATCGAAAAAACCTTCGCGCATCACCAGTTGAACGTCAGGGTTGGCGATTCGAAATTCTTTCAGACAGGGCATGAGATCATCCGTAAAGCTGCGAGGCGGAGCCGCGACAAGCAGATGTTGTGGTGCGCTGCCACGTGTTTCCCGAAATCGATCCTGCAGGGACTCAAACTCCTTAACAACCGGTGCCGCCATCCGGGCAAACATAATTCCCGCTTCGGTCAATTCGCTGCGGCGTCCCGAAGAATCGATCAGCGTTGTGCCCAGCAATTGTTCCAATGCCCGAATCTGCTTCCAGACAGTAGGATGAGAAAGTTGCAGGGACTTTGCAGCTGCGGACATACTTCCCAATCGCACGGTCTCGCAAAAGCTTCGCAACTGGGAATAAGAGAGATCTTTGTAAAGCAAGGCATGCCGCAGCCTGTCCGTCATCACCGACTCCGCAACAGGGGGCTCGCTGGAGAATCATTTTTACGGATTCGCACAGGTGGTTCGCCCCGAGGATGCATTCCTGTGGATTTCATCACTGAGAGTCTGTCTGGAAAAGTCAATTTGGGCAGCAATTGGTTTCTTTGTCAGAACACAAATCACTCGATCTCACCTGCCAAAGCACCCTTCCGGACAGACTCTGAGTCGTTCCAAATCTGATCAGTAGAAACCGAGTTTTTTGATCGAGGATTCTCAGGCAAACTCCCGGACGAAATCCCCGTTCAGGCAATCAGGTCTGGAATGACGCTGGCGGGAATCACACCGGTCAGCTTCTGGTCGAGTCCCTGATATTTGTAGGTGAATCGTTCGTGGTCATAACCCATCAGTTGCAGAATGGTCGCATGGAAGTCACGCACATTGACTGGCTCTGAGATCACATTATAGGAGAATTCATCGGTTTCCCCATAGACCTTGCCGGCATTCGAGCCCCCTCCAGCCATCCACATGGTAAAGCAACGAGGATGGTGGTCCCGGCCATAATTTTTCTTGGAGAGTCCTCCCTGGGAGTAAATTGTGCGTCCGAATTCTCCCCCCCAGATCACGAGTGTTTCATCCAGCAGGCCTCTCTGTTTGAGGTCTTGAATCAGCGCGTAGCAGGCTTGATCGACGTCCTTGCACTGGGACGGCAGGCGTCCCGCTACATTGCCATGAGTATCCCAATTGTTATGGTAAATCTGGACAAAGCGGACACCTCGTTCCACCATCCGGCGGGCCAGCAGCACCGTGCTGGCGAAACTCCCCGGTTTTTTTGCTTCTTCACCATAGAGTTCGTAAGTGGCTTGGGACTCTTGTGACAAATCTGTGAGTTCCGGAACGCTGGACTGCATCCGGTAGGCCAGTTCGTACTGTTCAATCCTTGTGCGAGTCTCCACGTCTCCAATGGCTTCGTAATTGATTTGATTTAACGATCGCAGCCCATCCAGCGTCTTGCGTCGCACTTCGGCTGTGACACCGGCCGGGTTATTAATGAAGAGGATGGGGTCTTTCCCAGCACGAAATGCCGTGGCAGCATGTTCTCCGGGAAGATATCCCGATGACCAGAGACGCCCGGAGATGGCCTGGATCTGTTCGGTATTGGTGGACTTGGCGACCATCACCACAAATGTGGGCAAATTGTCATTCAAGCTGCCCAGCCCATAGCTCGCCCAGGCTCCAATACATGGACGGCCACTGACCTGGTTTCCCGTCTGCATCAGGCTGATGGCGGGTTCATGATTGATGGCTTCCGTATTCATTCCGCGCATGAAGACCAGATCGTCCGTCATCTTTTTCATGTATGGCAGGAGTTCGGACACCCACATTCCGCTTTGACCGCATTGTTCGAACTGATAAATCGAAGGAGCAATGGGAAAACGTGCCTGGCCGGAAGTCATCGTGGTGAGCCGCTGACCATTTCGGATGGACTCCGGCAAGTCCTTGTCATACCAGTCAGCCATCACCGGTTTGTAGTCGTACAAGTCCATCTGGGGTGGTCCACCCACCATGTGCAGATAGATCACATTTTTGGCTTTCGCCGGGAAATGCGTGGGAACCTGACCCCGTGATCCAGTGGGCATCTCGGGGCCAGCCAGTCCATTTTTCGCGGCCAAAGACGCCAGTGTTAATCCTCCAAGCAGATTGGTCCCCTGTCCGAAGAAATGTCGGCGGGTCATCTTCAATTTGAATTGATCGAACGGATTCATCGTTGTCCTCACTCAAAAATGCCAGATCTGTTCCGATGGAGATCAGTGAAAGAGGCTCGGGCCCGGCATGAATGCCGGGCCGTTTCCCCGATCTCTGTCTTCTTTCCCCGCTTCATTTATTTATTTAAAACTTCGTCAAGGTTCATCAATTGATTTGTCAACATGGTCCAGGCTGCCAGTTCCACAACGGAAAGCGATTCGTCCGGTTTCGATTCTCCGACATGAATCACCTGCTGGGCCAGGTCGGTATGGTTGTCATAAAAGGTACGCAGTTCGCCCAGCGAGTCCTGGATAAGCTGCTGTTCTTGAGGCAGAAAATCACGACAGACCAGACGCTGGCTGAGAAACTGCAGTCGACGCGGAAATTCCGTGGCCGGCTGTTGCAACGTAAGTTGTGCCAGCGCCCTGGCAGCTTCCACAAACTGATCATCATTGAGAGTCACCAGCGCCTGCAGCGGAGTGTTTGTGCGTTCGCGGCGGACAACACAAAACTCTCGATTGGGAGCATTAAAGATTTCCAGTGAAGCAGGGGGCGCCATGCGTTTCACAAACGTGTACAGGCTCCGGCGATAAAGGTCCTCGCCGACGTCCTGTTTGTAATTGCGAGTTGTGCTGCCCGGCATTCCCACGACTTCCCAAAGCCCATCGGGTTGATATGGCTTTAAGCTGGGACCGCCAATCGTCGGAACGAGTTCGCCACTGACAGCCAGTGCATAATCCCGTACCATTTCCGCGTCCATCCGGAACCGCGGTCCGCGGGAGAGCAGACGGTTGTCCGGATCGATCTCCAGTTTTTCCGGTGTTGTTGCGGCGGATTGTCGATACGTGCTGGACATCACCATCAACTTGAAAAGACGTTTCACGTCCCACCCAGATTCCACAAAATCGACTGCCAGCCAGTCCAGCAACGGCTGATTCATGGGGATTTCCCCCATCACTCCCAGATCGCCAGTGGTTTTCACCAGGCCGACTCCAAAAACCTCCTGCCAGAAGCGGTTGACGGTCACCCGGGATGTGAGTGGTTGTTCCGGCAGCAGTAACCATTGTGCAAATCCCAGGCGATTTCGAGGAAAATCTTCTGGAAATGGAGGCAGAATTGCGGGAGTTCCCGGCTTGACCTGCTCCAGTCGCTGATCGTATTCACCACGATTCAGGACAAAAGCCACGGGCTCCTGCGGCTTTTCCTGCATCACATAGGCAATGGTGCCACGGGATTTCAGCGTGTTGACCTGTTGATCGAGATCGGCGGCAATTTTTGCGGCTGTGCGAAAAGGTTCGTCAACTGAAGTCAGCCACCAATCATAAAGTGTATTGAGTTCCTCGGGAGTCCGCTTGTCTGCCGACTTCTGCAAAGTGGCAATGAGGCCGGTAACATTTGCCAGTGCAGTCACTTCGCCGGATGTCAGCGTTCGCGAATACAGGCGGAGATCATTGAGCGCGAAGCCGCTGGCGGGAGATGTTTTGTCACGTTGACCAATTTTAAAGGGGACATCCGTTCGCGTATCTCCCTTCAAGGTATTGTTCTGCACCCTGTTTTTCTGAAGCGCTCCGTTAATATAAATCTGTACTCCATCCGGTTTTTTGGAACCGTTATAGACCACGGCGATATGGGCCCAGGCGTTCGCCGGCACCTGCTTGTCGCTGACCACTTTCAGGGCATCATCGCTCCATTTATGGATGATATGCGTTCCCACCCGGCGACCTTCGATCCAGATGTCCCAGCCACGATAGCCGTTGCCATCATCCATGCGGGCCACGATGGCAGCACTGCCGTCGTGTGCGGGAGTTCTGATCCAACCGGAAAAGCTGAAAGGTTGTGTCCCATCAAAATCGCCAACATCCGGTAATTCACCCAGCCCCGTTTTGGAAACTTGAGCTGCCTGCGGACCGGTTTTTCCTTCAATCCATTCCGTGCCTTCCGCGACAGGGATCTCACGTGATTCATCGTTCACCGTGACTGTGACGAATGATCCCTGCTGGGTGAGCGGGGCATGAAAACCCAATTGCTCCACCGGCACCGCCTGGGTGAACACGTCTGGGGAAGCCGTGGCAACCCAGCGATCAAACTCAGGGCGCGCATCCTGCCGACGTTGATCCACGGCAGTCTTCGCTTCTGCAGCCAGTTTCGCGACAGAGTCCCACTCCTCCCGGTCTTCATCGCGCGGCACGACAATCACGGGAGGAGTATCTTTTCGATTTCCGTCCATGGCCGCCTGAGTGGTGTTATTGAAGAAGGCAGCCAGTTCGTAAAATTCTTTCTGTGTAATAGGGTCGAATTTGTGCGTGTGGCAGACAGCACAGCCAGCCGTCAGCCCCAGCCAGACCTGTGAGGTCGTATCCGTCCGATCGCGGGTATAGAGCACCAGGTACTCTTCGCTGATCGAGCCTCCTTCGTTCGTCGTCATATTGCAACGATTAAATCCAGACGCGATCTGCTGATCGAGAGTGGCGTTGGGCAAGAGATCTCCAGCCAGGTTCTCAATTGTGAACTGGCTATAGGGCATGTTCTGATTCAAGGCGTCGATAACCCAATCCCGGTAGGACCACATTTCGCGGTAATTATCAAAATGAATCCCGTGCGAATCGGCATACCGGGCATAGTCCAGCCAGTATCGTCCCCGATGTTCTCCCCAGGCAGGGGAGTTCAAGAGCTGATCGACCAGCGTTTCATAAGCATTTGGGCTGTCATCCTGGACAAATGCTTCCACAACTTCCGGACTGGGAGGCAGACCGGTCAAATCCAGACTGACACGGCGTGCCAAGGTTCTTCGATCTGCTTCCGGTGCGGGGTCGAGATGAGCAGCTTCGAGTTGGGCCAATACAAACTGATCAATCGGGTTTCGAACAGCCTCCGCGTGTTTCACTGTCGGTGGCATGGCTTTGACAGGAGCAATGAATGACCAGTGGAGTTGATACTCTGCCCCCTGTCGAATCCATCGCGTGAGCATTTCTTTCTGGGCGGGAGTCAGCGTTTTCTTCGTTTCCGGCGGAGGCATGACCTCTTCCGGGTTCGTGGAAGTGATCCGGCTGATCATTTCGCTCAGTTCCGGATGTCCCGGATCAATTGCAGCGGATTCCAATGCGGCATCGTGTTGATCCAGTCTCAATCCAGCTTTTCGCGAAGCGCTGTCCGGACCATGACAGGCAAAACAGTTTTCTGACAGAATCGGCCGAATATCCCGGTTGTATTCAATTTTTTGCTCGTCCGCATATCCAGTTCCCGAGACAGCGGCACACCACACTGCACAGAGTACGGCAATTCGCCACAGGGCGTGACACCTCGACCATCTGGTTGACCATGCCGGCTGATGTTGCACAGGGGAAAATCTACGAGAAAAAGTGTTCAAGATCATGACTCCGCGTTCCTGATTTCCCGGATGGCCAATGCGATCCATACAGAAGGCATTCTCTTTGCGGGGACGGGTTCTGTCAGGAGTTTCCATCCTGGGGGAGAATTGAGTGCACAAAGTCGCAGGGCGTGCTGTGGGCTGCAGACTTGGAGTAGAACGTTTCTTTCCCGGATTCTTTACGGGGAAACGACTGGAGGAAAAAACTCTGGAGGGGAAGGCAACCTTCATGAGAAAACCCGCCTTCAAAATGAAATGCGATTTTCCGTCAAGGCTTTCACGCAGGAGCAGGAGCGGGAAACAATACCGGGGAGTGAAACACGCTCGCGACCAAACATGAGCGAAGAATTCGTCAACTCATGGAGCACCACCATCCCGACAACGTGCCTCTTGCACGGACGGAATCCGGTCCCATGTCAGAATCCAACTACTCAACGGCGATGATGAGCGGAAGGGATTTACATCGATCTTAATCAGGAAGCCAACGGGCAAATCTCTAAAACAGACAGTCAAGTCAAACTGCCGGTCCCGGAAGTGGCTTGGCTCCTTATTCTGACAAGTCGACGTAACACCCGCGACACCATCGCAATCAAAGCCTGGTGACGGGTGGCTGAGGACTCAGTGCTCATCTCTCAGCTCGAATCGGGAGGGCACAGTGCGGCACGAAATTCTGCTGCGTTCAAACCATCTCTCTCAATAAGAAACGGAATCAACACATCAGGAACTTATCATAAGGCTGCGAGGGTGAGATGTCCACTCTATTTTTCCAGTGAATCTTGGCTGGCGAGCCCCTCGATTTTTACTGATCCTCCCCGCCGTACGAGGTTTCTACCAGCCTGCAAGCTCGGGAAAGCGCACATCCGGTTCATGCGTCGCGTGTCTCTGGCTCAAAACGTCACTTCAATCACGCGCCCCATGATCAGGCGAACGTAGCGTTCGTCCACTTTTTCTTCACCATTTTCATCGGTCACCCGGGCTTCGATTCGATAAATATGTGGAATTCCGGGAATCAGCGGCTCTGAAGTGAAGTGCCAGACAGAAGGCTCCTGATCGTCCTGAAAGCCCTCCAGGAAATCCTGCGTACGATAGATGTTCATATCGTGCACCCGAACGTTTCTGGCGTTCGGAATCCGCACATCCACAATGGCCGCTCGCGGGTGCATTTTGACTGGAACCGGACGGGACTTGATCTGATAAGTCTGCCCGATGGTGCCTGGAGGAGGCTGCCAGGTTGTGGCGGTGGCCGCCGAGTAGCCGGGCCCGGGACCATGAATGCCGGTTGCAGAAGGAGTTCCCGCTGGCATCTGTCCCATGGAAACACCTGGCAAGGAAGGAGTGGAATAGGGCATCCCGACCGGAACGCTGGATTGCGGCGCAAAGTCACTCGCCTGCATCGGGATAGGAAGAAGGGCTGCGCCCGTCATGGCCGTTTCCCCCCCACGTTGACACGGACATCCGGCATCGGCGGTTGTCGATCCCAGTGTTCCAGCTACGACCATGGTCAGCATGGACGCCAATGTGCAGCGACTAAAATTCATGGCATCGGCCTGTGAAGTTGCATCTGTTCCAGGATGAGACCCGCATGCCTGCAGACCACTTCCTTGATTGGGGACTCGCGAATCGCGATTGCATTCCAGCACCAATCAAACACCGGAATGGAATCAGGAAAATCTACCACCTGTCGCGGGGCAGGCAGTAACTTGTCGTTGGATTTCAGGAAATGGTGCGTTTTGAAAAGCTGCGAAGAGTCACGGTCGTTGCAGACCAAAAACTCGCCGCAAATTGGCAATGGAAACTTGTGCCGAAGAATCGCGATCTCCCGAATCTCCCCGGTGCGAGACAGGGGGCGTGATTTTTGAATCAGGTTTTGCTGCAGGGGGGGGGGCTAGTGCTGGCCGTGGTGGCAGGGCGGGTGTGCCAGAAGGTATTCCAATGACCAGAGCAAGTTGCTCTGGCCTGAACCCGTTGGAAAGGGATTCTGGTTGATGAAATGTTGAGTGCCGCGAGGCAAGTTCGCCACAAGATTTACAAAAACGCCCTAATGGTGACGAGGACGCTTGCGTCGATTCTTTGTCGTGGTGATGGTCCCCCTGATTACATCATCAAATTTCATCAGCGGCCGCAGCATCTGCAGAGAGGCATCAGTCCGCTCAGCATCTTGATGCTGAATGGATTCCGAGCGCGATCCGACAACCTTTTTAAGTGAGTTGTGCAAGCAAGCCAAGATCTGATCCCTCCTTATTCCATGGGGACGGTGCCGGGGGCAAGTGCCAGTGTCAATCAACCTGTGTCAATCAACCTGTGTCAATCAACCTGTGTCAATCAACCTGTGTCAATCAACCTCTCTCGCCCAGTGGCCATCCCGTATTTCTGCCATGTCCTCTTCAACAAGGCACCACGTTTCCTAATGCTTCGTCGACTCTAAAATTCAGGGTCGGCCGGAACGCAAAGTCCGACAACGGAGAACGTTTCGCGGCCACGGACCCCAAATCCAAGCTCTGACAGGAGTACGAGCTGCCAGACTCATGCAAGTGTGATGAATCAGCAGAGAAAACCGTGATGTCCGTCCGTTAAGCAGACGGAGTGCCAGACCTCAGAAAACCTCAAATTGTTTCGAAATCGGCTCTTGAAAGTTCTTCGACTGGTTGAAGATCGCGCGATTCGCCAGCACCCCTGCCAGAAAGATAAGCCATTCGGCGTTGAATCTCATGATGATCCGGATTCGCTTTTTCTGCGCCTTGTCTTTCTGCGCCTTGTGAAGTGATGGAGCCTCTAAGAGTTGAGAGTAATTAGTCTTGAACCATCGAACTGGTGAGCCTGCCAACTTGGCGGTTGGTGTCTGTGGTTCAGCCGTAAGTTCCGCCAAAACGTGAGAAGCCAAGAGTGCGTAAAATTCTGTAATCTATTTTCCTGTATTGCGTTACGTCTTATTTTCAGCTTGGCACAGCGTTTGTAGTGAAGAGTGAGAAATCTTCTGGTCGCGGTGCATCTGCACTTCGGGTCTTTCTCCAGGATTTGGCAGGCCGACTGCCAGGCATGGCTGAAAGGCTGGATCTGACAATCTAAATTGAGGTGAGGAGTCATCATTCATGGCGAAGAAGGCCAAAGGCGGTTCCAGGATCGTTCCGCTCGGAGACAAAGTCGTTCTGAAGCGGCAGGCAGCTGAGTCTAAGACAGCCGGGGGGATTGTTCTTCCCGAATCTGCGAAGGATAAGCCACAACGTGGTGAAGTCATCGCCATTGGTGATGGGCATACCAAAGACGATGGCACCAAAGTGCCGCTGACGGTCAAGGAAGGGGATCGTGTGATCTTTTCTTCTTATGCTGGAGATGAAATCAAGATTGGAGATGAGGAGTACCTTCTTCTTCGCGAGAGCGATATTCTTTGCACCTATTGATTTGCATTAAGCAGAGTCTCAATGGGCTGGCGGCCTCGGCGTGGTCTGGATTATGTGTTTCAGCCTGTGAGTCCTGTTGCGGGGTCTGTTTCGGCAGGATGGGCAAGTTGTCTCGATCAGGTTGAAGCAGAAATTTTGTGTCGTGTCTATTCGAAGTTCAACAATGGCAGAGTTTGCATTCGAAGCGATGCCCTGAAGACGCAGGGCTTTGATTTTCATATGGCTGCTTCCGGATTTTGGGCTCCAGGAAAATTCCCTGCTGGCCCGGGTGGCGGCTCGTGGCAAGGCATTCGAGCGAACACTGCCTTTCAGATATTCAAAACCATCATTACGGAGACTCTTCCATGGCCAAGATGATTGCTTTCGATCAGGAAGCACAGGAAGCGCTGCGGCGCGGCGTGAGCAAGTTGGCCCGCGCTGTCCGTGTCACCCTCGGTCCTAAAGGCCGAAACGTCATTCTCGAAAAGAGCTTTGGCTCACCGACCGTTACCAAAGACGGCGTGACAGTGGCCCGTGAAATCGAACTGGGGGAGAAGTTCGAAGACATGGGGGCTCGTATGGTGCGGGAAGTTGCCAGCAAGACCAGCGACATTGCTGGAGATGGCACGACAACCGCAACCATTATGGCAGAAGCAATCTACAACGAAGGTCTGAAAGCAGTTGTGGCAGGTGTTTCGCCCTTGGAAATGAAACGCGGGATGGACAAGGCCGTGGGCTCCATCATCGAAAAACTCAAGGAAATGGCGATTCCCTGCAACGACAAAAAGTCGATTGCCCAGGTTGGTACGGTCGCTTCCAATGGCGACGACACCATCGGTAAAATTCTGGCAGATGCCATGGAGGCTGTCGGAAAAGACGGTGTGATCACGGTCGAAGAAGGCAAATCTCTGCAGACAGATTTTGAAGTCGTCGAGGGGATGCAATTCGATCGCGGTTATCTCTCTCCGTATTTTGTGACCGATCCTCAGGACATGGAATGTGTTCTGGAAGACGCCTATGTGCTGATTCATGAAAAGAAGATCACCAACATCAAGGATTTGGTGCCGGTCCTCGAGAAGGTGGTCAACTCCGGGAAACCTTTGCTGATCGTGGCTGAAGACGTAGAAGGGGAAGCCCTGGCCACGCTGGTGATTAACAAGCTGCGAGGCACATTCAAAATCGCTGCTGTCAAGGCACCTGGATATGGAGATCGTCGCAAGGCCATGCTGCAGGACATTGCGGTGATGTGCGGTGGACAGGCGGTCTTTGAAGACTTGGGGATCAAGCTGGACAACCTTCAGCTGTCCGACCTCGGCCGTGTCAAGAAAGTGGTGATCGACAAGGACAATACAACGTTGATCGAAGGTGCAGGCAAGACGGCTGATATCAAGTCTCGCATTGAGCAGATCAAACGTGAAGCTGAACTTTCCACCAGCGATTATGATAAAGAAAAGCTGGAAGAAAGAATCGCCAAACTTTCCGGCGGCGTGGCCCAAATCAATGTTGGTGCGGCCACCGAATCCGAGATGAAAGAAAAGAAGGCTCGCGTGGAAGATGCTTTGCATGCGACCCGGGCAGCGGTTGAAGAAGGCATCCTTCCGGGCGGCGGTGTCGCCTTGCTGCGAGCTTCCGTGGCCGTTGCTCAGGGCAAGTTGACGCATGATGAAGAAGTGGGCTTCAACATCATCAAGCGTGCCTGCCGGGCTCCACTGACCCAGATTGCTAATAATGCTGGCGTCGATGGGGCGGTGATCTGCGATCGCGTTTCCGGCAAAGAAGGGAACGAAGGATACAACGCAGCCACCGATACCTATGAAGACATGGTGAAAGCCGGCGTGATTGATCCTGTCAAGGTGACGCGGACAGCACTGCTGAACAGCAGCAGCGTCGCAACGCTCCTCCTGACCAGTGATGCACTCATTGCTGAGAAGCCCGAGAAGA
>Ga0182745_1003169_pt1 | contig 14324 bp, 10 predicted proteins | sample eDN3rd30CKraftBY_FD_128523 | JGI IMG/M metagenome (GOLD analysis project Ga0182745, IMG submission 128523) | Enriched backyard soil microbial communities from Emeryville, California, USA - eDNA 3rd pass 30_C Kraft BY (version 2) (version 2) | ecosystem: Environmental > Terrestrial > Soil >...
ATATTTTTAAAGTCTTCAGCGTAAACCTGCGTCATCCGCTAAATCCGTGTTCATAATTTGAACGCATACAATGCTGTTAACGCTGATGAACGCGGAGTTATATTTTTAAAGTCTTCAGCGTAAACCTGCGTCATCCGCTAAATCCGTGTTCATAATTTGAACGCATACAATGCTGTTAACGCTGATAAACGCGGAGTATTATTTTTAAAGCCTTTCACCGTAAACCTGCGTCATCCGCTAAATCCGTGTTCTTAAATTGAACGCAGATGGTGCTGATGATGCGAATAAACGCGGTGTAATATTTTTAAAGCCTTTCAGCGAAAACCTGCGTCATCCGCTAAATCCGTGTTCCAAAATTGAACGCTGATGGTGCTGATGATGCGCATAAACGCGGAGTAATATTTTTAATCTTTCAGCGTAAACCTGCGTCATCCGCTAAATCCGCGTTCCAAAATTGAACGCAGATGTTGCTGATGACGCTGGTGAACGCGGAGTTAGGTAAAATTTTGCTAACCATTAAAGCAATTAATATTTGCGGTTGTTGAGATTTATTGTCTTTTGATAATCCATTCTTCCGAAGTTCGTCTTCTTCAAATGTTTCAAAGAATAAAGTAGTCACATTGTAAAACAAAAGGTGGTAATTAAAGGAGTAATGAACTAGATTTAAGAATCATCCAAAATCAAAAATCAAAAAATCAAAAATCAAAAAATCAAAAAATTACGAATTACAATTTTAAATTCCTCACACAATCTGTCCATCTTTCATATGCAAAATTTTATTGCTCATGGTTGCTAATTCTTCATTATGAGTTACTATTAAAAAGGCCTGATTAAAATTATCTCTCAGGCTAATAAATAAATTATGAAGGTTTGATGCGTTTTCAGAATCGAGGTTGCCGGTTGGCTCATCAGCCATAATTATCGTGGGGGAATTAATTAACGCACGTGCTACTGCTACTCTTTGCTGTTCACCTCCCGACAATTGCTGAGGCTTATTGTTGATTCTATCTTTTAAACCAAGAAAATCCAAAAGTTCTAATGCTCTTCTTTTTACTTCCGCAGAATTTTTTTTCGCAATCCACCCCGGAATTGAAACATTTTCCAATGCAGAAAATTCCGGAAGTAAATGATGAAACTGGAATATAAATCCAATATTTTGATTTCTAAATTTTGCAATATTTCCTGCACTTAGTTTATTTACCTGCTTTCCATCAATAAATATATCACCTGAATCCGGCTTATCTAAAGTTCCTAAAATATGTAACAATGTGCTTTTGCCTGCACCTGATGATCCTACAATACTTACAACCTCACCCTTTTCTATATTAAGGCTTACACCTTTTAAAACTTTCAAATTCCCATAGCTTTTGGTAATATTCTCTGCTCTCAACATATTCCCGAAAATAAAAATTAAAAATGAATTTGCTTCAGTAATTGCTCTATAACCAATCACAAAAACTTAACAATAAATTTTCCAAATGCTTTAAACTTTAAATATATAATCAAATAAAACATATTAATAAAAAAAACAAGTTTGGTAATATCACAGTAACTTCTACATTTGCAAAAAAATAAAACCTGAAAAGCTTATGTTTTGGACTTTAGAACTTGCCTCACACTTAGAAGATGCCCCTTGGCCGGCAACAAAGGATGAGCTGATTGATTATAGTATCCGCAGCGGCGCACCGATAGAGGTTATTGAAAACTTGCAGGAACTTGACGACGAAGGTGAAATTTATGAAGGCCTTGATGACATCTGGCCTGATTACCCCAGTCAGGAAGATTTTTTCTTCAATGAAGATGAATATTAATTGAAAATATTCAGGAGCAATGCTCCTGAATATTTTTTTATCCCATTTTTTCTATAACACCTTGTGTAACTCCCATTGAAGAGAATCCTCCATCATGGAAAAGATTTTGAAGTGTTACCATTTTTGTAAGGTCTGAAAATAGAGTAACTATATAATTAGCACAATCTTCAGCACTTGCATTGCCTAACGGACTCATTTTTTCTGCATAATCAATAAACCCATCAAATCCTTTTACACCACTACCTGCAGTAGTTCGTGTTGGCGATTGTGAAACCGTGTTCACCCTAACTTTATTTTTAATACCGTAATGATAGCCGAATGACCTTGCTATACTTTCAAGTAATGCCTTTGCATCTGCCATTTCATTGTAATCCGGAAAAACTCTTTGTGCAGCTATGTATGTTAAAGCAACAACGCTTCCCCACTCTTTCAAGGCATCCACCTTCATTGCAGTTGCCAAAACGCGGTGCAGGCTTACAGCCGAAATATCTAAAGTTTTTGCATTGAATCCGTAATCAATTTCAGTATATGATTTTCCCTTTCTTACATTTAAACTCATACCTATTGAATGCAGAATAAAATCAAACTGACCACCAAAATGTTCAATAGATTTTGATATTAGGTTCTCTACATCTGCAGAACTGGTAACGTCGCATGGTATAACAATAGAATTTGTAGTTTCTGCAAGTTTGTTTATTTCACCCATTCTTAATGCTACAGGTGCATTGGTTAGAACTATTTGAGCTCCTTCTTCAAAACAACGTAATGCTGTTATCCAGGCAATTGACTTTTCATCTAATGCGCCAAAAATAATTCCTTTCTTGCCTTTTAATAAATTGTACGACATAAATTATTATTTAAAAAAGTAAAAATAATGATTGTTCAACTATTTGCTTCAATCATTTCTTTGGCATTTGCGCAAGCCGCAGATGAAGGATTTTCACCTCCAAGCATTTTTGCAATTGCATTAACCATTTCCGGCTTATTTAATTTTTTTATTGATGTTTTAATTGCCCCGGTGGAATTATCTTTAAAAACATAATAATGATTATCTGCTTTAGCAGCTATTTGCGGCTGGTGTGTTATTGTAATTATCTGATGAGATGCTGACATTTCCTTCATTATAATACCGACTTGTTTTGCTGCTTCTCCGCTTATTCCCGAATCTATTTCATCGAAAATAAGGGTTGGCAATTGCAGTTTTTTCGCAACAAGCGATTTTACAGATAGCATAAGCCGGTTTAATTCACCTCCACTGCCAACTTTAGCAAGGCTTTCAAACCTGGCATCCTCATTGCCCTTTTTGCTTATGTTAGCGTTAAACAAAAAAGTTACAAGATCTTTTCCATTTGTACCGTAATCTGTTTCCGAAATTTCAATTTTTAATTCGGCATTGGGCATCCCCACTTTTTTTAAAAGAACATTTACATTTTTTGAAAATGATGCTACTTGCTGTTTTCTGCTTTCGGAAAGCCTGATTGCCTCCCCACTAACCTTATGCCACAAACGTTTGTGCTCTGCCTTTAATTGCTCAATTTTTTCTTCATTAGTTTGAACTTCTTCCAATTTTAACTGAAGATAATTTTTTATGGTAATTAATTCAGCAGTTGAATTAACCCCATGTTTTTTTTGCAATTTATACCCGGCTGATAACCTGTCGTTCACAAATTCTATTCTTTCCTGATCATTATTAACGTTATTATACAAACGTTCAAGCTCTCCGGAAATATCCTGCAATTCTATTATACTTGAAGAAAGCCTGTTGCGTAAATCAGATATAGCGGGCGACAAATCACTCACTTGTGCTAATTGCTGAACAATGGTTTTTATTGAATTAATTACCGGAATCTCACTATCACTAAGATTATAAACTGCGGATTGCAACTGCCTGCTAATTTCTTCTGAATTGTTTAAAACTTTCAATTCTTCACTTAAATGTTCAAGTTCATTTTCCTGAAGTTCCAATTCCTCAATTTCAGAAAAAAGAAACCGGTTGTAATCCTTTTCCTTTTCTGCCTGTGAAATAGTATGTTCTAATTTATTGAGTTCAAAATTTATTGCCTTATACTTTAAGAAAGTTTCTTTGTAATTTTTTAAAATTTTAGAATTGTCGGCAAGTGAGTCTAAAATGGTTAATTGAAAACTATTATTGCTTAGTTCACGTGCATCAAATTGTTGATGAAGGTCAACTAAATAAAAACTTACAGCTTTTAACTGTAATAAAGTTACCGGAGTGTCATTTATAAAGCTTCTGCTTTTTCCTGAAGAATTTATTTCTCTTCGAATTACTATTTCGCTATCGTAATCCAAATCATTTTCAGAAAAATAATTTTTCAGTTCTACATTTTCTGAGATATGAAACCTTCCTTCAACAATACACTTTTCATTTTTGGATATTAACACCGAAGTGTCAGCTCTTTCTCCCAAAATAAGATTAAGCGCTCCCATTAAAATACTTTTTCCGGCACCGGTTTCACCTGTAATTACATTCAGGCCGTGGCCAAAATTTATAGTAAGTTTTTCAATAATCGCGTAATTATTGATGTATAATTGTGTAAGCATAAAATATCCTCAAATTTACGTTTTAGGCATAAAAAAAAGGTAACACTTTTCAGTATTACCCTTTTAATAATTCTTCTGGTTTATTTTCCTGTTTCAGAAACAGAATCTGCAAGATCAGAATCAACTAATATGCGTCCGCAGTTTTCGCACACCATTATTTTTTTATGCAATTTAATTTCACTTTGCTTTTGAGGAGGAATTGAGTGAAAGCAACCACCGCAAGCCTCTCTTTCTACAGCAACTACAGCAAGGCCATTTCTGTAGTTATTTCTTATTTTATCGTAACCCTGTAAAAGCCTTTCTTCAACCTGCGCACGTGCTTCTCCAATTTCTTTATTAAAAACCTTTTCTTCTTTTTCAGTGTCTTTAATGATCTTTTCAAGTTCAGCTTTTTTAGCGGCAAGGTTAGCTTCTTTTGCAGCAACAGCCTTCTTTGCATTTTCTAAAAGAACTGCTTTTTTAGCAAGATCCTCATTTGCATTCTTGATATATTTCTCAAAAAGCTTTTCGTCTAGTTGCTGAGTTTCTATTTCCTTATTTATCGCTTCGAATTCACGGTTATTTTTTACATTTTCACTCTGCTTCTCATATTTTGCGATAAGCGCCTTCGCTTCTTTAATTCCTTCTTTCTTTTGTTCAATAAATTCCATGATGCCATTAATCTCTTCTTCCACTCTTGACTGGCGGGCATGCAGGCCTTCAATTTCATCTTCAAGATCTTTAACTTCCATTGGCAACTCTCCCTTCAAAATGCGGATTTCATCCAATTTGCTGTCTATTTTCTGCAAACGGATTAAAGAAACAAGTTTTTCTTCCACTGAAAACTCTTTAACAGCCATATATGTTTATTTTAATTTTAAGAAAAATACCTAACAGGATTGGTATTCAAATTAGTTTTTAGGACGGCAAAGTTAGGAAAATTCTCCCGTATTATATCATGCAATAATTCAACTGTAAATTGTTCGCTTTCATAATGGCCTATATCTGCAAGAATGATTTTACCGTCTGCATCAAAAAATTCATGATATTTTACATCTGAAGTAATATATACATCAGCTTTAGCTGAAATTGCCTTTTTTAATAAAAAAATGCCGGAACCTCCACATAAGGCTACCTTTTTTATCACTTTTCCGGGCAATGCGGTATGCTTAATTACTTTTAAATTAAACTTTTCCTTCAATTCAGATAAAAACTCATTCTCCGGTAAAGGTTGTTTTAAATTGCCTGTTACACCTATTCCGTATTCATTTACCGAATTTGATAAGCGATAAATATCATAGGCAACTTCCTCATAAGGATGATTTTTTAGCATTGCATCAAGTATTTTTCCTTTTTGCCAAAATGGAAATATAATTTCAAGTTTTGATTCTTTTTCTACTTGCCGTTTATTAATACTACCTGAATATGGATTGGAGTTTTTTAAAGGACGAAAATTACCAAGTCCCGAAGTTTCAAAGCTGCATTCATCATAATTATTACCAATTCTTCCGCCGCCGGCGAGAAATAAGGCATTTTTTAGTTGCTCCTTATGAGTTTCAGGAACAAAAACCGCAAGTTTTAATAGCACATCTTCTCTTTTGTCAAGAATTTTCACATCCGTTAAACCTAATTTTTCTGCTATTTTAAAATTGACACCTCCATGTATGCTGTCCAAATTTGTGTGACAGGCATATATAGATATATTGTTTTTTATGGCAAGAAGTAAAGTTTTTTCAATATAGTTTTTGCCTGTTAGAGATTTTATGCCTTTGAATATTATAGGGTGGTGTGCAATTATTAAGTTACAATTCCTGTTTACAGCTTCTTCAACTATTTCGGGAATGCAATCAAGGCACGTTAAAATGCCTGTACATTCAAGTGAATCATTCCCTGTAATTAAACCTGCATTATCATAACTTTCCTGCAAGGATAAAGGAACAAGCAATTCAAGTTTTTGTAAAATTTGGGAAATAAGCATTTTAGTTATTTGCAGGCAAAGATATTTTAAATTTTACGCTCTACGTATTTCCACCATTTTCTCTGCCTTATGGCAGAAGCAGGCATATTTTTTTAAAAGTAATGCAATAAAAAGTATAAAATGTAGTTATAGTTAGAACGGTTCGCCGTCCATCCAATAATTCATAAAAAGCCCTAACCTATGTGTGCAAAGACCATGGCAAAAACCATCGTTATTAGTACGCTTCTGATTATCTCAAGCATTAGTATTAAAGCGCAGTTACACGCCAATTTTACAACTTCAACAGTTTCAGGATGTTACCCTATTGTAGTTCAGTTTACTGATGCAACAACCGGTGGAACCCCCACTTCGTGGAAATGGGACCTTGGAAACGGTACTACATCATTTCTTCAAAACCCATCGGTTACATATTTCACACCCGGGCAATATGATATAAAACTTGTTGTAAAAAACAGCCAGGGACAAGATTCTATTGTTAAGTACGAATACATTACAGTTTACGATAAACCAACAATTAATTTTACCGCCAGTAACGTAACCGGATGTTTTCCTATGCCGGTGCAATTTAACGACCTATCAAACCCCGGATCAGGAGAAATATTATCATGGCAATGGGATTTCGGTGATGGATTTTCTTCCGATCAACAAAACCCTTCTCACATATATACAGCAGGCGGAAATTACAATGTTTCCCTTCGTGTTATAAATGAATTTGGTTGCTCAAATTCAATCACCCGCCCACAATATATTAAAGTAAACGCAGGTGCAAGGGCAAATTTTACTCACTCAGCACCTACAAGTTGTACAGCGCCAATTAATATAAATTTTACAAATACATCAACAGGTTCTCAACCACTCACTTATCAGTGGAATTTTGGTGATGGCGTAACTTCAAGCGAAGCAAACCCATCACATAACTACGGCAGTGCCGGAAGTTATACTGTTACATTAATAACAACAAACAGTTCAGGATGTTCAGATACAATTGTAAAACCCAACACTGTGGTTATTGGAACTGTAAGAGCAAATTTTACAACTCCCGAAAATATTTGTGCAGGAACACCGGTTGTTTTCAGCAATACTTCAACGCCTGCGGGTGTTGGGGCATCTTGGAATTTTGGTGATGGAACAACTTCAACTGATGCAAATCCTTCAAAAACGTTTTCACTTCCCGGAACATACACTATTAAACTTGTATCTACATCAGGAACTTGCGGAGATTCATTTACAAGAAATATTACAGTGCTTTCTAAACCAACGGCACAATTTATTTCTTCGGCAACAACAAGTTGCAGCTATCCTTTCAGTGTAACTTTTACAAACCAAAGTTCAAATGCATTGACCTATAGCTGGGATTTTGGTGATGGAGAAACATCAACAGAAGCAAACCCTTCACATGTTTTTACTCGTTCAGGTTCTTTCACTGTAAAATTAACTGCTACAAACTCAAATGGTTGCACAGACGTATTTACAATGACGGAACCCGTTGTGATAAATCCACCGGTAGGATCAATTAATGAACTACCCCAGGAAGGATGTGCGCCATTATCATGGGATTTCACATCTTCGGTTACTGCAAGCGAACCAATTGCATCTTATTTATGGAATTTTGGAGATGGAGAAACATCTACAGACCAAAACCCAACACATATTTTTCAGGCAGGAACTTTTGATATTACTTTAAGAGTAACAACTGTTAGTGGTTGCACAGATTCAGTAAAGGTAACAGAAGGAATAAGAGCAGGTATAAAACCAATTCCTGCATTTGCAGCAACCCCAAGAATTACCTGTGCAAAAACACCGGTTGTATTTAGCGATTCAACTGTTGGAGATGTTGACAGATGGCTTTGGGACTTTGGTGATGGAGCAACTTCAACTTTACAAAACCCAACTCATAAATATAAAGACACCGGATATTTCACTATAAAACTTTATGTGTGGAATATGGGTTGTGAAGATTCATTGATAGTGGAAAATTATATAAGAATTGATCCGCCGATAGCCGCAATTAAAAGTGCCTTTGTTTGCTCAAACCCAATGCAGTACACTTTTACAGATAAATCAATTGCTGCAACTTCAATTTTGTGGGACTTTGGAAACGGTATTACAAGCACTGCTTCAAATCCGGTTCATGTATATACAACACCGGGCAGGTACCGCGTAACACTAATAGCATATAACAGCGAAACAGGTTGCAGCGATACAACATCCAAAAACATATATGCAATGAACGAAAGGGCATCTTTTTCAACCCCTGACACCGTTGTATGTAAAAAATATCCGGTGCCATTCACTGCTGACGCAGATGCATCACTGGTTTCAACTTATACCTGGAATTTTGGTGATGGCGGCGTTGGAACAGGAAAAACAGTGCATCATTCATATCAAACAACAGGAACATACACAGTTACTTTAATTGTAAAAAACTTAAACGGTTGTTATGACACGTTAGTGAAAACAAATTATATTAAAGTTAACGGGCCAACTGCAAAGTTTCAGCCAAATGTGCCCGGCAGTTGTAATATGACAACAATAACTTTTATTGATCAGTCAACAGCCGTCGGCAGCGCTATTAACAGTTGGTCTTTTGCCTACGGCGATGGAATCAGAGAAACATACACGGGCGCACCCTTTAGCCATTTATACACAACTCCGGGTAATTATAATGTTACGATGACTGTAAAAGATGAACAGGGCTGTGTTGACAGTATTACAAAAAATTCAGTAGTAAAGATTTCAAATCCAAGAGCGGCATTTAGCTCGCCTGATTCATTAACATGCCCCGGCAGATCTATCAATTTTACCAATCAATCTTCAGGGCCATCGTTAACTTTTAACTGGAATTTTGGTGATGGAACTTCAAGCACAGACAGAAACCCAACGCATGAATATGCTGCAGATGGCAATTACACCATAACCCTTACTGTTACCGATGCATACGGTTGCGTAAGTACTATAACTAAAGAGAACTACATTAAAATAGTTACACCGGAACCGGCATTTTCAGTAAGCGACACTTTAGGTACATGTCCGCCTCTTGTTGTTAATTTTACAAATCAGGCAACAAATTATACAAGTTATACATGGGATTTTGGTGATGGCTCAACATCTAATGCATTAAATCCATCTCACTTTTATGCAAATCCGGGAGTTTACAATGCAGTACTTTCAGCCACAGGGCCGGGTGGATGTACAAGCCAAAGAACTAAAACAATTGTTGTAAGAGGGCCACAAGGAACGTTTTCATATCCGCAAACTACAGGTTGTGACCCGCTGACAGTAAGGTTTACGGCTACAACATTAGACCGCGTATCTTTCATCTGGGATTTTAATGATGGTTCAACTGTAAGCACTATAGATTCTGTTATATCTCATACTTACACACAACCGGGTTATTACATTCCAAAAATGATTTTATTAGATGCCGGGGGATGTATAGTGCCTATTAGAGGAAGAGATACAATTTGGGTAAAAGGTGTTAATGCATCATTTACAAAATCAACCGTAACATTATGTGATTCAGGAACAGTAAGGTTTACAAACACCACAAGCGGCACTGATGATATAGCTTCTTATTCATGGAATTTTGGAGACGGAACAACTTCTGTTGAAAGAAACCCTTCTCACACATACACAAGAAGCGGAATTTATATCCCTAAATTAACTGTGATATCTGTTAATGGTTGCCGCAGCGAATTCGTTTCGCCTGACCCTGTAAAAGTGGTAATGTCGCCAAAAATTGCCGGAGTATTTCCTGCTGATGGCTGTGCGCCATTAAGTGCAACATTCCATGCAAACATAGTGTTTTCAGACACTTCAGCACTTTCATGGAACTGGCACTTCGGTAATGGAAATCAATCTGATGTTAAAAACCCACCGGCACAAACTTATACCAATGCCGGAAATTACAATGTGAGAGTTATTGCTAAAAACAGCAGTGGTTGTGCAGACACAGCAACACATATAATTAAATCATTTGCCATTCCGCAAATAAGAACAGCTTCGGATGTGTTAGTATGTAAAGGAACCGGCAAGGTGCTAACCGCCACAGGAGGAGCCACTTATTCATGGTCGCCGGCAACAGGTTTAAGCGATGCAAATATTGCAAATCCGGTTGCAAATCCTGCATCAAACATAACATATACCGTAACCGGAACTTCAGCTGAAGGCTGCAGCAGCACTGCAACTACACATATAGAAGTTGCAAACCCGATTACAATAATTTCAGCAAGACCAACACAAATTTGTGAAGGAGGTTTTGAAAGAATTTATGCAAGCGGTGCAGATTCTTATTCATGGTCGCCTGCAGCGGGTTTAAGCGATCCAAATATTGCAAACCCTGTTGCTTCACCAACAACAACTACAAATTATATGGTGGTTGGAAAGGATGCTAAAAATTGTTTTACAGATACTGCATACGTAAGAGTAAAAGTTTATCCTATACCTACAGTTGAAGCCGGTGAAGATAAAACGGTAAATGTAGGCCAGTCGGTAGATCTTATTCCACGAATATCATCGGATGTAACCAGAGTGGTATGGAGCCCAACTTCAGGTATTTACCGTAACACATATCCGGGTATAACCGTAAAACCAACCCAAACAACAGTATATCGTGTAGAAGTAAGTAATGAAGGTGGTTGTGCAGCAACCGATAACCTTACAGTAAATGTTATTTGCAACAATGCGAATGTATTTATACCAAACACTTTTTCGCCAAATGCAGATGGTGTTAATGATATATTTTATCCGAGAGGAACAGGATTGTTCAGAATAAAATCTGCAAAAATATTCAGCCGCTGGGGTGAGATTGTTTATGAAAAAAATGATTTTACTGCAAATGACCCTACAAAAGGCTGGGATGGAACTTTTAAAGGAAAGCAGTTAAGCCCGGATGTATATGTTTATGTAATTGAAGTAATGTGCGACAATAACAACATTATTCCATTTAAAGGTAATGTAGCTTTAATAAGATAAAAAAAACATCCAAATCCAATAATAAACAAAAGCACTCTTACGTTTTTTAATTGTATAAGTGCAGCAACATTTAACCTATGAAAAACACTCTTAAAATAGTAGCACTATGCCTGGCAACATTTACAGGCGCTATAAAATCTGCATCATCGCAAGATATGCACTTTTCACAGGTTTTTGAAACTCCATTATTACGCAACCCCGCTTTGGCAGGCCTTTTCAGCGGAGATGTAAGAATTCAGTCTGTTTACAGAACACAATGGAATTCAGTAACCACACCTTATCAAACTGTATCTTTAAATGGTGAATATAAATTGCCGGTTGGCTCCGGCGATGATTTCTTAACCATAGGTGGGCAACTTCTTTATGATAAAGCCGGAACTGTTGCTTTAACAACAACTCAGGTATTACCTGCAGTTAATTATCACAAATCGTTAAGTGAAGACAAAAACGTTTACTTGTCTGTTGGATTTATGGGAGGTTTGGTGCAGAGAAAAATAGACCAGAGCAAAATGACAACCAACAGCCAATGGGATGGAATAAATTATAATGGTTCGTTATCAACAGGAGAAAATTTATCAGGCTCATCATATTCATATATGGATGGAAGTGCTGGGTTAAGTTTTATTACGCAGCTAGGAGAAAATGAAGATAACAACTTGTTTTTTGGTTTTGCATATCACCATTTCAACCGCCCAAAAAAGCTTTCATTTTTCAGTGATTCAAAAGTTGAAATGGCTCCAAAAATGGTTGGATCTGCCGGAATAAGAATCAGCATAGCAGAAAATTCCTTCCTTACAATGGAAGCGGATCATTCAAAACAAGATTCTTACAGCGAAACAATTGGCGGAATAGTTTACACTATTAAACTTGGCGACCCAACAGATCCTAAATATTTATTTCATATTGGCAGTTACATAAGATGGAAAGATGCTATAGTACCGGTTGCCAAAATGGAATTGCGCCCACTTGCTATTTCAGTAAGCTACGATGCTAACATAAGCCCTTTAAAATCAGCAAGTAAAGGTATGGGAGGCTTCGAACTTTCGCTAACATACCAGAAATTTATAAATAAAGATAATTCCAGCAGAGATGCCTTAAGGTGTCCGAGATTTTAAAACAGTCCCGCAAAAGTCCTGTACTAACAATAAAGATTTTTGTTTTTATGGATTGTTTGGATAAAAGGCTCTGCAGCAATGCGGAGCCTTTCTGGTATAAAACTTTTAATTTTTTTTGGTTTTATTAAAAAAAAATATTCTAAATTGGCATTAAATTCGTCCGCACTACACACACGGACATAAATATCATAAGCGATTGAAAAGAATTTTATACATATTTGTGTTTATCTTTTGTGTGAGTACTGTTAGTGCTCAATCGCTTAGTGCTGATAATGATGCAAAGATTATCAGATCCTTTCCAAATCCTGCAACTACTTTTATAAATTTCGATTTTATTAAGAATTACGATAAAGGTTATAATCTCCAGATCTATAATTTTATGGGCAAAAGAGTTTATGATGTTAACAATATATCATCTCAATCAAGAGTAAGCCTTCAGGATTTTTACAGAGGAATGTATATTTATCAACTACGTAATAAAAACGGTCAAATAGTTGATTCCGGAAAATTTCAGGTAGTTAAATAATGCCAAATTGGCTGCCATTTAGTATTGGCAAAAAGTTTGACTATCCTACCTTTGCACACCTTTCTTAAAAATTGTTATGAGTACAAAAAACAAATCTTCCCACGAAGAGGAAAAAGCCGTTGACCTAAAAGAGCAATCAGGAGAAACTGATCAACCTGAAAATGAACAATCTAATACTGATCAGCTTTCTAAAAATTTGAATGAACAGAAAGATAAATATATCAGGCTTATGGCGGAATTCGAAAATTTCCGTAAAAGAACAAATCAGGAAAAAATTGACATCCTGCAAATGGCAGGAAAAGATGTAATTAAATCTTTGCTTCCGGTGTTAGATGATTGGGAAAGAGCTGAAAAAGCAATTACAGATTCTACAGATCCTCATCAAATTATAGAAGGCAATAAACTTATTTTTACCAAACTAAGGTCAATATTGGAATCAAAAGGTTTAAAACAAATGGATTATATAAACCAGCCTTTTGATGTTGACACTCAGGAAGCTATTTCACAAGTAAATGCCGGAGAAGATATGAAGGGAAAAGTGGTTGATGAGTTAGAAAAAGGATATTTTTTAAATGATAAAATATTGCGTTTCGCAAAAGTTATTGTAGGCAGCTAATCTATAAATTATTTATGAAAAGAGATTATTACGAAATACTCGAAATAAATAAATCCTGTACTGAGGAAGAAATTAAAAAAGCCTACAGGAAAACGGCAATGAAATATCACCCGGACAGAAACCCCGGTGATAAAACTGCTGAAGAGAAATTTAAAGAAGCTGCTGAAGCTTACGAAGTTTTAAGTGATTCTGACAAAAGAGCGCAATACGACAGGTTTGGCCACAGTGCCTTTTCAGGAGGAAGAAGCGGTGGCTTCGGCGGTATGAACGCAGAAGATATATTCAGCCAGTTCAGCGATATTTTTGGGGATGACGCCTTCGGCGGATTTTTTGGCGGTGGCGGCAGAAAAAGTTCAAACAGCAGGTCGCACGGCACTCGCGGTAGCAACTTAAGAGTGAAGTTGAAAATGAACTTTGAAGATATTGCAAAAGGTGCAACCAAAACTATCAAAGTTAAAAAGCAGGTGAAATGCAATTCTTGCCATGGATCGGGTGCAAAGGATAAGAATAGTGTGCAAACATGTTCCGGTTGTGGAGGAAGCGGACAGGTAAGAAGGGTTCAGCAAACATTTCTGGGTGCAATGCAAACAGTAACCACATGCCCGCAATGCAATGGCGAAGGACAAAAAATTACCAGCGTTTGCAATACTTGTAAAGGAGATGGACGTGTGTATGATGAGGAAACAATTGAAATTGATATTCCTGCCGGAGTTCAGGAAGGAATGCAATTAAGCCTTAATTCAAAAGGTAATGCCGGAATTCG
>Ga0182745_1003172_pt1 | contig 14316 bp, 16 predicted proteins | sample eDN3rd30CKraftBY_FD_128523 | JGI IMG/M metagenome (GOLD analysis project Ga0182745, IMG submission 128523) | Enriched backyard soil microbial communities from Emeryville, California, USA - eDNA 3rd pass 30_C Kraft BY (version 2) (version 2) | ecosystem: Environmental > Terrestrial > Soil >...
ATCGTCGGGGGTGACCGAACACGCCGCATCCGCCAGGATCTTCTCCGCGACGGTGATCTCGTCGAACCCGACCCCGTGCGGCACCTTCCGCATCACCTTCGCCACCGCCGCGACATGCTCCGACCCGATCGCACCAGAACGCGCCGCGACTGCCGTGGCGGGCAGTTCGGGTTCGAGGTCCTCGCCGTCGAGGCAATGCCAGGTGCCGACCTTCTTGGCGCCCTTGACCCGCCGGGCCGCATCGGCGGCGGAGATCCGCAGGGTGCCGATGAGGAAGTCGTTGACCGAGCGGCAGCCGAGCTGGCCCGGGATCATGCGTTCGGTGGTCTCGACGATCAGACGGTGCCCGACCGCCGAGGCCTTGCGCAGGGAGGTTTCCAGGCGTTGCAGGACGGCGACGATGTCGTCGTTCGACAGTTTGGTCAGGTCGTCTTCGAGCAGGCCGTCGACCGCGGTGTCGAGGGCGGACAGCCGCGCCTCGACCACCGCACCCCCCACCCGGTTCGAAAGCATGTTCGAATCATATCGAAGGGGTCCGACATTCAGCGTGGAAGATGGGGCGGATCAGGGACGCAGCCGCGCGTGGGCAGCGGCGCCGGGAATCAATGCGGGCATCCTCGTCCGGGGCTCGCCGGAGCCGTCGGTGTCAGTGCGTTGGCGGCCGCCTCCGAAGTTGCCTATGCCTGTCTGCGCTATCGCGAGGCGGCGCACATGGTCCGACTCGCGTATCCGACACGGTCGTCGTCGGATACGACGCCAAGCTCGCGCCGGCTCGGCCCTGACAGGGCCCGCGGAATCGAACGGGTCCGACGAAAAATCCCTCCGACACATGTCGGAGGGATTCGTTGCGAGAACTGTGGAGCTAAGGGGACTCGAACCCCTGACCCCCACACTGCCAGTGTGGTGCGCTACCAGCTGCGCCATAGCCCCTTGTGAACTTGTCTACCTCTTCTCAAGACTACAGGCGAGAGTGTGAACTCTCGCCTGTAGTCGGAAGTGGAGCTAAGGGGACTCGAACCCCTGACCCCCACACTGCCAGTGTGGTGCGCTACCAGCTGCGCCATAGCCCCGTATTCAGTTCCTTGCTTCGCGTCCGGGGCGAGCCCCTCGCGCTGAAAGAAAGCTACACCATCGCGCTCGGCGTCAACAAATCGGCTGGTCAGCGCGGTGATGCCGGGATCGTCTCCCGACATCACCGCGAGTCGTCAGCCGAGTTCGGCGACCCAGTTCTCGTTGCCGAAGGCGTCGATCACGATGCCGTTGTGAACGACGGCGGGGGTGCCGGCGGCACCGGTCGTGGCGAGCAACTGCCGGCCGGCCTCGGCGTCGGCGCGGGCCTGCTCGACCCGGGTGCCGTCGGCGATGCACTGCGCCGCCTCGTCGGAGACGCCGGCGTCACGTGCCATCTGCGCGAGATCCTCGTTGCTGTGGTCGCTGTCGCCGCGCTCGGCGGGTTGGTTGTCCGGGGACATCAGCGCGGAATGGAACGCCGAGTACGCGATGGCGTCGCCGCTCTGCGCGACGCACTGCAGCGCTGCGACCGCGCGGGTCGAGTAGTCGCCGCTGGCGGAGAGTTGATCGAGGAACGCGAGCATGTTGTAGCGCACGGCGACCCGGCCGTCGTCGATCGCCTGGGCCAGTTCCTGACCGTGCTTGTGCTCGAGCTCACCGCAATACGGGCACATCGGGTCCTCGAACAGGTCGATGGTGGTCGCCGCGTCGGGCCGGCCGAGCAGGGCGACGCCGTTGTCCTCGACCGTGACCTGCACCGCGGAGTTCTGCACGCCGCCGTATCCCTCGTTGCGGGCCTTGCCGCTGTTGGACTGCCACAGCACACCGCCGATGACGAGCGCGGCGATGACGAGGACGGCCAGGCCACCGAGGATCAAGGTGGACTTGCTCGACGTCGGCTCCGGCGAATACTTGACCGGCTTGACCTTTTTCGCGCTCACGGTTGCTGCCCTTCGCTTCTCGGGGACTACTGACGGGATCTCACTCTGCCATCGCGGGCTGAGCGGTAGCTGAGGACGCGCGTGAGCCCGGTCCCAGCGCCACAGGACTGCGCGGGAACACGATCAGCCAGGCGGACAGGGCAAGGAACCCGAGGTCACGCAGGATTTCGCGGGCATAGTCCCAGCTGTCGACGTCCGCGACACCGCCGCCGCCGAAGCAACCGCAGTCGATGGACAGTCCCCGCGCCCACGCCGACAGGATCGCGGCGATCAGGGTGACGAGCACGACGGCGCCGACCGCGGCGACCGGACGTACCGCCAGGCCGATGAGCAGCAGCAGGCCGAGCACGAGTTCGAGCATCGGCAGCCCGGCCGCGACCGGGCGCACGAAGTCCTCGGGCAGCAGTTGGTAGGCCCGGACGGCGACGATCGTCTGGGTGGGATCGGAGAACTTGATCCACCCGGAGACCAGCCATACGGCGGCCAGGCCGAGCCGGGCGATCAGGCTGACGATGCGAATCCACACCTCGTCGAGAGTACCGAGCGCGGGCTCAACGGCGTATGTCGTCGGTCACCACCGGTTCGGTCACCACGCCGGCCGGTGCGGTGCGCGCGAGCAGCGCCCACGGCAGCGCCGCGGCGAGCAGAATCGCGCCGGTCACCGTGAACGCGACCCCATAGGACAGGTGCTCCGCGAGCAGGCCACCGACGACCGGCCCGACCACAGATCCGACGTCGGCGGTCATCTGGAACGCCGCCAGCACCGGACCGCCACGCGCCTTGCTGCCCACGACGTCGGCGACGGCGGCCTGCTGCGGCGGGCCGAGCAGTCCGGAGCCGATCCCGGCGACGAGAGAGGTGACGAAGAACAGCGGAAGGTTGTCGGTCAGGCCCATCCCGATAGTGGCTGCACCGCACACCAACAGCCCGATCAGCACGAACGGCCGCCGACCGTAGCGGTCGGACAGGCGACCGGACGACATGAGCACGAGGGCGTTGCCGACCGCGAACACCGTCAGCGCCACGCCCGCGAGGGACGCGTCGCGCTGCAGGACCTCGACGACGAACAGCGGCATCATCGCGACCCGCACCCCGAACACTGCCCATCCGTTGGCGAAGTTCGATCCCAGGGCCGCGCGGAAGATCGGCACACGCAGTGCGTCGCGCAGCCGCAGCGTCGGGGCACCGTCGGCCGCGGCCGGTGCGGCGAGCGCGGATCCGCGCAGGCTGATACCGACGACGGCAGCGGCCACCAGTAGCGCGACCGCGTAGATCACGAACGGAACCCGCAGACCGAAGCCGACCAGGGCACCGCCGACCAGCGGTCCCCCGATGTTGCCGAGCAGGAAACTCGTCGCGTACAGACCGGAGACGCGTCCGCGCGCATCCGGCGGCGCGATCCGGATGATCAGGCCCAGCGCGGAGACGGTGAACATCGTCGAACCGATGCCACCGAGTCCCCGGAACACCAGCAGTTGCCAGTAGTTCTGCGCGAACGCGCACGCGCCGGTGGACAACGCGACGATGAGCACGCCGGTGATGTAGACGGGCCGCTCCCCCAGCTTCTGCACGAGGGCACCGCTGGCCGGTGCGAACGCCAGCCGCATCGCGGCGAACGCGGAGACGACGACGGTCGCGGCGGTGATGCCGACGTCGAAGCTGCGGGCGAACTGCGGCAGTGCCGGGGCGACGAGCCCGAACCCGAGGGCGATGACGAAGCTGGCGCTGACCAGCACCCAGATCTCCCGCGGCAGCGCCGCGTCACGTGTGCGCATGATGAGCCGATGTTAGCTTCGCGCACGACACGACCGAGGTGCCGGTCGGTCGAGCACGACCGGAGGACCGGTCAGCCGAGCACGCTCGACACCAGCTCGCGCGCGGCGTCCTGGACCTGCTTCAGATGGTCGGGGCCGAGGAAGGACTCCGCATAGATCTTGTAGACGTCCTCGGTGCCGGACGGCCGGGCCGCGAACCACGCGTTCTCCGTGGTGACCTTGAGTCCGCCGATCGCGGCGCCGTTGCCCGGCGCCTCGGTCAACGTCGCCGTGATCGGCTCCCCGGCCAGCTCGGTGGCGCCGACCTGGTCCGCGGACAGCTTCGCGAGCACCGCCTTCTGGGCGCGGTCCGCCGGGGCGTCGACCCGCGCGTACGCGGGACTTCCGTAGCGGGCCGCCAGATCCGCGTACCGCTGCGACGGGGTCTGCCCGGTCACCGCGATGATCTCGGAGGCCAACAGCGCCAGCAAGATGCCGTCCTTGTCGGTGGTCCACACCGAACCGTCCTTGCGGAGGAACGACGCGCCGGCGCTCTCCTCCCCACCGAACCCGAGGCTGCCGTCGAGCAGACCCGGCACGAACCACTTGAACCCGACCGGCACCTCGAGCAGGTCGCGGCCCAGACCGGCGGCGACCCGATCGATCATCGAGGAACTGACCAGCGTCTTTCCGACCTTCGCATCGGTCGGCCAGCCTGGTCGGTGCCCGTAGAGGTAGTCGATGGCGACGGCGAGGTAGTGATTGGGGTTGAGCAGGCCACCGTCCGGGGTGACGATGCCGTGCCTATCGGCGTCCGCGTCGTTGCCGGTCGCGACGTCGAACTTCGCGCGTGCCCCGATCAGCGACGCCATCGCGTTCGGCGACGAGCAGTCCATCCGGATCTTGCCGTCCGTGTCCAGCGTCATGAACCGCCAGGTCGCGTCGACGAGCGGGTTGACGACCGTCAGGTCCAGGCGGTGCCGTTCGGCGATCGCGGCCCAGTAGTCGACGCTCGCGCCGCCGAGCGGATCGGCTCCGATCCGCACCCCGGCCTCGCGCACCGCGTCGAGATCGACGACGTTCGGCAGGTCGTCGATGTAGGCGGCGAGGAAGTCGTGCCGGCCCGCGGTCGCGAGGGCGTGCGTCGCAGGCACCCGACGGACCCCGTCGAGTCCGGCGGCAAGCAGCTCGTTGGCGCGGGCCGCGATGACGGAGGTGGCGTCGGTGTCGGCGGGACCACCGTGCGGCGGGTTGTACTTGAAGCCGCCGTCGCGCGGCGGATTGTGCGAGGGCGTCACCACGATGCCGTCGGCACGCGGTCCGGTGCCGGCGTTGTGCTGCAGGATCGCGTGGCTCACCGCGGGGGTCGGGGTGTAGCGGTCGCGGGCGTCGACGACGACCTCGACGCCGCCCGCGACGAGCACCTCGAGCGCGGTCGTCCATGCCGGCTCGGACAACGCGTGGGTGTCGCGACCGAGGAACAACGGCCCGGTGATGCCTTGCGCGGCACGATATTCGACGATCGCCTGGGTGGTCGCGAGGATGTGCTGTTCGTTGAACGCGCCGTCGAGGCTGGATCCCCGATGTCCGGAGGTTCCGAACACGACCTGCTGCAGCGGATCCTGCGGATCGGGCTGGACGGTGTAATAGGCGGTGACCAGATGCGCGAGGTCCTCGAGGTCGCCGGGTTCCGCCGGTTGTCCTGCTCGTTCGTGCACCATGGGGTCCTCCTCGTCGACGGCACTGTCTCTCCGGTCCTGGCCGCTCCGGTCATGGCCGCTCTCATCGTGGTCGCTCTCATCTTGCACGGGGCCGACCGGGCGCGCGCGACAACACGAATCAGGCAGTAAGGATGTACCCACCCCACGCCGCGGCAAGCCCGGCGACGACGCTGACGACGACGTAACCGATACCGGTGAGCGGCCGTCGGATCCGGGTGAGACCGACGGCTTCGACCGCGAACGTCGAATACGTCGTGAGGCCACCGCAGAAACCGGAACCGAGCAGCGCGAACAGATCCGGGGACAGTGCAGCGGCCCCGGACAACGCTCCGAGCAGGGCGCACCCGAACACGTTCACCGTGAGCGTCGCGACCGGAACACTGCGGTACGACCGGATGTACCGGCCCGCCAGGTAACGGACCACCGCCCCTGCTCCGCCACCCAGTGCGACGAACAACACGGTCACCGCGCTGCCCGCCGCCGGTGCCATCTCTCGCCGACGGCCATTCCGCACCGCGCCGCGATCAGTGCGCCGGTGAGCGTGATCGCCACATAGGCCGCCGCGACTGCCGGATTGCGCACCGCGTCGACCGCGAACGTCGAGAACGTGGTGAAACCACCGAGCACACCGATGCCGAGGAACAACCGCCACAACCGGTCCGGACCGACCATCGCGGCGAGAATGCCCAGCAACAACGAGCCCCCGATGTTGATCGCAGCGATCGTCCACACGCCGGGGAACGCCGTGGACAGGCCGTAACGCGCAACCGCACCGAGTGCTCCCCCGGCCGCGACGACCGCGACCGCTCGCGCCTGGACGGGCATCACCGCTCGCCGGTCACAGAGCCGGCAGGACTTCGGGACAGGGGCACAAATCAGGCACGTTACCCCGCCGGCCGGCTATCGCGCGCTGGGACGTCGCGCGTCGGTGCCTCTGGGACGCTGCGCGTCGGTGCCGCTGGGACGCTGCGCGCTGGTGCCGCTGGGATGCTGCGCATCGCCCGCACAACCTCGCCGAGGCGCGCCAGGTCGGCGGCGAGCTCTCCGGACCGGTCACGGTGTGCGGGGAGCAGATTGACGATGACCAGTTCGAATGCCCTCGGCATCGCCAGCACTTCGTAGGACAGCGTGATGCGGGTCCGGTTCCCGATGGGTTCCAGCCGGAACGTCCAGGCAGTCGAGTCTCGGGTGATCGCGCCGCGGGTCCGATACGCGAAGGTGTGGGGCACGGCGGCCTCGGTGACCGTGCACACCCGGCTCCAGCGGATCGTGCCGACCCGATTGCGGCCGCGGAACCTCGCTCCGACCCTCGGGGCCACGGCGCCGTCCAGCCAGTCGGCGCCGCGGCATTCGCTGCTCCACTCGCCGATCCGGGTGACATCGGCGAGCACCGCCCAGACCGGTTCGGGGGTCGCGTCCACCACGGTGTCGATGCTGCCGCTGCGCGGGATCCGTGCCGTGCTCACGGCAGTCGTCCCGGGGTGCGGGTGATCGGCTGGGACGGGACGGTCGCCGCCTCGGTGCCGGCCCAGATCGCGGCGAAGTGGCGGCGATTTGCGATGCCGAGGACGTGGAGCAGGATGAACCGCGGGGTCGCCGGCACGAGGTGGACGACGTGGTCGCGGTCCTCGTCGCGGAGTCCGTCGATGAGCCAGATGCCCTCCCTGCCCAGGGCCGACATGCTCTTGGGGGCGATGTTGGCTTCCTCGTCCCAGGTGCGCCACTGCGCGTCGGTGAGGGTCTCCGACACGACCGGCATCATGTCGAGTTCTTCCCGTTCGAGGTGTGGTAGCAGCACGTCGGTCAGTGCCGTCAGGGCGGCACTCAGCCTCGCCTGCGCATCGCTGCCGGTGTAGGTGAAAAGCGATGCCGCCGATTCGAGTTCGGTGATGGCGGGCTCGATCCTGCGGTGGTCCTCGTCCATGCTGTGCACGAGCGCCGCGGCGTCGGGATTCAGGCGGACGACGAGCGGGTAGAGCGCGGTGTCCTCGCCTTCGTGATGGTGGCGCAGAAAGTCCATCATCCACAGGAGGTGGTCCGCGAGCGGGCCGCGGCGGTCGCCGGGGACCGGTCCTGATTCCAGGACCATGCGGGTGCGGAGCAGGTCGCGTCGGAGCGCGGAGTGGACGATGCCCATGATCCGGGTGTCGGCAGGGCGTGCGGGGTCGGAGATCATGACTTCGCCTGGTGTTCGGGTGTTCGAGAAGATCAATCGGGATTTGATGGGGTGCCGACGGCGGTGCGCGGGTCCGGCCCGAGCAGCCGGAGGATCGCGTCGGCCATCCAGTCGCGGTATCGCTGCGGCGTCCACCCGGAGTTCTCGACGAGGAGTAGGTAGACGTCGGGGCTGGCGACGGCCCAGAGTCCGTCGACCAGGTCGGGTTCGGGGTCCCGACCGAGGACGAGTGCGGCCGCCTGCCGGAAATTGACGCGGCGACGCTCGTGCAGTGCGCGCTGCCGGGCGGCGAGATCGGGGTCTGCGGCGGCAGCGTGCGCGAAGGTGCGTTCGAGCAGGGCGACCCGGCCGAACTGGGCTGTCAGCAGATCGGCGGCGGCCCCCGCGCGTTCCGCGAGAGTGCCGACGCCCAGTGCCAGGAACTCGGGGCGCTCGGCTACCGGGATCGGTTGGTCGTCCCCCGCCACCGCCACGTCGATCACCCGCAACAACAGGTCGGACTTGGTTCCTGCGGTGGCATAGACGGTTTCGACGGCCACGCGGGCCCGGCGTGCGATGTCGCGCATGCCGGTCGCGGACCAGCCTCGCGTGGCGAACAACTCCGCCGCCGCGTCGAGCACGGCCTGGCGGGTGTCCGCTGCGTTCGCGCGTCGGCGGGGCGAGTTGTACGCCCGCCGCGGTGAGGCCGGGGGTGCCGACGATTCCGACTTCGGCATGCTTCCATTCTGGAACGGCCATGAATTCAATACAAGCCTGTTCCAGTGTCAAAACGCTGCGAAACCGGCCGACCGGCCCGTTTCATGGATGTATGGACAAGGCGAATTGGGATTCGGAGACCCCGCTGTTCACGGAAGAGTGCGCAGCCGGCGGAGCCACCCTCGCGATCGGGCTCGGGGTGGTCGTCACCCTGCTGCTGTTGGTGTTCCTCGTGCCCTGAACCGAAAAAAGTTGCGCCCCGCTTCTCCGGGTACAGGGGTCGGAAAAGCGGGGCGCGAAGGTGGCCGCGTCGAGCGTGTCGGGGGCGCGTCTCCACGACCACGACGGTTGAATCGACAACCACGGGTCGAGCGTTACGCCCGTTTCTCACTTTTTCTCTTTTTCGTAGGTCCTGCACCGAATGGCATGATCCGGGCGTGAAAATTCGCGCACTCGCCCTGGCCCCTCTGCTGCTTCTCGCCGTCGCCTGCGGATCCTCCGACCCGGATCCCGCACCGTCGACGCCGGACGCGACCCCCTCGATGAGCTCGGCTCCTGCGGCCGACGCCGACGGCACGGCAAGCAACGTGGTGACGATCGACGGCGACGCCGCAGCGCCGAAGACCACCGACACGATGTGCGCCGAGCTCCTCCCGATGTTCGAAACCCTGCGGCAGACCCCCGGATACAACGTCGAGACCGCGGCCGAGCAGTTCCTCACGGCGACCATGAACGGCGAGAGCCTCCCCGAGGATCAGCGGGAGAACTACCGCGAAGCAGTCCGGGCCGCCGCGACGGGTGAGTGCTGACCGTTCTTCCCCCGGACGAAAAAATACCCCAGGTGAGAGACCGGGAATCGGTCCCTCACCTGGGGTTTGGTGGAGCTGCCGGGAATCGAACCCGGGTCCTCCGCCGCCTCACCAGGGCTTCTCCGTGTGCAGTTCGCTATGCCTCTACTTGGATCTCCCGGTCTCGCGAACAAGCCGAGATGACAATCCCAGTCACTGTTTGATGTCCCGTCCGACTCCGTGACCGAGCCGAACGGTAGAGCTCCCTAGTCGATGCCAGGATCCGGGTCGAGAGCAAACCCGGGCTGACAGAGACGCGATCGCTGATCAGGCAGCGAGGGCGTACTCGCGCTGAGTAGACTCGGCGCTTAATTGGTTGCAATGACGCTTACGGTGGTCTCTTGCCTGCACCGACACGCTTCCCCTAGTTGAACGTACGCAGTCGAAACCGTTCAGCCCCGTACGTACCTGCGACTCTCGCAGGACTACCGACTATAACGTCCGATTCGGGTGCTGTCATTCCCATTTTTCGGCGCGTTCACATGACGCGCCTCACAACAGTTCACGCCTCACAGCAGTTGGAGTGCCTCCCGGCAGTCGGCTTCGACCAGCTCCATGTTCAGCGCGGCGGCGACGCTCGCGCCGGCCGCGGCGCTGACGATCAGGTTCGCCATCGGATCGACGACGTTGCCGGCCGCCCGGACACCCGGAACGCTCGTGGCGCCCTGCGCGTCGACCGCCACGAAACTGCCGGCCGGGGTGTCGGTCCGCGCACATCCCAGCTGCCGCAGCACCGCGTCCCTCGGGGTGAACACGAGCGCCCCGCCCACGAACAGCCTCGCCCGCTCGAGCACCCGGCCGTCGGCCAGGGTGATCTCGACGGCGTCGTCGCCTCCGGCGACCGAGATCACCGGGCCGTCGACGACCACCACGCCGCGGGCCTCGAGCCGTTCGGGTTGTTCACCGGTGAGATCGGTCTCGGTGCGGTCCCAGCCGCGTACCAGCGTCACGTCGTCGGACCACTGCCGCAGAAGGAGCCCCTGGTGGGCCGCCATGTCCGGGGTGTTCGCCAGGACCGCGATGGGCCGGCCCTGTACCTCCGAACCGTGGCAGTAGGGGCAGTGCACGACCGTGCTGCCCCACCGCTGCGCGAGTCCGGGGATGTCGGGCAGTTCGTCGGCGAGTCCGGTCGCCACGAGCAGCCGCCGGGCGGTGACGGCGCCACCCTCGTGGTCGACGACGAAGCCGTCGTCACCGGCCCGGACGCCGCGCACCCGGGTGTGTTCGATGCGGCCGCCGTAGCGCCGGACCTCGTCGCGGCCCGTCGCGAGCAGTTCCGCCGGCGAGCGGCCGTCGAATCCGAGGTAGCCGTGCAGGTGCGCGGCAGGCGCGTTGCGCGGTGTGCCGTCGTCGAGGACCAGCACCGACCGGCGGGCCTGCGCGAGGACGAGTGCGGCGTTGAGACCGGCGGCGCCGCCGCCGAGGACGATCACGTCGAATTCCATGCGCCCAGCCTCCCAGCGGCCCACGAATCTGGCAATGTTCTTTGCCGTATCGGCAACGGGAGTGCATGCTGGACGCATGGATCTCACCGCCCGCCTCGCCGCGATCGGACCGCGCTTGAAGGCACTGCGCCAGGACCGGGACATCACGTTGCAGGATCTGTCCGACGACACCGGAATCTCCGTGAGTACCCTCTCCCGGCTCGAGTCGGGGCTCAGGCGGGCGACGCTCGACCTGCTGCTGCCCATCGCCACTGCCTACCGGGTTACGCTCGACGAACTGGTCGGACCGGAGGTCGGGGATCCGCGGGTGACGGCCCGGCCGCGCACGGTCGGTTCGATGACGGTCATCCCCCTGACCAGGCAGCCCGGCAACCTCCAGGCCTACAAGGTGATCCTCACCCCCGACGACGCGCTCCCCGAGCCGCGCACCCATGAGGGTTTCGAGTGGTTCTACGTGCTCTCGGGGCGCCTGCGGCTGATCCTCGGCGACCGCGAGCTCACCATGAGGGCCGGGGAGGCCGCCGAATTCGACACCCGCATCCCGCACTGGCTGGGCCCGGCCGACGACCGGCCCGTCGAACTGCTCACGCTGTTCGGCAAGCAGGGCGAACGCATCCACCTGCGAGCCAGCAGCCGCGGTGCCGGCTCCACGCGAAGCTAGTGCGCAGCGAGGTTCAGCTCGCGAATGTGATCATCGCGACCGCCGCGACCGCCAGCACCATGCCGATCCGCCGATCGGGGCCGACGCGCTCACCGAGGACCGTCGTCGCCAGCAGCACAGTCGCCGCGGGATAGAGCGCGCCGATCACGCTGACCATCGACAGCATGCCGTGCTGGAACGCGAACATCAGCGCCGCATTGGCGACGACGTCGAGCACCGCCACCCCGGCGATGAACGGCCACAGCTGCCGCGGTGGCCGCAGCAGCATCCCGGCGCCCAGCGCGACCGCGCCCACCACCATCGATGCCGTCAGCCGCGCCATCGCCAGCGGCCACAACCCGGTTCCCTCGGGGACCTGATTCATCGCCACGAACATCAGGGCGAAGGTGAGCCCGGACGCGAACGTCAGCCAGGCCACACGAGCGGTGAACCGCGGATGCGCGCTGCCGCCGACGTCCTCGTCGGATTCGCGGCTGACCAGGACCACCGCGAGCAGTGCGAGGGCGATACCGGCATAGGCGAGCAGGCCCGGCCGCTCCCCCAGCACGAGCCCGACGAGCACGGGTATGCCCGCCACGAGCAGCGCGGTCACCGGCGACACCACGGACATCGGCCCCTCGGCGAGCGCCTGGTAGAACCACCAGATCGCGACACCGCCGGCGAGTCCGGCGGCCGCGCCCCACGCCAGGGACGATCCGGTGATCTCGCCACCCACCAGCGGGGCCACCGCGAGCACGAGCAGCAGCGACAATGGGTACGAGGCGACGACGAACCGCAGCGCCGCGATGCGCCGGGAGGCGACACCCCCGACGAAATCGCTCACGCCGTAGCCGACCGCGGCGACCAGAGCCAGCAGGACCGCAGTCAGCGGCGCATTCCCTTCACGCGGCGGCCGAGCTCACGCGTGACCTCCCGCTCGGCGGTGCGGCGCGCGATGTCCTGACGCTTGTCGTAGTCCTGCTTGCCCTTCGCCAGGGCCAATTCGACCTTGACCTTGCCGTCGGAGAAGTACATCGACAACGGCACCAGCGTCTGGTTGCCTTCCCGGGACTTGCCGACGAGCGCGTCGATCTCGCGGCGGTGCAGTAGCAGCTTGCGGGTCCGACGCGGGGCATGGTTGGTCCACGTGCCGTGGCCGTACTCGGGGATGTGCAGTCCGCGCAGCCACACCTCGCCGTCGTCGACGGTCGCGAATGCGTCGACGAGCGAGGCCTTGCCCTCGCGCAGGCTCTTGACCTCGGTACCGACGAGGGCGATGCCCGCCTCGTAGGTGTCGAGGATGGTGTAGTTGTGGCGTGCCTTGCGGTTGGTCGCGATGACCTTCCGGCCCTTCTCCTTCACGTGCAGGCCTTTCCGGTCCACGAGCGATCGAACAGAACACCGTCCAGCATAGGAACCTCCGGCAACCGGTTATTCACGTACGTACAGACGCAGCGTGACGTACGCGGTGATCGCGGCCATGCCGACCCCGACGATCACGAGGATCGGCGAGACGAGCACCACGTCGCTGGTGGAGATGCGGGCGACGATGTTGGCGTCGTACACGTCGGCGAGCACATCGTCGACGAAGGCGCTCTTCGCGGTGAACAACGCCGCGATCGCGAGCACCGCGCCGATCACCGCGGCGACGACCGCTTCGAGCAGGAACGGCAGCTGGGTGTACCAGCGGGTGGCGCCGACCAGGCGCATGATGCCGACCTCGGTGCGGCGGGTGAACGCCGCGATCTGCACCATGTTCGCGATGAGCAGGATCGCGGCGATCGCCTGCACCACCGCGATCGCGAACGCGGCGTTGCGGACACCGGAGAGCACGCTGAACAACCGCTCGACGAGGTCCTTCTGGTTGAGCACGCTCTCCACGCCGGGCCGGTATCCGAACTCGTCCTGGATGATGCCGAACCGGTCCGGGTCCGACAGCTTCACCTTGAACGACGCCGGGAAGCTCTCCGCGCTGACCAGTTCCGCCAGCTCCGGCTGGTCCTTGAAGACGCGTTCGGTCGCGTCGGCGACGGCGTCCTCACGGTTGAGGTACTGCACCGACACCACCGAGGGCGTGTTCTCCAGGTCGCTGCGCAGGGTGCGGCAGATGTCCTGCTCGCAGTCGGGGTCGAGGGTCGAGACGTCGTCGGTGAGGAACAGCTGCACCTCCACCCGATCGAGGAAGATGCTCTGGGTCTTGTCGGCCATCTGCACGACGAGCAGACCGGCACCGAACAGGCCGAGGGAGATCGCGGTGGTCAGGATCATCGCGACGGTCATGGTGAGGTTGCGGCGCAGGCCGGTCACGACCTCGCTGAACAGGAAGCTTGCTCGCATCGGGTGGGAAGTCCTTCGGTTGCCGGGCGGTCGAGAGCTGGGGGCCGGCGCCGGTCAGCGGCCGACGCCGTAGACGCCGCGCGCTTCGTCGCGGACCACCCGGCCGAGGTCGAGTTCGACGACGCGCCGGCGCATGGAGTCGACGATGTGGTGGTCGTGGGTGGCCATCAGGACCGTGGTGCCGGTGCGGTTGATCCGTTCGAGCAGCATCATGATGTCCTGGCTGGTGTCGGGGTCCAGGTTGCCGGTCGGTTCGTCGGCCATGAGCACCAGCGGACGGTTCACGAACGCCCGCGCGATCGCGACGCGCTGCTGTTCGCCGCCGGACAGTTCGCCGGGCAGCCGGTCCGCCTTGCCGGAGAGACCGACCAGGTCGAGGACCTCGGGCACCGTGCGTTCGATGATGGACCGGGGCTTGCCGATCACTTCGAGGGCGAACGCGACGTTCTCGGCGACCGTCTTCTGCTGCAGCAACCGGAAGTCCTGGAAGACACAGCCGAGGGACTGCCGCAGCTTCGGCACCCGTCGCCCGGAGAGCTTGTTGACGTGGAAGTCCGCGACGTGGACGTCGCCGGACGTCGGTGTCTCCTCACGGAGCAGCAGCCGCAGGAACGTCGACTTGCCCGAGCCCGACGGTCCGATGAGGAACACGAACTCGCCCTTGCCGATCTCGACACTGACGTTGTCCAGAGCGGGTCGGGTGGACGTCTTGTACGACTTGGACACATTCTCCAGGCGGATCACGAC
>Ga0182745_1003173_pt1 | contig 14308 bp, 10 predicted proteins | sample eDN3rd30CKraftBY_FD_128523 | JGI IMG/M metagenome (GOLD analysis project Ga0182745, IMG submission 128523) | Enriched backyard soil microbial communities from Emeryville, California, USA - eDNA 3rd pass 30_C Kraft BY (version 2) (version 2) | ecosystem: Environmental > Terrestrial > Soil >...
TATGGAAGCACGGAGCAATCAACAACTCGGGATTGGCTGGAAAACGATAAATTCTGGGGTCGCAGGGGCAGAGCCCCTGCTTAGCAGGCCACTAGAATGCCGGAAGAGCCGTTTTTATTACAGACCTTACCGGAGATCATAGAGTGTTTGCAGTACCCGTTTCGACCGTTTCCCCTCAGTTCCCCTTTTCAGTTCTGCGCAGCATTTTCCTTTTGGTGTTGTGTACCGTTTGTGCCCACTCCGAACTGATATATTCCGTCACAACGCTCGGGGGCTTCAGCAACACTTCCCGTGCTTTCGCCGTAAACGATCACGGGCAAGTAGCTGGACAGGGCGGAGATGGAGGATTTTTTTGGGATAGCGCGACTGGGTTGCAGTTTATCGATCTTGGTTCAGTGCCAATGTCAGATGTCGGCCGGGCTCACGACCTGAACAACGCCGGCCAAGTAGTGGGCATGATGTACATCCGTTACGGGAGCGATTCCAGCGGAACTGAAGCGTTCATTTGGAATGCCGCTAACGGTGCGAGGCTGCTTATTCAGGATCCGGGCGATTTGCCCCATCGCATGCAGTCTCAGGCTTATGGGATCAACGATCTTGGGCAAGTCGTCGGATTCTCTTATGGAGCAGGGATCACAAGTGGAGCTTTTCTCTGGGATGAAACTAACGGACTGTCCTTCGCCCCTATCACAGATGAATTTGGAACCGAGCGAGCCAAGGACATAAACAACGCGGGACAGATTGTGTCTTGGGGATACGCAGGGAACGATTGGCACGCGAGCCTCTGGAATGGAGACACCTCCTCCGTACTCATCGACTTGGGAACGATCCGGGAAGGAGAATGGTCTCGCCCCGAAGCCATTAACTCCAATGGAGCCGTAGTGGGAGCGTCCTATTTTCCCCTGCTAGACGGCCAAGCCTTTCTGTGGCAGGCAGAAACTGGCATGGTTGGACTAGGGCTGCTACAGGGAGCCTCTTCTTCTGTGGCTTATGGTATTAATGACTCGAATCAAGTCGTCGGCGTATCAGGTGTTGAGCGAGCGTTTTACTGGGATAGCACCAACGGCATGTTGGAGCTGAGCACCTTGATCGCCGAAGCTGGCTGGATCATTACCGACGCTCAGGACATCAACAGCAGTGGCCAGATTGCAGCTACTGGATACAATCCCCTGTTAGGCATCACCTCACAGGCTCTGCTTCTCACACCCATGAACACCAATGAGGTGCCGGAGCCATCCACCGCACTGCTGATCCTGGGTGGCGGCGCTCTTCTGCTCTTCTTCCGCAAACGTGCTCGTAACTAGCGCGCGCGTCTAGGAAACCGGCGGAAATGTATGCAACATCCGCAGGTTTTCCGTCGCCCGCAGCGTGGCGGATTCGCCCGTTGCGGGCAGCAGGACGACATCCCCCGGCTGCATGGCAAGCGACCCTAGACTTCCCTGCCCTTCCAACACGATCAGCAAGGCGAAATGTGATGCGTTGGGGCGAAACTCCCAAGGCTGTCCAGCCGCAACTTCCAGCTTTTCTGTCCGGAAATAAGGCCCTTCCGCGAGCAGTGCCCGTCCATCCCCCAGGTCTTGCGGGGGCACAGGACCGGGGTGCGGACCTAGTTCAGATACTGCCAGAGACTTCTCGATGTGCAACTCGCGCGGACGTCCGTAGTCATATAGCCGGTACGTAACATCGCTGGTCTGCTGAATCTCGCAAAGCGCCAGCCCGGGTCCAATGGCATGGACCGTCCCTGCGGGAATATAGATCGTATCCCCGGCCTGCACCGGCCACCACTGCAGCATCTCTTCAATGCTGCCGTCCAGTGCGGCGCGTTCCACTTCTTCGCTCGTATGGGCTTTCTTAAATCCTGCGGCCACGGAAGCTCCGGGCTCGGCGCGCAGGACATGCCACATTTCCGTCTTGCCCAGGGACTGCTCATGCTCTGCGGCAAAAGCATCATTGGGATGGACCTGGACGGAGAGCTTTTCCGAAGTGAAGAGGAACTTCACGAGCAGCGGGCAAAGCGTGGGAGCAATGGCCGTACCGAGCAGCGCAGAGCCATGCTGGCTGACAGCGTCGCCCAAAGTGACCGCTTGCCCACTATCGCCGACCAGCGTCGTCGCATTGTGGGCATCGGTAAACCAGGCTTCGCCCGTCTTGGTTCCCGTGCTGGGAAACCAGGGAGCCAGAGACTCGGCTCCCCACACTTTGTCCAAAAATCGAGGGATCAGACGGAATGGTCGGAGCAATACTTGCGGCATGCGGTTCAACGAGGACCAGCGTCTCAGCACACGAAGAAAAGGTCAAGGCATTCCTAGGAATGCCTTGACCAAATCGAAAAATTTAACGGGATCTAGACGCCAGCGGTGGTGTCGGGTGGGAGTTCCACTTCTTTGGCTTGCCGCCAAAGGCGCTCGATGTCGTAGTACTTACGGGCTTGGCCCGAGAGGATATGGACGATAAAGTCGCCGTAATCCATCAGAATCCAATCCGCCTTTTCGTAGCCTTCCACTCCCATGGGCGGACGGCCCTGTTCTTCTTTCAGAAGACGCAGTATTTCGTCGGAGATGGCCTGATTCTGACGCTGGTTGCTACCCGAGCAGATCAGGAAGAATTCCGTGAGGCTGGTGACGCCGCGCAGGTCGAAGATACGCATATCCTCGGCCTTCTTGTCATAGGCAGCTTGTACCGCCAGACGCACTTCTTCCGGAAGCACATCAGCGGACAACATGACAGGGGTAGCCAAGGGCTCTTTGGTGGCGGGGGTGGAATTGGTTCCGTTCGACAATCGAGTTCTCGTCCCAGTAAGCGGATCCGCGATCAACAAGCAGAGCTTGTCGTATCGCCATGGACTTCTTTCATGGTACTACAGTCGGAGTAACTGCCTCGCGCACGCATCCACTCCTGCGCTAGAGTCGCGAAGGGAACCCATCATCATGCCTGAACTACATCCCGAGGTCCTGATTCCAGCTGCAGAAATCGCGCAACGCGTACAAAGCCTCGGCGCCGCCATCACCGAAGATTACCCGAAGAATGAACCGCTGCTACTGATCGGCGTGCTGCGCGGCTCGTGGATCTTTCTGGCCGATTTGGCACGCGCCATCAAGCGCCCGGTGGAAATCGATTTTCTTCACACCTCAAGCTACGGCGCGGGAACCAAGAGTTCCGGAGAAGTGAAACTGGTGCAGGACCTGAGCACCTGTGTGGAAGGGATGCACGTAATCGTGGTGGAAGATATCGTCGATACCGGAATCACGCTGGACTATCTGCTGCGCGTGCTCCATCAACGGCATCCGAAAAGCCTTGCCATTGCAAGTTTCCTGGACAAACCCAGCCGCCGCCAGCGCCCCGTGGAAATCCGCTATTGCGGCTTCTCGGTGCCGAACCGCTTTGTTGTCGGGTATGGCTTGGATGCCAATGGAGAATTCCGTAACCTGCCGGACCTGTGCGCCATCGACGAAGGTGAGAGCGGAGACTGAGGGTCCGAGCGGACACCAAGCAACTTTGAGGGATTTCGCGAAACAAGGACAAACGACACGCGAGCGCTTTAGTCGCCCGCGTGTCGTTTGGAATGCCAGAGTGCCCACATTGGCTAGCCAATGTAGATTTCTCCAATAGAGAGGCCTGAAACCGACGAGGGTAGGCTACCGAGCAGGCTAGGCCTTCTTCACAGGTTCGGCTAACCCGTAGGCTTCGCAGACCGAAGAGAACCCTTCGCGGCCATGCGTACCATCACAGAAGGGCTTCTTGGAAGACAAACCGCAACGGCAGATGCCAATCTTGGTACGGCCCGCGAGACCATACTCGGCGCCGTTTGCGTCGTGAATCGTAAAATCGCCCTCAATGATAATCGGGCCGTTGTTCAGAATACTAACTTTCGTAGCAGCCATGGTGGTGAGATGGTAACACAGTCAGGGAATGATATAGCAAGTCGGAAGGACATGGCGGCAATGTGCGGTAATCTCTTTCAATACAACAAGTTGGCTGTGTATTTCACAGTCCTGCTGTTAGCCGTTTGCAATACTTTTGCACAAAGTGGAATTTCCCAGGACGTTGCTCTAGCCGCTATTCGCAAACAGCTTGCACAGACCACAGAGGCAGCCAGCCGACATGCCTGCGTGCTGCACATCCACCGCGTGCAGGATAAGCAATCTGCCCGGCAGACCATGGAAGAACACGCCACCGTGGAAGCCATCTTCGCCAATGGCAAAACGCTCTACAGTTGGCCGGGCGAAAGCCCGTTACAATCGGACGACCTGCGAGACCTGCTGGTGATGGGGCTGAGCAGTTCCGGGTCGCTATTGGAACAGTTGCGCTCCATCGTCAACGGAGGCCATGCTCGCTTCGGAGAGTCGGTCTCCGCAACCGTGGAAGGCGCCCAGCTGCTGCAGATCCCCTACGACGTCCCGGCGGCGAATAGCGGCTACATCGTTAACCTGGATGGCAAAGAAGCCAAGGCTGGCATCCGCGGTGTTATTACGCTCCGGCAGCCGGCTCTAACCTTATCCGGCTTTACTCTGGAAGCCACCGATTTGCCCCCGCAATTTCCCGCCACCGCTGTCGAGGAGTCTGCTTGGTTTGCCCAAAGTGGCGCAGGTGGTTCTGTCGGCTGGCCAACCAAGTCTACGCAGAAAATGGTGGAAGCAAAGGTTGATATCTATACCAACGACGTCGTTTTCGAATCCTGCCGTGAATTCCAGGGTGAGAGCAGCATCCGTTTCGACGACAGCGATACAGTCACCTCCGCTCCAGATGCCGCCAGCAACTCTGTGATCCCACCGGGAATCGCTGCGGAACTTCAACTCCGTCAGCCCCTTGTCTATGGGAAGGTGAGGGCGGGTGATCGTATTGAGGCCGAGCTGACCAAGCAGATCAAATGGAAGGGTGAGGTCCTGGCGCCCGAGGGAGCCCGTGTTCTTGGACGTGTCGTGGAATTCAAGCAGATTCAGGGAGCAGCCCCGGGGTACCTAATCGGGTTACGGTTCGATGTTATCGAAGTAAAGGGAAAGAAGATCGCAGCCCCCATGTCTTTAGAAACACTTACAGATATGCCCAAGGGGGCACGCAGAGGCATTGCCGCCGCAGTACGTGGAGCGATAGCGCCTTACCAACAGATCTCCCGCTCCAAACCCGACGGCTCCAGCTACTCGGCCTCTGGATTCATCCGTATCTCCACGGAAACAGGTGAGTTACCGAAAGGTTTCGCCATGCGTTGGGTGGTGGATGGAAGTCGCTAGCGCATAGACCCGGTCTCGCCCTAACCTCGCTATATTTCTCGTCCCTCTGGGTAACCGTTGTCCATCTTTGTTCGCCGTTATATCCAGTAGCGCTGCGTTTCCAAATCAGCTCGGCGGCGTCCCTGTCTCGAGTGCGCCTGAGCATTTCGGTAGTCCATCCTTTCTCAAGAGCGGCCAGCGTAGCATAGCGGGTCGCCGGGCAATCGGGAACATCGATCCCCGAACGAGAATCACGGTCTAGCGTTGCTGCTCCTTTGGGATCGGCAACAGAATGTCCGCGTTTTCATTGGGTAGTTTCGCAGGGCTATCACGACCTCAGCGTAAAGAAGCTATTCATCAGGTTCATAGATGGAAACCTGGTGGCGCCGCTGGACCGTTTGACCGGATTCCCGCGCGCACTGGCCATCTAGGGAAACGTCACAATTTTTGGAGAGTTCTTGGTGTCATCGACTACAAAAATTATCCTGGCCCTTGTCGTTATCATCGGCGCAGGCGCCGTGTATTTTATGACTCGGCCAGCCTCGGATAAGGCCGCAACGGATGGCGCGAACGCATCTGCGCCGCAGGGGCGCGGACGAGGCGCGGGCTCAGCGCGTACGGTTACCGTGGAAACGGTAGAAAGCCGGATGGGACGCATCCGTGAGCGCGTTCTGCTGACGGGCGCCTTGAAACCCAAAGAACAGGTCGATGTTACCCCAAAGACAGCTGGTCGAGTAATCAAAATTCTGGTCAACGTGGGCGATACCGTAAAGCGCAATATGCTCATCGCCGAGATGGAAGATGATGAGTTGCAGCAACAGGTGAGCCGCGCGAAAGCGGTTATCAGCGTGGCAGCAGCATCCCTGTCACAACGAGAGTCGGAATTGGCAAACTCCAAGCTCAGCGTGGAGCGAGCACAGACCCTGCTCAACGACGGTTTAATTCCCAGGCAGCAGTTTGAATCCGAATCCACAGCTCTTCGCGTTTTGCAGGCACAGGTCCAGTTGGCCGAAGCGCAACAGCGCCAGGCGGAAGCCGAGTTGAGAGAGTTGAACATTCGTCTCGATCAGGCCAAAATCTACGCTCCGATTGACGGACAGGTTGCCGATCGCTTCGTGGATATGGGCGCACTAGTCGGCCCCTCGACGCCTCTGGTTCGCATCGTCAATATCGCTACCCTGGTAACGGCAACTTCCGTCTCGGAAGGCGATGTCGGCAAGATGCGCATTGGCGGTGCCGCCAACGTGCGCGTGGACGCCATGCCCAATGAAACTTTCGTCGGTCGCATTGCCCGCATCAGCCCAGTGCTGGACCCTGCTACGCGCTCCGCCAATGTGGAAATTGAGATTCCCAATCCAGGCATGGCGCTACGTGCCGAAATGTTCGTTCGCGTTGACATGAATCTGGAATCGACGCGCGAAGCCGTTCTGGTGCCTCGGGAAAGCTTGGTCTACCGCGGAGACTCCTCTGGCGTCTATGTCGTGGAGGAAGGCAAACAAGTCTTCCGTTACGTGGAGACCGGCCTCACCCAGGACGACGATGTGGAAATTGCTGGCAATCTTTCGTCGGGAACCGTCGTGATTGCCAAAGGCGCTTCGATGCTGCGTGAGGGAGATAGTATTCAGATCGTGGCTGGACCCAAAGGCCCCGGTGACGGCAAGGGCTCCAGAGCGGAAGCGCCTGAAGGCAAAAAGTCGAGCGGAAAGTCGCGTCCCGCAGAAGGCGCCGCCAATCCTGCGGAAGTGAGCGGCCCCGTTGGGGCTGCCTCGCAGCCTGTCCGCGTGGCGACAGCGGCTCGCTAGAAAGAAACGGAAGGCGATCTGAGTAGTGACCGTTCCTTTCGATTGTGATGGATGACCTTGCGGGACACCACGGCGATGTGGCGTCCCGCTTTAGTTAGGCGAGTTCCTCTTTGATACGAGGGGCCGCTCAAGCCTTGATGGCAGTCTTAAGAGCAAACGCGCTGAAAGACAGACTGCTTCATTTTGATTGCGTACACGTGGAGTGATCCCATGAATCTTCCCGCATTTTCGATCCGCAGGCCGGTAACCGTCATGATGGTTACCCTGATCGCCATCCTTCTGGGGGTAGTGGCCTTTATCGGTATCCCGGTTGACCTGATGCCGGAAACTGAATTCCCGACTCTGACGGTATCCATCAACTACCCAGGTGTCGGCCCCCAGGAAATGGAGAATCTGATCGCTCGCCCGCTGGAACAGACCTTGAGTTCCACACCTGGCGTGGAAGAGATCACATCGACCGCAAACGAGGGTTCCGCCAATGTGCGCGTCACCTTCGGTTATGGTTCCAACCTGGATGAAGCGGCCAACGAAGTGCGCACGCGCCTTGATCGCCGACGGAATAGTCTTCCGGAAGACGCAGAGCCTCCCGTCATCTATAAGTTTGACGTCTCTCAATTTCCGATCATGTACCTTACCGCTGCTGCGTCTGACATGGACCAAAAGCAATTGCGGTACTTCGTAGAAAAGAACATTCAGTATCGTCTGGAGCGTGTTCCTGGGGTGGCAGAGGTCCGCGTACGAGGTGGTTTGCGACGCGAGATTCACGTTGATGTCGATCTCAAGAAGATCCGCGCGCTGAATCTTTCCCTGAACCAGATCGTCGACACACTACGCTCAGAAAACCTGAATTTACCGGTGGGCCCCGTCAGAGAGGGCCGCTTCGAACTTCTTGTCCGTACGCAAGGTGAGTTTAAAAGTATTGACCAGATCCGCAATGTCGTCATCACTAGCCGCGGTGGCGTCCCCATCTACCTGAAAGAAATTGCCACAGTCGAAGATTCCCACGAAGATTTGCGAGCATTGGTTAGTCAGGATGGCTCCCCCGCCGTTCGTGTCTTCATTAATAAACAATCCGGCGCCAACACCGTGGAAGTCGCGGATGGCGTTCGTGCGGAAATGGCGCGTATCGAGAAGGACTACGACGACTTCAGATTGACCGTCACCGTGGACAACTCTGAGTACATTAAGTCCTCCATCAACAACGTGAAGGACTCCGCCATACAAGGCGCTGTCCTTGCCGTAATCGTGCTGGTCTTCTTCCTGCGCAACCTGGTTAGCACAATGGTGATCGGCGTCGCGATTCCTATCGCCGTTATCTCCACCTTCGCCCTGATGTACTTCAACGGCATCACACTCAATATCGTGTCCTTTGGTGGTCTGGCCCTGGGTATCGGTATGCTCGTGGATAACTCTATTGTGGTGCTGGAGAACATCTACAGACACATGGAGATGGGCAAGACGCGCATGCAGGCGGCACTCGATGGCAGCAAGGAAGTCGCTGCCGCCATCACCGCATCCACACTGACGACCCTAGTCGTCTTTGTACCGGTATTCTTCAGCAACGGAGCTTCCGCACAGAACTTCAAGCAGTTGGCGGCCGTTGTCAGTTTCTCCCTCTTTGCTTCACTTGTTGTGGCGCTAACCCTCGTCCCGATGATGTCGTCGCGCATGCTGACGGTCTCCACCCACCTGGAACGCTCCAAGTCTATTCTGGGCTCCGTCTATCGCTTCGCGGGCATTGTGCCTCAGGCCCTTGCTCGCGTGTATGCACGTGTTTTGAATGGGGCCATACAGCACCGCTTCGCGGTCATCGGCTTTGCCGTATTTGCCTTTGTCGTGTCGATGTATATGGCGAAGGACCTCGGCTTTGAACTCCAGCCGCAGCTGGATGAAGGTGAAATCGGTGTAGACGTGGAGTTTGAACCCGGCACGCAGGTGACGGAAGCAGACGCAGTCATGCAGCGCTTACGCCTGATTGCCGAAGAGCGGATCCCAGAAGTACGCGCGATCCTGATTGAAAGCGGCGAATCCGGAGGCTGGCGCGGAGGCAGTGGCCAGAACCGTGGTGAAATGCGGATTACCCTGAGCCCCAGCTCCGAGCGAAACCGTAGCGCGATGACCATCGTCGACGACCTTCGTCCGCTGATGCAAATTGAACCCGGTATGCGGGTGAATGCCCGACTTCGCGGGAGTTTTATGAGCCGTCTTTCCGGCGGCGGCGACGGAGATCGCCTTGCCGTTGAGATTCGTGGGTATGACCTGGGAGTGCTGAGTGACTTGGCCACCCAGGTTCAGGGCGCCATGGGACGGGTTCGTGGCGTGGTGATGCCCCGCATTGCATCGCCCCCCGGCAGTCCGGAAATGGTCATCCGTGTTGATCGCGCCAAAGCATCCAGCCTCGGGCTGAATGTAGCCGACGTCGCCCAAACCATGGAAACGGCCATCGGTGGCAAACAGGCATCCATGTTCCGCCAGGAAGGGGATGAGTTCAATATTCTGGTCCGGCTTCAGGAGAAGGACCGGCTGGATCTCGCACAGCTATCTCAGATCCCCATCACCACGCCAACCGGCATTGTGATCCCAGCTGGCTCGGTGGTCACCCTGCAACGCCGTGAGGGGCCCTCACAGATCCAGCGCAAAGACCAACAGCGCATCTTGTCCGTCTCCGCCTCCCTCTCTAATCGCGACCTCGGCAGCACGGTGCGTGACGTGGAAACGGAACTGCGCTCCATTGATCTCCCGGACGGCTATTCGTTCACTTTCGGCGCCGAATATGAAGAACAGCAGAAGGCATTTCGCGAAATGATCCTGGCGGTCATCCTCGGCATCACCTTGGTATACATGGTGATGGCGGCTCAGTTTGAGTCGTTGCGCGATCCCTTCATCATCTTGTTCTCCATTCCCGTTTCGAGCGTGGGCGTTGTCGCCATCCTGATGTTGACAGGAACGTCAGTGACCATTCAGGCCCTGTTAGGCATGATCGTCCTGGTAGGTATCGTCGTGAACAACGCCATCATTTTGGTGGACTATGCCAACCAGCTCCGGCGCGATCACGACATGGAGCTGTTGCCAGCCATTCTCAACGCCGGAGAAAGCCGATTACGTCCTATTCTGATGACCACAGCCACTACTGTTCTCGGCCTGGTCCCCATGGCCCTTGGCATCGGCGAAGGTTCTGAACTCCAGGCCCCATTGGCGCGAGTCATCATCGGTGGTTTGACGGCATCCACCCTGATCACGCTGTTGCTGATTCCAGCCCTCTACTACATCTTTGAGGACCTCGGGGAACGAGCCAAGGCCCGCAAGAAGAACCGGATTCAGAAGATCTCCAACCCACAGACATCACCCGCCGCGGGCGACTAGATTCATTCCAAGACGAACAAAGGGGGAGAATCACCAATTGTGGTGATTCTCCCCCTTTGTCATAGCAGAATCGCAACGATAGATCTCGCGCTACTAGCGCCGCTCGCGGTACACTAAAAAGGTTGCGACATGTTCGCGACATCTTCCCCAAACCCAAGCCGGGATGGCGGAACTGGCAGACGCACCAGACTCAAAATCTGGCGAGGTTCACTCCTCGTGTGGGTTCGACCCCCACTCCCGGCACCACACTCTCCCCTTTCTTTTAGAGCCTCAACTTCCCCAGCAGTTGTTAGCCGTTCACGTAGCTGCCGACGGCAGATATCGCGCGCTATCTGGCATCGGTTTACCTCTTTCGGAAACGCTGCGCGGGGCCACATGGTGCTCGATACCTCTAAAGACGGCGAGCACGGCTAATCATATGCAGGGGTGGGTTCGCGAATGAACGTGGGTGATTTGCCCCGCGGAAACAAGCGGAGAATTCAGAAGTTAGAGTTGGGTGAGATTAGATGGAGGCCAAGCCGCTACAAGTAAGTCTGCCTAAATCTGTCAGTCTACCGAAGTGGGTCCTAATTCCGCCCCTCTCATAGGTTTGGAAAGTAATGTAGCCGGCTGTGGCAAGTTGCTCGATTTGCGCCAACGGTAACGGGTCCGGCGCGTTTAGCGTGTCTCCGACATGCCAAACTTCAGTGTTTCTGTCATCAAAGATCGGGAGGGAGTACTCAGGATTGGCGGAAGCCTCTAGGTGTTGAAGAAACCGCAGTGCTCTATCAGAGACTGTTGGTGAAGTCATTCACTTCTCTTTCTTTGTCTTCTTCACGATGACAGCTTTGCATGAGCAAAGACACCTTAAATCCACGAAGTTACAGGAGTTTTCGAGAAGTAAACAGGCGTAGAAATCAGCCAAACTTGGTGTGTTTTCTGTAGTTAAGAGTAGAACGAGAAAGGGGCCCAGCCGTTGGCTGAGCCCCTTTCTCGTTCTAATAACCAGCCTTGCAAAGAGTACGATTTACTCTTCGGCAGAAGCCATTTTCTCACGCTGTTCCTTGAGCACAGCTTTACGGCTAAGCTTGATCCGGTTGCCTTCGATAGCCAGCACCTTCACAAGAATCTGATCGCCTTCGTTCAGTTCATCGCGCACGTTCTTGATTCGCGTTTCGGCGATCTCGCTGATGTGCAATAAGCCGTCAGTGCCGGAGAAAATTTCCACAAAGGCGCCGAACTCAGCGATACGAACCACCTTGCCAAGGTAGGTCTTGCCCACTTCGGCGACGGCCATGATGTCAGCAATCATTGCCAGGGCCTGGCGAGCGCGCTCCCCGTCACTGGCGAACACATTCACAATGCCATCATCGTTCACGTCGATCTTCACTCCCGTGGCGTCCACGATGCCGCGGATAACCTTTCCACCGGGTCCGATCAGCTCACGAATCTTGTCGGTCGGGATGGTGGTGGTGTAGATACGAGGGGCGTAATCAGAGATCTCAACACGTGGGGTATTGATCGCGGAAGCCATCACATCCAGAATCTCCAGACGAGCCTTACGTGCCTGCGCCAGAGCTTCACGCATCACCGCAGTTGTGACGTTGGGCACCTTGATGTCCATCTGCAGAGCGGTGATGCCCTCGGAGGTGCCTGCTACCTTGAAATCCATATCGCCGTAGTGGTCTTCGGCGCCGGCGATGTCGGTGAGAACCGCGTAGCGATCTCCATCGCTCACTAGGCCCATGGCGATACCTGCCACGGGAGCCTTCAAGGGACAGCCCGCATCCATTAGCGCCAGGCTGGCGCCGCAGACTGAGGCCATGCTGCTGGAACCGTTCGATTCCAGAATCTCGCTGACCACACGCATGGTGTAGGGGAATTCTTCTTCCGGAGGAAGAACCGCCAGAACGGCACGCTCAGCGAGAGCGCCGTGGCCAATCTCACGCCGACCAGGCCCACGCAGGAAGCCCACTTCACCCACGCTAAACGGCGGGAAGTTATAGTGAAGCATCCAACGCTTGGAAGTTACGGCCGCATCGAGCGTCTCCATGCGTTGTTCGTCTTCCTTCGAGCCGAGGGTTGCCGAAACCAGGGCCTGTGTTTCACCGCGGGTGAACAGACCCGAGCCATGAACGCGGGGCAACAAGCCCACTTCGGCTTCCAGGTTACGCAGCTTGTCGAATGCGCGGCCATCTGGACGGCGCTTGTCGTCCAGAATCTGCTCGCGGAAGATCTTTTCCTTCAATTCGGTAAAGAGCTTTCCAGCGAGAGACCGGCGTTCCGTTTCTTCCTCGGGAACGCTAGCAACCGCCTTCTCCTTGGCAGCCGCAACACGGGCATAACTTTCCAGTTTCTGATACTTCTCCGTATTGAGAGCGTCTTTCAGCTCTTCATGGATCAGATCATCAATCTGCTTGGCCAGCGCGTCGTCCGTTACAGCTGCAGGAACAGCCAACTTCGGCTTGCCAGCCTTGGCAACCAATTCGCGGATCGCGGCATTAATTTTCTTGCACGCAGCGTGGCCGAAATCAATCGCGTCGACAATTGTGTCTTCGCTTACGATCTTCGCGCCAGATTCCACCATCACGATGCCCTGATCAGTGCCGGCAACGGTAATGTTCAACGTCGAGGCGCGCAGTTCGTCGAAAGTGGGGTTTAGGATGAACTCACCGTCCACCATACCAACACGGACCGCACTCAGAATCTCGTGGAAGGGAATGTCAGAAATCGCGAGCGCCGCCGCCGCGCCAACCATGGCAAGCGTATCCGTGTCGTGCTCCGGATCCGCACTCATCACCATAGCAATGATCTGGGTTTCGTTACGGAACGTGGGGGGGAACAGGGGGCGGATCGGACGATCAATCTGGCGGGAGGTCAACACTTCCTTTTCAGAAGGGCGGCCTTCCCGCTTAATAAAGCCGCCAGGGATCTTGCCCATGGCGTAGTAGTACTCACGGTAATCCACCGTCAGCGGGAAGAAATCGATCCCGGCGCGAGGGGTAGGGCTGGCACAAGCCGTAGCCAAAACTAAACTGTCGTCACAGCGGACGACTACCGAGCCGTTCGCTTGCTTCGCTAACTTGCCAGTCTCCAATGTGATCTGGCGGTTGCCAAGGTCAACTGTAACGGTATGGTGCATCGTGATATCCTTTTCGACTTTGGAGCAACGGGACCGGGAGGTGGGAATCCCCTAAAGCACTGGGGAACAAAAACACGAATGCCAACGCCCCCGCTAAGGGGCGTTGGCGACAGATACACGAAGAGCCTTGGCTGCGGCGAGAGGTGGAATGTAGATCCAGTGCAGTCGCGGTAAACCCAACGCTCTGCGCGCGGGGCCGCGTTAGCGGCGAATTCCCAACCGCTGGATTACTTCTGCATAGCGTGCCGGGCTCTTCCGCTTCAAATAAACGAGAAGACGACGACGCTGAGCAACCAGGGTCAACAGGCCGCGACGGGAATGGTGATCTTTCTTGTGCTCTTTGAAGTGTTCGGTCAGTTCCACGATGCGACGGCTCAAAATAGCCACCTGAACTTCCGGCGATCCGGTGTCCGTGTCGTGCTGACGATAATTGGAGATAATCTCCTGCTTTGCTTCCGTTGCGAGTGCCATCCGGTGGTCACTACTCCTTTGTCCGTGCGTATTTATCCTTGTACTGTCTGTCAGGATAACACAGGTTGACGCGCACCACTCGGAAAGATCTCCGTGCCAAGGGAAGGCAAAGTGAAGGGAAGAAATACCTTGCGGCCGCCGGGTTTTCAGAAGAGAGCCGCGGTGGAGGCAGGCTCGAGAGAAACGAGAGAACCCTCCACAAGGGAGGGTTCATCTACAAGAATTAAATGGGCGACGACCTACTCTCCCACACACTTACGCATGCAGTACCATCGGGGCTGAGGGGCTTAACTACCGTGTTCGGGATGGGAACGGGTGGAACCCCCTCGCTATGGTCACCCAAA
>Ga0182745_1003174_pt1 | contig 14303 bp, 16 predicted proteins | sample eDN3rd30CKraftBY_FD_128523 | JGI IMG/M metagenome (GOLD analysis project Ga0182745, IMG submission 128523) | Enriched backyard soil microbial communities from Emeryville, California, USA - eDNA 3rd pass 30_C Kraft BY (version 2) (version 2) | ecosystem: Environmental > Terrestrial > Soil >...
ATCGAGCGCGATTTTGGCAAGACGGTTCTTCGTGACGCGAAAGTCGGCCCCCGCATCGCGCATCTGCTGGCGCAGCACCGTCGACTGGGCGACGGTCATGCCGAGGTTGCGGACGACCACAACAGCGGCTGCTGACGACAGCGTAGCGTTCAGCGAGGATACGGCTTCGGCCTTTTCCGTACGATCCATGCCTATACTCCACTCATCTGCCCGGATGCCCGCACGCCGAAGCGCTTGGAGCCGCCGGGCGGCTAACACACGCGAATGCGGAGCGAGCCAAGGCTCGCCTGCATTTGCGTTGGCGATGTCCGATGGGGTCGGTCAAGACGCGTCGCCTGACAGGCAGGCGGGCGACCGAAAAAGACTCTTCCCCGTCTCGGCTGGAAATTAAGAAGGGCAAATCCCCTTCACCAACTGTCTCGGACGGAATCGTCAAGGCCGGAGCCCGGACGACACGGGCGCTCCAATAGCGATACGGGCGGGCGAGTCAAGGGTGGGCGGCGGAAAAGCACGGTTGGCGCCCAGACCATATGGCTCTAGGACGCGCGAATGAAAATCAGAGCCTCTACCCCTGCCGACGGCGCGCGCGCCATCGAGATCTGGCGCGATGCGGTTGATGCCACACATGATTTCCTGACGCCCCAAGACCGGGCGGCGATCGAGGGCGAGGTCAGGGCCTTCCTTCCGGCCGCGCCGCTATGGCTCGCGGTCGATGAGAACGACCGGCCCGTCGCCTTCATGCTGCTCGACGGCAGCAGCATGGAAGCGCTGTTCATCGATCCGTCCTGGCGCGGCAAGGGCGTCGGCAAAGCGCTCGTCAATCATGCCTTTGCACTCCACGGCGCAATCACGACGGAGGTGAATGAGCAAAATGATCAGGCTGTCGGCTTCTATCGGCACCTGGGTTTCGTCCCCGTCGGCCGATCGGAGCGCGACGGACAGGGCCGCGCTTACCCTTTGATCCACCTCCGCTTTTCGCCGCAAAACTGATCCAGCCCGCGACCGCGATAAAAAAATTGCTGCTCTCTCTTGCGCAAAATATACTAAGATATATCTTAGACACATCAAATCGCATGAAGGAGTTTATGATGCGACATGGAATGAACCGGCACGGTTGCGACGAGCGCCATGCCATGCGTCGCGCCCTGCACCAGATGGGGCGCGAGGCGATGCGCCACGGAATGCACCGTGGTGGACGCGGCTTCGGCCATGGCGGCGGCTTCGGCCGCGGCTTCGGCGGGCGCCACGACGACGACGGCCGCACCCGGCGCCGGCGGATGTTCGACGGCGGCGAACTGCGGCTCGTGCTGCTGAAGCTGATCGCCGACGAGCCGCGCCACGGATACGACCTGATCCGCCAGATCGAGGAACTGACCGGCGGTGCCTATGCGCCGAGCCCGGGGGTCATCTATCCCACCCTCACCCTGCTGGGCGACATGGGGCTGATCGAGACGGCCGACAGCGACGGCGCGAAGAAATTGTTCGCCGCCACCGACGCCGGCCGGGCCGAGCTCGACACCAACGCCGATGCCGTCGCGGCGCTGATCGCTCGCCTGACCGAAGTCGGCGAAGAGCGCCAGCGCACCGACAGCGCGTCGGTCCGCCGCGCGATGGGCAATCTCAAGGCCGTCCTGATGAACCGGCTCGGCGAGCGCGACCTCGATGAGGCGACGCTGCACGACATCGTCGCGCTGATCGACGAGGCCGCGCAAAAGATCGAGCGGCTGTAATGCGCAGCGCTATCGCCGAGGTTCCGACCAGCCACGCGAGCAAATATCTGCAGCAGCTTTGCAAGCACTGGCAGCATAATCTCAGCGTCGCCTTCACCCCCGAGCACGGCACCGTGACCTTCCCGAAGGATGCGCGCGGTGCCGACTGGGCGGCCGATGCGCTGGTGACGTTCGATGCGCGCCCCGACACGCTGTCGGTCCGCATCGACGCCAGCAGCGACGCGCATCTGGACGCGATGCAGGAGGTCGTCGCTCGCCACCTCGACCGCTTCGCGTTTCGGGAGGCGCCGCTGGCGTTCGACTGGCAGCGGGGCTGAGCTAAGGCTTCAGCCCGAAGCGGGCATAGTCGCGCTCCGTCGATGGCGATATGCTGCGCGCGATGGCGAGGTCAGCGGCGGCGTCCGCAGCGCGTCCGACCCGCTGGTAGACGAGCGCGCGCAGGAAGCGGCTCGATCCCATGGCCGGCACCTGGAGCAGCGCTGCGTCGAGGTCGCGCAGCGCATCCTCGTCGCGCCCCATGCGCATCCAGACGAGCGCGCGGCTGTCGAGGATCATCGCGCTGCTGTCGCTGAGCTCCATCGCCGAAGTGCAATCCTTGAGCGCGGTATCGAGCGCGACGTTGCGCGTCGCCTTGATCCAGCAACGCTGGTTGAGCATCGCCGGATTGCCCGGCTTGGTCGCGATCAGCGCGTCGAGTTCGTCGATCGCGGCCTGCGCGTCACCATATTCGCCGACCATCGCCGCCTTTGCCATGCGATAATCGTCGCGCGTCTTGCCCCCTAGCGCGATCCGGTCGTCGAGCATCTTCGTCGCCGATGCGACGTCGCCGCGCTCGGCGGTCAGGTTTGCGACGGTCGATATGGCTTCGATCGACGAGGGGTCGAGCTTTCGCGCCGCCTCGGCATCGGCAAGCGCCCCGGCGATGTCGCCCAGTTCGCGCCGCGCCCCCGCGCGCGCCAGATAGGCGTCGGCCGAGGGGAGCAGCGCGATCTGCCGGGTCAGCGTCACCGCCGCGCTCTTGTAATCGCCGATGCCCCGCTGGAACGACGCGCTGCTGGTCAGCGCCGTGATATTCTCCTCGTCCGCCTCGGCCGCCTGTTTCTTGTAAATGGCCTCGATCGCGTCGAGCTGCGAGCGCGAGGCCGCCTGCGCGAGGTTCCAGCGCCGCGTCGCGGTTTCCGGCGCGACGAGACGCGGCGTGCGCGCGAGGATCGTCGCCACCTTGTCGCGCTCGGCGGCGACCCCGGCCGCCGGAATTTCGATTCCCGAAGAGGTCAGCGTCTCGTCGACACTGAGCGTGCCGTCCGCCAGCGTCACCGACCGATCGACGTCATAGCCGGCAAAACGCTCGTCCAGCGGCGCCATCCCGTCGATCGTATAGCCGCGCCCGCCATCGGGCAGCTTGATCCGAAGCCGGTAGCGCGCCCGGTCGGGAGCAGCGGTCACGACCGGAATATCGGCCCACGCCGCGCGGGCGCGGTCGGGTTCGAACGAAATCAGGTCGGGCACGCGCGAGATCCAGCGTTCGGTGCGCAGGTCGCGGCGTTCCCACCCCGATGCGAACACGCCGCGCGCCTTGATCGCCACGCTGCCGTCGGCGGTATCGGGGGTCGCGGTCAGCGCATCATATTGCGCCTCGCCGACATAATGCTGGAGGAATTGCTCGTAGAGCTGGCGCGCTTCCTTCGGCCCGAGCTGCGACCCCGCCAGCGTCAGCAGATTGGCGAGTTGGCCGCGCACGACCATATCGAGATCGATCACCGACGGCAGGTCGATGCTGCTGCTTTCGTCGGCGGTGATCTGAAGGTCGACGGCGGGCCGCGCCGGGGCGTGCAGTTCGATCTTCACCGGGTCCGCGCCCGCGGCGCGAACGGGCAGCACATAGCCGAGCGCGGGAGTATCGCGAATGTCGGCGAGCCGGGTGCCGAGCATCGTTCCGTCGAGCCACAGGCTGTCGCCGCCGATCGTCGCGCGCACCAGAACATGGTTGAAGGCGAGCGCACTCGGCACGCGCGACGGCACCATGTCGCCGAGCGATGCGTGCGCCATCACCGGTTCGGCCTCGATCTTCATTTCGCGCAGCATCGCCAGCAGCAGCAGCGTCTTCGCCTTGCAGTCGCCATAGCGCACGTTCCACGTCTTGGCCGGCGACTGCGGCACATAATTGCCGCCGTCCATCCCGACCGCAAGATAGCGGACCTTGTCTTGCACCAGTTGCAACGCCATCGCCGCGCGTTTCACCGGGTCGTCGGTCGCCGCCATGATCGCGGCGATCTCGTCCGCGAGCGGACTGCCGTCCGCGATCGTGCCTTCGGTGGCATAAAGCGGCGCCATCACCTTCGACACATCGGCCCAGCTCGTGAAGGTCGACGCCTCGATGATCGGCAGGCGCTGATAGCGGACCGGCGCGTCGTCGGGCATTTCGGCCGGCTTGGGCAGCGGCAGCGCGACCGGCAGTTCCATGAAATCGCCGCTGCGCCGCGCCTTGGGTTCGGCGCCGCCCGCAAGGATTTTCCAGCGCGCCGTTTCATCGGCGCGCCACGACAGCTTGTAACCCGCCTGTGCGACCCGCGCCGGCTCGGCAATCAGCGGCAGCATCGCCTGCGCCCGCCCGCCGAGCGCACCGTCCTTGACCGTCGTCGACATGCGCAGCCGCAGGATGTCGCCGGCGCGCAGCCCCTCGACGGGAAGCGTCGCCGACAGGATGCCGGTCAGCTCGCGCTGTTCGAGCGACTGCTCGCGGCGCAGCACGGTGAATTTCTGCCCGCCTGCCAGCGCGTCGATCTCCGCCCCGTCGCGCAGAATCACGAGCTGGTGGATGATCAGGTCGCCCTTGTCGGGCGCCCAGGCCACGGTGATATTGCTATATTGCGACAGCTCCTCGGGAGTGCTGAGCTTGATCGCGGTGTCGGCGTAATTCCACACCGTGGCGCCGTCGATGCGCTGCTGGAAATCGAGGATCGCGATCCCGCCGGTCACGCTTTGCGGATCGGCCAGCTTCGCCGGGGTAACCCACACGGGCGCGGGCTCATAGAGCGGCTGTTCGCCCGCCATCGCCACGCTCGCCGGTGCGACCAGCATCGTCGTCGCCAGCGCAAACCGCCCCCATCGGGTCATCGCCCCATTCCCCCGTCATCAACTGCCCTTCGCCCTGCCTGCATGGGCAAGGCGTTCAATGCAACCGCTTTTGCATCCGAAATATGCCCATCGATCAGGCCACGATGGCGTTGCGCCGGGCGTAGAGGAAATAGACGGCCAGCCCCGCAACGTTCCAGACACCGAACCAGAGCTGCGTCTTCACCGGCAGGCTGAGAAACAGGTAGAAACAGCCGAACACCGCGATGGTGCCGACGACCCACGGCATCGGCGCGCGAAAGGTGCGCGGCGCATCGGGCGCGCGGCGGCGCATGATCAGCATGCAGACCGACACCGCCGTGAAAGCGGCAAGCGTCCCCGCGTTGGCAAGCGCCGCGAGTTCGTCGAGCGGAATGAAGCCCGCGAGGATCGCGACGACGATCGCGGTGAAGATGGTGATCCTCACCGGCGTCCCGCGCGCCGACACTTTGGCAAGGCTCGCCGGGAGCAGCCCGTCGCGCGCCATGGTGAAGAAGATGCGGCTCTGCCCGAAGAAGAAGGCGAGGATGACGGTCGGCAGCGCGACGACCGCCGAAATGCCGAGATACTGCGCGGCGCGCGCCTGCCCCAGTTCGCGCAGGATCAGCGCCAGCGGCTCGGGACTGTTCGCGAAGCGGCTGTAGGCGATGGCGCCGACCGCCGCGACCGCAACCGCGACATAGATGAGGACGCAGGCGACCATCGACCCGACGATCCCGATCTTGAGGTCGCGGTCGGGATTCTTCGTTTCCTCGGCCGCAGTAGCGATCGCGTCGAAGCCATAAAAAGCAAAGAAGATGATCGCCGCCGCCGCCATCACCCCGCGTTCGACGCCGTCGGCGCCCATATGCTTGGCAAAGCCATAGGGGCTGAAGGGCTCCAGATTGGCGGCATCGAAGGCGGGGAGCGCCACCGCGACGAACACGACCAGCGCCGCAATCTTCACCAGCACCAGGATCGCGTTCACCGTCGCGCTTTCGCGGGTGCCGAACAGCAGCATCCCGGCGACGACGCCGATGATCGCGATCGCCGGCAGGTTGACGATGCCGCCAAGCTCCGGCCCCTGCATCAGCGCCATCGGCACGTCGGCCCAGGCGTGAAGCAGCGGCGCCGCATAGCCCGACCAGCCGACCGCGACCGCGCTCACCACCAGCGAATATTCGAGGATCAGGCTCCACCCGACGACCCAGGCGATCAGTTCGCCGATCACCACATAGCTGTAGGTATAGGCGCTGCCCGAGGCGGGGATCATCGTCGCCATCTCGGCATAAGCGAGCGCGGCGCAGGCGCAGATCAGCCCCGCGATGGCAAAGGACAGGATCACCGCCGGCCCCGCCTTGTCGGCGCCGACGCCGATCAGCGTCAATATGCCGGTGCCGACGATCGCTCCGACGCCGAGCGCGACGAGATGCGGCCAGCTCAGCGTCCGCGCGAGGCCCGCCCCGTGCTCCTGATCCGGAACGATCGCCTTGCGGCGCAGCAGGCTGTCGGACATGCGGTAGCTCTCCCCTTTTTCCTGACGCTGCTTGTAAGGGAGCGATGCGTCAGCGCAAGATAACAACAAGGGCGAAACAGCGGCTTGCGGTCAAAGCAACCTCTCGATCGCCTCCGCCAGCCTGGCGTCGCGCTCCGACAATCCGTCCGCGTCGTGCGTCGTCAGCACTATGTCGACGCGGTTGTAGACGTTCGACCATTCGGGGTGATGATCCATCTTCTCGGCGATGATCGCGACGCTCGCCATGAAGCCGAAGGCCTGCGCGAAATCGTCGAATTTGAACCGGCGCGTGATCGCGTCGCGTGACGGCTCGTGCGTCCATTCGGGAAAGCGGGCGAGGAGCGCGTTGCGTTGCGCGTCATCGAGTTTCCGGACCATCTTTTTTCTCCCGCTGGTAAAGGCCGAGCGCTCGCCATAAGGAAGGGCGCGATGAGTGACAACCACGCCCTGTCCACCAATCTACCCGGCGCCTGGACCGCGGCGGCCCCCGACGCCGACGCCATCTTCGCGATGGCCGAGGCGGCGCTCGAAACGCTGCCCGCGGTGTTCCGGCCGCATATCGAGGGCGTGGTGATCGCGGTCGAGGAATTCGCCGACGACGAAACCCTTGCCTCGCTCGGCATCGAGCATCCCTATGATCTCACCGGGCTTTACGAAGGCCGTCCGCTGACCGAGCGCAGTATCGACCAGAGCGGCGGGATGCCCGACCGGGTGACGCTCTACCGCATCCCCATCCTCGTCGAGTGGATCGAGGAAGGCGAGCGGCTCGATTGGCTGGTGCGCCATGTGCTGATCCACGAGATCGGCCATCATTTCGGCTTTTCCGACGAGGATATGCACGCGCTCGAGGATATGGCGTGACCGAGCTTTTGCGGCTCGACGGGATCGCGTGCATCCGCGGCGACCGGCTGCTGTTCGAGGGGCTGTCGCTGGCGCTGGGGCGCGGCGGCGCCTTGTGGCTGCGCGGCCCGAACGGCGCGGGCAAATCGAGCCTGATCCGGCTTGCGGCCGGGCTGCTCCGCCCCGCCGTGGGCACGGTCACGCGCCGCGAGCGCATCGCGTTGATCGACGAGGCGGCGGCGCTCGACACCGAACTCCCCCTGCGCCGCGCGCTCGATTTCTGGGCGCGGGTCGATACCGTCGATGGCCATGCGGTGGACCGCGCGGTAGCCGACATGGCGCTGGCGCCGCTTTCGGACGTGCCGGTGGCGATGCTCTCGACCGGCCAGCGCAAGCGCGCCGCGATGGCGCGCGTGATCGCGAGCGGCGCGCCGATCTGGCTGCTCGACGAACCCGCGAACGGCATGGACGACGCGGCGCAGGCGCGGCTGGTCGGTGCGATCGCAAGGCATCGCGCGAACGGCGGCGCGGTGCTGCTGGCGTCGCATTTCGCGCTGGGCGTTCCCGACATCGCCGAACTGGATATGGGGGCACTGGCGTGACCGCGCTCCTCGCCCTCTTCTGGCGCGACCTTCGGCGCGCGTGGGGCAGCGGGGCGCTGTGGCTGCCGGTGGTCTTCTTCCTGCTCGTCGCGACGGCCTTTCCCTTCGCGGTCGGTCCCGACGCGCCGCTCCTCGCGCGGACCGGCGGCGGGATGATCTGGGTCGCGGCGCTGCTCGCGGCGCTGCTGCCGATCGACCGCCTCGTCCGCCCCGACCGCGAAGCGGGGGTGCTCGATCAACTCGCGGTGCGCGGCTTCGCCGACGAAGCGATCGCCGCGATCAAGATCGCCGCGCACGCCATCGGCTTCGGCCTGCCGCTGCTGATCGCGCTGCTCCCCGCCGCCGCGCTGCTCGCGCAAGATGCAGCGCGGGTCGAGACGCTCGCGACCGGGCTGCTGATCGCGATCCCCGCGCTCGCCTCGCTCGCGGTGCTGAGCGCGGCGCTGACCGCGAATTTGAAAGGCGGGAGCGCGATCGGCGGACTGCTGGTGCTGCCACTCGCGGTGCCGCTGCTGATCTTCGGCGCCGGAATGCTCGACCCGTCGGGGCGGGGGGCGGTGAAACTGCTTAGCGCGGCGAGCTTGCTGCTGACGGTAATCGGGCCGTTCGCCGCGGGTGCGGCGCTCCGGGGGCTCAGGGAATAGCGGGTTTCGACCGGAAGCCCACCGATCTTACATCGTCATCCCGGCGAAGGCCGGGATCTCTCCCTATCGCGATGACGCACCGGCGAGATCCCGGCCATCGCCGGGATGACGGGAGTGATGAACCCACGTCCGCCCCGCCCCTAAACAGCCCATAAGAAAAGGGCCGGAGTTTCCCCCGGCCCTTCCCTAAATCGATGTCGGTGCCGATCAGGCGCCGGCGACGTCCGCCGTGTCGACCTTGACGCCCGGGCCCATCGACGACGACAGCGCGATTTTGCGGACATATTTGCCCTTCGCGCCAGCCGGCTTAGCCTTGACGATCGCGTCGACGAAAGCGTCGAAGTTCTGGCGCAGCTTTTCCTCGCCGAACGACAGCTTGCCGATGCCGGCGTGGATGATGCCGACCTTTTCGACGCGGAATTCGATCTGACCGCCCTTGGCGGCCTTCACGGCTTCGGCGACGTTCGGGGTGACGGTGCCCAGCTTCGGGTTCGGCATCAGGCCCTTCGGACCCAGCGTCTTGCCGAGGCGGCCGACGATGCCCATCATGTCCGGCGTCGCGATGACGCGGCCATAGTCGAGGTTGCCCGCGAGCATGTCTTCCATCAGGTCTTCGGCCCCGACCTTGTCGGCGCCGGCGGCCAGCGCCTTGTCGGCATTGTCGCCGCGCGCGAAGACCGCGACCTTGACATCCTTGCCGGTGCCGGCGGGCAGCGTCACGACGCCGCGGACCATCTGGTCGGCGTGGCGCGGATCGACGCCCAGGTTCATCGCGATTTCCAGCGTTTCGTCGAACTTGGTCGACGCGAGTTCGCGCACGGTCTTGATCGCTTCGTCGACGGCGTGCAGCTTCAGCGCGTCAACCTTGCCCTCGAGGGCCTTCTGCTTCTTGGTCAGCTTTGCCATCGGTTCAGCCCTCCGTCACTTCGAGGCCCATCGAGCGGGCGCTGCCTTCGATGATCTTCGTCGCCTGTTCGATGTCGTTGGCGTTCAGATCCTTCATCTTGATCTCGGCGATCTCGGCGAGCTTCGAACGCGCGATCTTGCCGCCGCTGATCTTGCCGGGCTCCTTCGAACCCGACTTCAGGTTCGCGGCCTTCTTGATCAGATAGGTCGCCGGGGGCGTCTTGGTGACGAACGAGAAGCTCTTGTCCGCATAGACGGTGATGATGGTCGGGGTCGGGGTGCCCTTGTCCATGGAATCGGTCGCGGCGTTGAACGCCTTGCAGAATTCCATGATGTTGACGCCGCGCTGACCGAGCGCCGGCCCGAGCGGCGGCGACGGGTTGGCGGTGCCGGCGGGCACCTGCAGCTTGATGTAGCCGCTGATCTTTTTGGCCATGATGGCCTCCTTTCTTTCTGTCGCCCCGGATCAGGTCCGGGACTCAAAATAAGCGGTCGAACGGAAGGGCATCACCCCTTCCTCCCGCGCGGAATCGCGCCCTTGTCTGACGCGAAGCGCGGCGGTTAGCCGGAAGCGCCCGAAAAAGCAAGGGCGCGCGCCTCGGTTGTCACTGCGAGGAGCGCAGCGACGAAGCAATCTCCCGTCATCGGCGTCGAGCTATGCCTGGTGGCTGGAGATTGCTTCGCTTCGCTCGCAATGACGAGAAAAGTGACCATCACTCACCCCTGCGGCCGATACCGCAGCAATCCTTCCTGCACGACGCTCGCGATCAGCGTGCCATCCTGGCGATAGATGGAGCCGCGGCACAGCCCGCGGTCGCCGCCCGTCCACGGACTGTCCATGACGAAGACGAACCATTCGTCGACGCGGACGTCGGCATGAAACCACATCGCATGATCGAGACTGGTCGACACCACGCCTGGCGTCCAGAAATTCACCCCGTGCGGCAACATGGCCGAGGACAACAGCCCCATGTCCGACGCGAAGGCCAGAAAGCCGCGATGGACCAGCGGATCGTCGCCGATCGGCGCCGCGACGCGGAACCATTGATAATGCTGCGTCGCTTTCGCCGACGCCGGCGGGCGATAGCTGCGCACCTCGAACGGCCGCGTTCGCGCCATATTGGCGAGCTGCCGGTCGGAAATTTCGGGCGCCGCCGCGACGAAATCGGTGAAGTCCCAGCATTTTTCGGGCGGCAGCAGGTCGGGCATCGGCACCTGATGCGCCAGCCCCTCGGCGCGCACCTGGAACGAGGCGGTCAGGTTGAAGATGACCTTGCCGTCCTGGCGCACCACGACGCGACGGTTGGAAAAGCTGCGCCCGTCGAAGTCGCGGTGGATGCGGAAATGCAGCGGCTTGGTCTCGTCGCCGCCGCGCAGGAAATAGGCGTGGAGCGAATGGACCTGCTTGCCCTCATCGACGGTGCGCGCGGCGGCCATCATCGCCTGCGCGATGACCTGCCCGCCGAAGATGCGGTCGCGCGCGGTGGTCGCCAGCGCGGGAAAGGTGAATTCGTCCGCGAGGCCGGGGACGGGATCGAGATCGAAGAGCCGCGCGACCGCGCCGACCACGGTTTCCGCCGGCACGCTGGCGTTGATCTCACGCGCGCGGGCGATGCGAGCCTGGATCTCCGCGGGAGAGAGAGTGGTCATGGCGATGCTGCCCCTCAATTCCCTCCCCCTTGATGGGGGAGGCAGCGAGCCCCGGATCAAGTCCGGGGCGCAGCGGTGGGGGTGCGGCGCCGACCTGAAACCGGCGGCGCAAGGACGCGCCATCACCCCCATCCAACTCCGCCTAATCGCTTCGCGATAAGGCTCCATATCCTTCCCCCATCAAGGGGGAAGGGAAATGCCCGTCGACCCGACGCTTATTTCATCCGTTCGACCTGCTCGAAATCGAGCTCGACGGGGGTGGCGCGGCCAAAGATCGACACCGAGACCTTGACCCGCGCCTTGTCGAAATCGAGTTCCTCGACGACACCGTTGAAGCTCGCGAACGGGCCCTCGAGCACCTTGACCTGATCGCCGATCTCGTAGTCGACGCGGATTTCGGTCTTCGGGCGCGCCGCGGCCTCTTCCTTGCTGTTCAGGATGCGTGCGGCCTCGGCCTCGCTGATCGCTTGCGGCTTGCCCATCGAACCCAGAAAGCCCGTGACCTTCGGCGTATTCTTGACGAGGTGATAGACGTCGTCGGTCATCGTCAGCTTGGCGAGGACATAGCCGGGGAAGAATTTGCGCTCGGCCTGCACCTTCTTGCCGCGCTTGACCTCGGTGACCGTTTCGACCGGCACCTCGACGGCCTCGACGAAATCGGTGAGGCCCATGCGTTCGGCTTCGGCCACGACCGAATCGCGGACCTTGTTCTCGAAACCCGAATAGGCGTGAATGATGTACCAGCGCGCCATAAGTCTGCGTATCCCCGTGTGAGCGCGCTTAGCGCGCGAGCGACGTCAGCCAGCCGACGATCGCGTTGAAAACCGTATCGATGCCCAGAAAGAACAGCGCGAGCAGCGTCGTCATGATCAGCACCATGATCGTCGTCTGCATCGTCTGGCGACCGGTCGGCCACACGATCTTGGTGGCTTCGGTCTTCACCTGGTTGACGAATTCGCCAATCTTCGGCTTCGCCATGTCGATCGTCCTGTTCCTGCCTGTCCAATGGTTCCGGCCAAATGGGTTGCCGCTCCGTCCGCGTCAAGCGTTTCGGGCAATAGTCCGCCCACCCTCCCCGGGCATGCCGGCGAAAGGCGGAACGAAAACGGCGCATCTGTCCGAATGAAAGCGGCCTTTAGCCGTGCCCCCCGCCCTTGGCAAGCGATAGCCGCATCGCGCCGGCCCCGACGGGCCGCACGGGAAAATCCCTTTCGTATCGTCCGCCTTTTTTCGCGCAAATTTGTCCCACTTCGCGCCAAAAGCCCGATCGATCGCTGCAAGGCTGGCAGTGATCGGAATTAAGCCGCTGATAAATCGAGATTATATATAATATTACAAAGGGGTGAAGATTAATATTAGATTAGCGATGTTGCGGCGATAATCTTTGTAAATTTACATCGCCGGCAATTGGAGCCACATGTCGGACACAACCAAAACATTCGCTGGCTCTGTCTGGGCGCGCAGTCTTTGATACGGAGAATGGCATGAATGTATCCCGGGTCCCCCACCCATCGGGAATCGCTTCCGACCTGACGGACGCCGATCGGCGGAACAGTAGCCGCCACTGCACCGTCTACCGCATCGCCACGATCGAGCGCGAGGGCGACGCCGGCTTCTGGCGCGTCCGCAATATTTCCGACGAGGGCATGATGCTCGCGGCGAACGTGCAGGTCGACCCCGGCGAGCGCCTGCAGATCGCGCTGTCGGACAGCATCAGGCTGTCTGCGGAGGTCGTCTGGGCCGAAAACGGTCGCTGCGGCGTCGCGTTCGACACGCCGGTCAATGCGGCGGAATTGCTGAAACAGCTGGCGGCCGAGCAAAAGGCTTCGGGCTACCGCCCGCCACGATTGGCGGTTCGCGGCCATGCGACGATCGTGACCGACGACGGCCCCCGCGAAATCGACGTGGTCAACCTGTCGCAGCAGGGCGCGGGGCTCGTCCATGACGGCGAGCTCGAAGTCGGAACGAAGCTCGAACTGGTGCTGTGGGGCGGCGTCCGGCGGCGCGGCATCGTCCGCTGGTCGCGCAAGGGCCAGAGCGGCGTCTGGCTCACCGCGCCGCTCGAACAGGCCGACCTCGAAAGCATCCGGCGCTTCGAGAGCTGACCCCACGCGATATCGTCGCCGGTTCAGGCCGGCGACGACAGCTTCATCAGCACGAGCCCGGCGACGATCAGCAGTGCCGCCGCGATCCGCATCGCGCTCGCCGCTTCGCCCAGCACCCATATGCCGACCAGAAACGCACCCACCGCGCCGATTCCGGTCCAGATCGTGTAGGCGGTGCCGAGCGGCAGCGCCTTCATCGACAGCGCCAGCAGCGCGAAACTCGCGATCATCGCGACGATCGTGACGATCGACGGGCCGAGCTTGCTGAAGCCCTCCGATTGCTTCATCGAAAAGGCCCAGACGACTTCGAGAAGTCCGGCAATCACTAGGTAAATCCACGCCACGGGCAGCCTCCTTCAAGGGCCGCCGGGCCGTCCCGGACTTCAAACCCGCGCGCCGGCGGGCGGGGACGTGGCCCCGATGGCTGCTCGGGAAGGGCAGCGGCCAATCCCCTACCCATCCCCCGGCCGGCTGGCAATCCTACAGGAACGCGCCGCCTTATGCCGCCTTCTTCGCCTGCCGGAACTTGTGCAGCAGCGGCTCGGTATAGCCCGACGGCTGCGTCGCGCCCTCGAAGATCAGCGCGCGCGCCGCCTGCCAGGCGATGCCGTCGGGGGTCAGCTTTTCGTAGAGCGGGTCGCCGGCATTCTGCGCATCGACCTTCGCCGCCATGCGCGCGAGCGCGGCGTCGACCTGCGCTTCGGTGCAGACGCCGTGGAGCAGCCAGTTGGCGAGCGCCTGGCTCGAAATCCGCAGCGTCGCGCGATCCTCCATCAGCCCGACGTCGTCGATGTCGGGCACCTTCGAACAGCCGACGCCCTGGTCGATCCAGCGCACGACATAGCCCAATATGCCCTGGCAATTATTGTCGAGCTCGCGCGCGACCTCGGCCTCGCTCCAGTTGCGCCCGTTCGCCACGGGAATGGCGAGCAGCCGGTCGAGACCTGGCGCGGTTTCGCCCGCGATCGCCTTCTGCCGCGCGAAGACGTCGACCTGATGATAGTGCAGCGCGTGCAGCGTCGCGGCGGTCGGCGACGGCACCCAGGCGGTGTTCGCGCCCGATTTCGGATGACCCACCTTCGCCTCGAGCATCGCGTGCATCAGGTCGGGCATCGCCCACATGCCCTTGCCGATCTGCGCCTTGCCGCGGAAGCCGCAGGCGAGGCCGACGTCGACGTTCTGGTCCTCGTAGGCGGCGATCCACGGCGTTCCGCGGA
>Ga0182745_1003179_pt1 | contig 14298 bp, 12 predicted proteins | sample eDN3rd30CKraftBY_FD_128523 | JGI IMG/M metagenome (GOLD analysis project Ga0182745, IMG submission 128523) | Enriched backyard soil microbial communities from Emeryville, California, USA - eDNA 3rd pass 30_C Kraft BY (version 2) (version 2) | ecosystem: Environmental > Terrestrial > Soil >...
ATCAACCTGATTCGGACGGTGAGTTTCATGTATGTATTGTAGATAAATTCGGTCAAAAGGCAAGACTACACGCATTCCTCCCACCCCTAAAGGGCGTGGGATTCCTGCTATTTCGTCTTTGAAATCGAAGGGGAGCCCATTCCCGAACCGGCGGACCGCTTTCCAAAATAAGCTCGGATCGTTCGGAAGTCATGAATCGATGCGGGCAACACGGCCTAAACCGCTCACGAAGACCCAGGTCGTCCTTTGCGAGTTAACAGGCCGAAATCGCGAGGGAAGCGGCATCGCCTTGGGGGGAGTGGGGTCGGTAGAATGCGGCGATGAGGAACCCCAACGCGATGCAACAGCTTCAGGATAGGTTGGCCAGGGAAACGCGCGGCGAGGTCCGATTCGACCGAGGATCGCGCGGGCTGTATTCCACTGACGCAAGCCTTTACCAGATCGAGCCTTTGGGCGTGTTCGTGCCGAGGACCACGGAGGACGTGGCGACGGCGGTGCGGATCACGGCGGAGTTTGGGGTTCCCGTGGTCCCTCGAGGCGCGGCGACCAGTCTGTCCGGGCAGACGATTGGCCCGGCCCTGGTGATCGACTTCTCCAAGTATCTGAACCGGGTCGGCGTGGTCGATCGCGACCGATTGACGGTGCGGGTCGAGCCGGGCGTCGTACTCGACAAGCTCAACGCCCACCTCAAGCCGCTCGGCCTGATGTTCGGCCCGGATGTCTCAACCAGCGACCGCGCCACCATCGGCGGCATGATCGGGAACAACTCGGCCGGGGCTCGGTCGCTGCGCTATGGGAAAACGGTGGATCACGTCCGATCGGTGGACGTGGTTCTCGCTGATGGCACCACCACCACCCTGGGACCGGTCGATCCGTCCGAGCTGGACCGGCTCTGCGCGGGGACCGACACGGTGGCCCGGGTCCATCGGGTCGTGCGCGACACGGTGGCCGAGCACACCGAGGCGATCAAGGCGAAGTTCCCTCGGATCCTCAGGCGCGTCAGTGGATACAACCTGGACGAGTTCATCCCCGGCCTGCCGGTCCGCGCGGCGGGCTGGCAAGATGCCCCTTGGCAGTTCAACCTCGCCCGGTTGATGGTCGGGGCCGAAGGGACTCTTGCCGTCATCCGCGGGGCCGAGCTGAAGGTGGTGCCGATCCCGGCCGCGACGGGCCTGGTCGTGCTCTCGTTCGCGACGATTCCCGCCGCGCTCGACCGGCTCGAGGAGATCGTGGCCACCGGACCGGTGGCGGTCGAGATGCTCGACCGAATGATCCTCGAGCTCGCCGCCACCCACCCCGCCTATGCCAACAAGATGGAATTCGCCGAAGGACGGCCCGCCGCCGTGCTCGCCGCCCAGTTCTACGCCGAGAGCATCGAGGAGCTTACCGACCGCGCCAATGACCTGGCCCGCCGATTCGAAGGGCGTCCTCACGTGCTCGGCGTGCGCAAACGGCTCGGTGGCGCGGAGAAGGACGACTTCTGGAAGGTGCGCAAGGCTGGCTTTTCCCTTCTCATGGGGCTGGTCGGGGACGCAAAGCCGGTGGCGTTCGTCGAGGATACCTCCGTCGCCCCCAGCCGCCTGCCCGCCTTCTACGAGCGGTTCGAGGCAATCGTCGCCCGCCAGGGGCTTGAAGCCGCCTGCTACGGACACGCCGACGTTGGCTGCCTCCACATCCGGCCCATCCTCAACGTCAAAACAGAGCAGGGGGTCGAGTCGCTCCGCGCCATCGCCCGCGAGGTCTCCGACCTGGTCATGGAATTTGAAGGGGCGATGAGCGGAGAGCACGGCGACGGCCTGGCCCGAAGCCTCTGGAACGCCAAGCTATTCGGCCCTGAAGTCTATGGCGCCTTCGGGAAGATCAAGCAGGCGTTCGACCCCGACAATCGCATGAACCCGGGCAAGGTCGTCGCCGATGCCGACCCGGGCGATAGTCTCCGGATCGGGCCGCATTACCATCCGGAAGTGCCCGAGTCGACCGTGCTCGACTTCTCCCGCCAAGGTGGATTTCTGGGGGCGGTTGAGATGTGCTCGGGGGTGGGCGCCTGCCGCAAGGCCAGTCCCGGCACCATGTGCCCCAGCTACATGGTCACCATGGAGGAGGAACACACCACCCGAGGGCGAGCCAACGCCTTGCGCATGGCGATGACCGGCGAGCTCGGCCAGGACGGCTTGCGCAACGAGGCCCTGCACGACGCTCTCGACCTTTGCCTCCAGTGCAAGGCGTGCAAGTCGGAATGCCCCTCCAACGTGGACATGGCCAAGCTCAAGGCCGAGGTCCTCCACCAGGTCTACAAGGAGAAACAGATCCCCATTGGTTCGCTCTTGATGGGGCAGATCCACCGGCTCAACCCGATCGGCTCGAGCACGGCCCCGCTGGCCAACTGGACCCTGCGCCAACCCGCGTTCAAATGGCTGCTGGAGAAGGTTGCCGGGATCGACCGGCGCCGTACCTTGCCCACGTTCGACTCCAACAACCTGCGCAAGTGGTTCCGCCGCCACCCGGTCGACCCTCGAGCCGGAGAGCGCGGGAGCGTTTTGCTCCTCGACGATTGCTTCACCACCTACAACAACCCGCAAGTCGGTCGCGCGGCGGTGCAAGTTCTCGAAGCGGCCGGGTATCGGGTTGAGCTGGCGGGTTTACCATGCTGCGGACGCCCCGCGATCTCGAAGGGGCTCCTCACCCTGGGACGCAACCTCGCCCGCGAGAACGTTCAGAAGCTGGTCACCCACGCACGCAAAGGGACCCCCATTCTCGGCTGCGAGCCGAGCTGTCTCTTGACCCTGGTCGACGAGTACCGCGACTTCCGCCTTGGCGCCGATGCCGACCTTGTCGCCCGGTCGGCCTCGCTGGTCGAGTCATTCATCGCCGACCTCGACCGGGTTCCCACGCTCCCACTCCGCCCGAGCCCCGAGCGCGTGCTGGTTCATGGTCACTGCCAGCAAAAAGCCCTGGTGGGAACCGCGGGAATCCTCGGCGCATTGGGCCGAATCCCCGATCTCGAAATCAAGGAGCTCGACTCCGGATGCTGTGGCATGGCCGGCTCGTTCGGCTATGAGCTGGGGCACTATGAGGTCAGCACCGCCCTGGCCAACCGGGTCTTACTCCCCGCACTCAATGCCGACTCCCAGGCCAAACTCATAGCCCCCGGCTTCTCCTGCCGAAGCCAGATTCATGCCCTGGCCGACGTCACTCCCCAACACCCCATAGAACTGCTCGCCAGCCAGTTGATTCCCTCTTAATCCCACTCCTTATTCCACGCAATCTCACCGCCACTCTCCCTCTTTGCACTTCCGCCCAAAATAACCCAATTCGCACAAACCCAACAATCAGCCCAACACATCGACAAACTTCAAAAAAATCAAATTCACCCTCAACTAATGAGTAGACAAGATGAAGTGGCTGGCTTAGAGTCCATCCAGAAATCTTTATGGCATTGGCATTGAACGGCTGGGTATCCCACCTCTTGATTTTCATCCACCTCCATTGCTCATGGAGCTGAACATGGCCCCTCACGTGGTTGCGTTCCGTTCGCCTCCAGGCAAGAGAACACGAAAAGTAATAAATACTTACAGGATATTCGATTCAACCCAATCGAAATCGAAGCAGACGGGAACAGAGTTTCCTGAGACAATCTCAAAGCGCGACGTTCCAGCCCATTCGCGTCCTGAGAACCTGTTCGTGGTGGGGCGCGTCTGCATCGCAGGCGAGGGGGTGCTTGCGTTACTCGCCCTGGGAACGGCTTTCTTCGTCCCTCCCAATTCACCCGCGACGATCTGGTCGCTCGAGCTGATCGCGGCGGCGTTTCTCCTTCTGGCGATCGTCAGGCGTTGGGCAGAGCGGACGATCGACCTGGGAGCGAGGTAGCCGAGTTAACCAAGGCGTCGAGAGGTTGACCCAGCATCCGTTGGAAATGAGTCGCGAGGGCCGGAGCAAGGGCTCGGCGGGCCGGTTCCGTCCGGTTATATTCGAAAGGGGAGCAAGCTTTCCCTCGAGACGCCTCGATCGATAGATCCGGAAGGAGAACTGAAAGTGGCCGAACCTCGCGAGATCGACCTGGCCGACCTGAAGCCCCGACTGGAGCGTGCGTACGACTTTGCCGGTCAACAGGTGCGGGGGACCATCGAGCGCACGCCCGACTACTTTCCGATCTATACGGTTGGAGGGCGCTGGAAGCACCAGGGGGAGCTCTGGACCGACTGGTGCGCGGGGTTCCACGCGGGCATGATGTGGCTTCTCGCCGAGCGAAGCGGCGACTCCTGGTGGCGATCTCAAGCCGAGCACTATTCGCGACTGATCGAGCACAAACAGCACGATCGCGACGTCCACGACCTGGGCTTTATCTTCCTGAATACCTATCTCCCCTGGTATCGCCACACCGGTGATCCACAGCTCCGAAAGGTGCTGATCCAGGCGGGCCACACGATGGCCTTGCGTTTCAACGCCAAGGGAAAATACCTGAGGTCGTTCGTTGCTCCTGAAAGCTTGTTCATTGATATCATGATGAACGTACCAGTTATCTTTTATGCCGCTCGGGAAACCAACGACGACGCTCTCTTCGAACTGGCCGTCCAGCACTGCCGAACGTCCGAGCGGACCCTGGTCCGGCCCAACGGTGGAACCGCCCACGAAGGGATCTTCGACCTCTCCACCGGGGAGTTCCTGAGACAGACCACCCATCAGGGGCTCAACGGCGAGTCGGACTGGACCCGAGGGCTGGCCTGGTCGCTCTACGGCTACGGGACCGTTTACTCCTACACCCAGAACCCGGTCGATCTCGCCGTTGCCCAGCGCAACGCCGATCACTTCATCGAGCGTTGCCCCGACAACATGGTCCCCCCCTGGGACTTCGACGTCCCGGAAGGTCCCGACCGAATCGATGACAGCTCAGCCGGCGCCATCGCCGCATCCGGGCTCTGGAACCTCTCCAAGCTCACCGACGACCCCGAACGCGCCAAGAAGTATCGAAACGCCTCGCTCACCATTCTCAACTCGCTCTGCACCGACCATTACATGGCCTGGAACACCCCCGGTTGGGAAGGAGTGCTCAAGCACGGCGTCTATCACTTCCACAAAAAACTTGGCGTGGATGAGTCGGTCATGTGGGGCGAGTTCTTCTTCCTGGAGGCGATCGCCAAGGTTCTGGGCGTGCGCGACTAGCCAGCAACGCGACTTATCCAATAGAGGATTCGTCCATCGTTTGCAACCACCGGGCCGCTCGTGCCGTGAGCGGCCGGCCAGCCGGCGCATGTCTCCTGTCCGCCTGGCGTTCGCCGCCTCATTTCGGTATCGTCGGGAGGATACGATGCTCCCCGACCAAGCCAAACCAAACGCACCTGGCCGATTGAGGGATGAGCGAGAGGACTCTCGCCCAAAGTCGATCGACCGGCCAAGCGCCTTCCTATCTCTGTCCTGGACACGCTCTTCAATGAAGCCCGACGAGCCGCTCGACGCGGAAGATCCGATTCTGGATGAAAAAGACCGCCTCCCCTTTCTCCCCATCTACAATCCGGAAGAAGATGACGTCGAGGAAGGGCCGGAGGACCTTGACGAAGAGGACTTCGATGAGGACAACCCCCGGACGGTCCTGATCACGGGGGCCCTGGGCAATATCGGCCGGAAGCTCCGCGCGGCCTGGTCGGACCAGTACGACCTCGTCTTGCTCGACACTCAGGAAGATCCGGATGACCCCGAGGTGATCCGAGCCGACCTCTCTCGCATCGACGACGACTGGATCAACCATTTCCACGGTGTGGACACGGTCATCCACCTGGCCGCCAACCCTGACCCCTCCGCCACCTGGCCAGAGCTCATTCCCGGCAACCTCGACGCGATGGCCAACGTGCTCCACGCCGCGGCCCTCGCGGGCGCGGAGCGCTTGATCTTCGCCAGCTCGAATCATGTGATGGGAGGCTACCAGGAGTCGGGCCAGGGGCAGATCGAGCCGGACATGCCCGCCAATCCCGACGGCCCCTACGGCGTTACCAAGCTGATGGGCGAGCGGATGGGGCAAAGCCTCGGGCACGCCTTCGACATGACCTTCGTGGCCATTCGAATCGGACTGGTTCAACCGGGGGAGAATCGCCCGGAGACGTTGCAAGATGACTGGTCGCGTCAACTCTGGCTGTCCAACAACGACCTGATTCGCCTGTTCGACCTCGCGGTTGAGGCTGAGCTAGACGAGACCGACTTCCTGGTCGTCAATGGCATGTCGAACAACCGAGGCATGCGCTGGTCGCTCGACTCGGCCATAGCTTTCCTCGGCTACGAGCCCCAGGACGACGCCTACGCCGACCCAGCCGGCTGAGCCAATCATCAAAACGAGAAAATACTTAGAAACATCTATTCGACAGAAGGGGGGGCCTGAACGAAACAGAAAGGCCCTAATCGATTCGATTGTCCATATTTCTAAAGAGTTGGATCAAGAATCCGATCGCGGCCACGACCAACAGGCCGACTCCAAGCTGCAGAGCGATGGTGTTTTGAAAGACGAGCCCCGCCGTCAGAAGCATGCCGAGCAGCACGAGCCCTTGGAGTTTTAGCCGAAATCCCATTCCATGGGACCGGCGTCTCCGTGGAATCTCGGCCACCTTCTTTGGGATTCCCCCCACCTCTTCTTCCAGGGTGAGAGGCTCAAACACGTGCGCCTCGGGGACCTGCCCCGGCCGACCGCACTCGGGGCAGCGCAACCAGGCTCGTTCCTCACTCAAGGGTGCGGCGAGATCGGCCTGGCATCCCAAGCAGGTATATGTCAACGCCAAGGGCACGCTCCTTGTCCAGGCTTCTCCCACACACGCGAGTCGCGATCGAACGCGGCTTTCCCGCGTGAAAGGACTCGCGATCATTCCCAATCATACAGCCAAGGGGGGGACTCTCAAGCCGTCGACTTATCCGAGCTCAACAATCCCATATCGGCCCCGCGCGGTGTTCACCGGGTTCCGCTCTTTCACTCAACCGGCTGGGCACGTACGATAAAAGCCGATCTCGCTGGGAAACCAGGCGAAAATCCGCCCTATTCCATGGTTCCTTCCCTCTTCCGTTGACGGACGAAATCGTATGAGCGTTGTCGCCGAGCCTCGGGTTCGTCTGCGGATGGACCGGATCACCAAGAGTTTTGGAGGAGTCCATGCGCTCCGCGACGTGACCTTCACCGCTCGAGCAGGGGAGGTCCACTCTCTCTGTGGTGAGAACGGAGCGGGCAAGAGCACGCTCATGAAGATCCTGGCGGGGGCGATCACCGACTACGAAGGCCGGATCGAGCTGGATGGTAAGGAAATTCGCTTCTCCGGCCCCCGAGACGCGGAAGACGCGGGAGTCCGCATCATTTACCAAGAGCTCAACCTGGTCCCTCAGTTGACGGTGGCCGCCAACATCTTCCTGGGGCGAGAACGGACCAAGGGCTTCGGCTGGCTCGACGACCGAGCGATGGAAGCCAAGGCCAAGGAGCTCTTCGACCGGCTCGGCACCCCGATCTCGCCTCGGGCTCGCGTGGGGGACCTCCGGATCGGCGACCAGCAGATGGTCGAGATCGCCAAGGCCCTCGCGTTCGACGCGGCGGTCCTGATCATGGACGAGCCGACCTCGGCCCTGTCCGACGCCGAGGTGGCACGCCTCTTCCGCGTCATCGCCGACTTGAGAAAGCAAGGCACGACGATCCTCTACATCTCGCACAAGATGAACGAGGTCTTCACGCTCTCCGACCATGTGACCGTCCTGCGCGACGGCCGCTTCGTCGCCGAATCCACGCGCACCCAGACCGGACCCGACCAGGTCGTGCGCTGGATGGTCGGTCGAGAAATCGCCGAGCTCCAGATTGAACACAAGACCACCGCCGGCGCGGGCCGCCTCAAGGTGGAGGGGCTCTCCCTGGAATGCCCCCCCGACAGCGGCCGCCCCTCCCTCTCCAACATCCACTTCGAGCTCCGTTCCGGCGAGGTGCTCGGCGTCGCCGGACTCCTCGGCGCGGGGCGGACCGAGCTTCTCGAGGCCCTCTTCGGCGCAAGCCATTCCACCCCTTCCGGCCAGATCATGATGGATGGCCGGGCCATGGAATTCCGGACGCCCGGCCAGGCCATCGCCGCGGGCATCGCTCTCGTAACCGAAGACCGCAAGAATCTCGGCCTCTTCGACCAGATGACGGTCGGTGAAAATATCACCATTCGTCATCTGAACCACTTGACGCGAGTCAAGATGGTCGACCGGCGGGCGGAGGGCCAGGCCATCTCCGGCGCGATCCGCCAGCTCGGGATCAAGACGGCAGGCCCCAGCGCGATGATCACGAGCCTCTCGGGCGGGAACCAGCAGAAGTGCATTCTCGCGCGCTGGCTGCTAACCAACCCCAGGGTGCTCTTGCTCGATGAGCCCACGCGCGGAATCGACGTGGGGGCCAAGGCCGAGATCTACACCTTGATCCGCCGCCTGGTTGCCGAGGGGATGGCGATCATCATGACCTCGAGCGAGCTCCCCGAACTCCTGGCCGTCTCCGACCGAATCATCGTCCTCTGCGAAGGGCGACTCACCGCCGAGTTGGATCGATCCGAAGCCACCGAAGAGACGATCATGCACGCCGCGACCCAGTTCCTCGACCGCGTCGGGACCGCCACACCCGCTTAAGTCCACGACTTCGTTCAACTCCTCGAAAAACGAACGAGCGAGCAAGAACCCCGCCGAGTTCGCCTGTTCCGCAGATCCAACCCGTTCGACACCACATTCCAAATCGAAGCAAGACACCCAACGAACCAGCTTTCCCCACAAGAGATTCTCAACGCCAGTCGCACAAACGAAAAAGCATAAGTAATCTCCTGGCTCACCCGACGGAGGGCTCGATCCGGGTGCGAGCGCTTTCTTTTCGCCTCGAGTGCCTGCCAGCGCACGCCGGTTCCTTCGAAGCCAGGAAGAGATGCGTTGAGCCGACCGACACGCGGCGAACGCAAATCGACGCGGGCTCGCGCCTCGCCCAAAACAACGGGGTATACTCCCGGGTGTTGGCACGGCTTCCTCGCGCCTATTCCTTCGAGGTCGCGCGAGAGCGGACAAGAGACGGAACTCACAATCAGGCCATGATGCGCCCGCGAACCATCCCCCCCAACTCGCCGAACTGGCTCTCTTTACGCATCGCGGTCATCCTTGCGATCGTAACAGGCTCACAAGCCTTTGGTGAAGGCTTGCGAATCGACTTGCGCGATGCGCGAACCGGCATCGCATCGCCCCAGGCCGATCCAGTGACTCGGCCCCCGCGTCTTCGGACAGTGGGCCGTCACTTCGTTGATCCGGGTGGTCGCGTGGTGATCCTGCGCGGGGTGAATGTGACGGGGGACTCGAAGGTCCCACCGTTCCGCCCTGGTCTCGGACACGCACACCTGAGCTTGCTCGAGTCACTGGGTATGAACGTGATCCGCCTGCTCTTTCTTTGGGAAGCCTACGAGCCCCAGCCCGGCGTGTACGACGAAGGCTATCTGGCCGAGTTGCGGGCGACGGCCGAGGCAGCCTGGGCGCACGGCCTCCATGTGATCATCGACATTCACCAGGACGGCTTCTCACGCCACGCCTCGCGCGGAAGTGGCGACGGCTTCCCCAGGTGGGCGATCTCCCCGCGAGGCCGCCCCTCAACCCCCGACAACAGCCCGAATAGCCGGTACTGGCCCTTGCTGATGGCCATCGACCCCACCACCCATCGCTCGTTCGAAGATTTCTTCAACGACGCGGTCGGAGTACGGTCTCGTTATCTCCTCATGCTTTCACGCATCAGCCTTGCCTTTGCGGGAACCGCGGGAGTGATCGGTTACGACCTGATCAACGAACCCTGGGGAGACGAGGTTCATAACCTGGCTCCGCTCTATCGCGACGCCGCCGCGGCCATCCGCGCGAACGATCCGTCGGCGATCCTGTTCCTGGAAGGGCACGTTACCACCAACAGCGGACTTCAGACCCGACTACCGAGGCTCCCTTTCGAGGGCCTGGCCTACGCACCTCACTATTACAAACCCTTGACGCTCGCCTTGAATCGCTGGTCGGGCCTGGCCACGTCCCCCACCGACCTGGCGTTCGCCAACATGCGTAAGAAAGCCCAGGAATGGAATACGCCTCTCTTTCTCGGTGAGTTCGGCGTGGGGGCCGAGACCCGGAACGGACTCGCCTACGTGAACGACCTGTACGACCGGCTCGACGCCTGCCTTGCCTCGGGAGCCCAGTGGAACTACACTCCGCGCTGGGATGACCGCCTCAAGGATGGCTGGAACGGCGAAGATTTTTCGATCCTCGACCCTCATGGACGCCCCAGGCCGAATTATCAACCTCGCCCTTACCCTCGTCACACCGCGGGAACCCCGCTCCTGTTCCAGTACCACCAGCAAGGCGGCCGCCCCGACGCACTCGCCTTTGCCTGGGATCACGACCCAGGCCGAGGGGACACGGAGGTCTTTCTCCCAAACACCCTCTTCCCTTCTCAGGTGCGAATCCAATGCTGGCCTTCCGAGATCCAGTGCTGGCGCGATCTCTCTCGGCAACTCCTGATCTGCCGAGCCCCTCACGCATCTCAGATTCGGATCCTGGTCACCAACGGTCCGTGAGGAAGAAAGCCATGATCAGGATCGTCGGCGAAACCCAGATTTCTAGCAAACCCTAAAAATGTCAATAATTCCACGATAATTAAAATCTAAACTAATTGATCACCAATGCCTTTCACGCTGACCCACACTCTGGCGGTATTACCGATCGCGAGGATGGCTTGGCGTCGCTTGCCGTTCTCGGCGCTGATCATCGGAAGCATGATCCCCGACCTTCCGATGTTTTTCTCCCAGGTTTTCTCGTACGACGAGATGCACGCCCCGTTGGGATTGTTTCGGGCTTGCCTCCCTGCGGGGCTGGTGGTTTTCCTCGTTTTTCAATGGGTGATGAAGGAACCGCTCTTTGCCGTCTTGCCCGCGTGGATCCAGGCCCGATGCCCGAACCGCATCCGTGATCGAATTCGATGGTCACCCAGCTCGATCGTCTGGAGTGCGTTGGCGATTGTGATCGGCGCGGCCACGCATCAGGTTTGGGATGCGTTTACCCATCATGGGCGCTGGGGAACTCGGCTGTTCCCCGTGCTGGAGCAGACGGTCTTCTCGCTCGGTTCATATCCGGTCGCTGGATACAAGGTGGTTCAGTACGGGAGCAGCCTGATCGGCCTTCCGCTATTAGGGATTCTGCTGGGAGTCTGGCTGGTCCAGCAACCGGCGCGGCCGATTGAGCCCGGTGAGAGCCTCTCCGCCCCTTGGAAATGGGAAGTTGGGCTGGCCTTGGTCGGCAACGTGGCCATCATCGCGGTGATGGCCTCGCAAGGGACCAACTTCTCAGCCTACCAGGCATTGGGGTGGGGAATCCGAACCTGGGGACGAATCATGATCGTCTTAACCCTGGCCGCGTGCGTGGTGTATCAGACGAAACATTCGGACCTTTTTCAGTAGTCCTTGACGATGCAAAGACGAGCGGACCAACACTCCGGTCTCACGACTCTGGATCAAACCCGAACACTCGCAGTTCCTGATTACACCGACACGCTTTCGCGAGACGCGCGGCCCACCAAATCGCCTCCGTTCGTGAAGGCAGCTCAAGCACGGTGAATCCACCATTGAGCGGAGGCGCCCACGGGTAGCCCCCCTCGGCGACGGAGCCATCGGCCGAGACGAGAAGGGGCGGCACGGATTCATCAATTCCACCGCCGAAAACGTAGACGCCCGCTTTTTTCGCCTCGCGTATCACGTCACGAGCGTCTCGACCCACCGCCTCCAACTCACTGTCAGGTACATTCATCGCAGCGCTGGGGAAGGAAATGAGATACTTTGCCATGGTCTGATTTCTCTAAGAAGATTGCGGACGGGCGGGCCCGCTCGTGACACATCACGAGCGGGCGGGAGTGGCGAGACGGGTTTCGATCCGCGGATTGAAAACGACGTCGATCAGGAGTCGTGAGGAGGCCAGGGGCCGAGCGGGGCCACCTCGACCACCTCGCCGCCGGTCCACGGGCCGGATCGAGGAGGGAGCAGGGCGAGGGCCTCGGCCTGGGAAAAGCCGAGTAGGTCGTCCTTGCCTCGGTACTCGATGGGCGTGGCGAGGAGCCGGGCGTTTCGATCCACTTCGAGCCTGACCGGGACCGACCAGGTCCGGTCATCGGTCGGGCGATGCTCGCCGGACCAGACGGCGGGCAGAACAGGGGGGGGCCCTACCGGTCCGCCTTGAAGCCGGGAGATGAGAGGGCCGATCAAGATGGAGGAGGCGGTCAACGCCGCGATCGGGCTCGCGGGCATCTGGAAGACGTGGTTTTCCACCCGTCCCGACTCGCCCGTGACCCGGCCGTAATGGATCCGTTTCCCTGGATTCAGGTCGACCCCGGAGAATACCGGCTCGACCCCCGCTCGAAGCAGCGCCCGTCGCAATGTGGATGTTGAGCGCCCCAGCACCACAACGATGGGAGCGGTAAGCGCCCGGGAGAGGGCGGCGTCGAGGTCTTCCTCGGCCACGGCTCCCAGGTCGTGCGCGGTGGCCCCCCAGCGCAGGCAAGGGGCGACCACCGTGGCACCGGCGGCGTTTCGTTCGCGGTGCATCACCGGCGCTTCGCCGGGACCTACAATATGATCGCCCACGGCAAAGACGGCCGCCCGGACCCGGCGATAGCAGACTGGGTGAACGCAGCCCTGGGCGGCGAGGAGGCCGATCATCGCCAGGCGAACCCGAGCGCCCGCGGGGGCGAGGACCGTGCCCGACTTAAGGAAATGCCCGCGTCGAATCAGGTTCTGGCCGGAGCTGACCGGCTCGAGCACCTCGACCAGGCGAGGCGTGCCCAGGTCGGGCTCGGGCCGGGTCTTCTCCAGGCCGAGAACGGCGTCGGCCCCCCAGGGGATCGGGTCGCCCGACATGACCTGCGCGGCTTCCTCGGAGCAGATCTCCAGGTCCGCGGGGTCCTCGTCCGACTCGGGGCCAACCACCCGGAGCCTGATCTCGGGCCGGCCGTCGGCGGATCGCAAGGCGTATCCGTCCAGGGCCGCCCGGTCGAACGGGGGCAGATCGACATCCGCCACGGCCGGTTCGGCAAGCACGAGCCCCAGGGCCTCGGCCAGACTGACCTCAATTGTTTCACCCGGTTCCGCTCGTTCCAGAACCCGAGCCCGCGCCTCTTCCAACGACAATATCAAGGCAATCGCCCCAACCTCAACGATCGATTAAGACCGGGACCGACCCTCGTTCCTCGGCCAAAGCTGGGGAGCATTCTATCGTCGCTCGGAATTCGGCCAAGACGGATCGGCCGGCCCCTTTTCCCAAACTCTTTTTGGCACTCCGCACGGAAACATTGGGCTTGACCCTCCTGACCGACCGATCTGGTAGGTGTGATCAAAACCCGACGACCGCCACGAGCGCCCTCGCCGTGGTTTTTCGATCGAGTGCGTCAACGAGAACAGACGGCGGATCAGGAACGATCGCCGACTTCGCCAAGGAGGGTGGAAAAGATGGGGTCCCACCGCACGGGATCGTCGCGACGGAATGGCCGACGCTGCGCGGCTTGGGCCGCTCTAGCCATCGGCTGGCTGCTTCCGTCCGTCGGCTGTCAGGTCGAATACGCCGGCATGACCTTGCCGTCTGGCAAGTACATGCACGACGACGTCCAGTACTTCGCGCCTGGAACCGATTTCCCCTGGGCCAATACCCAGGCGGCCACGCAGCGAGCTCGAATGCAGCAGATGGGAATGGAGCCGGGGCCCGTTGGCGGCGCGGCGCTGCCGACCGCTCCTGGTGCTCTTCCCGCGGTCCAGAACCAGCTCGGTCGGCCGACCGACGTGAACGCAAGCCCGCTCAGCTCTGAGCCCCCCTTGCCTGGCGACGCCGCGACGCCGCCCACGCCTGACGTCCCTGAAGCTGGCGAGATGGTTCCTCCGCCCGGTAATCCCTGATCCTGGTCGATTCGATTCGATTGGATTGGAGGAACGAGCGACGTCCCTGATTCATGGCGAATCTTCCGAACCCGCCCTTACAGGCGGAACGGAAGATTCGCCTTTTTTTCCTGGCGCTCATGAGGTGGTGCGCCAGCCCTTGAGTTCAAGCGACCCTCCGGCTCGGCTTGGGCAGTGTTCGCTCGGGAAGTTCGTGGCTTTCACGCCCATCGTCCAATTCCCCATTGCGGCGCGCCGCTTCCCAAAAAAAAGCCTAGCGCTCATAAGGTGGCGCGTGACTTCAGGAGAAATGCACAAGATAGACAAGTCCAACTCAAGACGGTTTCGATCGGATCAGGAGCTAAGGGGCATGACATTGACGGTGGGATGGTGG
>Ga0182745_1003180_pt1 | contig 14297 bp, 11 predicted proteins | sample eDN3rd30CKraftBY_FD_128523 | JGI IMG/M metagenome (GOLD analysis project Ga0182745, IMG submission 128523) | Enriched backyard soil microbial communities from Emeryville, California, USA - eDNA 3rd pass 30_C Kraft BY (version 2) (version 2) | ecosystem: Environmental > Terrestrial > Soil >...
ACTGCGCCGCCGTGATCGAGCCCGCCGGCCGGCCGCCGGTATTTTTCACATCCGCGAATTTGGAGTCGATCAGCTTGTCGTAGCTCTTGCTGAGCGGCATCCGCCACAGCTTCTCGCCGGTGGCGAGGCCAGCGGCGGTCAGGCGCTCCGACAGGGTGTCGTCGTTGCTGAACAGGCCGGCATGCTCGCTGCCGAGCGAAATGATGATCGCGCCGGTCAGCGTGGCAAGATCGACCATGAATTTCGGCTTGAACCGCTTGGCGACATACCAGAGCACGTCCGCCAGCACGAGGCGGCCTTCGGCATCGGTGTTGATGATCTCGATGGTCTGGCCGGACATGGCGGTGACGATGTCGCCCGGCCGTTGGGCGCGACCGTCCGGCATGTTCTCGACGACGCCGATGGCGCCGACCACGTTCACCTTGGCCTTGCGCGCGGCCAGCGCATGCATGAGGCCGGTGACGGCGGCGGCGCCCGCCATGTCGCCCTTCATGTCCTCCATCCCGCCGGCCGGCTTGATGGAGATGCCGCCGGTGTCGAAGCAGACGCCCTTGCCGATGAAGGAGACCGGCGCTTCGCCCTTCCTGCCGCCGTTCCAGCGCATCACGACCAGCCGGCTGTCATGGGCCGACCCCTGCCCGACGCCGAGCAGCGCATTCATGCCGAGCTTCTGCATCGCCTTGACGTCGAGCACCTCGACCGTGACGCCGAGCTTCTTCAGTTCCATGCAGCGGCGGGCGAATTCCATCGGAAACAGGACATTCGGCGGCTCGTTGACGAGATCGCGCGCAAGCCGCACGCCGCCGGCAACGGCATCCCGGCGCGCCCAGGCCCGGCGCACCGCCGCGACATCGGCTGCGGCAATGGTGAGCTTCAGGTCGGGCCGGGCGTCCTCGCCATCCTTCTTCTTGGTCTTGTAGCGGTCGAATTCATAGGCGCGCAGTTGCGCACCCAGGGCCAGGTCCGCGGCTTCCGCGGCCGTGAATATCCCCTCGGCGGTTTCGGCCAGGATCATCGCCTCGGCGGCCTTTCCGATTTTGCCGAGCGCGATGCCCCCCAGCTTCAGCGCGTCCATCTCGGTCCGTTCCTCGCCCTTGCCGGTGCCGATCACGACCAGCCGCTCGGCGGCGAGGCCGGCAGGCGCGAGCAGTTCAATGGCCGACCCCGAGGCGCCCTTGAAACGAGCGGTCGCAGCCGCCCGCGCAATCGTGTCCGCCACCGGCGCCAGCGTCTTCTGCGTGGCCGGACCGAATCTGAGGCCCTCGCCGCAGAACGCCACGACGGTTCCCTTCGGTGCGGTCTGGAGCGGGGAAAAGCCAATCTTGAGGGCGGCAGCCATCGAAAACTTCCTTTCGGCATCGCGGCGACGATACATGCGGCGCGGCCCGGACGGCCGCCCCGCCTTTATGGCGCGGGAGACAGCCGGGTGCAAAGCCCGCCGCAATGACAGGCCGCGAGCACTCGCTTAACCATTCCCGATGCATATGGGATAGATTGCCGCCGCACCGGCATTTCCGGTGCCGCGGCGCCGGCGGGCATGCGGGTTTTGCTCCGGCCTGCCTTCGCCCGGCCACTTTGTGGGTGGATCGCCATTCGGGGGCTGGCGCGAAGGGGGCTGCGGAGGCGATAGTCCGGGGATATCGTCCGAGTCGGAAGTTGTGTGCGTATGGGTTCGATCGAACGCTATATTTTCCGGTCGACCTTCGGGGCCTTCCTGCTGGTGCTGCTGAGCCTCACCGGCGTGATCTGGATCACCCAGGCGCTGCGCGATATCGACCTCATGACCAACAAGGGCCAGTCCATTCTGGTCTTCGTCGGTATCACCGGCCTGATCGTGCCGCTGCTGGTGCTGGTCATCGCGCCGATCGCGCTGGTGGTGGCGGCCATCTATATCCTGAACAAGCTGAGCAACGATTCCGAGATCATCGTGCTGAACGCCGCCGGCATTGCGCCGATGCGGCTGTTCCGCTCTTTCCTTGCCGTCGGCATCGTCGTGTCCCTCGGGATCGCGGCGATCAGCGCCTATCTCGCGCCCCATGGCCTGCGCCAGTTGCGCACCTGGGCGATGGAGGTGCGGACCGACCTCGTCGCCAACATCATCCAGCCCGGCCGCTTCACGACCATCGAGTCCCGCCTCGTCTTCCATCTCCGCGAGCGGCTGCCGAACGGCATGCTGCTCGGCATCTTCGTGGACGACCAGCGCGACCCGAAAGAGCGCGTCACCTTCCTCGCCGAACAGGGCGAAATCCTGAAAAACGACGACGGCACCTTCCTTATTCTGGAAAGCGGCAGCGTGCAGCGGCTGGAGGCCGGCCGCACCGAGCCGGTCATGGTCACGTTCGACCGCTACGCCTTCGACCTCTCGCAGTTCGGCGGCATGCCCGACATCCGCTACTCCACCCGCGAGCGCTATCTCTGGGAGTTGTGGGGCACCAGCACCGACGAGCGGCTCGGCGGCGACCCGGACCAGATCCGCGCCGAACTCCACGACCGCCTCACCTCGATCCTCTACCCGATCGCCTTCATCATCATCGCTTTCGCCTATCTCGGCTCGCCGCGGACCATCCGGCAGGGCCGCACCATGCCGATGCTGAGCACCATCAGCGCCGTCGCCGTGCTACGGCTGACGGGCATGGCCTGCACCGTGCTGGGCGTGCGGCAGCCCTGGCTGCTCGCGGTGCCATATCTGCTGCTCGCCGCCACCATCGGTTTCGGCCTCCATGCGATCTCGCGCGGCACGCCGCTGGAGCCGCCTGTCGCCTTCACGGACTGGCTGAACAGGATCACCGAGCGGCTGACGCACCGCTTCTCGCCGGGGGCCGCCCGATGATCGTTGCCGGCACCCTCTCCCGCTATTTCGGCCGCCGCTTCCTGCTGACGACGCTGACCGTGTTCGGCAGCATCCTGCTGCTCATCATCCTGATCGATTTCATCGAGCTGGCACGAAAGGCCGACGACGCTCGCAACATCTCGACACTGACGCTGGCGCAGATCTCGCTCTATCGCGTGCCCCAGATCGCCGAGCGAATCCTGCCCTTCTGCATCCTGATCGCGACGATGTCCTGCTACCTCAGCCTGTCGCGGGGCCTCGAACTGGTCGTGGCGCGGGCCGCCGGCATGTCCGCCTGGCAGTTCCTCGCGCCCGCGGTCATCCTCGCGCTGCTGATCGGCGCTTTCGCGACGACGGTGTATAATCCAGTTTCCGCCACCCTGCATGAACGCGCCAAGCATCTCGAGGCCGATGCCTTCGGCCGCAATTCCCCGGCGTTGCAGGATTCCGGGGCCTTCTGGCTGCGCCAGCGCGGCGAGGACGGGCAGTCCATCATCGGCGCGGCCAATACCCGCAACCAGGGGATGAGCCTCAGCGGCGTCACCGTCTTCACCTTCGACGCGGAGAACCGGTTCAAGGATCGAATCGAGGCCCGCGAAGCCGAGCTGGAGCCGGGCGCCTGGCGGCTCTCCGAGGCAAGAATTTATTCCCTGTCAGCCCCCGTGCGGGTGGAAGCCAGCTATTCGCTGAGCACCACGCTGACCGCAGCGCAGGTTCGGGAAAGTCTTTCCACGCCGGAAACTGTGCCGTTCTGGCAACTCCCGGCCTATATCGAGTCCGCGCGCAGCGCAGGCGTCAGTTCAGCGGGCTATCGCCAGCAGTATTACAAGCTTCTGGCCCAGCCGTTTCTGCTTGCAGCCATGGTTCTACTGGCGGCTGCGGTGAGTTTACGCTTCTTCCGGTTTGGCGGTGTCCAGCGGATGGTTTTGAGTGGCGTGGTGGCGGGCTTTCTGCTTTACGTTCTGTCGAAAGTGACCGAGGATTTGAGCAGGGCCGAGGTGATGCATCCCGCAACCGCAGCCTGGCTTCCTGTCCTCGTCGGGGGATTTACGGGTCTGTTGGCTTTGCTTCACCAGGAGGACGGATGATCGCGGCGAACCGCGCCCAGCATCCGGACCGTTCGCGTCGCCGTGCTCGCTACGGCGCGCTGGCGCTCCTGCTCGCCTCCACGATGGGGGTGGCCGGGTCCCCGACCACGGCGACGGCGCAGACCCTGCTTGAATTCCCGCGCCGGCCCGTGCCGCCGCCGAAGCCGTCCCGGGCCGACGAGAAGCAGATGCTCGTGCGCGCCGCGCGGATCGACTACGACTATAACAACGAGCGCGTCGCCGCCGTCGGCAACGTCCAGATCTACTATCAGGGCTCGACCCTGGAGGCGGACCGCGTCACCTACGACCAGCGCGCCAAGCGCCTGAACGCGACCGGCAACGTGCGTCTCACCGAGCCGGACGGCAACGTCACCCATGGCGACGTCCTCGACCTGACCGACGACTTCCGGGACGGCTTCATCAATTCCCTGCGGGTCGAAACCGCGGACCAGACCCGCTTCGCCGCCGCGCGCGCCAACCGCACCGAAGGCAATTACACGGTGTTGGAAAGCGGCGTTTACACCGCCTGCGAACCGTGCCGGGACAATCCGCAGAAGCCCCCGCTCTGGCAGGTCAAGGCCGCCCGCATCGTCCACGACCAGAATGACAAGACGGTCTATTTCGAGGATGCGCGTCTGGAGTTCTTCGGCGTCCCGCTCGCCTATCTGCCGTATTTCTCCGCGCCGGACCCGACGGTGAAGCGCAAGAGCGGCTTCCTGTTCCCGATCTTCAGCTCCAGCGGCAAATACGGCGTCGCCGCGGAGATTCCCTATTTCTGGGCGCTCGCGCCGAACTATGACCTCACCCTGTCCCCGGTCATCACCTCGCGGCAGAGCGTGCTGGGCAAGGGCGAATTCCGCCACCGGCTGCTGGACGGCGCCTACAGTATCCGCGCCGCCGGCATCTTCCAGCAGGACCTGAGCCCGTTCGTGCGCAGCGACGGCACGACGACGCCGGGCTATCGCAACTTCCGCGGCAGCCTGGAAAGCACCGGACAGTTCGCGCTGACCAACCGCTGGACCTGGGGCTGGGCCGGCACGGTGCTGACCGACCGCACGTTCTTCCAGGACTACGGGCTGCTGAACTATTCGATGACGGGAGACTCGATCTTCCAGACCCGGACCGAGGCGATCTCGCAGCTCTACCTGATCGGGCGTGGCGACCGGAGCTACTTCGACCTGCGCACCCAGCACTTCTTCGGCTTCTCGGAAGCGGACGACCAGCGCCAGCTCCCGGTGATCCATCCCGTGCTGGACTACAATTACACCTTCGAAAATCCGGTCCTGAACGGCGAGCTGGGCCTGCGCGCGAATTTCACCAGCATGACGCGCGGCCGGGCGGATTTCGACGCCATCACCGCCGCCTCCCTGCTGAGCGGCGCGTGCGAGATATCCGCCAATCCGGCAGCAAAGCTGCCGGCCAACTGCCTGCTGCGCGGCGCGCCGGGCACCTACACCCGCCTCTCGGCGGAGGCAACGTGGCGGCGGACCATCACCGACCCGTTCGGGCAGATGTTCACGCCCTTCGCCTCGGTGCGCACGGACCTTGCGACGGCGGAAATCCTGAACGATCCGGGCGTGTCCAACTTCACGACGCCGGGCCAGCGCGAGGTCGGCCGCGTGATGCCGACCGTTGGCCTCGAATATCGCTATCCCTTCATCGCCGCGCAGTCCTGGGGCACGCAGACCATCGAGCCCATCGCCCAGGTCATCATGCGGCCGAACGAGGCCAAGATCGGCGCCTTCCCCAACGAGGACGCCCAGAGCCTCGTGTTCGACGACACCAACCTGTTCCGTATCGACAAGTTCTCGGGCTGGGACCGCGCCGAGGGTGGCGGGCGGCTGAACGTCGGCCTGCAATACCGCGCCCAGTTCAACCGGGCGGGCTCGATCACCGCCATCGTCGGCCAGTCCTATCACCTGTTCGGCCAGAACTCCTTCGCCGTCGGCGATCTCGCCAACACCGGCCTCGACAGCGGCCTCGAAACCCGCCGGTCCGACTATGTGGCGGGCGTGCGCTATCAGCCCAACGAGGTGTTCACCTTCGGCTCGCACTTCCGGTTCGACGAGACCAATCTGACGGTGCGCCGCTTCGAGGTCACGGCGACCGCCAATCTCGGCCGCCTCAGCGCCACGATGATCTATGGCAACTATGACGCCCAGCCTGCCCTTGGCCTGACCGACCGGCGCTCAGGCGTGCTCGGCTCCGGCCTGCTGAAACTCACGCCCAACTGGGCGCTGCTTGGCGGGGCGCGCTACGACATCGAGCGCAGCCGCTTCAATCAGACGCAGATCGGCGTCGGTTATATCGACGACTGCCTCATCTTGGCCTTGAATTATATCAAAGACTATTCCAACAGCGGCAATACCACTGCGGATCACCGCCTGATGGTGCAGATCGGATTGCGCACGCTTGGCAGTTCCGCCGTCAGCCAGTCGGTCGGCAGCACCGGATTGTGATGGACACCCGCTCCGCGGCCTGCCGGCGGGCAACCGGCTCTCCGCGCAGACAAAACCGATGCGATTGATGGACGACACGATGAGAGGACGACGCGCTTCCTACCGCCTCCGGAGCGGCAGCCTCCCCGCTCTCGCGCTCGCGGCTTTCCTCACCCTCGGCAGCATGGGCGGCGCGCAGGCGCAGGTCGTGGCCGTGGTCTATGGCGAGCCGATCACCGCGCTCGATATCTCCCATCGCATGCGGCTGGACCAGATGACGGGCGGCAAGGCGCGGACGCAGAAGGACGCGCTTGAAGAACTCATCAACGACAAGCTCAAAATCCGCGAGGGCGCCCGCTTCGGCATCACCGTCTCCAACGCCGAGGTCGAGGAAGCCTTCGCCGGCATGGCGAGCCGCATGGGCGGCAAGCCGGACCAGCTCACCCAGCAGCTCCGCGGCTCCGGCACCAGCGACAGCGCTCTGAAAGGACGCGTCAAGGCCGACATGGTCTGGCAGCGCCTCGTGCGCGGCCGCTTCGCCTCCACGCTGACCGTGGGCGAAAGCGACATTCTCAGCTCCATCGGCGCGAAAGCCGCCGGCGGCGAAGGCGCGGCCGGCAACACCGTCGGCTACGAATACACCCTGTGGCCCATCATGTTCGTCGCCACGAGCGAAGGTTCGGCCGCCGCCCGCCGCGGCGAGGCCGAGGCGTTCCGCGCCCGTTTCCAGAATTGCGAGACCGGCCTCCCCCAGGCCCGCGCCATGCGCAATGTCGCGGTACGCGCCCGGATCGTCCGCAACTCCGCGGACGTGCCCGAGCAGATGCGCAAGATGCTCGACACCATGCCCATCGGCCGCCTGACCCCGCCGGAAGTGACCCGCCACGGCGTGGAGACCTTCGCGCTGTGCGGGCGGGTGGAATCGTCCTCGTCCGACACACCGCAGAAGCGCGCCGCTCGCGAGAAGCTGTTCACCCAGCGTTTCGAGCAGCAGGCCGACAGCTACCTCAAGCGCATCCGCAAGGAAGCGCTGGTGGAATACAAGCGCAAGCTTTGACCGGACGACACTTCGGGACCGCCACGGCGAAGCTGCGTCCGATCTGCGCCCTATCCATTCGCGCCGCCGCTCGCTGATGAAAGGCAGGCTGGACTGTAAACTGAAGTTTTCGACGCCGATTTCACTGAAGCCGAAAACGCTCAACAGTTCCGAGCCAACTGCGGCGCAGCATTCCGGTATCTTCCGGCCCGGGCATGAGTTGGGCGAAAATCGGCTCCCGCTTTTCGGAATCATGTACCGGAGCGTTTTCGAGCGAAATAGCCGACCGCTACATGCCCAAAAACGAATCCAAACAAAAAATATGGAGCCTCAGCTTTGATTCCATCAAAGCCAAAACTGCTCTAGAACGACCTCATCGCCGCCTGACCCCGCCCCGTGGCGCAACGGTGACGCCTATTTGCCGGATGGACCCATGCTCCCACCGCTGGCTTTGACGATCGGCGAGCCGGCCGGCATCGGGCCGGACATCACGCTGGCCGCATGGATGCAGCGCGACGCCGGCTCTCCGCCGTTTTACGTGCTGGGCGACGCCGCTTTCCTCGCGCGGCGGGCACAGCAGCTTGGGCTTGCCGTACCGATACGCACGGTCGCGCCCGGCGCGGCAGCAGCGACTTTCCCGGACGCGCTGCCCGTCGTCGATATCGGCATCGCCATCACCGCCGAGCCCGGCCGGCCGGACGCCACCAGCGCCCCCGCCGCGCTCGCGGCGATCCGCATGGCAGTGGCGGACGTTCAGGCCGGCCGCGCCGGCGCGGTCGTCACCAACCCGATCGCCAAGGCCGTGCTCTATAAGGCCGGCTTCCGCGAACCCGGCCACACCGAATATCTCGCCAAGCTCGCGGCGCGGGACGGCGAGGCGCCGCCGCATCCGGTGATGATGCTGTGGTCGCCGCAGCTTGCCGTGGTGCCGGTCACGATCCATCTGCCGCTGCGCCGCGTCTTCAATGTCCTCACCACGGAACTGATCGTCACCACCGGGCGCATCGTCGCGCGGGATCTGATTGAACGCTTCGGCATCGCCAGGCCGCGCCTCGCGGTGTCCGGCCTCAACCCTCATGCCGGCGAGGACGGCGCCATGGGCGACGAAGACATCGCCATCATCCGCCCGGCGGTGGAGCAGTTGATCGCGGAAGGTATCGCGACGCGCGGTCCGCTGCCGGGCGACACCATGTTCCATGCCGCCGCGCGGGCGCAATACGACGCCGCGCTGTGCATGTATCACGATCAGGCGCTGATCCCGATCAAGACCATCGCCTTCGACGACGCCGTGAACACCACGCTCGGCCTGCCCTTCGTGCGGACCTCGCCGGACCACGGCACGGCCTTCGACATCGCCGGCACCGGCGCCGCGAACCCCGCCAGCCTGATGGCCGCGCTGCGGCTCGCTGCCAGGCTCTGCGACGGCGCTGCACGATCATGACCGCGCCGGATAGCCTGCCGCCGCTGCGCGACGTGGTGCGCCGGTTCGATCTCGCGCCGAAGAAATCGCTTGGGCAGAACTTCCTGTTCGACCTCAACCTCACCGGACGCATCGCGCGCGCCGGCGGCCGGCTCGATGGCGTCACCGCGGTCGAGATCGGCCCCGGCCCCGGCGGCCTGACCCGCGCCCTGCTCGCGGAAGGCGCGGCCCGCGTCATCGCCGTCGAGCGCGACGACCGCGCCATCGCCGCGCTGGGAGAAGTCGCCGCGCATTATCCCGGCCGGCTCGACATCGTCGCCGCCGATGCGCTCGCCTTCGACCCCCGCCCGATGCTTGGCGATGCCGCATCGGCGCGGATCGTCGCCAACCTGCCTTACAACATCGCGACGCCGCTGCTGATCGGCTGGCTGACGGCGGAGCCATGGCCGCCGTGGTACGACGCCATGGTGCTGATGTTCCAGCGCGAAGTCGCCGAACGCATCGTCGCCACGCCCGGCTCGAAACACTATGGCCGGCTTGCCGTGCTGGCGAACTGGCGCTGCGAAAGAAGGATGCTGTTCGACATCTCGCCCGCGGCTTTCGTGCCGCCGCCGAAAGTCACGTCCACCGTCGTGCATCTGACGCCGCGCGCCGCGCCGCTGCCCTGCGATGCCGCGCTGTTGCAGAAAGTCACCGAAGCCGCCTTCGGCCAGCGGCGGAAGATGCTGCGGCAGAGCCTGAAACCGCTCGGCGTCGAACCGCAGACCCTGCTCGACGCCGCCGGCATCGCACCGACGGCCCGCGCGGAGGAAATCCCGGTGGATGGCTTCGTCGCCATGACCAACGCGCTGGCCGCCATTCGCGGAGGATAGGTTTAGCAAGCAGACGCCGCAGCAGGGCCGCCGTCACGCGCTCGCGGTCAGTGCGGCCAGCTCCGTATCCAGTTGCTCGACCCTGCCAACCAGCTCGACCTGTCGCTGGCGGCGCAGCCGCTCGGCGGACAGGATGCTGGTGAGCGCGGAGAAGGTCTTGTCGAGATCCTCGTTGACGAGGACATAGTCGTAATCGCTCCAATGGGCGATCTCGGTCCGCGCATTGCGCAGCCGCCGCTCGATCACGCCGGCGGCGTCCTCAGCGCGGCGCTCCAGCCGCTGCTTCAGCTCCGCCGCGCTCGGCGGCAGGATGAAAACGCTGACGATATCCTCGCGCTTCTGCTCGTAGAGCTGAAGCGTGCCCTGATAATCGATGTCGAACAGCATGTCGCGGCCCTCGGCCAGCGCCTGCTCCACCGGTTCGCGCGGCGTGCCGTAAAAGTTGCCGTGAACCTCGGCCCATTCCAGCAGCTCGTTGCCGTCGCGCATGTTCTCGAACTGCCGGCGGTTCCTGAGGAAGTGATAATGCACGCCCTCCACTTCCGTGGTCCGGCGCTCGCGCGTGGTGACGGAAACCGAAAGCTGGATCGCCTTGTCCTGCTCGATCAGCAGGCGGGACAGCGTGGACTTGCCGGCCCCGGACGGCGAGGACAGCACCAGCATCAAACCACGGCGGCGGGAGTGTGAAGCGCTCATCGTCACTCCAGATTCTGAACCTGTTCGCGAAACTGCTCGACCACGCTTTTCAGCTCAAGACCCGTATTCGTGAGCGCGATATCGTTGGACTTCGAACACACCGTGTTCGCCTCGCGATTGAATTCCTGCGAGAGGAAGTCGAGCCGCCGCCCGACCGCGCCGCCGCCCGCGATCAGCTTGCGGGCCTGCTCCACATGGGCATTGAGCCGGTCGAGTTCCTCGCGGATGTCGCCCTTGGTGGCAAGGACGATGGCCTCCTGATGCAGCCGGTCCGCATCGAAACGGTCGGAGGCTTCCAGCAGCACGGCGACCTGTTCTTGCAGCCGGGCCTTGATCGCCTCCGGCCTGCGTCCGGGATTGGCCTCAGCTAGCGCGACGAGATCGGCAATCTGCGCCAATCGCTCCATCAGCACCTTTTCCAGCGCGGCGCCTTCGTGCTGGCGCATGGCGACAAGCCCCTCCAGCGCCTCGCTGAAACCGGCGACGGCTGCCGCTTCGACGGCCGCGCGCGTGTCCGCGGTGTCCTCATCCTCCACCACCTCGACGACGCCCCTGATGCCGAGAATGCCGTCGAGCCGCGGCGGCGCCGCCTCGATCCGGCCGGACACCGCCGCAAGGGCCTGCACGACCGCGTTGAGCACCGCTTCGTTGATGCGCACGCCCGGCATGCCGCCCTGGCGTTCGATCGACAGGGAGGCGTTCACCGTGCCGCGCGACAGCGCCGCGGCAATGCGGGCGCGCACCGGCGCATCGACCGCGTCCCATCCCGGCGGGAGGCGCAACCGCGCATCAAGCCCCTTGGCGTTGACGGACTTGATCTCCCAACCCCAGGCATAAGCGCCGCAGACGCCTTGGCTGCGCGCAAAGCCGGTCATGCTCGATAGCGCCATCTGCCGCCTACCATTCTCAACGGAATCGCGCGACCATATCGGCGCGGCGAACAGCTCACAAGAAGCGCCTGTGGCCAGAGCGGCTCCCGTCCGCGACAAACCCGCCGTCGGCAACGAGACCGCCAGCGGCTGCTCATCAATGCAGCCGGAACAACAAGGCCCGGCAGCGCCGGGCCCTGGATTCGCTGAAAGGCGTCACACTCAACACAAGCTCAACACAAGCTCACTTGCCGTAAATCTCGATCGCAAGCTTCAGCATCTCATCGAGCCGGCCCGGCGTCGTGGTGCCGAGCAGGTTGCCCTGCACCAGCGGCGCCACTTCCGGCGGCGCCTTGTCTTCGAAGCCGGGCACCGCCGGCCGGAAGCCCTCCGAGGCCAGCATGGTCTGCCCTTCCTCGGCGAGCAGGTGATTGAGGAACACCCGCGCGGCGTTCGGGTGCGGCGCATCCTTCAGCATCGCGGAGCCGAACGGCACATAGGCCGCGCCCTCCTCCGGCACGACAGCCTTGATCGGAAGGCCGCGCAGCGTGATGAATTCCGAGACGTTGAACGGCAGATAGATCGCATATTCGCCGCGCGCGACGCGCCGCTCACTGTCCGGGAAGTTGCGGCTGAAGACGGGCTTCTGCCTGGCCATCTTCTCGTGGAATTCGCGGCCGAACTTGTTGTAGGTCGCCTCGAACCACACCGCGCCGGCGCCGGCCGCGCGATAGTCGTCGCTGAGCATCTTGCCCTGCCACTTCGGGTCCAGCAGGTCCGCCCAGCTCTTCGGCGCCTCGTCAGGCTTCACGAGGTTGGTGTTGTACATCATGATGAAAAGGCCGACGCTGCCCAGCAGGATCGTGCCGTCGCCCGCAAGATTCTTATCCACCTTGCCGGCGTTCGGCAGATCGCCGTGCGGCTGGAACGCGCCCTCCTGCTTCTGGAGGAACATCGTGGTGTAGCCGGTATAGGTGAGGCTCGCGGCCGGGCGGTTGGTGGCCTGCTCCACGCGGATGCGCTCGCGGATTTCCGTGGCGCGCCCGTCCAGCACATCGACCGTGATGCCATATTGTTTCTGGACCGACGCGGCGATGCGCTTCACCACGGGGAAGTTGCTGCCGTTGTAAACCAGCAGCTTGCCTTCTTTCTTCGCGGCGGCGACGGTCGCATCCCAATCCGCCGGCGTTTGCGCAAGCGCGGAACGGAACGGACTGGCGAGCAGACCCGCGCCCATTGCGGCGGCGGCAAACTGCCGGCGAGACAGCAGAAACGGCGAGTGTTCGGCGGTCATGGCGTTCTCCTCTGGAAGCCGGTGCGGCATTTGACGGACGCTGTCGGATCAGCCATTCCATACTGGTTTTTTCCGCCCGTCGGGACTTAAGTCAATAACTCCGGCGGACGAGGTCAACAAGGACAATACGGCATGGTGGGAGAGCCCGTCACCCTTTCCAACCTTACGGCGATCGACTGCGACGTGCATCCCACGGTGCCCGAGATGAAGACGCTGTGGCCCTATCTCAGCGAGATGTGGCGCGAGGTCGCGGAGCAGCGCGGGATCGACTATCTCGACACCATGAGCTACCCGCCCGCCGCGCCGCTCAGCGCGCGGGCAGACTGGCGCGAGAAGGGCCTGCCCGCCTCCAGCACCGTCGAGCAGATGCGCAGTAACCTGCTGGCCCACCGCCCATCCAGCCTCGCCATCTGCAATCCGCTCTATGGCGTGCAGCTCGTCTACAACGCCGACATGGCGGCGGCCTTCACCACCGCGCTCAACGAATGGACAGCGCAGGAATGGCTCGACAAGGAGCCGCGCCTGCGGGCCTCCATCGTCGTGCCGTTGCAGGACATCAACCTCGCCCTCGCGGAGATCGAGCGCCGCGCGGGCGACCCGCGCTTCGTGCAGATCATGGTGCTGGCGATGGGCGAGACGCTGCTCGGCCGGCGCAGCTACTGGCCGATCTATGAGGCGGCGCAGAAACACGGCCTGCCCATCGCCATCCATGCCGGCTCGGCCTACCGCCATCCGCTGACATCGCTCGGCTGGCCCAGCTATTTCCTGGAAGACTACACCTCGCAGGCGCAGGGCTTTCAGGCGCAGGTCGCCAGCATGATCTGCGAAGGCGTCTTCGTGAAATATCCCGAGCTGAAAGTCGTGCTGCTGGAATCCGGCGTCACCTGGGTGCCGGGCTTCCTGTGGCGGCTCGCCAAGTTCTGGCGCGGCGTGCGCGCCGAAGTGCCGTGGGTGAACCGCCCGCCGCCGGAGATTTTCCGCGACCATTTCCGCATCAGCATCCAGCCGTTCGACGGCCCGGACGACGATCCGGCCGCCGTCGCCAAGATCATCGAGCATCTGCAATCCGACGATCTGCTGCTGTTCGCTTCGGACTATCCGCACTGGCAATTCGACGGCGACGAGCCGATGCCGGCCGGCATTCCGGAACAGCTTCATCGGAAAATCCTGATCGACAATCCGCTCGCGACCTATCCGCGGATCAGGGCTTCACTGGGGGCCTGAGCGGGCATGGCCCGGCACCAACCACTCGCAGGAATATGACATGGCTCGACATGTGGTCGCCGCGCTGGCGGACTTTCCGCCCGGAACACGCCGGCTCATCGAGATCAGCGGCCGCAAGATCGCTGTGTTCAACGTGAAGGGCGAATTCTTCGCCATCTTCAATCGCTGCCCGCATGAAGGCGGCAGCATGTTCCACGGCCAGCTCGTGGGACTGATCGAATCGTCATCGCCCGGCGAATACAAATATTCGCGGCAGGACGAGATCATCCGCTGCCCATGGCATTCCTGGGAGTTCGACCTGCGCACCGGCAAATCATGGTGCGACCCGAACCGGGTCAAGGTGCGCAACTACAACGTCAAGGTCGAGCCGGGCGCCACGGTCGTCGAGGGCCCCTATGTCGCCGAGACCTTCCCCGTGACGATCGAGGACGACTATGTGATCGTGGAGGCGTGAACCGCCTCCACCGTCGCCCCATCGTTACAGGAACCGTTGTTCAGTCGAAGCCGTAAAGCGCCTTCGCATTCTCGAA
>Ga0182745_1003183_pt1 | contig 14289 bp, 12 predicted proteins | sample eDN3rd30CKraftBY_FD_128523 | JGI IMG/M metagenome (GOLD analysis project Ga0182745, IMG submission 128523) | Enriched backyard soil microbial communities from Emeryville, California, USA - eDNA 3rd pass 30_C Kraft BY (version 2) (version 2) | ecosystem: Environmental > Terrestrial > Soil >...
CGGCGGGGTCGTACTTCCGTACACCGACCAGGATCGCGTACTTCTCGCCCGACGGCTTGTCGGCACCCCGCGCGGGGGCGCGACCACCGGCCAGGAATGCCAGGATAGCACAGGTGACGACACGTATCCCCGGTGAACGATGCATGGGTTTTTCACCCTCTCGACCTTGTTGGCCATCGAGAGAACGGATGATGCGTGAGAAACGTCTTCGTTGATTTGGATGTGGCGACCAGCATCGGTCTCCCATGACAATATGGTCTATATCGTAAAGCCTGCACGAATCCACGTGAAGGGGTCATCCGTGGGCCAAACAAAAAATGCCCGTCCTTTTTTGACTAGGGATTCTGAGACGATACCCGATCCAACTCCTGCTCGCCAAGTTCAGAGGCTCGCTGGATCGCGGGATCTCCCCTCCAAGGGCCGGGACGAAGCCGTCGTGCGTGGCGGTTCCAGATCCTGGAATTGTTGCGCAAGAGAAAGAAAAGACAGGCTTTTAGGGTGGATGCCGTCACTCATATGATGGAAAAGTGCGTGTCTTTTTATTTCTTCTATTTCTCTCCGGAACATTCACGCTACACACCGAAACCGACTTCCTGATACGGCTCGCCTGGCCGGTGCGGGCGGATGCGAATGGAGACGGTCTGATCGAGCCGCTTGAGGAATTCCAGCAGCTTGTCGGTGGTGAAGCGGCTGAAATGCCCGTTCATCAGGTGGGAAACCTCCGGCTGCTTGATGTCGAGCAGGGAAGCGATTTCCCGCTGCTTGAGCTTCCGGTCTACAAGCAGCTTATGGACGTGGAAGCCAAGCCGCGCCCGTGCGTACAGTTCGCTGGCCTCCTCAAGCCCCAGGTCGGCGAACACATTGCCGGACCCTTCTTCGTGTTCGATTTTCACTGGCTCCTCATTCTTCTTCATGGCCAGCCAGCTCCTTCGCTTCCTTGTACCGTTGCTTGATTAAATCCACATCCGACTTCGGCGTTTCGATCCCCTTCTTCGATTTCTTCTGGAAGGCATGCAGCACGTAGATTCTTTCCCCAAGCTGAACCGCCAGCACGGTGCGGTAGGCATCGCCCTCAAACCGTAGGGCGATCTCGAACACCCCGCTGCCAACCCCTTTGAACGACTTGGCATCCCGTGGCATGCCGCCGAACTGGATCAGTTGCAGCTCATCGCCGATCAGCTTCTGCGCCCCCCTGGGAAACGCCTGGAGGTTCCGAAGTGAATTGCCCATCCATACGACGGGCCGGAGCACCGGGGTTTCGTGGTCATCGGTGGCCAAAAACCTAATCTCTTTGTAGTATAGGAAATTTACTATAAAATCAACAGCCTCATGTCAAAGTCTGATTCGCCCTCCTGAACACCACGTCCGCGAGCCGATCCTGCGCGAAGAGGTGGGCGGCTGACAGAACAAGGGAAAGAAAGTAGGATTAACTTGGTTATGATTGTGTGTTCATGTTTTGCCGGACAGCAAAGCGATAAGGACAGGCGTTCTTTGGGGTGGACGCCATCACCCATGCGACGGAAAAGTGCGTGTTCTTTTATTGTCCCTTACTGCAAGATCCGCCGGTCGCGATTGGCAAAGACCCTCTCTTGGAAGCCTGTCCTTTTAACGACGCATGTCCTCGCGGCTGAGGGCAATGATGGAGGTGGAATTGTGTCGGGAGAGCGACCTGGCCGGATTTACCAGAGTTTTTCGTACCGATTCCAGACGGCAAGGATCAAAATGAGTCCATAAGGCGTCATGTTGACGAGGGGTACATTTAATTCACAGGCTCTGGCCAGGTCGGCCGAGAAACTTACACAGTCCCGGACGCATACGACATAGCTGCCGCTCGAGTATTTCTGACTCACCTTAGCGGCCGCCTTGGCCAGAAGTGTATCGTTGACCGCGATCCGAATCCCGTGGTTGAGCCGATAGGTTTCGTCGTCGTGGAAGACCTTGCCTACCTTCGAGGCGGGTGATCGGTGAGTCGACGGTCCGAATCCAAGCCAATCGTCCTGATAGTCAATGTCGTCATACTCAAGTTTGCAAGCGCTATGAGGAACCGCGCCGGTAACACTGATGATACTCAATTGACCCAAGGGACCCTCCCGGATTACTGGAGATGAGATTAGGGCTTTGGACCACCTAATGATTCTGATCCACTTGAAACGATTGGCTTCACGTTTGGTTTGAGGCATCCTGCAAAGTCGGGGAACTCGACGAACCACTTACACTATTTATGTCATGCAAATGGAGAACACTTCATCACGAGATTTATGTGACTCGTAAGGAATTCATTGCCATTGGTCAGACACGCCACGGTCCAAAACACTGGATCGGCCCCTTCGCCGACAAGCTAGGTTCCAGTTTCTTCCAACTCTCAACCGACGTCAACGGGGTAGAATCCCTTGGATGCTGGCTACCCAAAAAGGGCAGGTATTTTGCGGACCATCGGCGATGACTCCACCTTATCTTTGCCGTCCCTTTAGATCCATCACATGTCCACTATCCCAGCCTGCTCCGCCTTTCGCTCCGGTCCGTCGGGGCGGCGGCTCCGCCTTCTCCCGCCCCTCCGGCCTTCGCTACCGGCTCCGCTTGCTCGCTTCAGCTTACCCACCGGACTGGACTCGGGCCACGCGGAACCCCAGATCGAGGTCCCGGTTATCCGGCGCGCTCCCGTACCGGTCCGCCGAGCGAGCGCTGCGCAGGTTGAGGCCCCAGCTCCCGCCGCGGTTCACCCGCATGGTGGCCCGAAAGGGACCGGGTGGGTCGACAGTCGGAGACTGGCCATAGTAACTTTCGTCATACCCGTCCCAGCACCATTCCCAGACATTGCCATGCATGTCGTACAGCCCGAACGCGTTCGGAAGCTTCTGGCCGACCGGGTGGGTCTTCGCACCCGAGTTGTCGCCGTACCAGGCATGCTCTCCCAGGCTCGCCGCGTCGTCGCCGAAGCTGTAGCGGGTGGTGCTCCCGGCGCGACACGCGTATTCCCATTCCGCCTCGGTCGGCAGGCGGTAGCCATCTCCGCCCGATCTGGCTCCCACGCCGAACTGGTAATAGGGCTTCAGGCCGTCCCGCTCGCTCAGCTTGTTGCAGAAGGCGATGGCGTCGTGCCAGGACACGCTCTCCACGGGATGACGGTCCGTGCTCTGGCCTGCCACATCGCTAACAAAACTACCCCCGGCCGAGAAAGCGCTCGGATTCTTCCCCATCACCTGGTTGTACTCGCCCTGGGTGACCTCGGTGGCGCCGAGATAGAAGGGGCGGGTGATCCGCACGCGGTGCCGTGGCTTCTCGGACTTGGAGGCGTCCTCGTCGTCGTCCGGCGAGCCCATCTCGAACTCGCCAGCCGGGATCAGCACCAGCTTCATCCCGATCGAATTGGTGATCGACTTGCCCGGCTCGGAGTCGGGGGTGTTTGGCCTGGGGGTCATGAACGGCGACGTTCCAGAGGCCAACTCGGTCCTGGCTTGATCCGATTGGGAGGGGCGGGACTCGGTTTTCGTCACCGGCTCGTCGTCGGCCCGATGTCGATCCAGGCTGACCAGGTCGATCAGGTTGCCCTTTCCCAGCAACTCCGGCGTCTGCTCCATCCGCAACTCGCTCTCGACGAATCGGTAGACCCGCTTCTTTGAGTAGGCCGCCAACTCGTCGAAGTCCACCTTACCGTCGTCGTCGAAGTCCGCGTCCCCTCGCAGGCCCTTGAGCACGAAGTGGAAGAAGACGCCGTGCTTGAGGTCGGGGTGTTCGAAGGCCCGCTCCCCCTCCGAGCAACTGAACAGCGCCGCGATGCCTCCGGGTGCCCGCTTCTTCAGCGGCCGGGTGAGGCTGGGCAGGTCCACGACGGGTCGGCCGGCGTCGCGTGCCAGGGCCGTCAACGGATCGTTGCGGCAAGCGTCGACGAGCAGGACCTTCGACCCGGCGCCGCAGTGTTCCAGGGCTTCGTAGACCTGGTTCAGGGAGATAAGGGTCGCCGGGTCGTTCAGCCGCGCGTCGGCCGGGCAGAAGTAACTCTCCTCGCCCCCGGCCAGTTGGACGCCATGCCCAGCCAGGGCGACCACGACCCGGTCGGCCTCGTCCATGTTCTTGAGCATCAGGCCCAGCTCGGCGCGGATGTTCGCCACGGTCGGTAGGAGCCGAGTGCGCTCGGCGCCTCGGGTCTGGGTCATGACGCGGATGTTCTCGCGGGGATAGCCGGCGCGCTCCAGGACATCGGCCAGTTCCTCGACATCGGCCTCGGTGTACTTGAGGCTGCGCAGTTCGGAAGGTTCGTACTGCCGGACGGCGATCAGCAAGGCGAAGTTCTCGCCCTTACGCGACCCGCGCTGGGCCAGGGCTGGCAGCACCGCCAGCGAGAGGAGCAGGATGGCCCCGGCGGCGCGACGGATTCGCATGGCGTCCCTCTTTTCCTGTTTCACATCATCACTTCAGCGTCTTGAACAACTCATAAGGGATTCTGAGACGATACCCGATCCAACTCCTGCTCGCCAGGTCCAGGGGCTCGCTGGATCGCGGGATCTCCCCTCCAAAGGGCCGGGACGAAGCCGTCGTTCGTGGCGGTTCCAGATTCTGGAATCGTTGTGTGCCTGACTGAAGACAACCATGGATGAGGTGAGAAAACGACTAAAAAACTAGAACTAAGCGATAACGAGAGGCGGTGTGCCCCAGAATTCTTGGGTTGCCCAGAAAAAATCTTGACCTCGAGGGAGAGAAGTCGCAGACTTGGTTCTTGGAGTGAATCCTCTTCGCGTGACGCCCAGCTTTGTTTTGGAGGGTGGGCACTGCCCACCGGCAAGAATTCAGGGCCGTCACTTCTTTCGAAAGACTCACTTTTTTCTGGGAAAAGTCGCCTCCCTTCTGGCATCGGCCTTGGCGCGGTGGGCAATACCTACCCTACCAATCGGTGCTGAAACGGGGGGCAACGCGATGGGGGAACCACTCCAAGGTCCGGCGTCAAATCTCTCTTGTATAAGCGTGTTTGTATTATTTGAGTGAAGCGAAGTAGGCTTCCGCCTCGAACCGGCGACTGTGTGGGATCGCTAGGCCAGTATGAGTTCATGCCGCTTTGGCTCGGGTTCCCGCTTCAGGCAGAGTGGATCCTGAACGCTCCTCACCCTGGTGCCAATCCAAGACCAAGGTCAGCTAAAAGCAAGGCGAAGGTGATCGCGGGGAAGACGTGGAGTTGACGAGAAAAACCGATCTCAGGAGGTGAGGAATGCGAGGCACGGCGCTCTTGGGGCTAAAGCGGGCCGTGCTTCTTTTGCTCGTCTTGAAGATTCTCGCCGCGCCGATCAGCCTGAAACGTCCCGCTCACGATCATTCCACACGAACATGGTGGGTGGTACGCGTGTCGTGGTCGGCGGATACGGCCCGAAACCCCCTGCATCTGATGGATGCCGTTCAGCCTCAACAAATGCCCTATTTCCTCGCCTTTCTCCTTGTCCCACCAACCCGTGCCCGCGCTTTCGCCGAGGTACTCAACCTGCGCCTCACCACGCCTGTCCACCCGCGGTCGCTCGAATCCATGAGATGCTAACACTCGTTATATCGAGGTTTGTTATGCATTCAGTCATGCTTGTGAATTGGATTCGTTGCGGCCTCTCTTCCCCCCTTTTCGATTCGGGGTGGCGATTCCACCTTGGAATTGAAGTTTTTCGATGCGACAGGAGCAAGCATGGGCAGCCAGGGTGATGCCTCGCCGGAACCGATCCGTACCGCCATACCACTTCATCATCCCCACCTCGCGGGCAATGAGTTCACCTACCTCGCCGAAGCGCTTGCTTCCAGCGGCGTGCGGAGCGACGGCCCCTTTACCTTGCGGTGCGCCCAGCTTCTGGAACAGCGGTTCGGGCTCGGCAAGGTCTTGATGACACCGTCATGCACGGCGGCCCTGGAGCTTGCGGCGCAGTTGTGCAAGATCGGGCCGGGGGATGAGGTCATTCTTCCTTCGTTCACGTTCGTTTCGACGGCCAACGCGGTCGTTCGGCTCGGTGCCCGCCCTGTCTTCGTTGAGATCAAGCCAGAGACGCTGAACCTGGATGAGTCGAGGATCGAGGCGGCGATCACGCCGAAGACTCGCGCGATCTTCCCCGTGCATTACGCCGGGATCGGCTGTGAGATGAATCCGATCATGGAGATCGCGGGCCGGCATGGCCTCAAAGTGGTCGAGGATGCCGCCCAGGCGGTGGACGCCACTTATCAGGGGCGAGCGCTCGGGTCGATTGGCCATCTCGGAACGTATAGCTTCCACGAAACCAAGAACCTGATCAGCGGCGAAGGCGGGGCACTCTGTTGCAACGACCCCGAACTGCTCGAACGCGCGGAGATCCTCAGAGACAAGGGGACGAACCGCGCCCGGTTCCTTCGAGGAGAAGTTGATAAATACACATGGGTTGATTGTGGAACGTCGGCGGTTCCCAGCGAACTCACCTGTGCGTTCTTGTACGCGCAGCTCGAGGTGATGGACCAGGTGAAGGAGTGCCGGCGCGCGATCGACGCGACCTATCGCGCGGGACTGGCCAGCCTGGAAAGCGCGGGACACTTTCGGCTCCCCACCATTCCCGAGGGGTGCGGCAGCCCCTATCACAGCTTTTCCCTGATCCTGGAGAGCGAGGAAAAACGCAACGCGTTAATGGCCTACTTACGGGAACGAGGGGTCATGGCAACCTTTCACTTCGTTCCACTGCACGACTCCCCCATGGGCCGGCGCCTCGGCTATCGGCCGGGCGACCTCCCCTTGACCGAGTCGCTCGCCGCCAGGCTGCTCCGCCTTCCCATGTATTGCGGACTCACCTCCGATGATCAGGCACGCGTGATCGACCTGGTCAATCAGTTCTATTCGAGACACTCGTCAAGCTGGAAGCGGCAAGAGGCTTCGCTTGCTCGCGAATGTGACGACGTGACGATTTCCAACATGCAGACCCTTTGAATCGGCCGAGAGACATTTTCACTCCTGGCCCTTTGTTTCGATATGCACTGCACTGCCCGCTTTGATTTCGGGGTGTGTCGAGCGGGCCGCCGGATTTGCCGTAACCTTCTGGTGCGAAATGGCTCATACGTTTTTTGGGGGCCGCCAGTGGTTGAGAAGCCGCCGTGAGTGTGAGTGCTTGAACCCACCGTACGCCACTCGGCGGGAGCCTCGCTCTCCCAGAGCCTCGTTCTCCCAAGGACGTGATGATAAGGTGGTTTCGGGAGGACGAGGCTCCCGCCGAGTGGGAATGGCCGGCGCTTTCTTTGTAACTGCTTGGCTTCGCTTGGGTTACGCAATACTTGGAGCGTGCCGACATAACCGCGAGTGTCACCCAATTTGGATTGGTAGAGGGGAGTCCGGTTGTTGTGAGTCGAGAGCGGGGTGAGGAACGCATGCGCCGAAGCGAGGCGGGCTGGCTGTTATTGTTGGGCCTGATCTTTCTGGCCTGGCACGTCCCCTTGATGTTTCGCACGGCGGCGGGCATGGACGAGGAGTTCTACGGAGTCACCGGGATCACGGTCCAGCGCGAAGGGGTACCGCGTGTTCCTTACGTCCCTTCGCGCGATCGCCGGTTCGTTTTTGGCGTGGATATCCTGGTCTACACGCTTCCTCCGCTCAGTTTTTACCTTCAAGGGCTGGTTCATCTCGTGCTCGGGCCGGGGCTCGGGCAAGCGCGGTTGGCCTCGGCGATCGAGGGTTTGGCGGCGGCCTGGCTCGTCTTTGATTTGGCCCGGCGTTGGCTTCCCCAAGGTTCTGGGGCACTCTGGGCCCCCCTGCTCTACCTGTTCGGTCGCGCGGCGTTCTTCCCCGCGACGACCGCCAGACCCGATATGGCCGCCACCACATTCGGCCTCCTCTCCGTTTGGTGCCTGGTGCGCGATGGCGGAGTGGGGTCCCGCGTCTGGCTGAGCCTGGCGGGATTCGCGGGGGGCTTGAGCATGCTGAGCCACCCGTTCGGGATCGTGCCTTGCCTGCAAGGGGTGCTCTGGCTTTTGATTCAGCCCGAATCTTGGCGGCTTAGGCTGCGAAACGGGTTGGTGTTCGGCCTGGGAGCGATCGCGGGATTCTCCCTCTGGTTGCCGTTGATCGCCTTGCGCCCAGACCTCTTCTGGATCCAGTTCCAGACGAACGTTTTGGGCCGCGTGGCCACCGGTGAGTCTGAAGGAACGTGGGAACGACTGACCGGTCTCACGTTTCAAGGCCGTCAGTTCCTGGCCACGGTGCTTCCGTTGCAGGCCACGCTCCATGCCCTCGGAGCAATCTGGTGCATGGTCCAGGCTCGGCATTCCAGGTTGCTCCGGGCCTTGTTCTTTCACCTCGCGGTCAGTCTGACTTTACTTGTGATCTTGATGGGAAGGCATTCGCTTCGGGCCTACTTCGCCTTACCGGTTGCCTTCGGATGTATCGCCGCGGCGGGCTTCGTCGCCTGGGCAGCCGGCAAGTTGAGTGCGAAGTTGGGCCGGCCCGCACTCATTCACGCCGTCGCGACCGGGTTTCTGATTGTCTCGCTCGTCCCTGGATCCGGTTTAAGAACGCTCAAGGCGCATCTCAGCCACTGGAACGACCCCGCGTATGACGGGCACGCGGTCGCGCATCGGATGATGGCGGATCTGGACCCCCAGGCCTTGATCGTGGTGGATGACCAGTTCATCCTCGATTTCTACCTGGCGGGCCGGCGCGTGGTGGACGCCAAGTACATGGAGTACCTCTCCGTCGACTACGACTACTTGCTCGCTTCGCCTCTGGCCCGGCTCGCCTCCAAGATCCCGCCGGAAGACCTCGAGTGGGTCCGCCGATACGGCGACCCCGCCAACGAGTTCACCCCGGGCGCGGACCTCTACCGTCGGGTCCGGAAGCGACCCGCGACTCGAAATACGCACCAAGTGATACAGTAAGGCCCCCGCGTGGTACTCCCTATGAGGGAAGTAGGGCAGGCATCAGCAATCGAGCAGATTTGTAAAGCTGAATTTGAGCGTGTTGGCCGTGTGTTGAAAGCCGCCGTGAGAGCTTGAAGCTACCGGTCACCACTCGGCAGGAGCCTCGTTCTCCCAGGGCCTCGTTCTCGCAAGAACATGATGATCAAGTGGTTTCGGAAGGACGAGACTCTCGCCGAGTGGGAATGGCTTAGGAGCGGAGGGCGAGTCACGCCCTTTTGATTTTTTGATTTGTTTTCATTGGCCATGGGTGAGCATCTTAGCCTGCTATGCTTGAAATAGCATTGGCTACGGCGAGCTTCACTCGATCATCGGCATGGTTCGCCGCATTCTGAAGTTGAGAGAGCACGGCGCTTGCTCCTGGACCGAGAAGTTCCAGGGTATAGGCGACGTTAAGCACCACCTCTGGAGACTCATCTGAGAGAGCCTCACCCAACGGAGAAATGGCCTGACACAACATTGGAACCAACGCGTCTTCGTGAGCCATGTCATAGAGCGAATGAGCGGCCAACGCTCGAACTCTCCAGTAGCTATCATTTAATACGTTTGTGAATAAGGTTATCGTGTGCGAAGGAGATCCAATGTGACGCAGTGCATCCACTGCTGTCCATCTCGATTCATTCTCTGGGCTGCGAAGTTCCCGCACCCAGTATTCGAAGGGTTTCCCTTTCCATGTTGACTGTAAAGTGTTCATGTCTTTACTGCTGTTGTTCAAGGCGTTGTGGTCAGCCGCATCTCATGCACTCTACCGGTGCAACCCTAAAAGTATGGTCTGGTCTCTTCGAGGAAGAAAAGTAGGCCGCCTGAGAAAATTTGCCCAAATTTGTGTTTATGGGGATTTTTGAGGTGTCTGGAGTGGTTTGAATAGTTTCGTCTCGAAGCGTGCTCTCGCGGATCGAACAACGAGCCCTCATTCAAGCCGGGCCGGGTTTGCTGAGCACGTAGATCTTCTCGCGCCCGCCCGGGATGAGAAAGGCGTGGCGGGTGTTGGCGGGGCGGTCGGCGAAGAGGGCGTCGAGCGAAGCTTCGTCGAAGCGAGAGGCCGGGGCGCCCAGGCCTGGGTTGGTTTGTCGGCTCGCCAGCGCGGCGAGCCAGGAGTGGGAACTGGCCGCGAGGTTGCGGATCGGTTCGGCGACGATCAAGGCCTCGCGAGCGGCTCGTTCCAACTTTTCGATCAGGGACCGTGCGTTGGGCAGGAAGTGATACAGGCTCGCTTGAATGATCACGTAGTCGGCCTCGGGAAAGGTTTCGACTTGGGCGATGTCGCAGACGCGACCCGTTCCGCCAAGTCGCTCGACCCGAGCGATGAACCGGGGGTTGCAGTCCAGGCCATGGTAGCGCACCTCCCGAGCCCGGAGGTGGTGCTCGAAGAGCGTGCCGGGCCCACAACAGACGTCCAGCACGCTTGAGCCACGCGGAATGAGGCGGGCGACCGCGCTCGATCGGCTCCCATAATGCTTCCCGTACAAGGTACGCATCACAAGCGTGTAGATCCAGGCGTTGCGATAGACGAGACTGGTGCTCATGGCGGCCCTGATTTGGCCTCGGTTCGAGGAGGGGCGGCGGAAGGCGTTGGCGCGGAGTCGCCGCCCGGAGGCCTGCGGAGGACCTCGCGGACCGCGGCCTGGGGTTTGTGGCAAACCGCGATGTAGGTCCGCCCCGCGTACTCCCCCACGATTCCGAGGAGAAACATTCGGACCGAGGCCGTGAGCAACTGCGCGACCATCAACGAAGCCCAGCCCGCCAGCGCATTCTCGAAGTCGCCGGGGTACAGGAGTCGGTAGGCGATCACATAAACGGCCAACCCTCCCCCCATCAAGCCGAACAGCAAGCCGCAGAAGATGACCAGCCGGATCGGTTTTACCGAGAACGCCGTGGCCAGGCGAGCCCAGACCTTCAACGACTTCATGAAGGTGTAATTGCCCCGGTCGGCATGCCTGGGATGATGCCTGACATCAATCTGGCTGATCCGCGAGGTGATCTGGAAGAGCAAGCCGTCAACATAAGGGTCAGGGCCGCTGTACAGGCAGATCGCCTCGGCGATTTCCCGGCGCATGATCTTGTAAGGGGAAAGATAAATGCCCTTTGGCTTATCGATCACCCACTCGGCGAATTTCCCGTTGAACCAGCTTCCCGCGTTCTTCCAAAAATGCTGGTGCTTGCGTTGAAAATTGGCGTAAACCACGTCCGAACGGTCCGCGATCAACCGTGCGTGGAGCGCGGGTAAATCTTGCGGGTTGTGCTGGAGGTCGTCGTCCATGATGGCGATGAATCGCCCCCTGGCGACGCGGAGGCCCGTCATGATCGCGTTGTCTTGACCGAAGTTGCGTCTTAGGTCGATCCCAACGTACGCAGCGCGTTCTTGGCAGAGCGACTCAATGATGTCCCAGGAACGGTCTGGTGAACCGTCGTTGACGAGCACGACTTCGTAAGTCCAACCCAATCCTCCGAGCGCGGAATCGATGGAGTCCGCCAGGGCCCTGAGGCAACCCTCGCTCCGATAAACCGGAACGACGATCGAGAGCTCCAGTGGAGAAACAAGAGGCGCCTCTTCGCTGGACCTCATTGAGGCCGATCCCTCCGCCATTCGTTGCGAGTGCAAGCCGCGGCCATGAAGTTGACTAAGGGTGTGCATAAACCCAACAATGCACAAGCATTTGAAAGAGTGGGTATTTTACTGAGTTGCGTTCGATCACGGTTCGTCTCACTTCGCCGCGCTGGGCTGCAACCGTGTTTCCTCAAAAAAGTGAAGAAAAAAAGAAAGTTGGGACAGGGGACAAGGATTCGACGCCTAATTCCATAGGGCAATCCATGTCTATTGGCGATGTATGCTGCATATCAAATCTTGTTTTACCCCATGCGCGCCCCTTGTCAATAACGAATGCGCGCATGATTCCGGCTTTCAACATGCCCCGCGTGCAATGCGCTCAACCATGCGAGCAGCAAGCCATCCCTGCATTTCGGGCTAGCTCGCGCAGAAATATTGTGCCCATGGACATGAATAGACGTGAAAATGTTTACGTTGGATTGAGTGCATGATTGGCTTCGGACCCCGGTTGCTCGGCGGCCGATTCTCTCACGATAATTTAATCCGGGTAATATTGTTGACTTGGGATTTTGCCCGGGTAAAATAGGCGAGACGTGAAAGAAATGGATCGTGATGAGCAAGGGGAACGAGGAGGTCGTGAGTGATGACGAGTCAGGGTTCGAGACGGTGCACGGCATTTGAGGGAACGCGGAAGGTTGCCTCGGGGGAATTGGTTGAGGTGGCGCTTCGCGTCAAGGAAGTGGTTGATCGAGGGGAGATCGGGCCGATTCTGGTCTTCGATGACCAGACCAGTGAGCAAGTCGAGCTGGATTTGCGGGGGACGGCCGAGGAGGTGGCCGCCCGGGTTGCTCCGGTCGAGGAGGCCAGGGCCAGGCGTGAGCGAGGTCCCGGCCGGCCCAAGTTGGGGGTGGTGGCGCGTGAGGTCACGTTACTGCCCCGGCACTGGGAATGGCTGAACGAGCAGCCTGGGGGGGCGTCGGTCGCGCTTCGGAAGTTGGTGGAGGAGGCCCGGAAAACGAGGCGAGGGGCCGACCGGTTGCGCGGAGCCCAGGAGTCGACATACCGATTCCTGTCGGCCATGGCGGGCAATCTTCCCGGATTTGAAGAGTCAGCCCGGGCACTGTTCGCGATCGATGAGACGCGATTCGAGGACTGTGCGCGAGACTGGCCCGAGGATGTGCGCCAGCATGCCTTGCACCTGATGCATTCCGTACTCGAGGCTTCACGCGATCAACTTGCCGAGCAACACGCGGCAAGCTGATTGGCCCTGAAAAGAAAGACGTCGGCGCCCACCGAAATGAGTCGTCCACCTTGCTGGGGAACGGCGCCAGCGTCGGAGGGGCTGATGCCCTGGTTGAGAGACAATCGCCTTGAGAGCGGACTTCGTTCCCAAGGGTCGAAGCCTCTTAAGTGGTTTATAAGATCAAGTATGCTGAAGTGAGGATGCGGAAAAGGGGTGCAGGTTTATCCCTCGTTTCTTGAACCGATCCGGTGGAGGTCAATGGCACGAGGTTTCACCTAGGGAAATGCCCTTGAAACGGGGGGAGAATCGCCGGTTCCTGAAGTTATACGGGAAGTTGCTTGCTTTCTCAGAGGCAAGGGGCTATTTAGTAGGATCGAAAGGCCGTGTCAAGGGGCCCTGGTCATTCCTTGGAAGGGTTTGTTACACTCAACCACGGGTAGTCTGTCGACTGAGCGGCATTGCTAGCTCTGGACGATTCGGTCCTGACATCCTTGTCGACTTGTTTGCCTTTCGCCTTTTGCTGGGATTCAACGGAATCCTTGGTTCTTTTCGACCCTATAAGTCTGTTTTGCGGGTCGTGACGCCTTCGCCCGGGAGTTTGAGAGTGGCCAAGAAGCTGTACGTGGGCAACCTGTCCTACAATGTGAACGAGTCCGAGCTGGAGGCCTTGTTCTCCGAATTCGGCACCGTGCAGAGCGCACAGATTATCGTGGACCGTGAAACCAATCGTTCCAAGGGTTTCGGTTTCATCGAGATGGATTCCGAGGAACAGGCCCAAGCCGCGATCGATGGCTTGAACGGGCAGGCGCACAATGGCCGTAACCTGACGGTCAACGAAGCCAAGCCCCGCGAGCCGAGAAGCGGTGGCGGTGGTGGCTACGGCGGTGGCGGCGGCTACGGCGGCGGTGGCGGCTACGGCGGTGGTGGCGGCTACGGCGGCGGTGGTGGTCGCGGACGTTATTGAGCCTCGGCGCGGTCCGTACCAGGCTTCGACGGCATTGGTATGGACCGGGTTGTTGATCGTTGAGTTGAGTTCTTCAACGCTGTGTGGTTGGTGACTCGCTTCGCGCTCGCTCATTCGTCGGCGAATGATTCGGGATCCGGCGCATCCACTCTTACTTCTTGTCTGTCACGAGCAATGCTTGTTGTTCGCGATCGCAACGTGAAGCAATCGTGGAACCAGACCCTTTGTCTGGTGCGCTGAATCGACCGAAACTTATAAGAATTCATACAACTTGATCGGCCGGCTTGGTTCCTGAATCATCAGGTTGAGCCGGTCGATTTTTTTGGGTGTGGTTTCGCGAGGATCGCCTTACCTCCGCCCTTGCCCTGAGTCACGTCAACGGGTCCGGCTTCCGCTCCGCTTGGGCGATCGTGTGGGCGATGGTGCCCGCCAGACGCGCATTGTTGAGAATGAGGGATTGGTTGGCCCGAAGGCTCTGGCCTTCCGTGGTCTGCTTGATACGGTCGAGCAGGAATGGGGTAACCCCTTTCCCGGTGATCCGTTGGTTTTCCGCCGTCTCGAGCGCGGCGTTGAGCGCGTTGTCCATGGCGTGAGGGTCGAGAGCATCTTCTCGAGGGACCGGCTGGGTCAAGACGAGGGCGGACG
>Ga0182745_1003185_pt1 | contig 14283 bp, 20 predicted proteins | sample eDN3rd30CKraftBY_FD_128523 | JGI IMG/M metagenome (GOLD analysis project Ga0182745, IMG submission 128523) | Enriched backyard soil microbial communities from Emeryville, California, USA - eDNA 3rd pass 30_C Kraft BY (version 2) (version 2) | ecosystem: Environmental > Terrestrial > Soil >...
CATCGTCTGCAACTGCCGTGGCATAGCGGCCTGTTTGGACAGTGCGGCGATCTTCGCTGTCAGAGCTGTGAGGCGGGCGGTCAGCAGATCGATCTGCTCCAGAACCATGCCACAGATATCGCGAGCGAGGTCTGGCAGGCTCGCGCCCGGGTCCTCGACGATCTTCGCCAACCGCGGAAGGTAACCGACGCCTTCGGGAGCAACGTAGCCGAACTCGTAAAGATGCGCACGCAAGGCGTTAATCGCCTCCGTCCGTTGCTTCACGAGTTGCTCCCGGGCGCGAAACGCCACCGCCCTGGCCTGCTGCTCTGCAGTCTTGGGCTCGACGAAGCGCATCGTCGGCCGCATCGCCGCCTCAGCAATTGCTTCGGCATCGGCGGCATCGTTCTTCTGCCGCTTCACGAACGGCTTTACGTAATGCGGCGCGATCAACCGCACCCTATGCCCCTGAGCAGTCAGTTCACGCGCCCAGTGATGCGCGCCAGGACAGGCCTCCAATGCCACCTCGCATCGGCCATGGTCCGCCATGAAACGTCCGAACTGCGCCCGCGACAACCTCTTCCGAAATACAACCGATCCGTCCGCCGCGGCCCCGTGCAGGTGAAACACGTTCTTTGCTGAATCAACGCCGACGATTGTAACCTCGCCCATGGGTGCCCTCTCCTCTCAGCCTGCGCTTTCACACCGCAAGCTTGGCACAGTGCGATGCCGTAAGGGGAGAGCGGCATCCACCCCATCTCCAGCTAGCCTCCTTTTGAGAATGTATCGGAGCCACATGATCCCGCTTGGTCACCCCGCAATGCGCGCGCTCCCTACATTTCTCAGTAGAACGCTCAGAGCGCGTTGCCAATTTTATCCGCCGGAGGATGGAGAGGCTGCTGTCGTCGCACGAACACCCTTGATGCTGTCGCAGACCATGTGGCCCATCAGTCGTCAGCCCTGAGCTGAACGGCGCAAAGCGCTCGCGTGGCCAATATTTGCCCATCTCTCCCACTCCTGAGCGGTGACATACCCGTCAGCAGGGCGGCGCTGGGTTTGGGCCTCGACCGTCAAAGCATCGGCCTGTGCCCGGTGTACCCTGGCAAACACCCCAATCCTCAGAAATAGCGAATCTTGTCGTCGTCCCATATTCGTGATATCAATAATTTTATGATCCTAAAGAAGCGCGGCCGCCCGAAGACGACTGGCATGGGTCAGTTAATCGGCGTGAGGTTAGTCGACGATCGATTGTCCGCCCTGGACGCTTGGATCGCCCTACAACCAGCACCGCGCCCATCTCGACCCGAGGCCATCCGCCGATTGGTTGAACAGGCGCTCGGCGCGACATCGAAAGTTCCGGCTCGCATGAGCAGCGCCAAACGAGCAGTCGGCGCGGCGCGTGCCGAGGCACAGGCAGGCGCCGAGATCGATCGGCAGCAGCGCGGTTCGGGACAGACAGAAGGCGAAAAGGCCTCGCAGAAACGGCGTCTGCTGAAAGGTTCGCCAGACCTTGAGCATCCGGCGGACCCCAAGCCTTCGGTTAAGTCGATTCCGGTCGAAAAGCTGACGAGCCAGAACGATACTTGAGTTCAGGAGTCCCTATGCCGGAACGGCGAGAACTCTATCGAAGCCCCAATGGTGATTCGTGGTTTCTTGGTCGAGAACCGCAAAACGGTCGCGCATTTGTCATTCATCAACCGAACGCCCCTTCGGGTGGCCGCCTAACGCACATCGAATTGGGGGCGTTTCTTTGTAGCGGAGATGGACCGGAGCATAGAGCGCTGTTGCGCCTGATCGGAACGCTCGTCGACGTGCCGCCATACGCTTAGAGATCGAGGCGAACACCGCACCCTCAGCACGCGCCATTTCCGCATACATGCCTTCAGGCTGTATCGTCGCGCGCAACGCGAGCTTTGCGAAGGCGTTCCGTCTTTGCATTTCTGGCCGCCGTCTCTTTCTCGACGATCCCCTTTGCGACTCTCGTCGCTAGATCGTTCCTTGTTTCGGCTTTTGATAGCGTCGGCTTGAAAATTCCAGCGGCGACTTCCGGTTTCATCGCATTGCCTCCGTTGAAAGAAAAAAGGCCGGGCTAGCCCGACCTTCTCCACAGCACCTCAATGGCCAGTGCCAGTACATCCGTAGTCAAAGACCAGAGGCGTCATAAGTTACGCGGCTTGCAGGTTGTCGGCCGCCTGCTTGCCGCGCTCGGTCACGATGTCGAAGCTGACCTTTTGGCCCTCGACAAGAGAGCGCATACCGGACCGCTCGACAGCAGAGACATGGACGAACACGTCAGGCTGTCCATTGCCCTGTTCGATGAATCCAAAGCCTTTGGTGGAATTGAAGAACTTCACGGTTCCAGTGTTCATGGCGATTTTCCTTTCAAATCGGCATAAGTCGTCGCCGCCTGGCGACATGCCAAGCGTGTTTAGTTTTCGAAATTGAGAAGGAAGATCGTCAGAGCGCCGCAGCGCAGAAACAAAGTTCGTCAACAAGATCGACCAAGCAATCATAGTCCTAGATTATGTTCCCCGTAAGGCAGGGCTAAAAAGCGCAATTTGGTCGGCGGACACATAGAATATTTAACCACGAATAAGTTGATTGGGCGCATCGTCTGCGCGCTCACCCTAGAGCGTGATATTTTAAGCAGTAAAGGACACGGCATATGAAGCGACGAGAGAGACGCCCAACTCACGAATTACGAGAACGGCCGGAAACTATCGACTACATCCGATGAGTGCGATTTTTCCCGCTCTTCTTGTTGTAATTACCTTCACTTCTGCCGTCGCAGATACAGCGGGATGGCACGTTACGACGCGTAGCGACAAGACAACGAATCGCACAATTTCAACCGCAGTTCTGCGCGCCAGAGAGCCTGACATAGGCGTCTCAGCCAAGTTGGAAATTCGATGCCCTGTCGGCGGTCACGCATACTCGATCGCGCTCTCTGAACCGCTCACGCCGGGCAAAATTTCGGGACGGTACCGAAGGGACGACGAGCCTGACGAGGTCAGAATCGGCTTCGTTCTCGCGTCAGACCACTATCGAGTTCATTTGATCGAAGTCCCACCATTCAGCTTGCAGGAAAACAACAGACTTCGGATCGAACTCCACCCCACCGGGTGGCCAATTTTGTCCTATGATTTTTACTTAGCTGGCATCGTGAAGACGCTGTCGGCAATGAGATGTTCGGGATAAAATTGGCTGACGGCGTTCCTGGGCGACATTAGGGAGCCTCGACTTCCGGCCTGTGACGAGAAGGAGATCGCCCGGAATAGCTAGAAGAGATGACGTGCTCCCCCGACATTCCAGCCATTGACAAGCTGGTTCCATCGATTGGAGATGGACCATGCGGCACGGCCGTTTCACTGAAGATCAGATCATCGCGGTGTTTGCTGAACAAGAGGCGGGGCTCAAGACGAAGGAACTGTGCCGCACGCACTGGATCACCGATGCGACCTTCTATAAATGGAAGGCTAGGTTTGGCGGCATGACGGTGCCGGAGACGGCACAGCTTCGTTCACAGGAGGAGGAGAACCGCCGGCTGAAGAAGTTGCTGGCGAAGTCGGTTCTCGACAATGCGGTGTTGAGCCCTGCTGAGAAAAAAGCTGAGACGGCCTGCGGCACGGTCTGCTGTGGTGAAGCAGGTGGTCGATGATCACGGCTACTCCGGACGGTGAGCTTGCAGGCTGACCGGCATCGATCGGACAGCATTCCAGTATGGGCTGCGACTTCTCATCTGTTGCGCGAGTTCTCGATCGTCCCCAAGAAGCGCAAGGGTCGATCGAACTCGCTTAGTCTGGCCCGAATTGCGGCAGAGCTTCGTCCGAGGATCTCGGGTGGGCTGAAAGATGAAAGGGTCCGAGAACTAGACCACGAAGACGCAGAACGATTGAAGTCATACATTCCAATGATCTCTAGCAATTCCTGTCGGACTCTCTATGTTAGGCACACGGCAGGCAAGTGAAATAGGCGCCTGACGCAGAGAAGGTCGTGAACTCCCGCCTGAGAGAACAGGGAGCGATCCATGACAGTCCCAGTGGGATTTTGTCGCGATAGACACTGTTTTCGGATTCGTAGCGCCTCGAAGTTTGCAACATATGCGTTCTTCGCAAAGCAAATTCGTATTGGCGTCCATTCGTGCCGCGCGAACGAAGCCCATTAGCGCCGGCATTTACGTCGTTGTCATCAGTTTTACGATGCTACTCATCGCCGGCATCGCGGTTGCAACGCTCTTTTGAGGTTACTTCCATGAAGACCGATCTAAAGCATGCTCGAATGATAGCTGACCGATTGTTTCGGAAACCGCCATTGGTGATAGAAAGGAGAACAGAGGCGCGAGTTGAATACGATGCCGAGATCGAAGCGATGAGAATGCGCTCAGCTCGGCTTAGGAAAGAGCGCCAAGCTCGCGAGACTTCGACTTGAGAGGGCGACCGGACCAATACTGCATGTACGTTGCGTTCATTTCGGGCGCGACGCACTCAAAGGATTTATGAGAGATTCAGTTGCAAGTATTCGTGCGCGAGAACAATGTGGAGCAAATACTAAAGTCATTAAAGAAGAAAATGCAGCGAGAGGGCGTATTCAAAGAGATGGAGCGCCGGCGATTTTATGAGAAGCCCTCAGAGAAGGCGGCTCGAGAGAAAGGTGAGGCGATTCGCCCTAGGTGTAAAAACGCTCGAAAGAAAGCGATCCGAGATGGTTTTATCGCCGCGTCACCAAAACGGTTTCAGCTGCGCAATACAGTCCGCGGTTAGTAACAGCTGACCGATAGGTGCTGAGGCCAGATCAAAGGGTACACATATGCGTTTCTATATTTTCAGTTCGGATGCGAAGAAGGGCCTCCGGGCATTTGCCGGTGACATTGCCGGAAACAAGCTGCCGGTTTAATTTCGGCCATGGCGAGCAATCGGTGTTGTCGGGCTCGACAAGGCTCCACCTCACAGCCCACCAAGAGCGGAAATTGAAGAGGCGATAGGAAGCGAAGGCTATAAGCTTTGGCGGATAAAGCCGAAGGCCGCGAATATCGAATAGTTTCGTTGCGGCGGCAGCGCCAACGCCACTCTTGCTTAATTCTGCTCGGCCGTTCGGCGCGCCAATCAAATCATGCCAAGCAGCGCCTTGAGTATCGGCGGAAGTGCGATCACGGTCGCCGCTAGATGGCCACTCACATCATGCACTCAAAGAGCAACCGACTCCTCGGCCCGCTGTCCATAGGGGGCAGCGGTTCGGCCGCCACCAGCGAACCGCCGCTCACACTGGCATGCGGAACGTGAAACGTGTCTGCTGCTTGTCAGAAGTCACGTCAAGCCGGCCGCCGTGCCCCTGCGCGATTTGGCTAGCGATGTAGAGACCAAGGCCAAGACCCTGCATGCTGGGGCGCACGTCACCGCGATAGAATGGCTGGAACAGGCGTTCCATAACGACTGGTGGAATCGGTTCGCCCTGATTGGTCACAGCCAATTCGAAATGACTGCCGGCGATGGATGCTTCTATCTCGATCGGTTGGTCCTCGGCCCCGTGGGTGACCGCATTGCCGAGAAGGTTCGAAAACATCTGCGCGAACCGGACAGGGTCAACGTCGATTGACTGCGAAAGTAGAAATCGCGTCTCGATAACCCGGTCCGGATTGTTGACCTTAATCTCGTTGATCACTTGCGCAAGCAGCGGCTCGATGCGCTGACCCGAGGTTCTCTCGATTCCAATGCCGCCGCCGAGCCGACCTCGTGCGAAATCCATGAGATTGTCGATCAGACCGCTCATTCGCGCGACGCTTTCACCCATCAACCGCAGAATGCGGGCCCACTTGGCGTCTTGATTGCCCTTTTCGAGGAGCCGCCGGCCGCCCTCGATACCGGCCAGCGGATTTCGCAAGTCGTGGCCGAGCACCGCGATAAACTGCTCACGCAATTCGGAGTTCGATTTCGCATTGAACAGATCCGCCTGGCTGGCCGCCAGATCGGCCCGACTCTCTGCAACGCTCTTGCCCGCGCTAGTCAGCGCTGTACGTGCTTCGCTTAGCTGCTTGTTAGCATCGAGGTGAAACGCGATCAGTTGGGCAAAGAGCCGAAACATGCCGACCGCTACAGATCCCTTGAGCTTGCGGGGTTGCGGGTCGATAGCGCAGAGGGTGCCAAAGACTTCTCCATTCGGCAAAATGATCGGCACTGAGATATAGCTCTGAAAGCCGTATTTGGCCGGTGTAGGGTGGCTGCAAAACTGCGGGTCCTCGGCAACGTGATCGATGATGACTTCGCGGCGGAGCGCACGAATCTCTGAGCAAATCGTGGTGGAGGCCGGCAGTTCGCTGCCTGGCAGCAAGCCAAAGTGGATGTTGTCCAGCACCGCGCATGCCACCCACCGGCTTTCAGTAACCCTGGCGACCGCGGCGAAGCCCATTCCGGTGCTCTGAGCGACAACTTCAAGGATGGTCGGAATCGCTTCAATCCGCCCGATGGCGGCGATGTCGTTCTGAATGTCGTCCATGATTATCCGTGATCGACGCCCCGATGCGGCCCCTCACGCAAGCAGATCTCACAAAACATAGCACGAGGTCGGATTTCGGTGAACCATTCTTGGTTCCGGGGGTTCCACTCCTTGTTCGAGGCGGCAATTATTATTCCACATCGGCCGGTTCCCCGCGAGAGTTGCCCCAGTGAAAATGCTATGATTGTCCCTCACCGTGCTCGTCGTCGAAGACGAGCCCCCGGTTCTGATGGACATAGCCGAACAATTGACCGACCGCGGTTTTACTGTGCTCGAGGCAAGCAATTCCGATGGGGCCATCCGCTTGCTGAAGGTGCACCCCCGAGATTGAGTTTCTGTTCACCGATGTCGACCAGCCCGGCGGAACAGACGGCCTGAGGTTGGCCGCCGCCGTGCGCGAACGATGGCCGCCGGTGAAAATCATCGTTACTTCGCCCCATCGGGCAGTGCAGATTGCCGATATGCCTCAAGGCAGCAAGTTCTTTGAGAAGCCGTATAGCGCCAATGCGATGGCGACTGCCATGCGTGAAATGAAGGGGTGAGCTCAGCCAGGAATTCAGAGTGTGAGTTCCTACGCTGCCCTGCTAACGGCTCCGACTGGCTTTGACACTTGCCTAGATTCTCGATTTCCCATTGGGGCGAACCGCCCAGCGGCGGCCCAGGCGCGGATCGCGTTCGAGGTGCTGACGATCATCCTCGGCCTGCCGCGTCCGGCGACGAGCCCGTCCAGTTCGCGGGAACCCGCGTGCCCGAGAGTGACGTATCGACCACCAGCGCCAAGCACTCATGTTCGCCTTGCGATGCCGCGAGCACGACATTGAGCAGCGTTTCACCAAGAGCAACCATCCTTGGACGAACAACCAGAGTCTGCTCTCGCCAAAGCTGGAGTCGAGCGCATGAACCGGAACTGCTTCCTCAAAAAGACGCGCGCCGCACGCCTTGCTTTAAGCTCAGCCAAAGCACATATGTAAGCTTCGTTGATTGGCCCATGTGGTTCGCGGTGTCAGCGACCGCCATCTTCTCCCGAATTTTCGTCAGCGAATGCACGCACCATTCGGTGCAGCATGTTGCTCCAGACAAAGCCTGGAACGAGCTCCCACGCTGACCACGAATATACGGGCGACTTGAGGTCATTTTCGGCTCGAATGGGACATACAGGCGGGGCATCCAACCTCGTGGAGGTCATAATCATGGCCAGCCGTAAGACACAGACTATCGTCCGCTTCTCGAACGCCTTTCTGCTGCATGACTTTGATAAGCCACAAGCGGCTGGGGACTACCGCGTCGACCATGACGAGGAGTCTATCGAGGGCGTTTCCTGGCTTGCGTGGCGCCGTGTCGGGTCATTCATTCATCTGCCTGGGATAGGCGTTCAAAGTCCGACGCATCAGATGGTGCCGATCAATCCCGCAGACCTCGGTGCCGCACTCGAAAAGAAAAACAAGACATCATGAGGGCCTCAAGTATTTCTCGGCAGCCTCCCGTCCGACCGACCATGACAGTTGCAATGCATCTCTACGCTGTGGGGCAGGCAGTCCAGCTGAAGGGCGGCTTGATGCAGCGGTTCCACACCGCGGGCTATGACATTCTAGGCACCCTGCTGCCGAGGGGAGAGTGTCGGCGGCGTCGTATACGCAACGACGGCAACGTTATGAACGGGCGGCGACGCAGGACAGCCTTGAGCAGGTGAACACTTCATCTGATAACGAAGGCAGCACTTTCATCGAAAGGACGTTCGATTATGGCTAAGGGACAGAAGCGCGGCAATCGCGAGATTAAAAAGCCGAAGCAAGACAAGCTCGCTCCCAGACCTGTGGACCCGCTTGCCAAGAAGACCCCGCTCGCAGCAAACACAAACACCAAGCGCGTCAAAGGCAACACTCGCTGATCATGACGTTCCGTGAACTCCGAGATCGGTAATGAAGATTGTGATCGAGTTCTACCGTATCCGCGAAGCGGACGATGTGCGTGCCGTCGTTGGTCAGGAGACTGCAAACGCTACTGATCTCGACGACGGGATCGAAATCGCGCGGCAGCTTTCACAGACGCTCGACATGCCGCAGCGGCCAGACGCCATGTCGATCAGCGATCGACGACCGAAACGAGCTCTATGTGCACAGGTTCGACCGCAACGAGAATTTTGATGAAAGGCCACCTGGCATGAAAGATCACAGCAACGATACCGACCTCGGACGATACGCGCGCGCGATTGGCGTCTGGGAGAATGAAGGCGGAGCACCGGCTCTCGATACGCTTCACCATCATCCGGCAAGACTGTCAGGAGCGATCGAACTTCGAACCACGCGATCATCGGCGTACCAGCCCGTGCCGATGAACTCACGATGAGGGCCGTCAATCGCTCGGAAACGACCGATAGCATGTTGTCCTTCAACCAACGAAACGCTTGGCGCGGAACGCACAACGGGTGGCCGTCATTCTTCTCGTCGCGTACCGGGTGGCAACCATGACACTGGCATTCGTTAATCCAAGCCGTAGTTTCGACGAGGCACGCAACGCGGTGCAATTTTTCGGCCACGACGGCATGTTCGAGATACGGTTCTTTGTAGAGGCCGCGGCACTTGCCGAGGGCCGACCGCAGGGGGCCAGGATGTCAGAAGTCGAGTGTCTTTCCGTTTTCGATGCGATGCGTGCATCCGTCCATGATGTGGCACGTAAGGTATACTCCAAGCACCGCTGCAATTCGAACACCTTGAAAGCTACCGATTTCATGTAGACGGTGACGATGCTGATTCGCTACGGGTACGAGATCATCCTGAACTGCACACAACCAACCGCGTTGGTGTGCCTGCTGTCGATCCATGACGAGCACGGGCCCGCCATCAAAGGTTCCGAGTCGACCTTCACGGCACCTGACGTGCCTATATCGATCTACCGGGACCTATTCGGCAACCGTTGCCGAAGGCTCGTCGCACCGGCGGGAGATCTCATGATCTGGAGCGACGCCACGATCGAAGATGACGGCAAGCCGGATTGTGCAACCCCTGAAGCCCGGGAAGCTCCAGTGCCGGATCTGCCGGATGAGTGTCTCGGCTACCTCATGGGTAGCCGCTATTGTGAGACGGATCGTCTCAGTCAGATCGCGTGGGACATGTTTGGAACGACCGCACCTGGATGGGGTCGAGTGCAAGCGATCTGCGATTTCGTGCATGCCCACATTCATTTCGACTATATGCAGGCTCGCGCAACGCGCACGGCATTCGAAGTCTTCCACGAGCGTGTGGGGGTCTGCCGCGACTTCGCTCATCTGGCGGTCACCTTCTGCCGCTGCCTCAATATTCCCGCACGCTATGTGAATGGGCATTTAGGTGACATTGGTGTGCCGGTCGTCGATCCAATGGATTTCAGCGCCTGGATCGAGGTTTTCCTCGACGGCGCGTGGCATACTTTCGATCCTCGTAACAACATCCCGAGGATCGGCAGGATAGTGATTGCCCGAGGGCGCGACGCGGCCGACGTTCCGCTCATCAACTCATTCGGGCCTCATATCCTGAAATCTTTTCGGGTCTGGACTTATGAGGTGCAAGCACCGTTGTAGTTGCAGGATATGCGCCCCGCTTCCGAGACACGGGTGGTCGATTGAAATGCACGATAACCTCTCCCGTCTCCCAGCGGAGCCTGCGGATCGGCTAACGGGGCCCTTTCTCCGCTTCCTTCGCATCGAAGCTATGGCAGGCGTCGCCCTGTTGACTAGCGCCCTTCTGGCGCTAGCTTTTGCCAACAGTCCGTGGTCGCTGTCATTCCTTGCCCTCTGGGATATGCATGCCGGCATCACCGTCGGCGGTTTTGAGATATCCCGCTCTCTCAAGCACTGGGTCAACGATGCATTGATGACGCTCTTCTTCTTCGTCATCGCACTCGAGCTGAAACGCGAACTGGTGCTCGGCGAACTACGTCATCCCCGGGTGGCCGCCCTGCCCATCGCAGCAGCGATAGGCGGAATGGTAGCGCCTGTCGGAGTGTTCCTGGTAATTGTCGGCAATGGGACTGGTGCGAGCGGCTGGGGCACGGTGATGTCTACCGACACGGCGTTCGTCATCGGCTGTCTCGCTATTCTCGGATCGCGTATACCAACAAGTTTGCGCCTCTTCCTGCTTTCTTTGGCGATCTTCGATGATGTTGGAGCCATCCTGGTTGTGGCAATTGCCTACGGTAAGCCGCTGAACTGGATGGTGCTTGGCATTGCCGGCCTGGGGTTGGTTCTGATAGCAATGATGGCCCGGCTCGGTATCCGCAGTATTCCAAGCTATTTCGCCGTGGGCGGCGCCATCTGGTTAGCGGTTGATGCGTCAGGCATCCACCCAACGTTGGTCGGTGTGCTCCTCGGATTGATGGCTCCGGCACGTAGCTGGGTGAGTGATAGCCGTTTGCATGCCATATTGGATCGGGTCGTAGCGTACCCGCCTGGCAACCACTGGAGCGGCGACACTGTCGCGCGTGGTGATCTCTACAGAGCTGGCGTCGCGACACGGGAGGCGCTGTCCCCGATCGAGCGTTTGGAGATGACTCTCCACCCATGGGTCGCGTTTGGAATCCTACCGCTATTTGCCATGGCCAATGCGGGTATTCCCCTCGGGAGCGCACATTTCGACCCTACGCTTACGACCGCTATTTTCGCCGCTTTCGTGGTAGGCAAGCCTCTTGGCGTGATCCTCTTCAGCTTCCTTGTCGTGAAAACCCGGCTCGGTCTTCGTCCGCGCGACCTGTCGTGGGCTCTGTTGACAGCAGGAGGACTACTGACTGGCATTGGCTTCACGATGGCACTGTTCATTGCTGATCTTGCGTTCGGCGCCGAGCTGCTAAATTCAGTCAAGCTTGGCATTCTCGGCGCTTCCGTCATCTCGGCCGCCCTGGGCCTCCTGGTGTTGACTTGGTTTACATGTGCTCGACCCACGCGCAGCCCGACTGCCGCGCGGATTTGAAATTGAAGTGCAGGGCGCCTGATCTCTCGCACGGCGGCCTCGAAGGCAACCTGTCGTAGTTCATCATGATGATGTTGCAGACGGCCCCCTCCATGATGATCAGGCCACGAGGCGACGGCCGCAGAAGCGACGACAGTACTTTCGAATGGCCGGATGGAGAAAGTCGAGATCCCGCCCGGGAACGCGACATTGTTACGCGTGCTCGAACTCTGTCCGGCGCCACTGTAGTTGCCGTCAATGAACACGGTGTTGGGACGAACAAACACGGAACCGTCAATCCTGCGAGCCCCAAATTCGTTCGGATTTTAAAACAGATTGGGGGCGACTGCGGCGCGGCCGCTGGGGATCCGGACCGAAGTCCTTGAATGCTGACCGCCCTTGAAATTGGGCGAAAGACATCCATATACCATCCATGCGGATGGCAAGGAGATGAAATGATCGGCGAGGTTCAAGAACTCAGACCCAAGGTCCCCGAGAGCGAGAAGATCACCATCAACCTCGGCTATGTCGATCTTGGCCACGTCGACCTCCTGGTGCAGGAGGCATTCTATTCCAACCGCTCCGACTTCATTCGGACCGCGATTCGCAACCAGCTCGATCGCCACAACGAGGCCGTCAGGCAATCAGTCGCTCGCCGTCAACTCGACCTCGGTCTGCGGCAATACAGCCGGCAAGATCTGGAGTCCGTCCAGGCGGCCGGTGAGTTGCTGCACATTCAGGTGCTGGGGTTGGCTGTCATTGCGCCCGATGTTTCGCCAGATCTCGCGCGCGCAACCATCGCTTCAATCCAGGTCCTCGGCGCTCTGCAAGCGAGCCCCGCGGTCAAGGCGGCGCTGAGCGACAGAATTCATTGAAAGCCAACTCCGGTCGACGGTTCGAACCCTTCCGCCAGGAGGGTGTCGGTCTCACTTTGTCGAATTTTTTCCGACAGGAGCTCCCGTCAATGACGATATCCAAGGCCAACATGTTCGAAGCCACCCGCCTCACGCGCGAGGGGAGGCTCGCAGAAGCGATGGCCATTCTGCGTGGTGCACTGTCCGCGGCTGCTGAATCGGCGAACCCATATGATAGTAATCTGCTGGAAGCAGATGCGCGCAGGTCGACCTTCGTCGACATGGAGTTTCCGTTCCAGCGCACGGGAGGCGCCAGGATTCCGCGGCCCGGCAACGACGCCTTCACGGCTTACGGCGACCTGAAGCGGCCATCGCTTAAAGGACTCGGAGTCGTCCTCGATCGCATGCCTGACCTCGGCGCGGCGATCGGAGTTGAAGGACTGCTCGGTCGCAGGATGCCGCCTGCGATCCGTCTCCCACCAGGGGCAACATTCGACAAATGTAGCTTTGCCAATCAAGCGGGAAGTCGGACGTACAAGCTTTACGTCCCGAGTAAGTACAGAGGCGAGCCGCTCCCGCTCCTGATTATGCTGCACGGCTGCACCCAGTCTCCGGATGATTTCGCTACCGGCACGCGGATGAACGAGGTGGCGGAGGAGCAGACGTTCCTTGTTGCTTACCCCGCGCAGAGCCAGTCAGCCAATCCATCAAAATGTTGGAACTGGTTCGACGCAGGCGAACAACGGCGCGACCACGGCGAGCCCTCGCTGATTGCTGGCATTACGCGCCAGATCATACGTGACTTTCCGATCGAGACCGGGCGCGTCTATGTCGCCGGTCTTTCCGCGGGCGGCGCTGCCGCGGCAATCATGGGAGCCACCTATCCGGACCTCTATGCGGCCATCGGTGTCCACTCCGGACTGCCATGTGGGGCCGCGCTCGACATGCCGTCCGCCTTCGCCGCGATGCGTCAGGGCGGCAAACCCCGTGCAGCGAAATCGCGTCGCTTGGACCAGGATATGGTGCCAATGATCGTATTTCATGGAGACAGCGATAAGACGGTCAATCCCATCAATGGCGAGCAGATCATAGCCCAGGCGCAGGCTGAAATGACTCTCAGCAAAGCGACTCGTCGCGGCAGGGTGCCGGGCGGCATAGCTTACACCTGTACGATCCAAACGGATGACACGGGACGCCCCCTGCTCGAACACTGGGTCCTTCACGGTGCAGGTCACGCTTGGTCAGGCGGCAGTGCTTCTGGATCATATACGGAGCCACGCGGCCCCGACGCGAGCCGTGAAATGGTGCGGTTCTTCCTGCAGCAGTCGGCGCATCGCGGTCTGGATCAATAGTTTCGTTCGGCACGACCCAATGAACTCGTCATCGTTCATCAGACGGACGATAGTGCCACCGGGATGCATCATGACACGAATGTCATGAAAATACCGCTGCCACTTTGATCTGCCCTTCGTTACGCATCACCTGCAATGACACATTGTTGCCCTGACGGCGCACCTTAAGGTCCACGGTTGATTGACCAAGGCGCAGGTTTCGTAAGGTCACCTCGTCGAGGAAGGGCGGCAATTGCGGTTTGCGCAGCAGGATTTCGTTGCGGTCCGGGTCAAATTCGAGACCGAGCGAACATTGTAAGAGCAGCAGAGGTGCGCCCGCGGCCCACGCCTGCGGGGAACAGGCGACGGGATAGAGCGTCGGCCCGCGCTGGCGTCCGCGCTGGAAGCCGCAATACAGCTCCGGCAAACGGCGCAACTCCATGTAGCTTGCAGCGTCGAACAGACCTTTGAACACACGGTCGACCGCGGCCTTATGTCCGTAGCGCGCGAAGCCCGCCGCGATCAACGCATTGTCGTGCGGCCACACCGATCCGTTGTGATATGACATCGGATTGTAACGACGCTCCTCGCGCGCCAACGTGCGGATGCCCCATCCGGAAAAGAACGATGGCCGCATAAGGTCGCGCATCACCGCCTCTGCGCGCAGTGGATGCGCGATCCCACTGAACAATACCTGCCCCGCGTTGGAGC
>Ga0182745_1003186_pt1 | contig 14275 bp, 17 predicted proteins | sample eDN3rd30CKraftBY_FD_128523 | JGI IMG/M metagenome (GOLD analysis project Ga0182745, IMG submission 128523) | Enriched backyard soil microbial communities from Emeryville, California, USA - eDNA 3rd pass 30_C Kraft BY (version 2) (version 2) | ecosystem: Environmental > Terrestrial > Soil >...
AAAAATATTAAGTTTTTCGACTATGGTAACAGTCCAGCTTCAGCGCTATGGCGCTGCCGCTTTTTATTTTGATTGGATCATTTTAGTTCTATAGTCTGTTTCATAATACTCAAGTTCTTCCCTGATTTGTTGAAAGTCACCTTCTAAACTTTTAACCAACTGAGCGATATTGTCTGATACAGTGCGGTAAAACTTAATAGAATTTCTTCCAGTGTATGCTGACCTGCTGTCCTCATACCATGCATCATTTTTCGGAGAGAAAAACTCTTCAATACATTGATGGTAAATTTTGTAAAGCGTCTTTTCCGCTGCAGCTTTTTGAAAAGGGCTGCCCTGCAAAATAACGGAACATGCATCTAACCCTTCCTCGCTATAAACAACTATTTTTCGTAAATTTGCGAAGATCAATTTATTATAGTTTGTATCTTCTTCATTTTCTAAGTTTAATTGTGAAATAGTTGTCTCATTTAAAAAATTCTCTAATGTTGAGATAGATCTTCCTAGAAAACTCTTTACATCATTTAATTGTGTTTTTACCAATGTATTCCCCATTGTGTACCCCCTAGGTTTTTTACTTCGTTTATTATACTTATTTTGGCTGCATGATGAATTCAAGCGGAGAACGAAGCTCATATTCTTTCTTTTGATTTAAAGAAAGAAAAATTTCAGGTAATTTATTATAATTGATATCTTTAAAATACGATGCAAATTCCTGCTTAGAATTAATATAAAGTCGTTTCCGGCTGCGCAGGCCTGGGTTTTTCAAGAGACAGACCAACGCTACAATGTCTTTAAAGGCAATTTCATCATCTTGCTGAACAAAAATTGGGTCTTGCTGGTATGGTGTAAATTCATGCCGAATTTCATCAAAATACCTTACGTATAGAACATGAAGTGTTTTTTCCTCTCCATCTTCATAAAAGGTAACGATGCTCCTGTTAAAAAAATCCTCAGAAGTATTTGATTTTTCTTTTTCTAATTCAAACCCTTTACACTCTTTAATTAACAAATAAATTCCACTCCTTGGCCAATGAAAATATGGCAAATAAATCTGATCAACTCACCTGAGAATGAATTACATAATTTACTTAGCTTCATTTTATCATAAATTCAATTAAGTATTTGAAAATTAAGAATTAATCGTGTCCTGAAATCTCTCAAAAAAAAGATCTGCCTCTTCTTGAATGAATTCCTCTTCTCCCTTTTCGGGAAGCTTAGGAAGTTCTTCAATACTCTTTAGACCAAAGTAATCAAGAAACTCTTTTGTCGTCCCATATAAATAGGCTCTTCCAGTCCCTTCCGCACGACCAACTTCTTTGATCAATGCTTTGGCCATCAGGGTATGCAGCGGTCTCTCTGTTTTGACACCACGGATTTCCTCTATTTCCGCTCGAGTTATAGGCTGCTTATAGGCAATAATCGCTAATGTTTCTAATGCTGCCTGTGACAGTGTCGTCGTATGCGGGGAATCAACCAGCTTTTTTAAATAAGCAGCATTTTCTTTTTTCGTGGCAAGCTGGTATGTTCCCGCTAGCTGTACAATCATAATTCCCCTATTAGTATCACGCTCATATTGTTTTTTTAAATCTTCGATGATTTCATTTGCTTTTAATTCACTTACTTCAAGGACCTCTACTAGTTGTTTTAATGAAAGACCTTCATCTCCAGCAGCAAACAAAAGGCTCTCTAAAATGCTATTCCAATTAATGATGTCCAATCATTTCTGCCCCTTCCTTTACCGCTTCAACATAAATATCTCCAAAGTTCTCTCGTTGCTGTGCATCGATTTCTTTTCTTTTTATTAGCTCTAAAATCGCCAAAAAAGTGACTACAATGTGGTCTTTCGTTCGATAAGGAAATAAATCATTAAAGTTTTTCCGGCCCTTTAGCTGCTTTAATTCAGCCATTATTTCTGTCATTCTGGTATCAATTGATATTTCTTGGCGAGCAATCTTCGTAGCCATTGGGCGCTGAAGCTTCTTCCGTCGCATTAATTTTTGAAAAGCCGCCAGCATATCATATAGTGACACATTTAACTCTGCTTTTTCAGGCTGGCTCTCTTTTGCGTACTCTGAGAGATCACTTGGCGGCTTTGTATACATAAGCCCTCGCTCTACTTCCATCGACTTTAAGTCATGAGCTGCTTCTTTAAACTTGCGGTATTCGATTAGACGCTCAACCAGTTCATCTCGTGGGTCTTCTTCATATAAGATGTCAGGATCCTCATAACCAGGAACCTCCTCATGTTTGGGTAAGAGCATCTTACTCTTAATGACAAGTAATGTTGCAGCCATTACCAAAAACTCGCTTGCAACATCTAACTTAAGTTCATTCATTGTCTTAATATACATTAAGTACTGCTCAGTTATTTGGGCAACTGGAATATCATATATGTCAATTTCAAGCCCATTAATTAAATGGAGCAACAAATCTAACGGTCCTTCAAATGCATCAATTTTCACCTGGTATGGCATTGTACTTCACCAAAATTCTTTAAAAATAAGTTGTTGATTATCCACTTCGACTAATAATAGTATAGAGGATTAAATGAGGTTATCCAATAGAAAAATCAACTCCCCGAGGGAATATTATCAAATCATGATGTTTGCCCATAACATTGGACTAGTATCCTACATATGATGACAAGGAAAAGAACAAAACATCATTTTTAGGAGGTAGTGAATATGTCTGAACATGGATTTGGATCCGGATTTGCTTTAATTGTAGTTCTATTTATCTTGTTAATTATCGTTGGTGCTTCCTGGGTATATTAATTAGACAGGAAGGCTGAAGAACTACTAAAAAACCAGTTCAATAAAGCAGCCATTACCGTTAGACAAACTGGACCCGTCTTTCATGACGGGTTTTTTTATTTATTCGAGACAGCATATAACTGTGATGCACTATACATAATTATTGTGTAAGGGGGTGAATTGCTTGTACCCTAGCGAGTATATCCATTTTTTAGCCCATTTTCATGGAGACCGTGATTATTTCGAATGCCATGAACTTCTTGAAGACTATTGGAAAAAAACAGATTCGAGAAACAAAGACTCCATCTGGGTTGGTTTCATATTATTATCCGTTTCTCTATATCATCATCGCCGAAAAAATTTTAGCGGTGCAAAGCGGACGTTAGCTAAAGCAATTAAAATTTTCGAATTACAACCAGATTCTATCACTAAACTTGGAATAACTCCCGTCGGGCTTATCCATTTATTACATGAACAATTATCGTCTCTTCAGAAAGGTGAATCGTATCGAAGCATCTCAATTCCGATTTGTGACACTTCCTTAACTGAATTAGCGAAAAAAACATGTGAACAAAAAGGGTTTATTTGGGGTAATCAAAGTGATATGACAAATAAATTCATTATTGATCGTCATAAATTACGCGACAGAACCAGCATAGTCCAAGAAAGATTGAAGTCATTAAAGACGCGAAAAGGCAGCGAATAAATTATTATTCACTGCCTTTTTGAAGATAAGATTAGCAAAACTCACATTTTTCGATAAAAGCGGCTGTATTTTCATTAGCAGTAATTTCTTTTTCAGCATACATTTCTTTTAGAGCTTTAACCATCTTTTTACCGATTCCCTGATACCGATGTGAGGGATTAACGGAGATGTGTAAGATTTCTAAAGAATTGGTATCATTATGAAATAAGACACCTAACAGACCAATGATATCTTCCTCTTTCCAAAGAAATAGCTGTAATTGATCTTCGGTTTCATATTCCTTCATAGTTTGCTGAAGCTTTTTTAAGTCCTTTTCGGCGGGCATAAAAGACAATAACCCCATGGCTATTTTCTCGAAAGCTTTCTTATAACGAATTAACATTTAGATCCCTCATTATATTAAATAAACCGATAAACTTGATGGTTTAACAATAGTATATTTTTACCAAGTAGCTGAATATTAAACACTATTCATTATATGTATTGGAAGTTATTATGTTTCATCAATCACCATGATACATAATAAACGGTCAATCATCAATGGAAAAAATTAATATTAGTGTTTCGGTCCGATAAAAATCCAATAGATAACTCCCCATAAGATCGACACACCAATAAGAATACAAAATATAATCCAGTTGCTTCTCTTCATTAAAATGTTTCCTCCAAAAGAATATTGAAGATTTGGTACTGTCCTACATTCTACACTATTTTGCAAAAATAAGCTATTCTACTTACATATTTTACATTTTTTCGAGCAAGTTCTACTTTCTATGAAACTTAAAGCTTGTTATTTACGTTATTATTATTGAATTCGGTTATATTATAATAAACAGAGTCACTACATTTTCATGATTACCTGTAAATTCCGAGGAGGAAACTATGAAAAAAACTATTATTTACTTCATGTTGGCTTTTTTAATTTTCAATCCAATTCGCACCTTTGCTGATGTAGCAGAAGGTGACATGATTGTTACATTAGGTCAAAATTTAACTGAAGCTCAGAAGAAGGCACTTTTATTAGAAATGGGTGCTCCTGATGATGTTCAGATTGTCACTGTCACAAACGAGGAAGAACACCAGTATTTAGGGAAATATGTGTCAAAATCACTTATCGGAACAAAAGCCATTTCATCATCGGCGATAACCATCCAACCAAAAGGTGCGGGTGTCACGGTTGAAACGAAGAATATTAATTGGGTCACGGACGAAATGTACATCAATGCTCTAATAACTGCCGGTGTAAAGGATGCAAAAATTTATATAACGGCCCCGATTACTGTTTCTGGAACTGCAGCATTAACAGGGATTATAAAAGCCTACGAGATATCTGCTGATAAGACCATTCCTGAAGAAGTGAAACAGGCAGCAAATCAAGAAATGGTTGAAACTGCGAAATTAGGTGACTCCATAGGTGAAGAGAATGCCGCCGCGTTAATTGCAAAAATAAAAGAAGAAATTGCAAAGAATAAACCAAAAAATGATCAAGAATTACAAAATATTATCGAACAGGCTGCAAAGGACTTAAATGTAAAGCTTACAGATGAAGAAATGCAGCGGTTAATAGACTTTTTTAACAAGCTAAAGGATTTAAACATTGACTGGAATCAAGTTAGCGACCAATTAAATAAAGCGAAGGATCAAATTTCTAATTTTCTTAAGTCAGAAGAAGGGCAAGGTTTTTTAGATAAGTTAAAACAATTTTTCAATTGGCTGATTGATACGATTAAGTCGATATTCTCTTAATAGAAGGCTGTGTTAACCTTGTCTGTTGATTTCCGCTCCAGGTACTTCGCTTTCCGCGGGCGTTGCGGGGAGCCTCCTCGGCGCTTAAGCGCCTGTGGGGTCTCCCCTGCCCCGTACTCCCGCAGGAGTATCGCACCTTCCGCTCCAATCAACATCGTGCCAATACTATTAATGAGCATTAAAATATAAAAAAACTGCCGCAAAAAAAATTTCTGCGGCAGTTTTTTATTTAAGAGGTAAATCATGTTTTATTAAATCCTCATATGTCTCTCTCTTTACCACAAGGGTTGCGATTCCGTTTTCTACGAATACCACTGCTGGACGCGGGATGCGATTATAGTTATTTGACATTGAATAGCCGTAGGCACCTGTACAAAAAACAGCAAGAATATCTTCTTCCCCTACATCTGGTAACGGTAAATCCCAAATCAACATGTCTCCTGATTCACAGCATTTCCCAGCTATTGATACCGTTTCTTTCGCTTTCATTAATGGTTTATTTGCAAGAACAGCCTCATATTTCGCCTGATAAAGGGCTGGTCGAATATTGTCACTCATTCCACCATCCACTGCTAAATACTTTCGAACACCAGGAACTTCTTTGGATGAACCCACTTTATAAAGAGTAATTCCAGCATCCCCAACAAGCGAACGCCCTGGCTCAATCCAAATTTCCGGCATTTTTAAAGAATAGCTATCAGTTAATAATTTAACTTCCCGAATAATTTCACTCACGTATTGAGAAGGTTGAATGGGTTCATCTTCTTTTGTATAGCGGATTCCAAAGCCCCCGCCCAAATTTAATACTTTTGCTTCGAAGGAAAGCTCTCTTTTCCATGCTTCCATTTTTCCGACAATCTTTTTAGCTGCTAATAAAAAGCCAGTTGTTTCAAAAATTTGTGATCCAATATGGCAATGGAGACCAAGGACTTCAAAGTTATCATTTTTTAGTGCCATTTTTAATGCATCTTCCGCTTGTCCATTTTGAAGATCAAACCCAAATTTAGAATCTTCCTGCCCAGTTAAAATGTAATCATGCGTATGGGCTTCAATACCAGGGGTTACTCGGAGCAGGATGCTAACATGAGCATTTTTCTCTTTAGCAATGGTTTTCAAAAGCTCCAATTCTGAAAAATTATCCACAACGATGCAGCCAATTTCATGATCCAATGCCATTTCTAATTCTTCTCTGCTCTTGTTGTTCCCGTGAAAATGAATTCTCTCGACAGGGAACCCTGCAGCAATAGCAGTATACAATTCGCCGCCAGATACTACATCTAGTGACAATCCCTCTTCCTCAGCGAGCTGAATCATTGCAATGGTTGAAAAGGCTTTACTAGCATAGGCAACCTGCGCCTTGATCTCTTGTTCTTCAAATGCCCGTTTAAAAGATTGGGCCCTTTCACGCATTAATGCTACATCATATACATAAAGAGGAGTTCCATATTCTTTCGCCAACTCAATAGAATCGACCCCGCCAATTTCTAAATTTCCGTTTTTGTTTACGCCTGTTGTCCCGTAAAAATACATACCCTTCCCTCTCTCCCAATCACTCACTATAGTTTATGCGGACAATCACATAAGATAATAATAAATAGACAGAATCTACAAAAGATACTGCCTATTTTTCATTCTTTATCCCTTTATTTAATTAAAAATACTTTAGCATACCTGGTAGAAAAGTGCAATTATTTCTCGTTTGCTTTAGGCGGCTGCCGGTAACGGTTTCTAGGGTGAACAATACTTGGTCTCAAGATAGAACCTGGTATTGCTCTGCGCACAATGATTTGCAAAAATCCTTTCGGCTCAAAAGGAAGGAATGGCCACAGATATGGTGTATTAAGTGCACGTATTTTTACAAGGAAAAGGAAGAATACTGTCGCCCCAATAACAAATCCCGGCAGATGAAATAACGACACAAGAATTAACAGAGTTAATCGTCCAATTTTGTTTGCTACGCTTAATTCATAACTTGGAGTTGTAAAGGAACCAATCCCTGCAACCGCTACATACAAGATTACCTCTGGAACAAACAGCCCCACGCTAATCGCAATCTGTCCAATTAATACCGCTGCAATTAATCCCATTGCAGTCGAGAGTGGAGTGGGTGTATGTATGGCGGCCAATCGTAAAAACTCAATCCCAAAATCAGCCAAGAAAATCTGAACGATAATTGGGATATTTGTTGTTTCATTTGGTCCAATAAAAGAGAATCTTTCAGGTAACAAGGATGGTTCTAATACAAATAACATCCATAATGGGAGTAGTAAAATAGACGTAAGTACGCCTAAAAACCGCGTCCAACGCAAAAATGTTCCCATTGCAGGAGATTCACGAAATTCTTCTGCATGCTGTACATGATGGAAATATGTCGTAGGAGTGATTATGACACTTGGGGAAGTGTCAACATAAATTACAACATGCCCTTCCAGAAGATGTGTTGCAGCGATATCTGCACGCTCCGTATATCTTACGAGCGGAAAGGGATTCCAACCCTGCTTTAAAATGAATTCTTCTATGGTTTTATCAGCCATTGGAATTCCATCTGTATTAATTGCCTGAATTTCTTTCCTTATCACATTAACCATATCTGGATCTGCAACATCCTCTAAATACCCTAAAGCCACATCCGCCTTTGATCGTTCACCAACCTTTAGCATTTCAAAGCGAAGACGTTCATCTCGAATTCGCCGTCTCGTTAAGGCCGTATTCAAAATAATATTTTCAACAAACCCATCACGAGACCCTCTAACCACCTTTTCTGTATCAGGTTCTTGAGGCTGCCTTCCTGGATAGCTTCTGACATCAACGACAAAAGCTGTATTTTCCCCTTCCAATACTACAGCAACTAATCCGGACAAAACCTTATCAACAATGTAATCAAGTGTGGTAGCTTGTTCAACCGATTGGTTAATTAACCTATTTTCAATTACCTTAAAGAAATCTGATGATAATTTTTCATGGTCATTGATTTCAACTAATTCTTCAATTAATTCAATTACGAACCGGGAATCACATAAGCCATTTACATAGTAGATATGTACGTCCTTCTTGAGGATTTTTAATTTCCTCACACCAAAATCAAAGCTTTTCCCAAGACCAACCCGTTGTTTCATATAGTTTTCAACTTCATTTACTGATTTAGGGATTGGCCATTTCTGTTCGTTACTTCTTGACATGGAAGCCACTCCTTTCAAGTATAAGCTCCACTGCTTTTTTTGTTATCGGGGAACCTTTTTTGTAGGAGTCATGTCTAGCCATCTTGCCAATATCACCAATTCCTACGATGACAGGAACCTCCAATTCATCAAGGCAGTAAACTGTATCACCATTTATTCTCCCGATTTCAAGCTCAGGTATACCAAATTTATCTACTCCATATGGAGTTAAATTTCCATCACGATCGATACTTACGTCCACCCTTGACCATTCTTCATGTCTTGATTTAGCTGCAACTGCAATAATTCCTAGAACTTCAATGTCTTCATGTCCTGCTACATATTTCAAAGCATTCTCACCAGCACCTTCTCCAACTATGCCACTATCATCAAACATCACTAATACAGGATCGTGAGGGGTCTTTTTTATCAACTGGACTATTTTCTCTCCGGTTAAGGTTGAAGGATTCCCTTGGGAACTAGAAATACATCGGCCACCTATTTCTTTGGCAACATGCTCGACTGCTTTCTTAGCATATTCATCACCGTCAGTAATTAAAATAACACGCCTCCGAATGCTCATAGTGTGCTGTCCTTTCTTGGCCCAAGTTGAAAATTCTTCCCAAAAGGGTTAATGATGTACAAAATAAACCCATTGAAAAATTGACCCCGCAATTTTTCCTAATACGATTGCCATGATTAATATAACAATCTCACCATCTAATCGGATTCTTTTAGCAAGAATTGGCAGAACGTTTAATACCTCAGTGAGGGCTGCAGCTAACATCCCATAAAAAATTCCACCTGTAATTCCGAGAAAAATTAATGAAAAAGAAGGAATATGTAAAATAGGATCCCTCAGACTTGCACCTACCCCAGCGAGTGCTCCTAACACAACTGCCCATTCATAGTGTTGAATCATTTTCATTGTCTTACTTAGTTGTGTAAGTCTCGGGATAATTCCTAATACCGTTAGAAATGCGACAAAACCAGAACCTACTGCCAGTCCACTCGCTACACCTAAAAAGAGGATGGCTATTATCTTAATCGTCACTGATTTTTTTTATACTTTCTTTATTTTCGTGGATAATTACGTAATTATCTAAATCCATTTGATAATTAAACATTTCTACCTCGAGGGGACTGGGCTCTTCATTTATACGTTTCTTAAAGACATGATTAAAAAAAAGAATCATTCCCATGCCTAATCCAATTGAATAGGGAATTTGAAACAGTAATGGTTTTGCATCTCTTTTTCCTGTAATGATCGTATATATTTTTTCGTGGACACTCTTCATACTTACATCATCATGAAAATTCATTATTGCCAAGGCTGAGCCGAAAAATAAGAGAAACCAAATTAAAAGGAAAAAAGGCAGGTGGACTCCCTTTTTTTTATTCATGACTTCAATGATGGTTTGGGCGGGTCCAATTGTTTGGACTTCCATTCTTTCAAATTCATTTTTAATTAAGTGGATAACTTTCATGACATCAATAATGACGATATTCTGATCTGTAACAGTTAATTGATGAATGATCAAAGTTTGTAGTTGTGAAAGAACTTCGTCAGGTGCAATGACTTGCGCAATATCATTTAACAATACTTTTTCTTGGGGCGGAGCCTGAACTCGATTCCGCATACGGATATATATTGTTTCTTCCAAAACAATCACTTCCCAAACAATGATTTCCTGTATAAATAGTATGAGTAATAAGCACTTTTTTCATTAAATCCAAAAAATACCAAGAAAGCGAAGAGCAAAAAAACCGTATGAATCAGAGATCCATACGGCCTTTCATTTGCTGCAATATCTTTTTTTCAAGTCGTGATACTTGCACTTGGGATATTCCAAGCCTAAGAGCGACCTCAGATTGTGTTTGGTCCTTGTAATACCTTAAATAGACAATGAGTCTTTCGCGCTCATCTAATTCTCGGATAGCTTCCTTTAATGCAATTTTATCAAACCATTTTCCATCATTTCCATCATCAATCTGGTCCAGTAGAGTAATTGGATCTCCATCATTTTCATACACTGTTTCATGAATGGAAGAAGGTGTTCTGCTGGCTTCTTGAGCGAGAATGACATCCTCTGGTGAGAGGTCAAGATGGGCTGAGATCTCGTTAACTGTTGGTATTCTGCCAAGCACTTTTGATAATTCGTCTTTTGCTTTTCGGATTTTGTTTCCCATTTCCTTCAAAGATCGGCTAACCTTAACCGTTCCATCATCACGGATAAATCGCTGAATCTCACCAATAATCATCGGGACTGCATAAGTCGAAAACTTTACATCATAGGAAAGGTCAAATTTATCCACTGATTTTAATAATCCAATACACCCAATCTGAAACAGGTCATCGGGGTCATACCCCCGGTTTAGGAACCTTTGGACAACAGACCAAACAAGACGCATATTTTTTTCAACAATTAGATCCCTTGATTCTTGATCTCCATCTTGGCTCTTTTTAATGAGTTCTTTTACTTCATGATCCTTTAAATATGTTTGACCTTTATCATTCTTAACCTCCACATCCATTGGCAAGTCTCCTTAATTGCAAAGCATTTTGCGGTTTTGTAAATGCTTTCGTAATCTAACTTCGGTTCCTCGACCTGGCTGTGAATGAACCTCTACCTCATCCATGAAATTTTCCATGATAGTAAAACCCATTCCGGATCGCTCTAAATCCGGCTTTGTTGTAAATAATGGCTGACGAGCTTCTTCCACATCTACAATTCCCAATCCTGCATCTTTAATTGTTAGATCAATTAAACTATCTTCGATGATTACTTGAATATAGACAATTCCATTAGGATCATTCTCATATCCGTGAATAATCGCATTGGTCACTGCTTCTGATACAACTGTTTTAATTTCAGTCAATTCATCCATATTAGGGTCTAACTGGGCGATAAATGCGGCCACGGTTACGCGAGCAAATGACTCATTTTGACTTAGTGCACTGAATTGAAGATTCATTTCGTTCTTCATTCAGGCCACCCCCAATCTTTGCAATGCAAATTCTTCTGTCGGTTCCATTTTGATGATTTTAAATAAACCTGACATATCGAATAACCTTTGTATCGCTGGGGAAATCGCACATACCACCATTTCACCGTGGACCTGTTTAATTTGTTTGTATCTGCCTAAGATTACGCCTAATCCAGAGCTGTCCATAAAAGCGAGATGTTCCAGATTTAAGACAATATGACGAATTTCATTTTTTTCAATCACAGTTATCGCTTTTTCGCGAAGTTCATCCGCGGTGTGATGGTCCAATTCACCGCTTAAACGAATGCATAGAACGTCATGTTTTGTTTCCATATCAATATTAAGACTCACTATCCCGTCCTCCTTAATCTGGTATAGTGAGACAATTCTCTTTCGGGCTGTTAATATCCTTCTGTAAATACAAAACTAGTCGCATTTCGCTAAAAGAAGTGATTTATTTGGAAGATTCGACACAGCCGAGGTTCTTCTGCTTTTCTTATTTACCAGCCTTTGTGAACATTCCAAATGATCGTTTATATAGCGTCCACCAACCCGCTTCTTTTACGGTTCCCTTTGCTAATAAAGGACTTTCTACAAAGACTTTTCCGTCTTTTATTAATTGAATGGTTCCAATCTTATCGCCTTTATTGATGGGAGCTTGGAGATTTTTATTTATTGTTATTTTTTGTTTGACATCTTCGGTTTTTTCACCTTTTTTTGTAAGCAGTGAAATCGGCTCGCTTGTTACAGCCTCGATTGACTTCTCCTGTCCTTTACTCAATCTAGCTTTGGCTATTATCTGGTTACGTTTGTACATTGGATGTGTTTGATATTGGTTAAAAGCATAATTAAGCATTTTTGTTACTTGGGCATTTCTTTCCTTTGATGTAGGTGCTCCGAACACAACCGCAATGACACGCATCCCATTCTTTTGAGCTGTGGCTGTTAAGCAGTATTTTGCTTCCGCAGTAAAGCCTGTTTTAAGTCCGTCTACACCTGGGTAAAATCGTACCAATTTATTCGTATTAACAAGCCAGAATTTTTTGTCTGTATTTTCACGAAGATATGCTTCATACATACCAGTAAATTTCGTAATGTCTTCATATTTTAATAGTTCTTTCGCCATTATAGCCATATCATTCGCCGTGCTGAAATGACCACTAACTGGTAGTCCCGTTGTATTTTTAAAGAAAGTATGCTTTAAACCAAGTTCTTTCACTTTGTTATTCATCATGTCAACAAATGCTTCTTCTGACCCAGCAATTCTTTCAGCCATAGCCACAGATGCATCATTTCCAGAACCAATTGCAATTCCTCTTAGCATTTCCTTGGTGGTCATTTCTTCGCCAGGTTCAAGAAAAATTTGTGAACCACCCATCGATGCTGCATACTCACTAGCACGGATTTTTTCATTCCAAGATAGTTTCCCTTTATCAACGGCTTCCATGATTAACAGCATAGTCATAATTTTGGTCATACTCGCCGGCGGTAACTCTTCATTCCCGTTTTTCTCATAAAGCACTTTTCCTGTATCACGTTCAATTAAAATAGCGGATTTTACATTGTTGACGATATCAGCATTCTTTTTTTCCTCAGCAGCAAATGCTGATGTACTCCATAAACTTGTAAGTAAAAAAATTGTCACTATCAAAGAGACAAATCGTTTCATTCGCATAACCCTCCATTCTTTATAGCATCCATTTTTTCCAAAATTAATAACTTTATACAGTTATTTCCTTGTAAACAAAATAAAAATAGGGTGTCAGGCACCATGTGAATTTTTCACATGGTACCTGACACCCTTTAGAGTTGATTTATTCGGTTATTTCCCCATGTATGAGGATTGGTGAGGCTATTTTTGTCGCGGAAATTTTTATGTTGTTGTAAAGTTTGGTTTTTACTTCTTCGACATTTTCGAAATTGCTGTAAATGGTTACTAAGGATTCACCTTTCTTCACTTGGTCACCGATTTTCTTTCTTAGGACGAGGCCCACAGCTAAATCAATGACAGATTCCTTAGTTGCTCTTCCTGCGCCAAGAATCATCGCAGCTGTTCCGACTTCATCTGCCACGATTTCAGATACATAGCCATCCTCTTTGGCTTCCAATTCAATCATATACTTTGCTTGCGGCATTTTTGAAGGGTCATCCACAACGGACGCATCCCCGCCTTGTGAACTTAAAAATACTTTTAATTTTTCAAGCGCTGAACCGTCTTTGATTACACCTTCAAGCTTGGTCCGGGCATCTGCTAATGAGTCCGCCTTTTCTGCTAAGTAAACCATATGGCTGCCAAGAGTTAAACATAATTCTGTTAAATCCTCAGGGCCTTCACCTTTTAATGTATCAATCGCTTCCTTTACTTCAAGGGCATTCCCAATCGCAAAACCCAGCGGTTGGCTCATGTCAGAAATAACAGCCATTGTTCTTCTGCCGACATTATTTCCAATTCGCACCATTGCTTTTGCAAGTTCGCGAGAATCATCAAGTGTTTTCATAAATGCACCTGCACCGGTTTTAACATCAAGAACGATAGCATCAGCACCAGCAGCAATCTTTTTACTCATGATTGAACTTGCGATTAGTGGAATACTATCGACAGTGGCTGTCACATCTCTCAATGCATAAAGTTTCTTGTCTGCAGGCGTTAAATTTCCACTTTGTCCAATTACAGCAATCTTGTTTTTATTAACAAGCTCGATAAATTCTTCATTTTTAATTTCAACATGGAAGCCTTCTACCGCTTCTAATTTATCGATTGTTCCCCCAGTATGTCCTAAGCCGCGCCCTGACATCTTTGCAACAGGTACATCAAGTGCAGCAACAAGCGGACCAAGAACTAGCGTTGTTGTATCACCCACACCGCCGGTAGAGTGTTTGTCAACTTTAATTCCAGCAATTTGTGATAAATCAATTTGGTCACC
>Ga0182745_1003189_pt1 | contig 14270 bp, 10 predicted proteins | sample eDN3rd30CKraftBY_FD_128523 | JGI IMG/M metagenome (GOLD analysis project Ga0182745, IMG submission 128523) | Enriched backyard soil microbial communities from Emeryville, California, USA - eDNA 3rd pass 30_C Kraft BY (version 2) (version 2) | ecosystem: Environmental > Terrestrial > Soil >...
GCGGTTCGATCCCGCCTAGCTCCACCAAGCCTTCGCTTGGTTTTCGCGTCCCCATCGTCTAGAGGCCTAGGACATCGCCCTTTCACGGCGGTAACAAGGGTTCGAATCCCTTTGGGGACGCCACCAATAAACGGACCGGCCCCCGGCGCTTCGGCGGGCTGATCGCTACTATCCGAAGCTCGCCTTCCCAACAGCGGGACACTCTTTTCGCGGTTCCACGCGCGCACGCCCAAGTGCGCATCCGCCGATGCAGGTGAGTGCGGCGGCTGTGCCAGTCTCTACGACATACCCTCGGATGCTGTCTGCTTCCTCAGGAGTCGTCTCATCTCGCAACACGTCACCCTGTCGGTGAATTGCTACATGATGGAATTTGTATAAAAAACAAATAGTTGAAGAGAGGACCTCAGCGCTGTAGAGGACGTATGTTGGTGCACAGCGACAGCCGTGAGCAACGCAGACCGCCGGCGTATCGTTGAAGCGGTCTAAGCTATTGATATAAAAGCGTTACATGGCTTCTGGCATGGCTCTTGTAGTCAAGGCCGTCCAAGGCGTGACCGATTATCGACTCGGGGCGCCGCGGAGCACCATGTCAGACGTCAATCTTCTGAGTAGATTCAAGATCGCGATACTGGTTGCCAGCGCTATCTTGCTGGTGGCTTGTGGAGGCGGGGATGACGATTCGGGTGCCAGCGCCCCTGCTTCGCAGGTCGACTCGCCCGCCGTGAGCGACGCCAATTCGGCGCCCACCATCCAGGGCAAGCCGGCCACCAGCGTGCTGGCGGGGCGGTCCTACAGTTTCCAGCCGCAGGCGAGCGACTCCAACGGCGATACGCTGAAGTTCAGCGCCGCCAACCTACCGGCCTGGGCATCGTTCAACGCCGATACCGGCCGGCTCACGGGCACACCGACGGCAGCGGACGTAGGGACCTTTGCCAATATCAAGATCTCCGTTTCCGATGGCACTACGACCACGTCGCTGGTGGCGTTCAGCATCACTGTGACGGCGTCCGGCACGGGCAGCGCGACGCTGTCGTGGACGCCGCCGACCGAGAATACCGATGGCAGCACGCTGACCGATCTGGCGAGCTACCGGATCCTGTACGGCCGCAGCGCCGATGAGCTGGATCAGTCGATCGACATCGGCAATCCCTCGATCAGCTCATACGTGGTGGAGGACCTGACTTCGGGAGCCTGGTACTTCGCCGTGGTTGCGGTGAACTCGCACGGCGTCAGCAGCGATCCTTCCGATATCGCGTCGAAGACGGTGAGCTGAGAGCGCCCGGCTAGCTCTCTTCGAGCTGCGACTGGCAGTAGTTCTCGATTCCCAGCCGCTCGATCAGACCGAGCTGCGTTTCGAGCCAGTCGATGTGCTCCTCTTCGGATTCCAGGATGGAGGCGAAGATCTCGCGCGAAACGTAGTCGCCGGTGGTTTCGCAGTCGGCGATGGCGGCACGCAGGTCGGGATGGGCCTGCATCTCCAGCTTCAGATCGCACTCCAGCGCCTCGCGGACGTTTTCGCCGATCAGCAGCTTGCCCAGATCCTGTAGGTTCGGCAGTCCGTCCAGGAACAGGATGCGCTCGATCAGCCGGTCGGCGTGCTTCATCTCGTCGATGGATTCCTGGCGCGAATGCTTGCCCAGGCGCTTCAACCCCCAGTTGTCGAACATCCTGGCGTGCAGGAAGTACTGATTGATCGCCGTCAGCTCGTTCTTGAGCACGACGTTGAGGTGCTTGAGGATAGTCGGGTTACCTTGCATCGCGAGACTCCGTGCGGGGGGTTGTTCGTCGGGTTGGCCGCAGACGGACAATCTTCCGCGACGGGCTGCACATTAAGCAACCCGGACAAGAAGCAATCGTGGGGGGAGAGGGCGCCGCTTCAGGCGGCAACCGGGCGATTCGCCGACTCGATGTGACCTTCGATCACTTGCTGCGCTGCCTCTTCGCAGCGTCCGCAGCAATTTGCCACGGGCAGGTAGGTCTGCACTTCGCCCAACGAGCCGGCGCCGCGGTCGACGATCTCACGAATCTGGCGATCGCTGATTCCATTGCACAGGCAGACGTACATGGCTTGGGCAATCCGGGTTGGACAGGACGATGCAATCTAAATACAAATGCGAATGATTGTCAATTATCCAGGGAGCGGCGATATTTCCACCGCGGAGCCGGTAGCCGGTTCCCCCGCTGATCCTCGGATTTAACAGTAATGTGTGTGAAACCCTTCACGCGCTCGCGTGAGGGATGTGATTAGACTTCGGTCCGGCTTGCCGGCCGGCCATTTCCACGCAATTGCCGAGGAAGACCGCGGGCCGGTTCGAGAAGAGCGAACCAGAACCTCTGCCGGGCATCCTGGCCGTATCACTAGAAGGCGTTTGAGTTAAGTGGCGATCAGAATCTTCCAGCATTATTGGCAACTTCCGCTCGCGCTTCTTGCCACTGTCGAAGCCTTGGTCTTTTTCCTGTCGCCATATGCCGCGGTCGTGCTTGGCCATGAACCCGGTGTCGCCGCCGATAACGGCTTGTTCGGATCACTGGTGCCAACGGCGCTGTCGTTTGCAGGGGTGATGTTCGTCTGCATGACAGCCATGGGGCTGTACAACGCCCGCCAGCGCTCGCGGTTGCTGGGGTTGCTGGCGCGGGTCGCGGCCAGCGTCATGGCCGGCATGATGCTTGTCGTGGTGGTGTTCTACCTGTTTCCAGCTCTACAGATTGAGCGGTCGGCATTGCTGTTCGCAGCGCTGGTGGCCTTTGTCGGTGCCGCGCTGGTGCGGATCGTGTTCGACAAAGTGGTGCAGGAAGACATCTTCAAGCGCCGCGTTCTCGTCTATGGCGCGGGCAAACGCGCGCAGAGCATCGCTCGGTTGCGGCGCCGCTCGGATCGGCGCGGCTTCGTGGTGGTGGGCTACGTCGAAGCCGACGGGGATGATCCCGACGGTGTGCCCGCCGCGGAGAAGCTGCTTGCAGCGCAAACATTGCTGGAACTGTGCCGCGAGCATCGCGTCGATGAGATCGTGGTCGCCATGGACGACCGCCGGCGCCGGTTTCCCATGGATCAATTGCTGGAGTGCCGGCTGGAAGGACTGGAGATCATCGAGCTGGTCAGCTTCCTGGAGCGCGAAACCGGAAAGGTTCGCCTGGACGTGCTCAATCCGAGCTGGATGATCTTCTCCGAAGGTTTCCGCCAGGGCCGGATCCACAGCTCGCTGGAGCGCTGCTTCGACGTCATTGCCAGCGTGATCCTGCTGACGGTCGCGCTGCCCGTGATGCTGGTGACGGCGCTGGCGATCAAGCTGTTGGAAGGGCCGCGTGCCAGCATTTTTTATCGGCAGGTGCGTGTCGGCCAATATGGCCGGCCGTTCCGGTTGCTGAAATTCCGTAGCATGCGGGAGGACGCGGAGAGCGACGGCAAGCCGCAGTGGGCGCAGAAGAACGATAACCGCGTGACGCCCATCGGCTCGTTCATCCGCCTGACGCGCATCGACGAGCTGCCGCAGATTCTCAACGTGTTGCGGGGCGAGATGAGTTTCGTCGGCCCGCGTCCCGAACGTCCCGAATTCGTGGCGCAATTGAACGAGCGCATTCCGTATTACCGCGAGCGGCACTCCATCAAGCCGGGGATCACCGGCTGGGCCCAGCTGTGCTACCCGTATGGATCGTCCGAGCAGGATGCGGCCGAGAAGCTGCAGTACGACCTGTTCTACGTGAAGAATCACAGTTTGCTGTTCTATCTCGCGATCATCCTGCAAACGGTGGAAGTCATCGTCTGGGGCAAAGGGGCTCGCTAGAAGCCAATCGATCAATGAAGACGCTGGGGATTGCCGGTTACGGCGTGGCGGCGCTGGGATTCTCGTTCCTCACCGCACTGCTCGCCATCAGTTGGCGCGGCCGGAAGGTCGGTGCGCGCTTCATCGCCGCGAGCGCTGTAACGGCAGTATGGGCGGTGGTGCTGGCGATCGAAAGCCGCCTGGGCCCGATGCCGCTGCTGTTCGTTTATGTCGCCGAGGTCGCGCGCGATGCGACATGGCTGCTGGTGCTGACGGAGCTCGCGGGTGCAGCGGCTCCACGCATTCTCACCGTCGGCACGCATGTGCTTTGGATCGGCCTTCTGGTGCTGGTCATCGCCGCGCCCACTTTGCCGCAACTGGCCGCGTACATCGAAACGCCGGCTCTGATCTTGTCGCGTTCGGGACTCGCGTTGTCGCTGTGCGGGCTGGTGCTGCTCGAACAAATCTACCGCAACTCCAGCCAGACGGCCCGCGGCGCACTGCGTTATTTCGTACTGGGCGTCGGCACCATCCTGGCCTACGACCTGTTTCTTTACTCCCAGGCCGAGCTCATGCGCGGCATTTCGGCCGATGCCTGGAACACGCGCGGCCTCGTCGTGGCATTCGCGGTTCCATTTCTGGCGCTGGCGGCCAAGCGCAATCCGCAATGGTCGCTGGATATTTTCGTGTCGCGTCAAGTGGTGTTCTACACCACCACTTTCATCGCAGTCGGTATCTACCTGGTGGTGATGGCGCTGGCCGGCTATGTCATTCGCGATCTGGGGGGTGGTTGGGGGAGTGTCGGGCAGATCCTGTTCTTTGCTGGCGCGGCGGTGGTGCTGGTGTTCCTGATGGCTTCCGGGGCGCTGCGACGGCAGGCGACGGTTTTCATCAGCAAGCACTTCTACAGCAACAAGTACGACTATCGCATCGAGTGGCTGCGTTTCATCCAGACGCTGTCGTCAACCACTGAGGGCGACGTGCGTCGCACCTCGATTCGCGCGGTAGCGCAGATCTTCGACAGCCCCGGCGGCATTCTGTTTTTGAGTGATGAGCGCGGGCGCCAGTTGGTGCCGGTGGCGGCCTGGCCGCTGTTGCTGGAGGGTGTGCCGGAGCTGGAGCCGATTGGCGCGACCAGCGAGCTGGTGCAGTTCGTTCGGCAGAAGCAGTGGATCGTCGACCTGCAGGAATACCGACGCATGCCGGATTTCTATCACAACATCGAGTTGCCGGCGTGGCTCGAGCGCAATCCGGCGCTACGCATCGTCTCACCGCTCCTGGAGCTGGACCGGCTGTTCGGCTTTTTCGTGCTGTACGATCCGCCGTCGCCGTTCGAGCTGACGTACGAGGATCGCGATCTGCTCAAGACCGTGGGCCGGCACGTGGCCACGCAGCTGGCGCAGCACGACGCCGACCGCAAGCTGGCCGAGAGCCGCCAGTTCGAAGCCTACAACCGGCTCACCGCCTTCATGATGCACGACCTGAAGAACTCGGTGGCACAGCTGCAGCTCGTGGTCGCCAATGCGCAGCGTCACAAGCACAATCCAGAATTCATCGACGATGCCATCGGCACCATCGACAACACGGCAGAGCGGATGAGACGGCTCATCGAGCAGCTGCGCCACGGCGGCGTTACCGCGCCGACCCAGACACTGCGCCTGGACGATCTGGTGCGTAATACCGTGGATCGCAGCAGCCTGCGCGCACCGCCGCCACAGCTTCAGATCGGCCTGCAGCCGATCATGGTGGCTGCCGATCCGCAGCGCCTGTCGGCCGTCATCGAGCACGTAATTCGCAATGCGCAGGAGGCGGCCGCACAGGGCACGGTCGCGGTTTCTCTGACTGCAACCGAGCATGAAGCCGTGCTCGTGGTGGCGGACACAGGCCTGGGCATGTCACCCGAATTCGTACGCGAACGTTTGTTCCGTCCCTTCGACAGCACCAAGGGCGCGAAAGGCATGGGCATCGGCGCCTACCAGACGCGCGAGTACGTGCAAATGCTGGGGGGGCACGTGGAAGTGCAGAGCAGTCCCGGGCAGGGCACCTCCTTTTCCATTAGTCTTCCGCTTGCCCTCTCCTCAGAAGCACAGGCCCTGTCGTGAATGACGCCAAACCGAAACTGCTCATCGTCGAAGATGACGTGGGCCTGCAGCGCCAGCTCAAATGGTGCTTCGACGACCACGAAGTGCTGATTGCAGGCAACCGCACCGAAGCGCTGGCGCAACTGCGCCGCTTCGAGCCGCCGGTAGTGTTACAGGACCTGGGCCTGCCCCCCGACGCCGCCGGTGTCACCGAAGGCATGGCGACGCTCAAGGAAATCCTCAGCATCGCGCCGCAGACCAAGGTCATCGTGGTGACCGGCAACAACGATCGCGACAATGCCGTGCGAGCCGTCGCGCTGGGCGCCTACGATTTCTACCAGAAACCGGTAGTGACCGATGTGCTGCGGCTGATCGTCAGTCGCGCGTTCAACATGCACGCGCTGGAAGAGCAGAACCGTCTGCTGCGCGAAAGCCAGGCCGGTACGCCGTTCGAAGGATTTATCGCTACCGACGAGGCCATGCTCAAGGTCTGTCGCATGATCGAGAAGGTCGCGCCAACCGACGTATCGGTGCTGCTGCTCGGCGAGAGCGGTACGGGCAAGGAACTGCTGGCGCGCGCGGTGCATACGCAAAGCGAACGCCGTTCCGGCAAGTTCGTGGCGATCAACTGCGCGGCCATTCCGGAGCAATTGCTCGAGAGCGAGCTGTTCGGTCATGAAAAGGGCGCGTTCACCGGCGCGGTGAAGCTGACGCTCGGCAAGGTCGAGCTCGCCGATGGCGGCACCTTGTTCCTGGACGAGATCGGCGACATGCCGCTGGCGCTGCAGGCGAAGTTGCTGCGGTTTCTGCAGAGCCGCGTCATCGAGCGTGTCGGCGGCCGCCAGGAAATTGCTGTCAACGTGCGCGTGGTGTGCGCTACCAACAAGGATCTGCCCTCGCTCATCGAGACGCAGGCGTTCCGGCAGGATCTTTATTTCCGGATCGGCGAAGTGGTGGTGAACGTGCCGCCGCTGCGCGATCGGCCCGGCGGAGCGACCGTGCTGGCACACGCGCTCATTCGCAAGTTCGGCGGCACCCACGGGCGTCCCAAGCGTGGCTTCACGGAGGAGGCGATCGCGGCGTTGGAGGCCTATGACTGGCCCGGCAACGTGCGCGAGCTGGAGAACAAGGTGAAAACCGCGATGATCATGGCTGAGGGTTCGCTGCTGACCGCGGAAGACCTGAGCCTCAAGGAAGCCGTCGATGGAGGATTGCTGTTCAATCTGAAGGAAGTACGCACGCGTGCCGAGCGGCAGGCCATCCAGCAGGCGCTGTCGATCACCAACGGCAATATTTCCAAGACCGCCGAGATATTGGGCGTGAGCCGGCCCACGTTGTACGACCTGATGGACAAGTACGGAATCCGGGCGCCGCAATGAATTTACGGCGCGACGCGCAAACCGGCACAGCGGCCCTGGCCGCAGGGAATGTAAGCATTCCCTGGCAGCTGATCGCGACGGTTCTGGCGTTGTCGGCCGTGGTTGCGCTGCTGTTCTGGCCGACCATCGAGTCCCTGCAGGTCGAGTGGCGCGACACGGCGAATCTCACCTACACCCATGGTTATCTGATCGTCGCCGTCTGCATCTGGATGGCGATTCGTGCCGGGGGGTCCGCGCCGGTCGCGACGCTGCCGGACTGGCGCATCGCCCTGCTGCTGGTCGCACTGAGCCTGTGCTGGCTGATCGTCTATCGCGCCGGAATCGAGCTGCTGCATCAGGCGTTGCTGCCGGTACTAGGTTTCACGGCGTTGTGCGCAGCCGTCGGAGCGAGGGCGGGGCGCCGCTTCTGGTTCGCATATGCCTGCCTGTACTTTGCCATTCCGGTGTGGGACGTCGGCAATGGCCTGTTGCAGTCGCTGACCGTGGTCGCGGTGCGCCTCATGCTGCAACTGACCTCGGTGCCGGCGTACGTGGTGGGTAACTTCGTACACATCCCCGCGGGAACCTTCGAGATTGCCGGAGGGTGCAGCGGCCTGCATTTCTTCATCGTGGCGTTGTCGATCGCTGCGATCTACGGGGAGATGCACCGCGACTCGTTGAAGACCCGTATCTCGTTGCTGGCGCTGGCCGCAGTGCTGGCAGTGGTGAGCAACTGGGTACGCGTCTATACCATCGTGGTCGCGGGCCATCTCACCGACATGCAGCACTATCTGGTCCGAGTGGATCACTATTATTTCGGCTGGGCGCTGTTCATCCTGCCGATGCTGGCTTTCTTCTGGCTCGCCGGGCGCATTCCGGTCCAGGAGGAAAGCGGCAAGGCAGACGCCGCGTCGCCGTCACAACCCACGCCGATGCGCCCGATGTTGTTGGGGGCAGCGCTGGCAGTGGTGGCGGCCGCCTGCGGGCCGGTACTTGGCGCCGCTTCACCCTTGAAGTCCGCGCCGTCGCTGTCCGGCTCGCTACTGCCCGGGTTGAGCGGACAGTGGTCGGGGCCGTATTCAAGCGTCGGCGCCTGGAATCCGGTCTATCCGGGCAGCGACGAGCGACAGCTCGGTGACTATCGGCGCGGCGGGCAGATCATATCCGCGTTCGTGGCGCGGTATCGGGAACAGCGGCAGGCGAAAGAGCTGATCGGCTACGACAATTCACTTGCCGGCGGCTTGCACGAGGAAGTCATGGAAACGACGACCGTGGATTCGCCGCATGGGCGCTTCAATCGGTTGTTCCTTGGCAGCAACGGTACCGGGACTTCGATCGTTCTGTACTACTACAAGATTGGCGAAAGGCGCATGACCGCACCATTCGCAGCGCAGGTTCAGTATGGTCTTTCATCCGTCGTGGCCGCGCCCGAATCGCTCATTGTCGCCGTGTATGCTCATTGCGGCGCCGATTGCGCTGCCGCCGAGAACGAGGCATCGCAGTTGCTGGCCGAGCTGGACGCCGCCCCGACAACTTCCGCATCCCACTGAGCCCGAGCCGGGACCCGCCATGCAACGTTACCTTCGACTGTGGATCCTGATTCTGACGTCAGCACTGCTCCTGTCCGCGTGTGACATGTTCATGAGTGCCGATGCCCGCGTGCAGAAGGCGCAGCAGCAGATTGCAGCCAACGACTATCGTGCCGCAGTGATCGAGCTCAAGAACGCGCTGCAGGACGAGCCGGATCATCGACAGGCGCGGCTATTGCTGGCGCAAGCCTCGTTGCAGCTCGGCGATGTGTCGGAAGCGGAGAAGGAGCTGCGTCGCGCTGTCGAGCTTGGTACGCCCGCCGAAGAGGCGGCTGACCTCATGGCGCGGGTGCGTTTGGAGGCGGCGCAGTATCGCGAGCTGCTGGCGCAGATAGATGCTGGAGAACTGCCATTGCCGGAGCCGCAGCGTTCGACCTATCGCGGCCGCGCTCTGCTTGGTTTGGAGCAGGCCGGACCGGCAATGGAGGCGTTCAAGACCGCACTTGCTGCTGATCCGCAGTTCGTGCGAGCGCAGATGGGGGTTGCCGAAGCAACGGCAGCTTTGGGGGATACCGAAAAAGCACTGGAGCAGGTTCAGGCGCTCCTGGCGAACGGTTCCGTTGCTGCGCAGGCGTGGGCCTTACGCGGCACCATTCTTGTCGGGCGGGGTGATTTCGCCGGCGCCGAGGAAGCTCTTCAGGCAGCTCGCAAGGCGCCCCGGCAGCTGACCGTGCGCCAGGAAGCAGCGATGCTCGTCATGCTGACCGAGGTGCAGCTTGCCAAGGGCGATGCCACAGCGGCGTCCGCCACGCAGCAGCAACTCAAGGAGGTTGCGCCGGAAGCGCCGGTCACCCGTTTGCTGGGCGCGCGCATCTCGATGTCGAAACAGGACTATACGGCTGCCGTGGCGGAGCTGCAGCGGCTGGTTGCAACTGCGACGGATTTCACTCCGGCGCGTTTTCTGCTCGGGGCAGCGTTGATGGCCCAGGGCAATTTCGCGCAGTCAGAGGCGCAACTGGCGCAGGTCGTCGCTCGTGCGCCGGAGAATCTGGAGGCACGCAAGCTCCTTGCCCAGGTTCGTATGCGGCTCGACCGGCCAGAGGCCGCGATTCAGGCGCTGTTGCCGGCTCAGTCGGCCGACAGCGGTGATGCTCAGGTCGAGCTGATGCTCGGCGCTGCACGAATGCAGATGGGCGATTTGGCTGCTGCACTTGCGCATCTGGAGCGCACCGCGGCCAGCAGCAGCGACCGCAACGTGCAGCTCGAGCTTGCCGCCACCTATCTGCGCGCCGGGCAGGCAGATCGAGCGATCGAAGTGCTGCAGAAGATCGGACCCAAGCCGGGCGATCTGCGACACAGCGCATTGCTGGTGACCGCACTTGCCAACACCCGCGGCGTGGCCGCGGCCCGTGCCGAGGTCGATCGTCTGCTGGCAGCCCAGCCCAAGGAGCCGGGCGTGCTGAATCTGGCTGCTGCTTTCCATGCGCAGCAGCACGAGTTCGACACGGCGCGCAATCTACTCGAGCGTTCTGCCGCCCTCGATCCGAAAAACACGGCGCCCTTCCTCATGCGCGCGCGGGTCGAGGCGCTCGCCAATGATCTTCCGGCAGCCCGCAGGGCTCTCGATCAGGCTCTCGGCCTGGATCCCGACAATGGCGAGGTACGGATGGCCCTGGCAAGCGTTGCCTTACTGGCCGGCGACCCGCAAGCAGCGATCGCATCGTTGGATGAGCTGCGCAAGCGCGATGCCGCTGCGATCGAGCCGCGTCTGCTTCTGATGCGCATCTACCTGGAAAGAAAACAGACCAGGCAGGCCGACGAGCTCGCGACGGAGCTCACGACCCTGGCGCAGGGGCGGGCGGATGTCATCAATGCGATCGGCAACCTGTTTCTGAGCGCTGGCCGTTACGACGAGGCGCTGAGCCGCTTTCGCAGTGCGACCGAGCTCGACGGCTCCAACCCGGGCTTCTGGTTGAACGTGGCCCGGGCGCAACTGGCGCTGGATCAGGCGCCCGGCGCTCGCGAAGCGCTGACCAAGGCGTTGGCCGCCAAGCCCGACTGGGTGCCGGCCGTGGGCGCGCTGGCTCTGCTCGACGTGCGCGATCGCAAGCCCGATGCGGCGCTGGCGCGCATTGCTGCACTCAAGCAGTCCAAGCCGCAGGATGCGGCCGTTGCGGCTCTCGAAGGGGATGTATTGGTCGCCTTGCAGCAGTATCGCGAGGCGGCGGCGGCCTATGATCGGGCGGCGACGCTCGGACCGAGCAGGATGATCGCCGTGAAGGAATACCGCGCCCGTGAGCGTGGCAATCTTCCGGACGCCGCTGCTGTCCTCGAACGCTGGTTGGTGCGGCAGCCCGACGACGCGCTGGTACGCAGTCTCCTTGCCGAAGCGTATCAGCATGCGGGTCAGACCCAGCGGGCCATCGAGCAGTACGAGCAGGTGGTCCGCAACGGTCCGCCGGCAGCGGTGATGCTGAACAATCTGGCCTGGCTCTATCACGAGAACGGCGATGCCCGTGCTGCCGCGACTGCACAGCGGGCCTACGAGCTGGCGCCTCAGACTGCCGCCATCGCCGACACCTATGGCTGGATACTGGTCGAATCCGGGAACCTGGAGCAGGGCCTGAAGATTCTGCAGCAGGCGGTACGGTTGGATGATAAGAACCCTGATATCGGCTATCACTTTGCAGCCGCGCTGGCCCGAACCGGCGACAAAGCTGGTGCGCGCTCGCGGCTGGCGGCCCTGCTCGAGGCAACGGCCGAGTTCTCCACCGCCCGGCAGGCACGGCAATTGCTGGAGTCGCTGCAGGGGCCCTAGTGTCGCTGCGCTTTACGAATCGGGCCCGAGGATTAAGCAGGCCGTCACAGCCGGTGGTCACAGGTATCTGATATTCTTCGAACATTCCTCGCCGTCCATCGCATGACGTGCTTATTGCTCCATGAACCTGCTCAAACATTTGATCTTCGTCGTCGCGCTGGTATTGGCTGCAGGGGGGCAGGCCGCCGATGACGCTCCACCCGCCGACACTTCGGCTACGGCAAGTGCTCCGGTGCCGTCGGCCATGGGCGAGGACGCCGATTCGCGCTACATCATCGGCCCGGGCGATGTGCTGCAGGTGTTCGTGTGGCGCAATCCCGAGCTGACCACCACGGTGCCGGTGCGCCCCGACGGCAAGATCTCCACGCCGCTGGTGGAGGACATGGTGGCCGTCGGCAAGACGCCTTCGCAGCTGGCTCGTGACGTGGAGAAGGTACTTTCCGAATACGTGCGCTCGCCGCAGGTGAACATCATCGTCACGCAGCCCGCCAGCACGTTCAGCCAGGTCAAGGTCATCGGCCAGGTCGCCAAGCCGCAGTCGTTGCCGTTTCATGAGGGCATGACGGTGCTGGATGCCGTGCTGGCGGTCGGGGGCCTGAATCCGTTCGCCTCGGGCAATCGCGCCAAGGTCATTCGCCAGGAGAACGGCAAGCCGCATGAGATCCGGATCAAGCTCGACGATCTGGTGAACAAGGGCGAGATGGCCACCAATATCCAGTTGCGGCCCGGCGACGTGCTGGTCGTACCCCAATCGCTGTTCTGACGACCATGGCCGACATCATCGAACAAGTCATGGATCAGCTTCGAGGTGCCTGGCGCTTCCGCTGGATCGCCATGATCGCCGCGTGGTGCGTGTGCATGGTCGGCTGGCTGATCGTTTACGCCATGCCCGACATGTTCCAGGCGACCGCCAAGGTGTTCGTCGACACGCGTACTGCGCTGGGTCCGGTCCTGAAGGACATTACTTACCAGTCCGACGTCGACTCGCAGCTCAACATGGTGCGGCAGGCGATGCTGGGTCGTCCGCAGCTCGAGCGCGTAGCTCGCGAAACTGACCTGGATCTGCGCGCGACTACGGAGCAGGAACGTTCGGCGCTCATCGATCGCCTGCGTAGCCGCATACTCATCGTCGGCGGCGGCGGGGGCGACAGCAAGCAGAGCGGCGGCCTCTACACCATCTCGTATCAGGACCCGAACCGCGAGAAGAGCATCCAGGTCGTCGACAAGCTCCTGAACACCTTCATGGAAGAGACGCTCGGAGGAAACCGGGAAGGCTCGGAGACCACGCAGCGTTTCCTCACCAGCCAGATTGCGGACTACGAGCGCAAGCTGCGCGAAGCCGAGGATCGGCTGGCGGAGTTCAAGAAAAAGAACGTGGGTCTGATGCCGGGCGCGCAGACCGGCGATTATTTTTCGCGCCTGCAGTCGGAGATCGATGCCTCCAAGAAAGTCGAATCGCAGCTAGGTGTGGCGCTGAGCCGCCGCGAGGAGCTGCATCGGCAGCTGCGTGGCGAAACGCCGTTCCTCGCGGGCGGCAATGGCAGCCCCGGATCGAAGATCCAGGGGGGCAGCAACGACACGGCAACCCGGATCCAGGAGACCCAGGCGCGTCTGGACGATCTGCTGCTGCGGTTCACCGATCGCCATCCTGACGTCGTTGCCGCTCGCGAAACGCTGGAGCAGCTCAAGCAACGGCAGCAGGCCGAGATCGAAGCGCTGCGTCGTGGTGATCCTTCGGCCGTGGCTTCCGTGGGTGCAGCGTCGAATCCGGTCTACCAGAGCATCCAGCTCGCGCTGAACCAGAACGAAGTGGAGATGGCGTCGATGCGCGGTGAACTTGCGGAGCACAATCGCAAGATCGCACAGCTACGCACCATGGTCGACACGGTGCCGCAGGTGGAGGCCGAGTACGCGCGGCTGAATCGCGATTACCAGGTCACGCGCGACGGATACACCGCCTTGGTGGATCGTCTGCAGAAAGCCCGGCTGTCGGAGCGCGCGGACGAAACTGGTGTGGTCAAATTCGAGGTGGTCGATCCGCCTGCGGCCGCCTTCAAGCCGGCGGCGCCGAATCGCATCAAGCTGCTTGCCATGGTTCTGGTGGCAGGTCTGGCGATCGGTGGCGGGCTGGCTTATCTGTTGCATCAGATGCGACCGGTCTTCAACAGCACACGCTCATTGGGTGACATCACCGGACTACCCGTGCTCGGTGCGGTCAGCATGACCTGGCTCGATCGCGAGCGCATCCAGAGCCGCATGCGCAAGCTGGCTTTTGGCGGCGCCGGCGCGCTATTGATGCTCGTGTTCCTGTGCGTGCTCATGTTCCAGAGCCCCGGCTCGCGCCTGCTCCAGCGCGTAATCAGTTGAGGTCCGCATGAGCTTGGTCGAACTCGCGCTTCGGAAAATGCAGGCTGGTGCAAAGTCGCCGCCGGCGCGCGCTCGCGAGAGTGCGGCCCCGGGCAGCACCGCAACGACAGGTCCGAAGCTTGCGCAGGGAGTGGTCGGTGAGGTCGTCCATGCACCACGCCCTGCCGATCATTCCACCGCTGCGCTACATCGCTCCGACAAGTTCGTGCGTATCGATCGCGATGCGCTGCGGACACAAGGATTGATGCCCCCGGAACAGCAGGAGCGGGTACTCGCGGACCAGTATCGGCATATCAAGCGTCCGTTGATTGCACGCGCCACCGGCCGCGGCGCCGAGCCGGTGCCGCGCGGCCAGC
>Ga0182745_1003190_pt1 | contig 14268 bp, 9 predicted proteins | sample eDN3rd30CKraftBY_FD_128523 | JGI IMG/M metagenome (GOLD analysis project Ga0182745, IMG submission 128523) | Enriched backyard soil microbial communities from Emeryville, California, USA - eDNA 3rd pass 30_C Kraft BY (version 2) (version 2) | ecosystem: Environmental > Terrestrial > Soil >...
ACCTGGCCCAGGTGGAAGTCGCCGTGTATGCGCAGCCATGGCGCGCCAACCTCGGCCTGCGCCATCTCGGTGACGCGCTTGGCCAGTCGCGCGTGATGTTCGAAGAACCACTCCGCGCAGGCATGCGACGGCTCTTCAAGCTTGTCCAGCGTCGCGCGCAGGTTCTTTTCGGCGCGGTCCAGCAGCGCGAGCACCTGTTCGGCCCGCTTGTCCGCATCCGCCTGGCTGGCGGCTCGCGACTGGAAGTCCGCATCGTCGGTCGGCGCGGCCAGCAGCGTGTGCATCTGGCCCAGGCGCTCTCCGATGGTGCCGGCCATGACGGCGTAGCCTTCCAGGGTTTCCTCGAACTCCTCGGGCGAGTTGCCGACCAGGAGCGCGTTGGCCAGCGTGCGCTTCAAGTAGTCCAGCGTCCAGCTCCAGGCATCGCCCTCGTTGGAGACGTAGCCGTGCGCGACCGCCAGCGTGTGCACGACGCCCTCGGCGTCGACGCGCTGCACCTCGCCCAGTAGCGGCGGAATGTTCCCGTAGCCGGCCCGCGTCAGGTAGCGGGTCATCTCGGCTTCGGGCGACAGGCCCGGCTGCACGCTGCGGATCAGCTTCAGGATGACGGCATTGCCGACGATGACCGAGCTGTTGGACTGTTCGCCCGACAGCCAGTGCATTTCCAGGTCGCCGTCGAAGTCCATGTCGGCCAGCCCGGCCTCGGGCAGAAAGCGGATCACGCCCGGCTTGTCGCCCGGCTTGCCGCCGCTGCGTCCGTCAAGTTCCGCGCTCGCCTGCATTGCCTTGAGCGTGCTGCGCACGAAGCCCGGCTGCAGGAAGGCGTCGGCCAGGACGCCCACTTCGGCACCGCGGCGCACACGGGCGATGGCGTACTGGATGACGGCGGTCTCATCCCAGACCAGGACAAAGGGCGCTTGCGCGCGCATTCCCGTCGTGCCGTCCTGCGGCTCGATCTCGGCCCAATAGAATTCCCCGTCGGCCGACGCGAACGGCGTGGCGTAGGCCAGACGTGCGCGGGCCGGCGCCGCCGACCCCGGATACCAGCGCTGGCGCGCCAGATACTGCGGCAGGATCTCGCGCTCCAGCGTGGCGCGGGACGCGTCGGTCAGCGCCGCGCCTCCGCGGTTCTTGAGCACCAACGTAATCAATTCGGGCATCTGGGCGGGCGCCGTCGCGTGCCATCCGGGCGGCGCGGCGTCCTGGCTCAGGTCCATCCAGTAAAAGCCGTAGGGCGGCAGCGTCAGCAGATAGGGCAGTTCGCCGATCGCGGGGAAGGGCGTGCCGCCCAGCATTTCCACGGGCACCCGGCCCGAGAACTCCTGCATGTGCAGCTCGACCGGTTGGGCCGCATTCGACAGGTTCGCCACGCACAGGATCGTCGTGTCTTCCCACTGACGCAGGTAGGCCAGGATCTTGCGGTTGCCGGCGTAGATGAAGCGCAACGTGCCGCGGCCGAAGGCGTGGCTCTGCCCGCGCTGGGCCAGGAGCCGCCGCGTCCAGTTCAGCAGCGAGTGCGGATCGCGCTGCTGCGCCTCGACGTTGACGGCCTCGTAGCCGTACAGCGGGCCCATCAGCACGGGCAACGGCAGCCGTTCGGGATCGGCGCGCGAAAAGCCGCCATTGCGGTCGGGCGACCATTGCATCGGCGTGCGCACCCCATCGCGGTCGCCCAGGTGGACGTTGTCGCCCATGCCCAGTTCGTCGCCGTAGTACAGCACCGGCGTGCCGGGCATCGACAGCAGCAGGCTGTTCATCAGCTCGACACGGCGGCGGTCGCGTTCCAGAAGCGGCGCCAGCCGGCGGCGGATGCCCAGGTTGATGCGGGCGCGCGGCTCCGACGCATATACGTTCCACAGGTAGTCGCGCTCGCGGCTGGTCACCATTTCCAGCGTCAATTCGTCGTGATTGCGCAGGAAGATGGCCCACTGGCAGGTCGGCGGAATATCGGGCGTCTGACGGATGATGTCGGTGATCGGAAAGCGGTCTTCCTGCGCGATGGCCATGTACATCCGCGGCATCAGCGGGAAGTGAAAGGACATGTGGCATTCGTCGCCCGCGCCGAAATACTCCTGCGCGTCCTCGGGCCACTGGTTGGCTTCGGCCAGCAGCAGGCGGCCGGGGTACTCGGCCTCGATCACGGCCCGGATCTGCTTGAGCACGTCATGCGTCTCGGGCAGATTCTCGTTGTTGGTGCCTTCGCGCTCGACCAGGTAGGGCACCGCGTCCAGGCGCAGCCCGTCCACGCCCATGTCCAGCCAATAGCGCATGACGGACAGCACTTCCTTGAGCACCTGCGGGTTGTCGTAGTTCAGGTCGGGCTGGTGCGAATAGAAGCGGTGCCAGAAGTAGGCGTTGGCCACCGGGTCCCAGGTCCAGTTCGACGTTTCGGTATCGCAGAAGATGATGCGCGTGCCGGCGTACGCCTTGTCGTTGTCGGACCAGACATAGAAATTGCGCGCCGCCGATCCGGGCTTGGCCGCGCGGGCGCGCTGGAACCACGGGTGCTGGTCCGACGTGTGGTTGACCACCAGTTCGGTAATGATGCGCAGGCCTCGGGCGTGCGCGGCCCGGATCAGCTTGCGCACGTCGGCGATGGTGCCGTAGTCCGAGTGCACGCCGCGGTAGTCCGCAATATCGTAGCCGTCGTCGCGGCGGGGCGACGGATAGAAGGGCAGCAGCCAGATGGTGTTCACGCCCAGGCTGGCGATGTAGTCCAGCTTGGAAATCAGGCCGGGCAGGTCACCAACGCCGTCGCCGTTCGAGTCAAAGAACGACTTGACGTGAAGCTGGTAGATGACGGCGTCCTTGTACCAGAGGGGATCATCCTGAATGGGTTGGGCTTTACTCATCATGGCGTTGGGCGCGGGCTTCATCCATGCAGCGAAAGCCGCCACACGCGATAGGGTTGGTCGGGGGTCAGCGTCATGCTGCGGTGCTTCTGATGCCAGGTCTCGCGGGTTTCGGTCAGCAGGTCTTCGGCGGCCAGCTGACCGGCGTCCGATTCGCCGAACAGCCAGAACGGCGCCTCGACGCGCGTCTCCTGCGCCTGGAACGGATCCAGGCTGATGACGGCCAGCACCACGTTGCCGTGGCCTGGCGTGGACTTGTAGAAAGCCAGCACCCGGTTGTTGCTGCTGGCCGCCAGCGTCAGGCCGCGATGCGTCTGCAACGCCGGGTTGGCGCGCCGGATCTGGTTCAACCGCGTGATCTCGGCCCGGATGTTGCCCGGGGCGTGCCAGTCGCGCTGGCGCAATTCGTACTTCTCGGAGTCCAGGTACTCTTCCTTGCCCGGCAGCGGCGCGCCTTCGCAGAGTTCAAACCCGCTGTACACGCCCCACAGTCCCGAGCCCAACGCGGCCAGCGCCGAGCGGATCAGAAAGCCCGGGCGTCCCGAGGTCTGCAGGAAGAATGGGTTGATGTCCGGGGTGTTCACAAAGAAGTGCGGGCGGAAGAAGTCGGCCGCGGGCGGCGACGAGATCTCCTGCAGGTAGGCTTCCAGCTCGGCGCGCTCGTTGCGCCACGTGAAGTACGTGTACGACTGCGTGAAGCCGATCTTGGCCAGCCGGTACATCATCTTGGGGCGCGTGAAGGCCTCGGACAGGAAGATCACGTCCGGATGCTGCGCGTGGACTTCGCAGATCAGCCACTGCCAGAACGGCAGGGGCTTGGTGTGGGGATTGTCCACGCGAAAGATGCGCACGCCGTGGTTCACCCAGAACAGCACCACGTCGCGCAGCGCGCGCCACAAGCCAAGCTTGCGGCCGCGGCGGTTCTGGCCGCCGTAGAAGGACACGTTGACGATGTCCTCGTACTTTTTCGGCGGATTCTCGGCGTAACGCATCGACCCGTCCGGCCGCCACGAGAACCAGTCCGGATGCTGCGTCAGCCACGGATGGTCAGGCGAACACTGGATGGCGAAGTCCAGCGCAATCTCCATGCCTTGCTGGGCAGCCGCATCCACCAAATTCAGGAAATCGGACAGGGTGCCCAGCGCGGGTTCGATGGCGTCGTGGCCGCCGCTCTGCGCCCCGATGGCGTAGGGACTGCCCACGTCGCCGGGCTCGGCGCGCAGGCTGTTGTTGCGGCCTTTGCGGTTGCGCTGGCCGATTGGATGGATGGGCGGCATGTACAGCACGTCAAAGCCCATTTCGCGGATGTCCGGCAGCCGCGCGACCACATCGTCGAACGTGCCGTGGCGCCCGGGCTCGGCCGCCTGCGACCGCGGGAAAAGTTCATACCAGCTGGAATGGACGGCCTGGCTGCGGTCCACCCAGACCGGGTAGGCCGTGGCGGTGACCGCTTCGAATGGGTGGTCGTCAAGCGCGTGCATGGCGTGCGCCAACGCCGGGTCCAGCAGCACGTCGACCTGTTCTTGCGTCGGCGGCACCGGATGGGCCAGGTCGGCGTCCGCGAAGGCCGCCAGCGCACGGCGTACCGGCTCGGCGTCCGCGCCGGCGGGCGAGCCGGCTTCGGCGCGGGCCAGGGAGTCGCGCAGCAGTGCGAGGCCTTCGTGGATCTCCAGGCTGATGTCGCGGCCCGCCTGGTGCTTGACCTCGATGTCATGGGCGAACGTATGCCAGGCGTCGAACCAGGCGGCCACGACGAATTCATGGGCCCCAATGCGGCGAGGCCGGAATGCGCCTTCCCAGCGGTCGTTCAGGCCGCGCGTCATCGGTACGGTGTGCCAGCGCGCCTCGTCCTTGGCCCGCCAGCGCACCTCGGCGGCAAGTTGGTCGTGCCCGTCCATGAAGATGTCGGCCTGCACGGCGATGCGCGCGTGCGGGATGGTCTTGACCGGATAGAGGCCGCCATCGACGGCGGGGCTGATGTTCTCCAGCGCGACGCGCTGGTTGGCCAGGTCGTCGGCGCGGGTCCGGTGGTGACGCACGGCATCGCGGACAGGCTGGGTGGACTGGAGCATCAGCAGCGCGCAGTCGCCCGCGGCCAGGGCATCGGCCTGCCTCTGCAAGCCTGCCGGCGGCGTGAAGGGGACGAGATCGGCCGGGGGCAACATCGGCGCCAGCGCATCCCAATCCACGCCCGCGTGCTGCGTGGGCGAGGGATTGACCGCAAGCGCCAGTGTCGCGCCATCGCCCGCGTCGCGCAGCAACACGGTGCAACTGCCGTCCCGGCCGCCCAGCAGGCACAGGGGGCCCTTCAGGCGTGCGCCGTCGAACCAGGCGTTGACGGCTTGCACGTCCGGCAGGCAATGGTCATCCTCGTCCGTCAACATGAGCCCATCGCCCGACACCGCCGCGCTCCAGAGCGCGCTTCGGCCGTACTCAGAGGGCGACTGGGCGGCGGATTGCGGCGGTGCCGCAATGACTTCGCCAATGGCGCGCAGGCGCGCGTCCTCTTCCGCCAGCCACGACGACTTGAAGTCCCACCAGGGCAGGGAAGAAAACGCGGCGTCGAACGCCGCGTCCCGCAGGCCCGCCAGGTCGGCGGGCGACAGGCCGGGTGTCCAGGCCAACAGGCGCACATCCGGATTCTGCGCGCGCAACGCGGCGCCCAGTTCCCGCCACGCCTCTGCCGGCAGCCGGTGAGGCGCCTGGAACACCAGGCCCTTGACCCCGCTGCGGGTCCAGCCGAGCAGACGCGCCGTCCACGCCGGCAGAAACCCGGGCGGCAGGTAGCCTTCGGGCAGGTGCAGCACCCCGCGCTCCTCCGGCGTCAGACGCGGATCGCGCGCGGGTTCTTCATGCAGCGACCGATACCACCCGGGTTCGGCGGTGGTAGCCACCGCATGGCGCGCGCTGCGGTCCAGGATTATGTCGATGAACAGCGACAACCCGTGGGCCGACAACTGCGCCGCGACCTGGGTGTACCACTGGGTGATCGGCATATCCTTGCCGTCCACCCGCGCGGTGTCCGCGTCGTGCGCGGCATGCGAGCCGGGTTCTGGCCCGGTCAACCACGGCGCCGGCGCCAGCACGGCATTGAACCCGCGTTGCGCGAGGCGTTGGCACAGGGCCTGGAGGTCGGATCGGCCCTCCGGCAGGCCAGCACGGGCGTGATAAAGACGTAGCGGGGCGCGTGACGGCGCGGAGACGGTGGAAGGGGGCACCGGGCTGGCTCCTTAGATGGCGGCTGGCATCGCGCCGCCCGCTCGCGGCTGGCGGCGGCTGACGGCGGCAACGTCAGCGGGTTGCACGGCCGAGGCGGGCGCGGCGTCGCGGTATTCGGGCTCGACCAGCGACCGGTACAGGCGGGCGTACAGGCTGACCGCGGCGCGCCAGCCGAAATCGCTGTTCATCGCGTTGCGCTGCATCAGCCGCCAGAGAATGCCGTGGCCGCGCAGATCGATGGCGCGGTCGATCGCGGCGCTCATGGCCTGCGGCGAGTCGCCGTCAAAAAGCAGGCCGGTGGCCGATGCCATGGCCGACAGCGGGGCGCGCGGACCGGGATCCTGGATCGTATCGGCCATGCCGCCCACCCGCGAGCCGATCGGCAAGGTGCCGTAGCGCATCGCATACAGCGGCGTCAGGCCGAAGGGCTCGAAGCGGCTGGCATGCAGCAGGATGTCGGAGCCGGCGTGCAGACGGTGGGCGATGCCCTCGTCGTAGCCGATATGGGTGGCGCAGCGCCCCGGGTAGCGGCGCGCGATGTCCTGCAAGGCTTCTTCCAGCCGGTGATCGCCCTGACCCAGAATGGCAATCTGCAGATTGGGGTGACGGTCCAGCGCGTCGGGCAGCGCATGCACCGCGACGTCCGCCATCTTCTGTTCCGTCAGGCGGTTGCCCATTCCCATCACCGTCGCGCCCAGGTCCGGGCGCAAGCCGAACTCGCGTTGCAACGCCGCCTTGCAATGAATCTTGTTGGTGAGATCGCGCACCGAATAGCGATGGCTGCGCAGGTACGGATCGTGGGCGGGGTTCCACAGCACGTCGTCGATGCCGTTCGGGATCGGCAGCAGGTCGTCCGCACGGCTGCGCAGCAGCGCGTCCAGGCCGCAACCGAATTCCGGCGTCATGATTTCGCGGGCGTAGGTGTGGCTGACCGTGGTGACGCGGTCCGCGTAGCGGATGCCGGCCTTCAGGAAGTTGAGTTGCCCCCAAGCCTGGGCGCCGTCGTCGGTGCGGGCCCATTCGGGCACGCCAAATTCGTCGGCGCATGCCATCGGGAACAGCCCCTGGAACGCCAGGTTGTGAATGGTCATCACGCTTTTCACGTCGCGCAGGTCGGCCGCGCGCAGCAGCAGCGGCACCAGGCCGGCATGCCAGTCGTGCGCGTGCACCAGCGTGGGGCGTGCAACGCCCGGCAATCCCGCCGCCACGCGCACGGCGGCGTGCGCAAGCGCTGCATAGCGCATGCCGTTGTCGGGGTGCTCGCGCCCATTTTCGTCAGCGTAGAGGCCGCCACGGTCGTACAGGGCATCGTTCTCAAGCACCAAGTAGTCGATGCCGGATTGGGGGCATTTGCCTTCCAGCAGGACGGCCGGGCCGCCGGGCAGGTCCTCAAGCGTGGCCACTTCGCGCACGCGGTTCAGCTTGGCGCGCACGCCCCGATAGGCAGGCAGCAGCACGCTCAGAGGCATTCGCGCCTCCATCAACGCGCGGGCCATGCCGGTAATGGCATCTCCCAGTCCGCCCGTTTTGGCCAGCGGAAAAGCTTCTCCCGCCACAATCAGGGTTCTTGTCTTCGCCATGCTTGCTCCAGTTGATAGGCCGATCGAGATAGATGCAACTCGATCGCGATTACGCCGAGGCCCTCCCTTACGCAAGCCGTGTGCCCAAACCCGCCGGCACGAGAAAAATTGCGCAATGCAGCACAAATGCGCGTCATCCAAATGATGGAATGACGATGCATGCCGGGCACCGCTGCGGCCGGTTTGTAATTTTTATCTGTGCGCCCACGCCCAAATTCCAATCAGGGGCAGGAACGGCGGTTGCTGCAAGGAGACGCTTTCAACGATGACCGCATGGAGAAACGTATGGAAACAGTGTCGGACTTCGTGTTGAAGCGGCTGTCGCAGTGGGGCGTGCGCAAGGTGTACGGGTATCCCGGCGACGGCATCAACGGGCTCATCGGCGCCTTTGGCCGCACGCAGGAGCCGTTGGAATTCATACAAGCCCGGCACGAAGAAAGCGCCGCTTTCATGGCTTGCGCCCATGCCAAGTTCACGGGGCAGGTCGGGGTATGCCTGGCGACGTCGGGGCCCGGCGCCATCCATCTGCTCAATGGTCTGTATGACGCCAAACTGGATCATCAGCCGGTCGTGGCGCTGGTGGGCCAGCAGGCCCGCAGCGCACTGGGCGGCGACTACCAGCAGGAAGTTGACTTGATCAGCCTGTTCAAGGACGTCGCGCACGATTACGTGCAGATGGCGACGACGGCGGAGCAGGCGCGCCATATGGTGGACCGCGCCATGCGCATTGCCCTGGAGCGGCGCAGCGTAACGTGCGTCATCTTTCCCAACGACGTGCAGGACTTGCCGGCCGTGCCGGCGCCGCCCCGTGAGCATGGCACGGTGCACACTGGCATCGGCGTGACCTCCCACGCTGCCGTGCCCGGTCCGGACGCGCTGCGCAACGCCGCCGACATCCTGAACCGCGGCGAGAAGGTGGCCATCCTGGTGGGCGCGGGCGCGCTGCAGGCGGGCGAACAGGTCAGCCAGGTCGCCGAACTGCTGGGCGCGGGCGTGGCCAAGGCGTTGCTGGGCAAGGCAGTGCTGCCGGACAGCCTGCCGTTCGTGACGGGCGCCATCGGACTGCTTGGCACGCAGCCAAGCTGGGACATGATGAACGAGTGCGACACGCTGCTGATGGTGGGCACCTCGTTCCCGTATGCGGAATTCCTGCCGCAGGAAGGCCAGGCGCGCGCCGTGCAGATCGACCGCGACGGACGCAAGCTCAGCCTGCGCTATCCCGTGGAAATCGGGCTGGTGGGCGACAGCCGGTTGACGTTGGAAGCATTGATACCGCTGCTGGAACCCAAGAAAACGCGGCGCTGGCGCGAGCGTATCGAGAAGCAGGTTTCCGCATGGCGCGAAACGGTGCATGCCCGTGCGATGGTCGATGCCAAGCCGATCAATCCTCAACGCCCGTTCCTGGAGTTATCCAAGCGCTTGCCTGCGCGGACCATCCTGACCTGCGACTCGGGCTCGGCCGCCAACTGGTATGCGCGCAACGTCGACATTCAGGCCGGCATGATGGGTTCGGTGTCGGGCGGCCTGGCCACGGTGGGTTGCGGCGTGCCCTATGCGGTGGCGGCAAAGCTTGCCTACCCGGATCGGCCTGTCATAGCCCTGGTGGGCGACGGCGCGATGCAGATGCTGGGCATCAACGAGCTCATCACCATTGCTCACCGGTGGCAGGACTGGAGCAATCCCACCCTGATCGTCATGGTGCTGAACAACGGCGATTTGAACCTGGTGACGTGGGAACAGCGAGTGATGGGCGGGGACCCGCGCTTTCCGGACTCGCAGTGGTTGCCCAAGTTTTCTTATGCGGAATATGGCCGGATGCTGGGCCTGGAGGGCATCCGGGTGGACAGTCCCGACGATGTCGGGCCGGCGTGGGACCGCGCCTTGGCGGCGGGACGTCCTGTCGTGCTGGAGATGGTGACCGATCCCGAGATGCCGCCGTTGCCGCCCCACATCCCGGCCAAGCAGATCGGCGCGTATTTCAAGGCGCTGCGCCAGGAAGATGCCGCCACGGGCGGCGCGGCGCTGCGCGCGACGATCAAGCAATGGTGGGCAAGTTGACTGGCAATCGCATCAGTCTTTTCACTTCAGGAGCACATCATGGCAAACACCGAGGGGACGCGTTCCCCACCGCCCGGACAGGGCGGACAGAAGACCCCGGACCAGGCGCCAGCCGAACAACCCCAGCCCGACGCGCCCGGCGCGGACAAGGATGAGAAGGGGCACTGGCCTCCGGACAGCATTCCCAATCCCATGCCGGGGGTCGACCCCCAGCAGACGCCGGGCATTGACCGGCTGTGACCGGTCCCGCACGGCTTGCGGTTTGCGGGCCGCGCCTCGCGTGCGCCGTGCCGCGGGGGGAGCGATCCGCAATTTTTCAAAGGAGTACACATGAACAAACGAGATAGGCTGCGCGACATGTTCCACACCTCGGACTCGTCTTCGCGGACGATGCGCGATCTGATATCAGGCACCGAGGATTTGCTGCGAAGCACCGCCAGCTATAGCGGATCGGAGATCGAATCCGCCCGTGACAAGCTCAAGCACCAGCTGGACGCCGCACGCGATCAGGCCCGCGGATGGGAGCGCGCGGCCTGGGATCGGGCGCGCGTGGTGTCGCACGCCACGGACGAATACGTGCATGAAAACGCCTGGAAGAGCATCGCAGGCGCCGTGCTGCTGGGCGTGCTGGCGGGCATCTGCATGATGTCGGACCGCGGCAACCGGCGCTGACGCGAACCCGCGCCGCCCGACCAACGCGCCAGCCGGGGCCGATCCTGCACACACGCAGGGCCGGCCCCGGCATTTTTGTGGGGCCGCATGTAAGAACTGCCATCCTCTCCGGGCCGGACCTGCGCAAGGCCGGGGCGCCAAGCCGCACAGCGGTGTGGCACAGGGCTTGCTTGGAGGGTGTCCTGCATGCCGAACCGTTCGCCATGCAAGACGCTTCACTGAAGGAGACTCACCATGAACCATCCGTTGACAGGCGCCGGCCAGGCGCAAAGCGAAACCAAGATCGTGGGCGGTCCGAAAAACGATCCCAGCGGTCCCGGTCCGCAGATCATGGCGGCCAGCACCCTTGAAGGGAACGACGTCTACAACCCGGCCGGCGAATCGCTGGGCAGCATCCAGGAAATCATGCTGGACGTGCCGCATGGGCGCATCGCGTATGCGGTCCTGTCGCGCGGTGGCATCCTGGGCATTGGCGACAAGCTGTACGCCATTCCGTGGAGCGCGCTGACGCTGGATACCGACCGCAAGTGCTTCGTGCTGAACGTTGACAAGGAGGTGCTCAAGAACGCAGAGGGTTTCGACAAGGACAATTGGCCCGGCATGGCGGACGAAACCTGGGCAAGAGGCATTCATCAGTATTACAACCAGCCCCCGTATTGGTAAGCCGCCACCGACGAGGACGCCATGCTCCGGGAAGGCAGACTGATTGCGGTTTCTCCCTGCTTCAACGACGCCGTCGGCGGCTGCGCAGGCCTGTTGGCGGCGCGTCCGGACAGCACCGTGCTCACGGTGTATTCGGGCTTGCCGCTGCCGGCCGGTTGCGCCAACGGCAAGGACAGTGCCGACCGTCTTGCAAGCGGCCGCGATGCCATCCTTGCCCGCCAGGCCAGCAGCGAGCGTGCGCTGTCGCTGCTGGGCGTGCGCGGCGTGCAGATGGATCTGGTGGAAGACCCGCACCCGGACAGCGGCAGGGCTGGGCGGCTGACGGGCGCCCTGGCATCGGCGCTGTCCGCGCTGCGGCCGCGGGTGATCCTGATGCCGCTTGGGCTGTGCGGGGCGGCGCAGTTGCAAGTGTCGGACGCATGCCTGACCGCGCGGGCGCTGTTTCTGCGCGTGGAGTGGATCGCCTATGAAGAGGTCGCGGACGCCGAGCCGGGCGCGGTCCAGGAGCGGCTGGCCAGTCTGCTGCGCCATCGGATCCTGGCTTCGCCGTTCGACGGCGGCGCCGAGGGCGACGTCACGCGTGGCCGTCAGCGCGCCCTGGCCGCGCGCAACAGCCTGGCGGCAGACGTGCAGGCGGGGCAGGTTGGCACTATGCCATCCCGTCCCGAACGCTACTGGCGCCTGTCCTGGCGGCGTGAGGTCGCTTGACGAGCAACGAGACGGCGGGGCCAGGCGCCGTCTCATCCTTTTCGAGCATTGATGAATGATTGCGCATCCCGGACGATGCTCTAGGTTGCGCAGGCCGCCGCGCCTCGCTATGGTGCAAGGAGTGTGGCGCCGGCGGCGCCGGTGATTTGTACAACTTCGGAAACCAAGATGAGTTCGAAAGCAGCCGACGCGCGTGGCCGGTCAGGCTGGGGCACCGCCCTGGCGATACTGCTTCTGATCGGAGCCGTCCTTGCGGTGCTGGCGCTGGCCGCCACCCGCGTGGTCGAACAGCGCATCGCCAGCATTCTGGGGCCCCGCAGCCAGGTCGGCAACGTGCAGGTCGGCCTGCGGCAGGTGGTGCTGACCGACGTCACCGTACCCGGCGCATCCGGCCAGCCCGGCGCGCGCGCCCAGCGCGTTGAACTTGAACCGGAGTGGACCGCCTTTCTGCGCCGCGAGGCCGTGTTCAAGCGCATCATCATCGACGGGTTCGATTTCGCCGTTGTGCGCAGTCCGGACGGCGACATGCAGATATCCCCCGCGCTGCAGGCGGCGCTGCGGGCGGGCGTGGGGGATGGCAAGACGCGGCGCAACGGGCCGATCCGCGTCGCCGAGCTGATCCTGCGCGATGGCCGGCTGGAATACCTGGACGGCGCTGTCTCCAAGCCGCCACATCGCATTCCCTTCAAGGACGTGCAGGCGCGGCTGCAGCCGGTGGTCATTCCTGGCGATGGCACGTCCAGCGACATGGAATTTACCGGCAAGGTCGAGGACAACCGCAATGGCGAGTCGACGGTGCGCGCGCGAGGCAAGGTGGTGATCGGCGGCACGGATGCCGATATCACGGTCGCGGCGCGCAACATGGACGTGCGCCATGCCGCGCCTTATCTGGCCGATAACGGCGCCGGCTCGCTGTCGGGCGGTTCGATGGACCTGGACATGAAGACATCGATTGCCCGGCATGAGCTGAAGGCCTCGGGCGCCGTGGCCTTGCACAACCTGAAGTTCAGCGGCGACGGCAGCCTGTTCTCGTTGCCGCGCAAGGCGGTGCTTGCGGCCATGAAGGACAAGAGCGGCACGGTCCGGTTCGACTTCGCGTTGGCGGGAAGCTTGGATAATCCGAAGTTCTCGGTCACGCGCGGCTTTGCGGCGCAGGTCGCGCAAGGCTTCGGACACGCCATCGGGGTGGGCGCCGAAGGCGCCGCGGAAGGGGTCGCGGGCGCCGTCAAGGAATTGGGCAACGCGCTGTCGGACCTGCTCAGCCCCACCAAGCCCTGAGCCGTCGCCGGGCAACCGCCTAGGGCAGCGGGCGCGGGCGGCCGACCCGCGCGCCCATGACCATTTCGGTCACCCAGTTCACCAGGATCGACGTATAGGCCTGCTGCGAGGCCTTGTCGCTAAGGGCGTGGTCCGCGCCATCCAGGATGCGGTGCGTCATCGAATGGGACCGCCGGAAGGCCGAGCGGTAGTTCATGATCGTCGAGTGCGGAATGTACACGTCGTGCTCGGCTTCCACGATCAGCACGTCGCCGGTGAAGTTGGCGCAAGACGCCAGCGCGCGATTGCTTTCAGGCTCGATACGGGTATTGCGATAAGCCCGCAGGGTCTCGCGGTTGAGCTGATTCTTGGGCAGCATCCATTCATCGTCGCGGTACAGCGCGGGCACATGCAGGGCCAGCCAGCGGACGCGGCGCAACCCGCTCAGGATGGCGGCCAGGTAGCCGCCGTAGCTGCTGCCCACCACCGCCACCGAGCCGCTGTCCAGCGACGGATGGGCCGCAAGCCGGTCGTAGGCCGCCATGACGTCGTGCAGGTTGTCGTCGCGCGACACCTGCATCTGCTGGGCCTGGGTGGCGGCATGGCCGCGCAGGTCGAACGTCAGGCACACGCATCCCAGCGCGGCGATGCCCTTGGCGCGGGCCAGGTCGAACTTCTGGTCGCCGCCCCAGCCGTGAATGAACAGCACGCCCGGCACCTTGTTTTCGGGCGTCAGAAACGTGCCGGCCAGTTGCTGGTCCGCCACGTCGATTTCGATTGGGTCGCTAAAGGCGGCCATCGTCGTCCTCCAGAATGCCCCCGGATTTGGTGATCATACCCACGGCGGAGTCTTCGCCCCGGTACACGTATTGCTCCGACGTCGGCGGCGGTTCGTCCGCGCCATAGCGTTCGCGCGTGAAGGCGGACACGAACTTGAGCGACGGAGACAGCATGAACGCCTGCAGCGCGGACAGTTCCGCGATGCTGGCGCCGCCCGCCCGCCACGATTGCTCCAGGACCCCGGCGCGGGGTTCGCCTCGGGCGTTGCGGCCCACGCCCACGTCGTAGTTGCGCCGGGACGCGAAGAAATCAGGATAGGCCGTGGAGACCGCCGTGTCGTAGCGGCAGCTCAAGTCCACCGCCTGCCGTTCTTCGTCGGTCAGGTTCAGCGCCCGCAACTCGTCGAAGCCCCCGCGGGCAACGGTGAGATTCGAGCCGCCGTACACCGAGACGCCGTTGTTGTCGGGCGTGAGGCACTG
>Ga0182745_1003192_pt1 | contig 14266 bp, 8 predicted proteins | sample eDN3rd30CKraftBY_FD_128523 | JGI IMG/M metagenome (GOLD analysis project Ga0182745, IMG submission 128523) | Enriched backyard soil microbial communities from Emeryville, California, USA - eDNA 3rd pass 30_C Kraft BY (version 2) (version 2) | ecosystem: Environmental > Terrestrial > Soil >...
ACGGTGATGAAGCGAACTTCAATGGTCACCTGCAGGTCCTGCAGGCGTCTCAATTGATCCAGCAGATCTGCAATTTCCTGATGCACACGTTGCGTCTGGCGAATCACCAGGCTTAACGTGCTTTCGTGCTGATTGATAGAACCGGCACCATTGATTTCCATCCAGGTATCCGGTGCCACCGTTGTTGTAATCAGATTGGTCAGTGCTCCGAAACCATGATTGGTTTGTGCGGGACCGCCCAGTGAGCGTGCACCATCGACAGCCACACCCGGAATGGATTGATTGATGCCTGCCAGGGGATTGGCGCCCACCTGGGCAAAGCCCGGTCCACCCATGGGATTGGCCGGTGTACTTTGCAGCCCTGTTCCATGATCTTCAAATCCCGTTCCAGGCACAGCCTGGGCAAACGGAGCCGAGATACTCACCGGAACCACCAGATCGGCCACCTGATAGACAACCGTTTTCAGCTCACCCTGCTTCCGCAGTCGGCTGGTGATGTTCAAAACTTCATTCTCAATGGTATAGCCCAGGTTCAGCGGGTTCAGGATCAGATTCAAAGCACTTTCCAGCATGATCCCGTCCACAGCAATGCTGACGGGAGTACTGGAAGTGACTGCTTCTTCCGTAAGGCCGGTTTCATCCACCATCACGTTGATGCCCTGGGTGTCGGCAACAAACTTCAACACTTCCGAGAGTGGAGCATTGTTGAAATGCAGCGAGACCGGGTTGAGCAGACTTCTGCGAACACGCATTTCCGCTTCGGTATGACGACCCGCATCGGCCGGACGCTTCTGACGTTTGTCTTTGATGTCTTGCCAGTCTTTGGCATAGACCAAGGGATTGGCATCACCCACGTTAATGGCTGCCGCATCATCCACATCATTCAAAGCACTCAGGAACCCGTCTGCCTTCCGTTCTTTGACATCCTGGTTGAAGGCATTCTGCATCGCCAGCTTGGACTTGATCGTCATCGTCACGGTGACCGGATTCTCCGGAGCCAGTTCGGCAGCCTGTTTCGCCAGAGTACTGGCCTCACCGTAACGTCGTTGATTCATCAGTTGATTGAACTTCTCCACCAGTGTGGCCAGTTCCTGTTCAACCCGCACGCGGGTCTGAATTTCACGTTCGATGAGATCTTTGGTTTCGACATTCTTGCGTTCCATTTCCAGCACGGGTTTTTGCTGAGAAATATAGGCATCAATCGAACTTCGCGAACTCTTCACCCAGGCGGTGAGTGAAGATTTCTGTTCCTCGCCCAGATCGGACTGCTGGACAGTTTCCAGAGTTTTATTGAGCAGTGCCTGGGCTTGTTCGGGTTGTTTCTCACGCATCTTTTCCGCGCGGAAGATGGCATTCAGACATTCCGTCCGCAGCCGGTCGAACTTCACAGCTTGAGACTGGGCCACGGCGTCAATCCGGGACGATCCCTCTGACAGGGCCTGTCCTGTTCCATTCACAACCTCGTTGCTGGCCTGCTGAATCCGTTGACGACGAGGAGCCAGTTCGCGGAGTTTGTCCTGCAACTGCCGTTGCCGATAGTTGTCCAGCTTCTCGCCAGATTGATAGGCAGAGAGGAAGGATTCATAGGCGGCTTCGCGATTTCCGTCACGAAGATGGTTAACACCCTGCTCATACAATTCCTGAGCTGACAAACCAGCGGAGTTCACCACCATCCGATCACGATTTCCCGCAGGCTGTGCGGTTGCTGAAGGCTGTGCAGGGGAAGTGAGATCGAGTGCAGAGCGATCTGCTGTTCGAACGGCCGGGGCATTCGCTGCAGGATTGGCCATGGCCACGCTCGAGCCCTGTTTTGCAGCCAGTTCGATTTCACTCAGCAGTCGTTCCGGGCTGTCTTCGAACAGATCGTAGGTGACATTAAACGTGGCTGCCTGAGAGGCTTTCAATTGAGCATCGGCCACTCGACCGGCTGCCAGATCGGCCCGGGCAGCCGCCAGCAACTGTGTTGCCCGTTCCTTCAGACCTGCCATGTTGGTGGGGGTGTGCGATGGCATTGCCGAAGGCTGTGACATGCCGACGACGGACTGGCCGCTGTTGCGTTTTGCCGCCAGTTCGATGTCACCCAGCAGCTGTTCCGGACTATCTTCAAACAGGTCATAGGTCACATCAAAGGTGTTGGCCTGCGAGGCTTTGGCCTGTGCTTCCGCAACACGTCCAGCTGCCAGGTCCGCCCGGGCAGCTGCCAGCAACTGCATTGCCTGCTGCTTCAACGCTTCGCGGGAAAGGGGGGAATTGGTGGTTGGTCTGTCGGCTGGCATGTTCGAAGCCACGGGGGCCGCTCCGCGTGATTGTGAAGCCGCAATCAATCGGTTCAAGTCTTCCCGCACGGTTTCCGGGTTGTCTTCAAACAAACCGAAGGCAACGTCAATTCCGGCGGCTTCCTGTACTCGGGCATTGGCTGTTGCCAGGTCGCCACTTCGCATGGCTTCGCGAGCGGCATGCAGAAGCGAGAGTGCCTGTTCCTTCTTCTGTGCCTGTGAGGCCAGAGCCGCCGGGGCGGCTGCAGCCGGTGTGCCGGATGGCGCAGGTGTGCCTGCGGAAGCGGGCTGACCGGGTCGCATCATCTGACGCGAGGCCAGGACACGGACTTCCTGCAGTACAAGTTCCGGGCGATCGTCAAAGAGTCCATAGGAAACGTCCATGCCCTGGGCCTGGGTGGCCTGCTGTTGAGCCAGTTCCAGTTTCCCGGCGGAAAGGTTTTCACGAGCGGATTTGAGTAGTTCCAATGCGGCAGCACGTGATTGCTGTGCATCTTTCATCACATTCTTGTCGGGAGCCGCCGAGGCGATAATCTGGGTATTGGTCTGACGTTCCAGATCCGCCAGAAAATGTGTGGGCTGGTCTTCAAAAAGCGTCCAGGTGACATCCATCTGCTGAGCCTGAAAAGCCAGCTGACGTGCCTCCGCAGTCCGACCCGATGCCATCGCAGCTCTGGCATCGGCCAGCATCTGGACTGCCTGGGCTTTCATGCCGGCTTGTGTGGGGGTTTCTGGAACCGGTGACGGCTGCACCGCCCGAGTGGGCACGATGGGCTGGTTACTCATCTTCGCCAGATGTTCGAGCGATTCTGAAGGCCCTTCTGGGCGAGCTGGTTGATGCTGGGCCAGTTCGACCAGCACCTGTTCCGGTCGGAGTTCAAACAGATCGAACGTCACATCGCACTGCTGGGCCTGCTCGACGTGCTTGCGGGCCAGATCAAAATTGCCGGCAGCAATCTCCATCTGAGCTTGTTTCAGTAACTGTTGAGCCAGCTCCTTTCGTGCTTCCACAGATTCGGGCAGTCCCGCGCTGGCGGACATGGCGGGTCGGGAGTCCGATAACATTGCCCCTTGAGTGGCAGGTTCCTTCGGAGCTGTGCCGGGCAGCATCGGGGGGAGTTGAGCCACCAGTTCCGGCGGAGCTGTGGCCCGAATTTCAGCGAAGAGTTTTTGTGGTGACAGTTCATTTGGAGCAAACGTCACCTGCCATTGCTGGGCCATACTATGGGCAGTTGCAACCAGTCGCATGGCTTCCTGAAAATCACCCAGCTTCACCTTCATACCCGCCTGACGCAACTGGTCCTGAATGCGTCGATGCTGCACATCCTCGACGCTGCCGGGGGTGAACGATCGGGAACCTGCTGGAGCCGTCCCCTCGGACCGGTGCAGAGCATCAAATGGATCTGTTCCAGATCTGGGAGTCTCCTGGGCATTGACCTGGTAAGATCCAACCCAGAGGCTCGTGGTCAATAGACCACCGCACATCAACTTGCTGAATTTTCGGAACAACGTTGGTCCCTCCGTGAGGCTGTGACCCGATTGATGCAGGCTTCTTCGATATCGCGCCATGACTTGGTTTGCCGATGATGGAATGAAGTGAGAGGGGAAGATCGCCGCTGGAGTGAAATCTCGCCGGTTCCAGGGGGGTGGATTCACCGGAGGACTTATGGCAGGGCGGAACGGGAATGGGTTGGGAAGTGACTAGTGCGTTGCCAACTTGAAAAATCAGGCCGGGCCGAATCGTCAAGTCCGACAACGAAAGAGATTTCGTGATGCGAACTCAACACTCAACTGTGGCAATGCACTTGGGAAAGGTGCTTCAGGTTGCTGAATAATTCAGCAGGTCAGACAGGGTCAAGAGGGGTCGAATGATTTTCTGTCTGCACGGGATTTTTGAACTGGACTCCGGCGAGTGTTGCCGAAATCCGCACAAAAGTTATTGAGCCTCCGACGAATCTGCCGGGCGGAAGTCTTCATCGAAGATGGTTTCAATGACCGCTTTTTCGCGGATCTCCTGGACCACTTTCGCCGCGCGCTGTTCGCGGAATTCCCCGATAATCTGCTGCCGGAGATCTTCCTGAACTTCTTCGAGTGGTTGGTGGCTGGCTTCACGCCGGGCCGTTACCCGGACAATCTGCAGTGAGTTTCCTGTGGTGATGACCGGACTGGTTTCGCCCTGTTTTAGCTTCTGCAAGGCATTGCGAATCTCTGGGCTGGCGACACTTTCCGGCTGGGTCCAGGGCCAGTGGCCGCCATTTTCTTTCAGCGGTCCATCGGAATATTTCTTGACGAGTTCATCAAGTTTCGTTCCGGACTTCAAAGCGGCCTGGACTTCGTCCATTTTCCGGACTGCGGAAGACTTGTCCGGACCCGCAAAATTGATCTGCAACTGCTGCCATTGAACCTGTGTGGGCCGCGCATATTTCTCCAGTTGAGAATTATAGAGTGCCAGCAACTCTGCCCGGGATGGACGGGGATCTTCTCCCATCTTTGTCCGGACATACTGCGAAGCCATCTGCTTGTCGATAAAGAGCTGGCGCATCGACTCCAGAGACATTCCCTGAGACTGCAACAGACCTTCCAGTTCAGCCGTTGTCTCAACATTGAATTTTGTCTTCAAATTACCAATGTATTCCTTCTCGAAGAATGTCGCCAATTGATGATTCACGTCTTCGAGCTGTTCTTTTTTCAACTTGGCCCGTACCGCATCCGCCATCAGAGTCTGTTCCACATAGTGATCCAGGTCGCGTTTGATCAGCATTTCCTGAACCTCACGCAACTTGGTGTCCAGTTGGACCTGGGTGAGGGCTCCTTTGCTGACAGCCTGTTCCATCTGATGGCGAAACTCCAGGAGTTTCGTGCTGTATTGTTCCAGCAGGTCACCCGCAAAGATCGGCTTTCCATTCACCCGGGCCACCAGATCTGTCATGTCCAGCGGAACGACCTGCTCATAGCTGACGGTCTGTACCTCTCCGGCTGCAACGGTTTTCAATCCTCCAGACTTTTCCAGTGCCGCATGGGTCTGTTGCTGTCGCTCGGCTGCATCCTTGATCCGGGGCGGGGCTGGTCCCAGAACGGGACTGGCGACATTATAATTTTTTGTGCCGCAGCCGGCGGCCAGCAAGATCGCGATGAAAATTGATTTGCGGGCCATGGGCTTATTTCAACACAAAGAGACTGTCTGGACCATCGTTCTGGTCGGCTGTCTGGACCCATTAAGGGCGCGGAAGTGGGGAGTGTCCGCTTATTATCGCTTGGAGCGTTTTAACGCAACACGGATTTCAGAAACTCCACCAGTTCCGGACCTTTCATCGCTTTACGCGGGAGCAGAACATACGCATTTCGCCGGTCCACGATCCGCAAGTCCCGACCGTGCCGATGTGCCAGATCATGGATACGCTGGGCATCCCGATAACTGAGGACGGCAAACCGGTCTTCTTCCAGCCGGATGTTGTCGATTCCCCAGACGTAAGCCATTAATTCCAATTGCTTTAATGAGATAAATCGAGTTGCCTCTTCCGGAAGCGGCCCGAAGCGGTCACGAATTTCCTCTGCAACTTCCTGAAGTTCGGACTGTGTGGCCACGGCGGAGAGTTTGCGGTACACGTCCACTTTGTGGCGACCGGGGGGAATATAGGAACCGGGAAGATAGGCTGTTACGGGAATGTCCAGATTGACATGCGGACTTTCCCGGGGAGGCAGCGCCTTCAGATGTCGAACCGCATTCTCCAGCAACTGGCAATAAAGTTCGTACCCCACGACGGAGATATGACCGCTCTGCTCCGTGCCGAGAATGTTTCCGGCTCCCCGGATCTCCAGATCCCGCATGGAGATTTTGAAACCGGCTCCCAGTTCGCTGAACTCTTCAATTGCTTTGAGTCGCCGGGCTGCCGTTCCAGTCAAGGCTTTATGCTCACTCACCAGCAGATAGCAATAGGCACGGTGTTTGTCCCGGCCCACACGACCGCGCAGCTGATGCAGATCGGCCAGACCGTACATCTCCGCCTGATCGATGAACATCGTATTGGCAGTGGGGATATCCAGGCCGCTTTCAATAATCGTCGTGGCCACCAGGATGTCCGCCTTGGCGTTCACGAACTGAATCATGCTGGCTTCCAGTTCTTCCGGAGTCATTTGGCCATGCGCCACCACAATCCTGGCTTCCGGCACGATCGCCTGCAATCGATCCGCCACCTCATGAATGTCATACACTCGGTTGTGTACGAAATAGACTTGTCCGCCGCGATTGAATTCCCGCATCACCGCTGCCCGAATCAGTTCTCCATCCCAGCGTCCAATCCGGGTTTCAATGGGGAGCCGATCCTGCGGCGGCGTGGCGAGATTCGAAATGTCACGAATCCCCAGCAGCGACAGATGCAACGTACGCGGAATAGGCGTGGCGCTGAGTGTTAAAACGTCCACGTTCAGACGCAGATGTTTGAGCATCTCCTTTGTCGAGACACCAAATCGTTGTTCTTCATCCACCACCAGCAGACCTAGGTTTCGAAAATGCACGTCCTGAGAAACCAGTCGATGGGTTCCAATACAGATGTCGATGGTTCCCGCCTCCAGTCTCTCCAGGATCTTGCGTTGTTCCGCCTTGCTCTTGAAGCGTGACAGCACGGCAATTTGCAGAGGAAACTCCGCCATACGCTGGGAAAAGGAACGAAAATGCTGCTCTGCCAAGACAGTGGTCGGCACCAGAACCGCGACCTGTCGCCCCGCATCCACCACTTTGAACGCCGAACGCATGGCCACTTCGGTCTTCCCAAAACCGACATCTCCGCAGATCAGCCGATCCATCGGACGGGCCTGCATCAGGTCCATTCGGGATTCCTGAATGGCCCGTAACTGGTCCGCCGTTTCCACAAACGGAAATGAAGCATCAAATTCCTGTTGCCATTTGCTGTCCGGCGGACAGGCCAGCCCTGCCTGCATGGCCCGGCGTGCCTGTAGTTTCAACATGTCGGCAGCCATGTCCGTCACGGCTTCCGTCACCTTTTTCTTATTGCGAATCCAGCTTGTGCCCCCCACCTTGGCCAATTTGGGAGAAGACTGGGCAGCTCCCACGTATTTCTGCACCAGATGAATGAGCGTGACCGGAACATAAATACGTACCCCTTCCCGGAACTCGATAATCAGGTGTTCTTCGTGAACCCCTTCCTTTTCGACCAACTGCATCCCCAGAAAACGTCCGATCCCATGGGCCAGATGAACGACCAGATCTCCTTCGTTCAGGTCCAGGAAGCTGTCGATGGCCCGGCCGGCCAATCGACCGGAGGCTTTGCGCGTGGTGTGACGAACGTGGACCCGATTGAATAGTTCGTTATCACTGATCACCACCTGTCTGGCAAAGACCAGACGATACCCTTGTGTCACGGTCCCCAGGCAAAGGTGCATCCGCTCCGGCAACGTGGGGTCGGCTTCACGAATCAGTTCCTGCAACCGGTCCCGTTCCCCGTCATTATGACAGGCAATAAGGACATGCTCCCCTTGCAGCAGGATTCCCGCAAGTTCTTGAATGACTTCTGTCTTGGGTCCTGACAGACGCTCGATCGATTCCACCTGCAGATGCGCAGTGGTCTCGAAACTCCCGGAACTGAGCGCGGAAATCGTCACCGTGGGATGCGCAGTGCAGCGGGCTAGAGTGGCGTCCACGCCAAACAACCCCCGGGGGTTCTCCAGCCGCTGCAGGTAGCGTTTGCCTTCTTCGACAATGTCCTGCAACTCGGACATGGCGATCCAGCAATCGGCGGGGAGAGAATCCAGCAGATTCGCTTCGCCCCAATGAGAAGAATCCTCATCCGCGGCAGACGTGACAGCAGTGATGCGAACGGTTTGCAGGTCTTCGACTTTTCGCTGCGTCTCGACATCGAAGTAACGCAGCGAATCGATGTCTTCACCAAACAGCTCCATGCGAACAGGATTGATGGCAGCTGGGGGAAAGAGATCGATGATGCCGCCATGGACACAAAATTCTCCCGGTCGTTCAATCGTGGGAACCCGCTCGAATCCACGTTGCACCAACCAGCGCAACAATTCATTCGTGTCCAGCACGTCGCCCACTTTCAGAAGACGTGTTCCCGCCTGTCGATCGGCCCGGGCTGGGACAGGTTGTAACAGAGCCGGAAAAGGAGTGATGATTACTTTGGGAGGAGTGTCGGACTCGATCTGTTCCAGCGCCCGCAGACGAGCACCAAAAATGGCGTCCTTCGAAGAGAGCTCCCTGGGAAGTGTTTCCCAGGCTGGAAAGACGATGGGAGGTGGCAAGACCAGTGCGGCCAGATCGGCGGCAAAGTCTTCGACATCCTGAATGCGGGGCAGCACGACCAGCAAGGGACCGGTTGTTTCCTCGCTTAGGGCTGCGGCAACCAGTGCGCAGGCAGAACCCCACGCACCGTCAATCGTTCCGCTGGCGCCTCGTTGAAGCGCCGCGATGACTTGCTGAAACGACTGAACACCGCGCACGGAGCCGATAAGTTCCGGCAATGAACCAATGACCGCGGACGAAACTGCCATGTCTGCAAAAAATCTACCAGTTTGCCTGCGCCGGGTCTACAAACGGGCCGGGCTTTCACCCTTTTGATTTTGGTATGGGGAGGGCGAAGTCCCGGCCGGAGCCCGGTCCGGTTTGTTGAGATCGCATTGACCCCGCAGTCTCCGCCTCCTGCTACGCGGTCTCCAGGATTTCATCAACCGAAATACTTCGACCGCGGGCACGGGCGAGGAACAGTCAGGGGAGATCCGATTTGACGGAGGATTCGGCGGGCGGGGAATGTTCTGCCTGTTCCGCTTTCCGCGACCGTGAAGCAGCTTGCATCAGCCACCGACCCCAGGTGAAGTAATGCAAAGCCACAAAGCCCCCAAATGCTGCCAGGACCACTAACAGGCCAAAGATGTCTGGCATGATCATGGAAATCAACCCGAGAATGCCAAAGACTCCCCCCAGCATGAAGAACACTGCAATCCAGGTTCCTTCATTTCGTTCTGGGGCAGCGGGCGATGCCTTCCGCGGGAGTCGGGCACTCATTTGAGTTGTCCTTGAGCAATCAGTGCTTTGAGCTTCTGCTCACGATAAAAAAAGCCATCTTCCAGGTGATCGCGAACCTTCGATTCACTCAGCAGCAGGCCAATCAATCCACCTGGCAGTTGAAAATCCACGACGTCGCGCATCAGCACGCCATCTGGAATGGGAAGATATTCGTGCGTGTGCACCCAGGATTTCATCGGCCCGGTAATTTGCTGCTCCACCAGTATTCGCGGCCGTTCAAACTGCATGATCTGATGTGTGGACTTGACGACCTGGCCGAATGTCATGATCTGAAAATCCAGTCGGGCTCCCAGTTCGACAACCTCGGGGGCGGACGTAAATTTGATCCCCATTTTGGGGTCGGTCACCAGCGGGACATTCGAGATGTGGCTCAGGAAGTCAAAGATTCCTTCAGGGGAGCAGTTCAAGCGAGTTTCATATTCAGCTGTCGGCATCTGGAATCAACCATCAACGATTACAACGGGAACAGGGGAAAGATCAAACTGTAATCAAATTTCGAACGACACGGGAGGGACCATCTCACAAGACAGACCGACATGATCATCCGGCGCGAGGGACCTCCCCGATTCTGTGCCCCGAAGACCTGGACCATCTCCCTTCTGCGAATGAAATTTCGCAATGAGACATTTTGCTGATTTTCATCCGTTCTTTAATAAAAGTTCACATTGCGCTGCATGATCTCTCTCAGAGGCCCAACCGCGAGAGAACTGTTCTCTACGTGCCGGGAACAAAAAATGCCGCAAACAAAAACTTCTCTGTCGAGGGGAAGTTCTTTTCCATCAGCAAGTTTGCTGCAAATTTTGCCAGGGCTACTCACAAACACACCTGCAGAAAAAGGAACTTCACTCATGCAATCCCATGTTCGAAAACCGTTGCCAAGATTCAAAATCGCCGTCGGGCGTTCCGGCTTTACGCTGATCGAGCTGCTCGTGGTCATCGCCATTATCGCGGTATTAATTGCTCTGCTGTTGCCAGCGGTGCAACAGGCCCGGGAATCGGCGCGGCGCAGCCAGTGCAAGAATAATCTGAAGCAGATCGGCCTGGCCATGCACAATTTCCAGGATGCCATGGGGCAACTCCCCAATGGTGCCCGCGATCATGATCCGGAGACCGCTTATACTGCCGATCCACTCATGGCTTCCGACAAATGTTGCAATTCACGCGACCAGAGCGGGTTTTCCTGGCTGTATTGGATTTTGCCATACCTTGAACAGGCTCCGGCTTTCAATCTGTCGTCCAAAAGCATGGACCCTGCACCGGGGACCACCAAGACCTATAACAGCGGACAAGATCAGGTTGCACGTGTGGGAGTAGCAACTTACCTTTGCCCGACACGCCGTTCGCTGATTCCTTACGATAACAAGTTCTATCGCGCTGACTATGCAGGCAATGCCGGAGAGCGCACAACCAGCGCCGTGAGCCACCTCAGTAATGCTGGTCAGCGCGGGCCAATTCAGAAAAAAGATATCAGCAAAACCAAAATCGAACAGCTGCGCGATGGGGCCTCCAATACGATCCTCGTTGCGGAAAAAGCACTGCATGATTCCGCTCATGGCACCGAAGGGGGGGACAACGAACGCTGGAACAATGCCGGTTGGGACGAGGACGTGATTCGCTGGGGCGGAGGTCTGCTGGCAGATGGGACAACCTATGGAATCACTCCGCTGCACGATTCGAAAACAACGATCCGTAATAGTGACGGCACCTTTACCAGCGTGGTCGACAAGGGAGGCCGGTCGTTCAAACAGTGGACTCCTTTCTTTGGCAGTTCGCATGACGGCGGCCTGAATGTCTGCATGGCTGATGGATCGGTCCGTGTCATCAGCTATCACGTCGATCATCAGACATTCCGTCGTGTCAGCCTCTCCAATGACGGCGAACCAACCGGTGAATTTTAGACCGGTTTGGTCTAGAAGCTTCCGGTGGCACAGACATTTCTGTCCGTGCATTTTTCGACAGGCTGTCAACGCTGAACTCAATATTTTCCATGCCCAGGTTGAATTGCCATGCCATTGATAAAGCTATTGATAAAACTGATGATGACACCCATTGCCTCGGTGCTATTCGTCGCATCACTTTTGGGATGCGGGGCGCGACTGGAGAGTTCCACTTCGGGCAGCTTGGAAGACCAGCAGGCGATCCAGGCAGCTGATGAAGAAATCCTTCAGGCAGAACGTGAAGCACGGCGATAACCAGACGCCGGGCTCTTGCTGGGGACAGGTTTCGTCATGGCGATTCTGCTACTTGTTTCCGGCAGGAGCTGGAGGCTCTGCAGTTTGTCGCATCGCTTCCACAAAGGCGGCGGTTTCGTCTTTTTCTTCCACTCCCGGCGGTGCGACATAGACAAATTGCCGTTCCGGAACGGGTTGATCCAGTGTGACATTGAGAAATTCGATGGCCACCAACGGCTGATAGCTTTTTGAGTCCGCATCAGTCTGTTTGAGATACAGGAACTTCTCCGGAAACAAAGTTTCTTTGACGAGATAGACGCGGACCAGATCGGGCATAAAGCCGGCCACCTGGTTTCGGGCGCTCCCCAGTCCCATCAATAATCTTTCCTGCCGATCCTTTTTCCAACTCCCTTCCACCATCAGGAATTCCCGCCCGTCAATGGTCTCGGGGTGAACTCCGGTGAAATTCATGCTGCGTTCCAGTGAAGCCAGCACGGCCGGCAGACCACCAATTCCAATTTCAGCCGCTCGCAGTGCATCGGCCAGCGCATCTCCCTGGACCGTCTCTTTGATCCCCATGGCTTCACGGCGAATTTTTTGGATATCGCGGCGGCTCAACTCCACTTCCGGAGTCGTGACGGATGTCGGAGAAGGGCGGGCTTCACCAATTTGCCGCCGCGTGTGCAGCACCTGCCCATCACAAACCTCCAGAAAATTCCCCTGCAGGTCTCCCAGTTCCACCTGATATTCCAACCGGTAACGAAATCCCGCGGCCGACAGATACGAACCGGACATCTTCAGTTTGTAATCTCCCAGCGTGACAACTTCGGAGATCCCGGCCTGTACAGATTGCTTCTCGAAAAGCTGGTTACGAGCCTGCCGGATCAGCTCGACCGCTTCGGTGTTGTTCTTCGCAACTGGTTCTTCCTGAAGCGTTTCCGAGTTTTTTTTCTCTTTGGATACAGATTGCGGAGAATCTGCCCGAAGTGCGGAGGCGATCTGAAATCCGCCCGCGCCCAGTAACACCAACGCGATTGTCAATGTAGGTAATTTTTTCATGTTATCCTGAAAATGACGGATTTTCCAAAGATTGCAGTCTCGTTGATCCGAATACAGGAAAGGACAAAAAGGTTGTCCGGGCTTCCTTCGATCGACGTCCCGGACGAATCGTTGTTGCTTTCGCGATCTGTTCGGATTTGCAGCAGCAATGATTTTAGCCAGTTTCGGGAAGATTGGTCGACGGCAATCCGGAGAGACCCCAGACAGGCGTCGAGCTGCTTTATTTTCAGGCAGACGTCGGGCATGAACTCTGTTTTTGCAGTGTTTCCGATGAGATTCACAAATACTTGCGTTTGACGCTGCACTCAGAAGAGGATACGCGATGAGACTTTATTTCCTGGCATTGGGCACTTTGCTCATCGTTTGTGTGGGCTGCGCCGCGGATGGTCAGCAGATGCTCCATCGAAACGAGTATCATGCTCCCCCGGCGGCCATGATGGATGCTCCGGGCCCCATGGTGGGCGGTCCCGGCCCCGGAGTGATGTTGACCAGCGGGCAGGCTGCCGGTCCGATGCGTGGATTTCCCCCGGGTGGTCCCGGTTGCCCTCCCGGATACCCCGGTCCGGGCGGAATGGCGATGATGCCTTCTGCTCCGCTGCGCACTTCACAGGTTCGTTTTCTTGGGCCCGAAGGCATGAGCGTGGGCTGGCAGATTGGCCCCACCTTTGCTGAATCGCAACTGATGGCTCCGGATCGTTACAACTTCACGCAAGGGGCAACCTATCGCCTTAAGTTCTCCATGATTCCCGGGCGTGAAGGACTGGTCCTGTATCCTTCTCTGCATGTTTATCCCACCCAGCCGCAAACCGCGGCGTATCTGGAACACAATGCATTGCCGTTGCGAATTACGGATGAAGATCTGGATCAGGTTGAAACCAACAACTTCGTGACCAAGGTGATCTATCTGCCGGATGCACGTTTCCAGGAACTGGCCATTGCCGGTGTGGAAGAACTCGTTTCCACTCGCCTGGGGCCGGGACTCGATCCTGTGGCGGAAGCAGATCGTCGTGGAACCATCATGGCTGTGCTTCGTATGGGGAACATGAATCTGGAAATGCCGGGAACCCCGGGCATCCAGGTGGGTCAGAACGGCCAGAATGGTGGTCAGATTGCACAGGTGAGCGGGGAACAAGGGCAGTATGTTGCTCCCGTGCCGGTGGGCGGTTATCTCGGTATCGGACAAGGTGGCGTTCCCGGTGATATGATGATGGGCGGTCCCGCCGGCCCTGGTCAACCTCCTTACGATCCCATCGTGGGGGTGAACGGAGTTCCGATGTACGGTTACCCTGTTACGGGAACTCCCATCGGCTTGCCTGGACCGCCACACATCCCGTACGGACGTCCCGCCGGTCTGAAATCGCACACGGTTCGTAACCTCACCGATACCCACTTGCCACGCCCCGTGGATCACATGTTGATCGACGTCCGGCATGAACCGGGAATCAGTCTGCCGGAACCGGTCCGATACATTCAGTACACCGAAAAGCATCCAGATTATCAGCAGGGTGAAGTCTCCATGCCCGCCTGGGCCGCCCCGCAACCTTAATCAATTTGTCTGTGCTCCAGCCGAAGGAAACTTCGGCTGGAATGTTTTAGCAAGGTGCTCTCGTGGTCTAACGCATCTCAAATTTCGATTCGGAAAATATGAAGCGAGCGACAACGGAGCGGAATTGCGAGAAACCAACCCGAACCCCAAGTTGCGGTGCAAC
>Ga0182745_1003194_pt1 | contig 14257 bp, 9 predicted proteins | sample eDN3rd30CKraftBY_FD_128523 | JGI IMG/M metagenome (GOLD analysis project Ga0182745, IMG submission 128523) | Enriched backyard soil microbial communities from Emeryville, California, USA - eDNA 3rd pass 30_C Kraft BY (version 2) (version 2) | ecosystem: Environmental > Terrestrial > Soil >...
GGATCATGGGACGAATTTATCAGTCTCGCGGCGAACACGAGCTGGCAGTTCGGTGCTTCAGCGGAATGATCCCTTCTGCCCCGGCAGACCAGTCCGTACCGACAGCCTCGCGCCTCTTTTCAGAGCAGGAGGTCAATTGAACACACAGTCTCCATTTCCTCCAGCGCATCCGGTTTGTACTGGTGACAACCAGGCTGGTTCACGCCGTCTACAACTCCTGCACATCGAAAATTTGTTGAATGTCTGTCGTCTCGGCAAGACCTGGGAATGTGCTTTGCGAATGAATCGTTGCCATAAACTGATCACGGTATTGCTGATGAGTGCCTGGATTTCCATTGGAGGCCGTACATCTCTTGCCGATGACGTTATGCCGTTATTTGGTCCGGAGGAAGTGGCAGCGACATCTGCCGGGACCAGCGCTGCCAAACCACCCGTCACCAGGTCACCCGCTTCCTCACCCGGTCAAGAAAAACCACTCACTCAACAGACTTCCTCCTCAACAACTTCGCCCCCCAAGGCGGCCCCCGCCGGAACTGCGGATCCTCGAACCCGCCCGCAGCCCCAGTTTTCCGGAGAAGAGACTTCACCGGATCTGCAAAGTCAGAAGGAACAACGTTTTCGCGAACTGAAGCGACAGATAGAGATTTTGAGCCAGTTGACCGACCGGCCAGCAACCTCTGTTTCAGAGATGACATCAGAAGACTCTGCGGACGACTCAATGGATGCCGTGCCACAAGAGGGATCACATAAATCACCACGAACAGTCCCAGCACCGAAATCCTCTGCGCCAGAGCCCTCGGAATTCCCGTCGAACACTCGTGCAGGCAATGCCACAGTACCGCAATTGGTTCCAGTGAAAGTTCCGGAAGAGGGACCCGTCACGACGCCGGCCCCCATGGTTGTGGAAGGAACCATCGATCGCTTTGCACTGGCCACCAGTCTGTTCGGAACACAACAGTGGGAAACATGCCTGGATGTTCTGAAACAGACCAACCTGACTCCACTGCCGCGAGAGGATCAAATCTGGGCGGAATACATGCAGGCCTGTTGTCATCGTCGGATCGGTCGAAATGATCTGGCCCGACAGTCCTATCGGCGAATCCTCTCAGAAAAAGATGCGGACTGGATCGGACAACTGGCCCGTTGGTGGCTGGATGATCTGGATGCCAAAGCAAAATTGAATACCGATGTTCAGCGATTATCCGAAACGCTGGCAGCCTGGGAGAACGAAATTGACACACTCTCAAAAACATCCGCTCGAACAGCAACTGATCAGTGAGTTGCAACGGGCAGAAGCACTTTACCGGCGAATGCTGACCGGCCTGAATACCAGCTTGCCCAAGGGCGACTGTGGGGCCGATGAGATCACAGCAGGATTAACTCGCGTTCAACCGTTGATGCTGCAGATTCAAACGATGGAATCCACACTGGCACCGCTGCGAAAAGAATGGACCAGACAGTCACAACCCGCCGGTCCGATCCTGAAACAGATTCTCCATCAGCATGAAGAAATTCTGAAGACACTCATCCATCGTATTGATGTGCTGGAGCAACAACTGCAACAACACCGGCAGGCAGCACTGCCTGAAATGGACAGATTCGTCCGGCATCAACAGATGCAACGGGCCTATCAGCAGGCTGTTCGTTGAAGGGCACGACAGTGACGGGGGAAGGGGAGGGCAGGACAAATGTCGATCATTTTTCAATCTAAGACCATGCTGCAGACGCTTTCGCAAGCACAACGCTATGCTCGCAGTTCCATGTCAATTTTGCTCTGTGGAGAAAGCGGGACCGGCAAGGAACTGGTGGCCCGTCAGATTCATCAGGAAAGTCCGCGACAGACTCAGCCTTATGTTCGTGTGAACTGTGCCGCCTTCTCCGAAACGCTCTTTGAAAGCGAACTGTTCGGACATGAAGCTGGCGCATTCACCGGGGCCACGCTCCGCCGTTCGGGACGGTTTGAAAACGCCGCTGCCGGGACCCTGTTTCTCGATGAAGTGGGCGAGATTTTCCCAGCCATGCAGCCCAAGTTCCTAAGGGTCCTGGAAGAACGAGAGTTTCAGCGCGTCGGTGGAAATGAAACACTGCAGTTCGCCGGACGGATTATTGCCGCCACAAATCGTGATCTGGAGCAAGAAGTCAAGACCGGGCGTTTTCGTGAAGACCTGTATCATCGACTCAACGTGCTGACGTTGTGGTTGCCACCACTACGGGATCGCCGGGAAGACATCCCCGCACTGGTCCAGCACTTCATACGCCTGGCCCAACCCGAACTGGAACGTCCAGTCAAAGGAGTGACGCGACAAGTCATGCAGAAGCTTTGCGAGCATGAATGGCCCGGCAATGTGCGAGAGTTGAAAAATACCGTGCTGCGGTTCTGCATTCTGTCGAATTCCGAAGTGGTCGATCACGTGGAATTGCCTTCCACTCCAGAGGTCCTCTGCATTCAGGCGGATGCGGCAGCAACGGAATTGCCGGCGCTTTTCGAAAATTTGTCGCTGGCAGAAATCGAACGTCAGGTCATCCTGCATCGGCTCCGCATTTTTCGCGGAAACAAAACGGAGGCTGCTGCGGCCCTGGGAGTGACCCCGCGCACACTGCGAAACAAAGTCTCTCACTATCGCAAACTCGGATTTGTCGGTGGGCCTTCCGTCAAAAAAATCGCCTGAAAGAGTCAGGACTTTCGTTATTGATGAGCCGGTCAGGTTCCGGCAGGAGTTCTATTCTGGCGCAGCAAAATCAAAATAGCAAAATCAAAATAGCGAAAGCCTCTGCCTGAAAGATGGCTGTCGAGTTCGGTTGGATGGCACATTGCGGGAAGAACAGAGATTTGTGAAGACCATTCCTGAATCAAACAGCGTCGGGGGAATATTCAGACGGGGTCCTGGCGCCCTGTCAGGGCTTGGATTTGGAGGGGACGTGATCGTGAAACGTCCTCCGTTGTCGGACTGTGCGTGAAGACCTACCCTAAGTTTTAGAATGGACGAAGCATTAGTGAGTCTTAGTCAATCTTGTGGCGGACTTGCCTCGCGGCATTCAGTCTTTCAGCAAGTGAAATCTTTTCGACGCGGGCACATGAGAGACCAAACTGGTCTAGAGCGTTTTTGTAAATCTTGTCGTGGACTTGCCTCGCGGCAGGAGGCGGACACTGCCGGGGGCAATGCGTTCTAATTGTGTTCATGACGCCGTCGCAGCTTCATGATTTTGAGCGAGCGTACGTTGCTCGATATGAGGTGGATGGGCTCTAAAATGAAGAGCCCATTCAGACTCGAAGGCTGGAAAGCAGGATCTTATGGAAATTGTCGTCATCGGAACTGGTTATGTCGGCTTGGTGACTGGAACGTGCCTGGCGGATAGTGGCAATCATGTTGTCTGTATCGATATTGATGCCAGTAAGGTGGAACGGCTGAATCGCGGAGAAATTCCGATTTATGAGCCGGGGCTGGAAGACATGGTTCGTCGTAACCTGCAGGCCCGCCGTCTGCATTTCACGACCGTCGTGGCGGAATCGGTCCCTGCGGCGGATTGTATTTTTATCGCCGTTGGCACCCCCGAAGGAGAAGACGGGTCGGCTGATCTGAGTTCTGTCTTTCAGGCGGCGGAAGGGATCGCCCCTTTTCTGTCCCCAGAAACCATCGTCATTATCAAAAGTACCGTTCCTGTGGGAACAAACCGGGCAATCAAGGACCGGCTGGACCAACTGACCGGACGTGATGTCAATGTGGCATCGAATCCCGAATTCCTCAAAGAAGGTTGTGCGATTGATGATTTCATGAAGCCCGACCGAGTGGTCGTCGGCGTGATCAAGCCAGGCGTTGCCGAGATTTTGAAGGGGCTGTATCAACCATTCCTTCGTACTGAAAATCCATTTCTCGTGATGGGCCTGGAAAGTGCGGAGATGACGAAATATGTGGCCAACTGCATGCTCGCCACCAAAATCAGTTTCATCAACGAGATGGCGAATTTGTGCGAACTGGTCAACGCGGACATCAACGATGTCCGGCGAGGAATTGGACACGATCAGCGTATCGGCTTTCAGTTTCTCTTTCCGGGAGTTGGCTATGGCGGCTCCTGTTTCCCTAAAGATGTGAAGGCGCTGGCGGTCACTGCCCGCAAAAATCACTTCACTGCTTCTCTGCTGGAAGCCGTGGACGAGGTCAATCATCGGCAAAAGAGAGTCCTCTTCAAAAAATTGCACGATCACTTTCAAGGGGAATTATCCGGTCGGAAAATCGCCATCTGGGGACTGGCGTTCAAGCCTCGAACCGACGACATCCGGGAAGCCCCCTCGCTGGAACTGATCCGGCCCTTGTTGGATGCCGGTGCGATTGTGCACGTTCACGATCCGGTTGCCATGGGAAATGTTCGCAAAATTTTCGGAGAGCAACTCCACTATCATGAGCATCAGTACGACGCCCTGGCGGGTGCCGAAGCACTGGCAATCGTGACCGAATGGAATGAATACCGAAATCCGGATTTCGACGACATTCTGCAGAAAATGGCGCAGCCGGTCATCTTCGATGGTCGCAATCTCTATGATGTCAAACGCATGCAGCAACTTGGCATCACTTACTCCGGGATCGGGGTAAACCTTCCTGGATAGCGCCGCAACCAGCCGGTTTCGGCCGGCTTTTGAACTTTGTCCGCAAGTCCGTGGACCTGATTCCATTCATTCACACTTTGCGATGAACGGAAACTCATGCGCGACATGGCGGAATGAATTCCGGACCGGGGCAATGGGCTCTGCATTCCGAGAAAATTTCAAACGTTTATATAGTATTGAAATATGACAGTTCGCACTCGATTTGCACCTTCTCCAACTGGCTACATGCATATTGGTGGCATGCGGACCGCATTGTTTAACTGGTTGTGGGCCCGTCACAACGGCGGACAATTCATCCTGCGAATTGATGACACGGACCAGGACCGGAACATCAATGAAGCCATCGAACCCATTCTGGATGCGTTTCGCTGGCTGGGGCTGGACTGGGACGAAGGTCCGGAAGTGGGAGGACCTCACGGGCCCTATTTCCAGTCCGAGCGACTTTCACTTTATGCCCGGGCCTGCGAGCAACTGTTGGCAGCGGGCAAGGCATTCAAAGATTTTGATCCCCCCGAACTGGTGCAGGCGGACCGGCAGGCTGCGGAAAAAGAGAAGCGAACCTTTGTGAATCTCCGCCGATCACTGGAACTCACTTCTGCACAAGTGGAGGAAAAAGAAGCGCGCGGGGAACCATTTGTGATTCGATTTCTGGTCGATCGGACCCGCAAGGTTTCGATCAAGGATCAAATTCGTGGACATGTGGAATGGGATTGCGCGCTGATCACTGATCCCGTCATCATGCGCAGCAACGGGATGCCGCTTTATAACTTCGCCACAGTCGTGGATGACATCGATCTGGAAATCACCCATGTCATTCGTTCCGAAGAGCATCTGACAAACACGTCTGTGCAGGCACTGCTGTTCGAAGCCCTGGGGGCGAACATCCCGGAATTCGCACACATCCCGTTTGTCGCAGCTCCGGGGACCAAAGAAAAGCTCAGCAAACGCGAAAAGCAACTGGAAAAGTATCGGAAGAGTCCCCAGTTCAAGAAACTCTTCGAAATTGCGGATGATGTCTTGCCGAAGCTGGGACTGGGGCAGTCTGCCACGTTGAGCCCAGTCATGGTGGCCTATTATGAAGCAGTGGGCTTTCTCCCGGAAGCCGTTCTCAATGGACTGGCCCGCCTGGGCTGGTCACTGGATGACAAAACCGAAACCATGTCTCCGGAATTTCTGATCCAGAACTTCACGCTGGATCGGGTGGTCAAAGCACCTGCCGGTCTCGATCCTCACAAATTGCTCTCGTACCAGGAATACTGGATGGGCCAAAAGTCGCTGGCGGAAAAGGTTGCCGGTTGCCAGCCCTATCTGATGCAATCCGGTCTGCTTTCCTCCGAGGCAGCCTCTTCACCCATGCTGGAAAAACTGGTGGCAATTCTGGGGGACCGTCTGAAACTCTTTAGCGACATCCTGGGGTATGAAGAGTATTTTGTACCGGATGATCAGCTGCGGTATGATGAAAAAGCTTTTGCCAAGCGGATTCAGCAACCGGCACGAGCAGTGGAATGGCTCACCAAATACCGGGAAGTTCTGGCAAATACTGCCGATTTCTCTGCTGCCACGCTGGAGGAACAGTTCAAAATCTGGTTGGAGAATGAAGGGATCACGTTTGGGGACATTGTTCACGCTTTGCGGATTGCGGTGACCGGTAAACCGGCCGGGCCGGGGCTGTTTGAATGCCTGGCATTATTGGGGCGGGACGCCTGCCTGCATCGCATCGACCAGACTCTCCAGCGGGCGAGACTTCAAGCCTGACGTTCTGTTGGAAAACATGAACTCTCGGCCAGACAGAAAATGTCCGGCCCACTTTTTTCAATGATCCAGAGGCTTCCGGTGGCACAGACATTTCTGTCTGTGCATTTTTCAACAGGCTGCTGAATGGGCAGGTTGTCAGGGCTTTCGCATTTCATAAACCGGGCTCGGCCCCGGGACGACGAAACTGCTGCGGAACTGCGAGTCGGGTTACGTTTTCCATGGTTTGTGGCTGTGCAGATACGTTGCCCTGCGCATGTCAAAATCAAAAAAGCGAACGCTTTGGGCAGGTCGCGGGGCAGTCTCGATCCGCCCAAATCGTTCGGCATGATCGATGAGAAATCTTCGGTCAGGCCATTCCCGGCAGGCCGCTCCATACTTCAATGCTCTGTCACTGCACCAGTAACTGGTCGAGTGAGCGATGCAGTTGCCGCATTTGTTCCTGCAGGACGGTGAAAAGTTCAGCAGCATTGTCCAGATTTTCTTCTGCTCCCTGCCGTTCTAATTGATGTGCCACATCGATAATCGAGGGGACGCCAAAATAGCCCACGGTTCCTTTCAGTGCATGTGCACTGCGATGCACTTCTTCCGCATCACCTGCGGTAATGGCGGTTTGAATCTGTTCCAGCAAGAGCGGAGATTGTTCCCGCAAAATCCTGGCCAGATCTTCAACCAGTCCTTCATCTTCTCCCATCAACTGGCTTGCCAGATGCAAATCGACATGGCAGCCAGTCTGGGGTGCGGAAGAATGGTCATGGTCCTGCTTTCCCCAGCGGCGTAGCGTTTCCCGCAATTGCGTGGAATCAATTGGTTTGGAAAGATAATCGTCCATCCCCGCATTCAGACACCGTTGGCGGTCTCCTTTCATGGCTTCCGCCGTCAAGGCCACAATGGGCACCCGGCGATTCACGTTACGTTCAAATTCCCGAATTCGTGACGTGGCTTCGATGCCTCCCATCAAGGGCATCTGCAAGTCCATCAGTGCCAGATCGAAGTCATTCCGGCACACTTCTTCAACCGCGTCCCGGCCATTGTCCACAACATGCACGGTGTGCCCCCAGCGATGGAGAAACTCCAGAACCACGCGCTGATTGATCGGACTGTCTTCCGCTAGAAGAATCTTGAGATGGGGGGGGTGAGTCGGGTCGACCTGGGGGGCCTGGTCTTGTGGATCTCGTTCGCCAGACAGGAGGCTGTGAATGACGGTACGCAGTTCATCACCAATCAACGGCTTGAAGAGCACGCGAAGTTGCCAGGCTGCCGGCAGCGACTCCACCGGCAATTCCAGCGAATGTGATCCCAGCACGATGACCGGCAGTGCCGCCTGTTTCTGAATCACCGATAGCTTTGTCCGCAGGTGTTCACCTGCGGCATCTTCCTGCAGGAAATCGATCAAGATCAGTCCAAACGGATCATTCGCTTCCGTGGCCATTTGAAGGGTCTGCTGCACATCGGTTTCGTGACTGATCAGGGTGATCCGCCCATCCCAGCCGGCAATCAGTTCAGAAAGAATTGCCCGTTGTGTCTGCTGATTACTGATCAGCAGGACTCGCAAACCGTTCAATGCGGGAAGTGGAGAAATGGCCTCCTGGGGTGTGGTCTGAACACTGTCTGCCTGCATTGTGAAGTGAAAAGTGGTTCCCACTCCGCAAGTACTCTCCAGCCACAACTTGCCTCCCATGATGGAGACCAGTCGGGACGAGATGGAAAGCCCCAGGCCGGTTCCGCCAAATCGACGCGTCGTGGAGGCGTCGGCCTGGGTGAATGCGGCAAACACCCGATCCTGCTGTTCTTGTGCAATGCCAATTCCCGTATCGCGGACAGAGACATGCAATGTGATCGTTGCAGGATTTGTGGACTCCTGCGTTTCGTGCAGATCGACATCGACCACAATCTCTCCGGTGTCGGTAAACTTGATGGCATTGCTGATGAGATTGACCAGGACCTGCCGGATGCGCCCCGGGTCTCCCAGGAGTCGTCGCGGCAGGCGGGGGGCCAACCGGCACGCCAGTTCCAGATTTTTTTCATGGGCACGGATTGCCATCATGCGCAAAGATTTGCCCAGGCATTCCTGCAGGTCGAATTCCACGCAGTCCAGATCGAGTTTCCCCGCTTCGATTTTGGAGAAATCGAGGATATCATCCAGAAGTCGCAACAGGGCCTGGGCAGACTGTCGCGCCATCTCCACATAGTCGTTTTGCCGCAGGGAAAGGTTCGAGGTGGAAAGCACTTCGAGCATGCCGAGAATTCCGTTCATGGGAGTCCGGATTTCATGGCTCATATTGGCGAGGAATTCGCTTTTGGCATTGCTGGCGAACTCCGCCGCCTTTTTGGCAACTTCCAGTTCCTGCTTCGATTGGCTCAGTTCGGCAGCCACCTTTTCGAGTTCTTCGTACAGGACCGCCCGGGTTTCGGCATCATGAGCCCGATCTTCGGCTTGTCGCTGCTTCCATTCCGCTTCACGCAGGGCCAACTCCTGTGCGTGTGTTTTCTGATTGAGCGTCTGTGCATGTCGCATGACCCGAATGCGACGGACCAGCGATTTCACATGTGCCAGGATGACTTCCGGGCCTTGCTGCATGCTGACGAAGTCATCCGCCCCCGATTCCAGAGAGCGCAGCAGATTCTGCCGGTTCTCCTGCGCAGAGATCACCAGGACTCCCAGTAACTTCTGATTCTGCTCGGCCCATTCACGCACGCTTCGGGAGAATTCGAAGCCGTTCTGGTCCGGCATGATCAGATCGACCAGCACGACATGAAACGACTCCTTTTGCAGCAGTTGCATCCCTTCCCCACAAGAAGTGGCGGTGACGACATGGAATCCCGCTTCGCTCAGCATCTGGTGTTGACGTGCGAGAGAGGTCTGGCTGTCGTCGATCAGCAGCAGACGAGCCCCCTGTAGTAAATTGGCACGGGTCTCTTCGTCCGCACTGGCAATGCCCACGGACGTGGCCGATTTCAGTAAGCTGTCGACCGTGGCCAGCAGATTTTCGGTAGGATTATCTTTACAGAGAAAACGATCTGCCCCCGCCTCCAGGGCTGCAATATGATCCTGTTCACGGTGACTTCCCGTGAGCACCAGGATCGGGACAATCTGCAGGGCGGGATCGCTTTTTAATCGACGGCAGACTTCCAGGCCGGATTTGTCACCCAGATATTGATCCAGAATCACCAGATCGGGATAAGACTCCCGGCAGGCCTCGTAGGCCCCTTCCGCGGATTCTGCACAGCGCACGAGATGACCCGCCTGCTCCAGTAACCGGCGATAGGCCAGTGACTGAATCGGGCTGTCTTCAATGAGCAGGAGATCACTCATAACGTCGTGTCAACCTGGTGAGGGCTCAGAATTCGAATTGATTGAACCTCGAATCACTTCCACGATTGCAGAAGGGGACAACTGAAACTGCGCAGCACCACGTTCGACGGCGACCTTCGGCATTCCATAGATCAAGCTGGTCTCTTCATCCTGAACAATCGTCCGGCCGCCGGCCGCCCTCAATTGCAAAAGTCCGTCCGATCCGTCATCTCCCATTCCGGTCAACAGAATGCCCATCGCCCGGGAACCCAGACAATCTGCCATGGATCGAAACAACGCATTGCCGGATGGACAGTGGATCTCTTCTGATTGTGGCGTGCTCAGGTCAAATCGTCCACGGTGATCCAGGCACAGATGCTTTTTCCCCGGCGAAAGCCAGAATCCAGGGGCCAATTCCTGACCCTGTTGGGCCAATTCCACCCGCTGACCCGATAGACCGGCCAGCCATCTGGCGAATCCCTCCACAAACCCGGAGGCGATGTGCTGGACCAGCAACACCGGCAAAGGAAACGGCTTGGGCAATGCAGCGAGAATTTTCAACAGGACAGGCGGCCCGCCGGTGGATGCACACATCCCGATCACGCACAGCAGCCCTTCCACGGTGGCACGGTTGCAATGCCGATCTGGTTGACTCCATTGATGCAGCCGTGATGTCATCCTCGCCTGTGAGGCACCAATCAGTTCCCGGCACAGTGCTGGAGCCATTTTGGATAAATGCAGCAGCACCGGACCCCGTGGTTTTTCGATGACAGAGACCGCACCCGCCTTGAGTGCTTCCAATCCGAGATCCACATCGAGCTGCTTGAGCGAAGCACTGGCAATCACAATGGGAACGGGCGTGACCCGCATAATCTCTCGCGTAGCGGAAACTCCGTCCATGTCCGGCATGTGAATATCCATCAGGACCACATCCGGCCGATATTTCGCAACGCTGGCGACCGCTTCACGTCCATTCTTGGCTTCCGCAATGACCACCAGTTCTCCACTGGCGTCAATCAGTCTGCGGAGAATTTCCCGTTGGGTGACAGAATCCTCAACCAGCAATAATCGAATCATGGAATCGGGTTTTCCATGCAGGCAAACAATTGAAAGAACATGAACTCAATACTGGATTTGACGCCCAGAGCCCCTGCCCGGAATAAAGTGCCCCTGATTCCACACATGACGACGAGACTGCCTGCGATCCTGCATGGCTGAGACAATCAGCTCTAGAGCGTTTTTATAAATCTTGTGGCGGACTTGCCTCGCGGCATTCAGTCTTTCATCAGGTGAAACCCTTTCGACGCGGGCACATGAGAGACCAAACTGGTCTACTGCTTCGTCAATTTTAAAAATTCGGGTAGGACTTCACGCAAAGTCCGACAACGGAGGACGTTTCGCGATCACGTACCCGAAATCCAAGCCCTGACAGGGCTCTACTCTTGCAACGACGACAGGGCCACTGATCACAGCAATGGATTATGGCGATGGATCGCATGGACACCACGCAAACATCGCGAGATCAGAACTCAGAGCCAGTCCGGAAAGGTCAATTTGGACTGCGATCGGCTCTTTTGCATTCTGAACTTCGCCAGCTTGCATCGACGAATCCAGGAAATTCGTCTGCTTCGGCGGCCTTGTCAGAACACAAATCGTCAGAACACAAATCGCTCGATCTCGCCTGACAAAGCACCTTTCCGGATCGACTCTCAGGCAATCCACCGCATCTCAAGGTCGATTGCCCAAGTTTGATGGATGCGCACCATGGATTGTCTCATCGGCCATTTCACTGGCTGATCGAGATCAATCAACCGCTTTGAGCCTGCCCACTCTTGATCTCATCCTACTCGCCTGCTTCAATTTCATCAAATCACAAAATCTGTCTTCTGCCCGAGAATGCGGTCGACAAGATCCTGTGAGAACTCGACCCCGTTTGTTGATCCCTGGTCGACATCCGTGGGATTAATGCCACAATACTGCGACCACGGACCCAGATGACGCCACCGACCCGCCCGCTTAGGCTCACCGGGAAGCACCGGTGTCGTACAGCGATTGCAGCCGATGGTTGAGTACCCCTGAAGATGCAGCGGATTGACAATCACCGGGTATTCCGCCAGATAGGCCTCCATCTGTTCATCAGAAAAATTTGCCAGTGGATTGATGCGGACCGCATTCATCTCCAGGTCCAGCGCAAGAATGGGGCAATCTCCCCGGCGCCCGCCATCGGCACGGCGCAAACTGCCGATAAAGGCATCAAACTGTCCCTTCACAGCCAGGAGCGGCTCCACTTTCCGCATGTGGCAGCACTCCTTCTGGCCTTCCACGGAAAGATACAAAACACCGTATTTCTCTGTCTGCTGAGCCATTGTAAGTGCTGGAGAGAGCGTCCGCACCCGCACTCCGTATTCTTTGGCAATTCGATCACGCGTCTCCAATGTCTCCTGAAACATGACCCCGGTATCTACAAACAAGACTGGAATGTCCAGCTTTAACCGCGAAATCATATGCGCGACAATACTGCCCGATTGCTGCATGGCCGACAACGCTGCCAGCCGAGTTCCAAATGTCTGAAAAGCCCAGCGTAACAATTCGTCCGGAGTGCGATCATCAAATGTTTTAGCGAGGTTATTCAGTTGTTGCTGAATCAGAATTGCCATGATCTCCCTAGTGCTTCGTCAATTTTAAAAAATCGGGTAGGGCTTAACGCAAAGTCCGACAACGGAGGACGTTTCGCGATCACGTACCCGAAATCCAAGCCCTGACAGGGCACTAGACCAGTTTGGTCGATCATGTGCTCGCGTCGAAAAGGTTTCACTTGATGAAAGGCTGAATACCGCGAGGCAAGTCTACTACAAGATTTACAAAAACGCTCTAATGCTTCGTCGACTCCAATAATTTCGAGTGGGACTTAACGCAAGGTCCGACAACGGAGGATGTTTCGCGATCACGGACCCTAAATTATTAGAGTCGACAAAGCAATAGACTCTGAGAGCAAGTTGCTCTCGTCAGTGTCTGCGGGAAAAGTGTTTTGATTGATGAAACGCTGAATGCCGCAAGTCAGGACCGGCCCAGACAGATGTCAGACGCGCCAGCGTTGTTTGGTGCCCTTTGGGACTGCGTGGAGGACCCGCTGCGGTGATGGCTGAGTTCAATTTTGATGACTGGACCGGTTTGATGGCTGGACCGGTTTGATGACTGGGCCGGGTTTTATTGCACCCAGCTCTGAAAATCGATTCGCAACAATTCGCGTTCACTGCTGCAGCAGCATGAACTCCATTCAGGGTCCGCCACGTCGGTGCATTCTCGCGAGGAATCCGGTTGACATGTTGATGCACGTCCTTCCAGGATCAGTTCATCCTGCTCCAGGTTCAGCGGTCGATCATCGGTATTCAGCCGATCAACTGGATTCGTAGGTTCAGAAAATGACATGATGACCTCCAATCGCTAACGGAATAGGATGGATTTCCTGTGGCAGAACGTTCCCCTGACAGAGACGAATGAACTCCACATACTTCAATTTCTTCAAATTTTGTGAGAAACCGGGATGTGATTTCGGGACTGCTCCAATGTGACAAATCGTTTCATGAGAAGAGATTTCACGAAAACATACGGTAAAACATACGGTTCACGGGAAGTGATCGGAGCGCCTTGATTTTAACGACCTCGTTCACGGTCGGTCACCCAATTTCAACAAATTTTCGAAAAGAGGCAAAGTTGTTGAACCGGAAAAGTGTTGTCGAGACATTTGTTTATCACCGAATTCTATGGGCTCAAGCCCGACAACGATAAGGACGCTTGGCGATGACACGCACTCGCCCCAAGCCGTGACACGGCACGATTTTTCATGTTAAACCCATTGAGGCACCTGGATTTCGACGCGGACGATGTGACTTCCTCTCGAGAATCCGATTTTTTACGCCAGCTCGCGCTCTCCTATCACGAGTTGTATGCCACCGGTCTGACGATTGTCGGCAACCGGGACGATGCAGACGACGTCATCCAAGAGGTTTGTGTCGTTTTATGGCAGAAATATGACGAATTCGAAGCTGGCACAAATTTTCGCAAATGGGCCTATACTGTGACTTATAACGTCGCCAAGGCCATCGCTCGTAAACGTCGTCGCAGACGGGGATTCGGACTCAGCGACTATGCCCTGATGAAAGTTGCCCAAGTTAAAACTGGAGGCAACGGGTTGTTCGAGCTTCAGTGTGAGGTGTTGCGGGAATGCCTGGAAAAACTTCCCGAACGGGACCGGGAATTTTTGTCCGACTGTTATCGCAATTCGCCCTCGCTCGTCAAATATGCCCGCGACATCGGGCGATCCGTCGAGACAATTTACACGAGATTGAAACGGCTCCGTAAACGATTGACCGCATGCGTCGCCCGTAGCCTGGGACGGGAGGACTCACTATGAGTGAATTTCCGTCTCTCCACGATGAGATCCGGGCTCTGGCCGATGCTGTGTTCGATGGTCGGATTGACAGCCAGCGCATGCAGCGACTGGAGTCCTTGATCGTGCATGACATGGGCTGCATGCAGGCCTATGTCGAACGGATGACATTTCACGGTGAGCTGTTGCAGGGAGCAGAAGAGCGCACTCCTGAACA
>Ga0182745_1003197_pt1 | contig 14246 bp, 9 predicted proteins | sample eDN3rd30CKraftBY_FD_128523 | JGI IMG/M metagenome (GOLD analysis project Ga0182745, IMG submission 128523) | Enriched backyard soil microbial communities from Emeryville, California, USA - eDNA 3rd pass 30_C Kraft BY (version 2) (version 2) | ecosystem: Environmental > Terrestrial > Soil >...
CCGAGCTGTTCGACACGTACCTCGCGCTGAGCCCCAGCCTCTGGTGGAACGCGGAGTCGCTGGTGAAGGAGGCGGGCGCGCGGCTGGCGGCGCGGCCGGACCTGCGCGCGGGGCTCTATGTGTCCTCCGCCAACGAGACGGGCGACATCGTCCCGGCCGTCGCGCGGCTGAAGGACGTCCTGAGCACGAGCGCCCCCGCTGGCCTGCGGTGGGAGGTCGAGCCCCGGCCGGACCTGCGCCACGACAACATCTACCGGGCGACCTCCCCGAGCGTGCTGCGCAGGTGGCTGCCCCCGATGGCAGAGGCCGGAACGGCGCCCTGAGGGCGCCGGCCACGCGCCTGGCGCCTACTGCTGCGGCGGCATCTGGTTCGGGTCCATCCAGGCCACCTCCCAGTGGTGCCCGTCCGGGTCGTAGAAGCTCCCGCCGTACATGAAGCCCAGGTCCATGGTGTCCGCCGCGGGGGAGCCGCCGGACGCCAGCGCGGTCTTCACCAGGGTATCGACCTCCTCACGGCTGCTGGCCGACACCGCGTAGGTGCCCGCCGTGCTCTGGGTCGCGTCGTGCAGCGGCTTCCGGATGAACTCCTTGAAGCGGGCGTCCGTGAGCAGCATCACGTACGCGTCCTCTCCGACGACCATGCACGTGGCGTTGTCGTCGGTGAAGTCCTTGTTGAACTCGAAGCCCAGCTTCGTGAAGAAGTCGACCGACCGCTTCAGGTCGGCCACGGGCAGGTTGAGGAAGAGCTTTCGGGGACGGCTGACCTTCATGTGCGCCTCCAGGGCGGGTGGGTTTTAAAGGCTTGGACTGCCCGGGCGGGCCGAAGTCATCGGTCCTTTTTCAGAAATCCGGAAGGTCAGTCATCGGGCGTTGTCTATCAGGCCCACCAGGTCGTGTCAGGGGCTCGAACATCCCCGCGCCCCCGGTGGCCTCACTCGCGTTCCAGCTCCCGGAGGACGGCCTCCGCGGCGCGCCTGCCCGAGCCCAGGGCGCCGTCGATGGAGGCATTGTCACGGTGGTCGCCACAGACGAAGAGTCCTGGCGACAGCCGCACCGGCCGGCGCGGAGGCTCCAGCACCTCGGGAGGCTGCGCGGGCAGCGCGAGCGGGAGCGCATAGGTGCGCAGGTGCCGCCACGCGGACACGGCCGGCCCGAACCACTCCGTCAGCTCCGCGCGGACCTCGGCCAGCAGCGCGTCCAGCGCCGGCGTGGCGCCGACGACGGACACGGACACCAGCGCCTGCCCCGGCGGCGCATACGCGGCCGACACCTCGCTCATCACCGCCACGTTGTTCACCCGTCCCCGGCCCTCGCCATTGAGCAGCAGCCAGGGGCCCTCCACCGGAGGCTCCGGCGCGGCGAAGTAGAGGCACGTCACCCGGTTCATCACCGGCGGCACCATGCCCGGCAGCAGCCCCACGGCCGTCGCCGGGTCCGTGGCCACCACCACGGCCTTCGCGCCAATCATCTCCCCGTCCTCCATGCGCACGCGGTGGCCCCACACGTCCGCCACCGGCGCGCGCATCCGAAGCACGCCCGGCGGGAGCCGCGCCGAGAGCTGCTCGGGGATGGCCCCCATCCCCGCCTCCGGCACCGCCGCATACCCCGTGGCGAACATGCGGAAGACGAACTCCAGGAAGCGGCTGGACGTGGACAGCTCCCGCTCCAGGAAGATGCCCGCGAAGAAGGGGCGCAGGAACGACTCCCGCATGGACTCCGTGAAGCCCAGCTCGTCCAGGTAGCGCCGCGACGTGCGCGACGGACGCTGCCACACGTCCTCCACCTCGCCGGAGCTGGCCAGCTGCCGCAGCTCCAGGACGCGCAGCTTGTCCCCGAACGTCCCTACCGGGGACAGCGCGTGCGTGAGCGCCTCCACCGGCCGGCGCAGCGGGTCCACCACCGTGTGCAGCTTGCCGCCCCGCCACACCCTGGCGCCCGGGATGAACCGGCGCAGCGCCAGCGCCCCCAGGTCCAGCATCCGCCGGCCCTCTGGATACGCCGACAGGTACACCTGGAAGCCCCTGTCTAGCAGGAAGCCCTCATGGACATCGGTGCGGACCCTGCCTCCGGGCGCGTCGCTCCCCTCCAGCAGCAGCACCTTCACCCGCGACGCGACGAGCGCCCGCGCGCACGCCAGCCCCGCGAGCCCCGCCCCCACGACAATGACCTCCGGATTCGGCACGCACGCTCCTCCCACATCGCCTTCAGACAGAAAAGCGCCCACGCTCGCTTGATATGCGTGGGAGGCGCAAGGGAGACTCGGATGCGGTTGCGGGCAACAGACACTTGATGCAGAACCTCTGATTGTTGTTCGCCTCACCTGTGCAAATTGGCGCCGGCGCGTGTCCGGCCCAAACCACTCGGAGCAGGAGAAAGCAGGGACCCCCATGTTGATCGTGATGCGACCGGACGCGACGGCCCAGGACATCGAGCGTGTGAACGACGAGATCCGCCGTCGTGGCTGGCAACCGCACGCGATACCAGGGGGCACTCGCACGGCCATCGGCATCACCGGAAACCCGGGCGCCGTGGAGCCCGAGCCCTTCCGCGTGCTCCCGGGCGTCGCCGATGCCGTGTCCGTCTCCCAGCCGTTCAAGCTCGTCAGCCGCGAGGTGAAGCCGGACGACTCTCAGCTTCGCGTGGGCGGGTTGACGCTGGGCGGCGCCGCCTTCCACGTGATTGCCGGCCCCTGCTCGGTGGAGTCGCGCGAGCAGATCCTCACCACCGCCCACGCGGTGAAGAAGGCCGGCGCCACCATGCTGCGTGGTGGCGCGTTCAAGCCGCGCACCAGCCCCTATGAGTTCCAGGGCCTCAAGGGTGACGGCCTCGCGCTGCTGGCCGAGGCGCGCCAGGAGACGGGCCTGCTCGTCACCACCGAGGTCAAGGACACCGCGACGCTCCAGGCCGTGGCGGACACCACGGACATCCTCCAGATTGGCGCGCGCAACATGCAGAACTTCAGCCTGCTGGAGGCCGTGGGCGAGCTGCGCAAGCCCGTGCTGCTCAAGCGCGGCATGAGCGCCACCCTGAAGGAGCTGCTGATGGCGGCCGAGTACATCGTCGCCCGCGGCAACACCCAGGTCATCCTCTGCGAGCGCGGCATCCGCACCTTCGAGACGATGACGCGCAACACGCTGGACCTGAACGCGGTGCCCATGCTGAAGGCGCTCTCGCACCTGCCCGTCTTCGTGGACCCGTCGCACGGCATCGGCGTGCGCAAGGCGGTGCCGGCGATGATGCGCGCGGCGACGGCGGTGGGGGCGGACGGCATCATCGTCGAGGTGCACCCCGACCCGCCGCGCGCGAAGTCGGACGGCGCCCAGTCCCTGGACTTCTCCGAGTTCGAGAAGGCCATGAACGAGGTCCGCGCCATCGCCCAGGCGATGGGCCGCGAAGTGGTCCGGCTGGGATAGGCCATGACGCTCAAAGAAGCGCTGGGCAAGGTGGTGGGCCGACGCGACCTCACCCGCGAGGAGATGACCCGCGTCATGGGTCTGATGCTCGCCGGGGAGGCTTCGCCTGCCCAGGTGGGCGCGCTGGCGACGGCGCTGAAGATGAAGGGTGAGACGGAGGATGAAATCCTCGGCGCGGCGGAGGCCATGCGGGCCTGCGCGGCGAAGCTGTCCCCCCGCGCGGAGGTGGTGCTCGACACCTGCGGCACGGGCGGCGACGGCGCGCACACCTTCAACATCTCCACCGCGGTGGCCTTCGTGGCCGCCGGGGCGGGGGTGACGGTGGCCAAGCACGGCAACCGCGCGGTCTCCAGCCGCTGTGGCAGCGCGGACGTGCTGGCCGCGCTGGGCGTCTCCATGGAGCGCCCGCACGAGCGCGTGGCGCGGGACATCGACGAGCACGGCGTGGGCTTCCTCTTCGCGCCCTCGCACCACGGGGCCCTGCGCCACGTGGCGCAGGCGCGGCGGGACATGGGGTTCCACAGCGTGTTCAACCTGCTGGGGCCGCTGACGAACCCGGCCGGCGCGCGCTACCAGCTCCTGGGGACCTTCGACGGCAAGCGCGTGGAGCAGACGGCGCGCGTGCTGGGCCGGCTCGGCAGCCGCCGCGCGTGGGTGGTGCACGGCCACGACGGTCTGGACGAAGTCTCGCCGTGCGCGCCCACCGAGGTCGCCGAGCTGCGCGAGGACGGCACGGTCCACCTCTTCACGGTGTCGCCCGGGGACGCCGGGTTGGAGAAGGTGCCTCGCGAGGCCATCGCGGGGGGAGACGCGGAGGAGAATGCCCAACGGCTGCGCGCGCTGCTGGACGGCGAGCGCTCCGGGCTGCGCACGGCGGTGCTGCTCAACGCGGCGGCGGCGCTGGTGGTGGTGGGCCTGGCCGCGGACCTGCGCGACGGCGTGCGCAAGGCGGAGCACGCCATCGACTCCGGCGCGGCCCGGCGCAAGCTGTTGGCCCTCATCGAGGGGGACCTGTCATGACGGCGGCGCCAGACATCGGCGCCGGGTGCGGCCATCACCGCTGGAGGGGCGGCGCGGCGAGGCCGTCCAGGCGGACCTCCCCCACCGTTGGAGTCACTTCGTGAGCACGACATCGAACGGCGGCGCGGCGCCGGGAACGTTGGACCGCATCATGGCGCGCAAGCGTCAGGAGCTGACGACCCGCCCTCCCCTGGCGCCACGCGCCCGCCCCATGCCCCGGGACTTCGCCCAGGGGCTGGTGACACATCGCACCGGCCGGCCGCTGACGGTCATCGCCGAGGTGAAGCGCAAGAGCCCATCGGGTGGCGCGTTCCCCCACGCCGACGTGGTGGCGGTGGCGCGCGCCTACGAGGCCGCGGGCGCCAGCGCCATCAGCGTGCTGACGGACGGGCCGGACTTCGGCGGCAGCCTGGAGGACCTCGTGGCCGTGCGGGCGGCGGTGTCGCTGCCCGTCCTGCGCAAGGACTTCCTGGTGGCGGCGCGCGAGGTGGAGGAGAGCGCGCTGTGGGGCGCGGACGCGGTGCTGCTCATCGCGGACGCGCTGGAGGACGGTGAGCTGCGGGAGATGGTCGCCACGGCGAAGGCCGTGGGGGTGGCCGCGCTGGTGGAGGCCCACACGGAGGAACACGCCGAGCGCGCCCTGGCCGCGGGCGCGAAGCTGGTGGGCATCAACAACCGCAACCTCGCCACGCTGAAGACGGACACGGGCACGGCGCTGCGGGTGATGCCGAAGCTGCGCTCACGGGCCCGGGTGCTGGTCGCGGAGAGCGGGCTCAAGTCGCTGGCGGACCTGCTGGCGGCCCGGGATGCGGGAGCGGACGCCGTCCTGGTGGGCGAGTCCCTGCTGCGCGGGCCCGACCCCGGGCACGCGCTGCGGCGGCTGCTGGGCCTGGAGGAAGCGCCTCCATGAGCGTCCGGGTGAAGGTGTGCGGCGTCACGCGCCTGCCGGACGCGGTGGCCGCGTGGGAGGCGGGGGTGGACGCGCTCGGGCTCAACTTCTACCCGAAGTCCCCCCGCTATCTGGACATCCCCACGGCGGCGGCCCTGGCGCGCACGCGGCCCCCGCTGGGCACGGTGCTAGGCGTGTTCGTCAACGCGGCGCCGGACACCATCCGGGAGACGGTGCGCGCGTGCGGCCTCACGGCCGTGCAGCTCCATGGGGACGAGCCCCCGGAGGCGTGCTCGGGGTACGGCGTGCCGGTCGTCAAGGCGCTCCGTGTCAGCGGGCCGGAAGACGTGGCCCGGGCCTGGAGGTATGTGGGCGTGGGGGATGTGGCGGGGCTGCTGCTGGACGGCGCGGCTCCAGGGTACGGCGGTGGAGGCGTGGGCTTCGACTGGTCGCTGGTGGCGGGGCTCGCCGGAAGCGGAGTGCCCGTGCTGGTGGCCGGCGGCCTGCGGCCCTCCAACGTGGCCGAGGCGGTGCGCGCGACGCGGCCGTACGGCGTGGATGTGGCCAGCGGGGTGGAGTCCGCCCCCGGCATCAAGGATGTGGAGGCGGTGCGTGCCTTCGTGCGCGCCGCGAAGTCCATCAACCTCTGGGAGTGACTGTCATGAGTACGGAGACTGCCGCCGGCCGCTTCGGGCGCTACGGCGGGCGGTACGTGCCGGAGACGTTGGTGCCGGCGCTGCTGGAGCTGGAAGAGGCCTATGCCGCCGCGAGCGCGGACCCGGCCTTTGGCGAGGACGTCGCCCGCGTGCTGCGCGAGTTCGTGGGCCGCTCCACCACGCTGACCCCCGCGCGGCGCCTCACCGAGGCGTGGGGTGGCGCGAGCGTGTGGCTCAAGCGCGAGGACCTGGCGCACACCGGCGCGCACAAAATCAACAACACCGTGGCCCAGGTGCTGCTGGCCAGGCGCATGGGGAAGAAGCGCATCATCGCGGAGACGGGCGCGGGCCAGCACGGCGTCGCCACCGCCACCGCGTGTGCGCTCTTCGGCCTGCCCTGCGAGGTGTACATGGGCGCGCTGGACGTGGAGCGGCAGGCGCTCAACGTCTTCCGCATGCGGGCGCTGGGCGCGGTGGTGCGCCCGGTGGAGTCCGGGTCGCGCACGCTGAAGGACGCGATGAACGAGGCCATGCGCACCTGGGTGTCGCAGGTGGCTGACACGCACTACGTCATCGGCAGCGCGGCGGGGCCGCACCCGTACCCGACGATGGTGCGCGACTTCCAGTCCATCATCGGCCGCGAGCTGCGGACGCAGGCCCAGGCGGCCTGGGGTGGCCTGCCGGATGCCATCATCGCGTGCATCGGCGGCGGCTCGAACGCCATGGGCGTGATGCACCCGTTCGTCGGTGACGCGGGCGTGCGGCTGGTGGGCGTCGAGGCCGGCGGTCACGGCCTGGACACGAAGCAGCACGGGGCCTCGCTGACGCTGGGCACGGAGGGCGTGCTCCACGGCTCGCGCTCGCTGGTCCTCCAGGACGCGGACGGCCAGATTCAGGAGGCGCACAGCATCTCCGCGGGCCTGGACTACCCGGGCGTGGGGCCGGAGCTGGCGCACCTGGCGAAGACGGGACGCCTGGAGGTCCGCACCGCCACCGACGACGAGGCGCTGGCGGCCTTCTACGAGGTGGCGCGGATGGAGGGCATCCTCCCGGCGCTGGAGACCTCCCACGCCTTCGCGCGCGGCCGGGACGTGGCGCGCGAGCTGGGGGCGGGCAAGCACGTGGTCATCAACTGCTCGGGCCGCGGCGACAAGGACGTGGCCACGATTTCCGCGCGGGGCGTGCCTCCGCCGGTGGAGGTGAAGGCGTGAGCGGAGAGATTGCACGGACCTTCGCCCAGGCGAAGGCGCGGGGAGAGGGCGTGCTGGTCACCTACGCCATGGCGGGAGACCCGGACCTGCCCCGCTCGGTGGACACGTTCGTCGCGCTGGCGGAAGGCGGCGCGGACGTGCTGGAGATTGGCGTGGCCTTCAGCGACCCCATCGCGGACGGCCCCGTCATCCAGGGCGCGGCGCAGCGGGCGCTCCAGGCCGGCTCCACCCTCAGGCGCGTGCTGGATGAAGTGGTGCCGGCGGTGCGCGAGCGATGCCCCCAGACGCCGCTGGTCATCATGACGTACGTCAACCTCATCATGGCCATGGGCGAGGCGCGCTACGCGAAGCGCGCCCGCGAACGGGGCGTCTCCGGGACCATCCTCCCCGACCTCCCGCCCGAGGAGAGCACGAGCCTGCGCGCCACGTTCGACGCGGAGGGCATCGACCTGATTCCCCTGTGCGCGCCTACCACCCCTCCGGCGCGGGCGCAGGCCATCGCGAAGGAGGGACGTGGCTTCGTCTATTGCGTGTCCGTGTCTGGCGTGACGGGCATTCGCACGGAGCTGCCCCCGGACCTGTCACAGCGCCTGGACCTCGTGCGCGAGGCCGCGCCCGTGCCCATCGTCGCGGGCTTTGGCATCTCCACCGAGGAGCAGGCGCGCGCCCTCTCCTCCCACGCGGATGGCGTCGTGGTGGGCAGCGTGCTGGTGCGCGAGGCGCACCTGAACGGCCCCGCGGCGGCGAAGGCGCTGTGCGCCCGCATCAAACGCGGCTTGCTGCGGTAGACCTGCACACCCCGGGCGCGCCTTGCCTGCTTTTCATGAATAGCAACTCCTCCCTATAAACCCTCCGGACCTCCGCGGACCTCCGCATCGGGCGGTTCGTCCGCGGTGTCATCCGTCCGGAGGCAATATGCGGCAACGGCGAAGGCCGTCGTGGTGCGGTACGGTCCTGCTGACAGCGGGGCTGCTGGCAGGAACGGGCTGTGGGGGCAACGCCGCCCCCACCGAGCCCGAGCAGGTCAGGAGTCAGTCGCGACGCAGTGAGTTTGGCCCCGACCTCGTGATTCGAGCGCTGAGCGGCCCCACCAGCGTTCGGTTCGGTGAGCCCCTCACCACCACCGTGAGGGTCTGCAACGAGGGCACGGCGCGCGCACAGAGCCCCCTGGGCTCCGTCCAGTTGGACCTGTACCTGTCCACGGACGACACGCTCTCCTGGCCCGACCCGGGCCTGCCGCCCCCCGTGGACCAGGAACTCCTCACCTCGCTGAACGTGAGCGAGCTGGAGGCCGGGCAGTGCGAGACGTTGGCGTTCACCACGTCCGCCATGCCCCCCGGCTCCCAGACAGACGGTACCTACTTCCTGGGAGCCATCATCGACGTGCAGCAGGTCCTCGTCGAGCTGGACGAGGCCAACAACACCGCCGTGACGGCGCTGGGCATCGGCGACCGGCCGGACCTCGTCATCAAGGCGCTCCGTGGCCCCAGCAGCAGCCAGACCTCGGGGACCATCGCGTCGACCGTCGAGGTGTGCAACCAGGGCACCGGTTCATCGGTCTCCACCGCCGTGGAGCTGTACCTCTCCACGACCGGCACGCTGTCTCCGCCAGGCGCGGGCGGGCCTCCGCCCACGAACCAGGCTCTGCTGGGGACGGTGATGGTGTCCGAGCTGAGCCCCGGCCACTGTGCCATCCGCCAATCGTCCTTTCCGGTGATGTTGCCGCCCGACGCGGCACCCGGGCAGCCGCTCTACCTGGGCGCCATCGTCGACACGCCCCAGTCCTCCGCGGAGCTGAACGAGGACAACAACACCTTCGTGGGTGACCTCATCGCCGTGGGCGAGGGAGTGGACCTCGTCGTCACCGCCATCCACGGTCCCCCCAGCGTCCGGAGCGGAGAACCGCTGAGCGCCTCCGTGAGGGTCTGCAACCACGGCACCCTCCCCGCGGGCGCCACCCCCGTCGAGCTCTACCTCTCCGTGGATGGAAACGTCTCCGTGCCGGGCAACGGCCCATTGCCTCCAGGGCAGGTTTTGGTGGGCCAGACGTATGCGCCCTTCCTGAATCCTGGTGATTGCCTCACGCGCCACATCCAGGGCGTCGCCACGCTCCCCGCGGGCGCGCCTCAGGATGGCGCCGTCTTCCTGACGGCCATCGCCGACTCCGCGGACGACATCCCAGAGCTGCGCGAGGACAACAATGTCTTCGTCCAGGGCCTCATCGGCGTGGGCGAGCGCCCGGACCTCGTCGTCACCGCGCTCCACGCGCCCCCCAGCGCGGCCTCCTGGCCGTCCGCGACGCCCGTCAGCGTCACCGTCTGCAACGAGGGGACCGTCTCCTCCTCCATGGTCGCGGTTGACCTCTACCTCTCCATGGTGCCGACGCTGGACTCGAATCCCATGGGGACCCCGTTCCACGGAGCCCAGACACTGGTCGGCAACATCACCTTCCCCGGCCCGGACGCGGGCCGATGTGTCACACGCGAGGTGTCCATCCTCGTGAACCGGCCCCCGGGGGCGCCTCCCCAGCTCGAAGCGTTCTACCTGGGCGCCATCGTCGACCCCTGGTCGAACGTCGAGGAGTTCCGCGAGGACAACAACGTCTTCGTCGGTGAGCGGATGGGCGTGGGCGACAAACCGGACCTGGTCATCACCTCGGTGAAGGGCCCCGCCAGCCACTCGACTGGCAGCTTCCCGGTCACCGCCCGCGTCTGCAACCAGGGAAGCCTGTCCTCACCCCATACGCACTTGGAGTTCTACCTGGCCGCGCATGGCTTCCTGAACGCACCGGCCCAGGGCGGAGCGCCGAACAGCACCGACCCGTACACCGCGTTTCCCGTGGGGCTTCGCGATGTCCCCTCGCTGCAGCCGGGCGAGTGCAGGACGCTCTCAGCGAGCGCGGAGGCCTGGGGCGTCCCCGCGGAGTACGTCGACAGGGCCTTCCACCTCGGAGCCATCATCGACCCCGGTTCGGCTGTCGTGGAGCTCCGCGAAGACAACAACACCTTCGTGGGAGACCGCATGGGGCTGGGTCACCGTCCTGACCTGGTCGTGACCGCCATCCAGGCTCCCGCCAGCGTGGGCAACAGCGCCCCCTTCTCCGCCGCCCTCACCGTCTGCAATCAGGGCACCGTGGCCTCCCAGCCCGCCATGGCGCAGGTGTACCTGTCCACGGAGCCTCACCTGGAGATGCCGGACTGGCATGGGACGGGCGGTTCGCTCCCCTGGAGCCAGATGCCCGTGGGGAGCTTGTACATTCCCTCCCTGCACGCTGGACGCTGTGTCACCGAGCAGGTGGATGGAGCGGCGTACCCACCGCCTGGCGCGCATGGAGAGGACCTCTACCTGGGCGCCAGCATCGACGTGGATGACCTCGTCCAGGAGCTGCGCGAGGACAACAACTCCTTCGTGCGCGGCCGCATCGGCGTGGGAGACAGGGCCGACCTCGTCGTCACCGCCATCAGCGCACCGGCGAGCGCGTCACCCCATTCCACCTTCACCGCGACAGTCACGGTCTGCAACCAGGGCACCGCCTACTCGAGTCAAACGGACCTGGAGCTGTACCTCTCGACCGAGGCCCGCCTGGAGCTCCCTCGCTGGAATGGTCCGGGCTTCCCCTTCCCCGAGACGCAGGCGCCCATCGGCTACATGCCCGTGCAGAACCTGTCACCCGGGCAGTGCATCACCCAATCCTTCCAAGGTGACGCGACTCCGCCCCCCGCGGCGCAGGCGGATCAGCCGCTCTACCTGGGCGCCATCGTCGACCCCTGGCTGAACGCCGAGGAGCTTCGCGAGGACAACAACACCTTCGTGAGCGGACGCATGGGCGTCGGCAACGGCCCCGACCTGGTCATCACCGCGCTTCAGGCGCCCCCGAACGTCGCGCCCGACGCGACATTCCACCCGACCGTCACGGTGTGCAATCAAGGAACGAACCCGTCCAGCAGCACGCTCGTGGAGTTCCACCTCTCCACGGAGGAGGTGGTCGTCCTGCCGCGCTGGACCGGGCCGGGCAGCCCGCTGCCGCCGACCCAGCACGCCATCGGGGAGCTGAACATCCCCTCGCTGAACGTTGGCAAGTGCTTCACGGGAAGCGCCGCCGCCATGGTGGCGCCGCCGCCCGCGGCGGACCCCGGCCAGCAGCTCTACCTGGGAGCCATCGTCGATGGCAATCAGGCCCAGCAGGAGCTGCGTGAAGACAACAACGTCTTCATGAGCGGCCGCCTCGCCGTGGGCCATGCGCCCGACCTGGTCGTCACGTCCCTCACGGGCCCCGCGAGCGTCGGCGCCTACAGCCCGTTCACCGCCACGGCCACCGTCTGCAATCAAGGCACCCTGGCGTCATCTCCCACGAACCTGGAAGTCCACCTCGCCACGGAGGAGAGGATGGTCATGCCCTCCTGGAATGGCCCGGGCATGCCGATACCGGACAGCCAGGTCTTCGCTGGCGGCCAACCGGTCCCCTCGCTGGAGGTCGGTGACTGCCTCACCTTGAGCGTCGCCGCGTGGTCGAACGTTCCTTCCACGGCGCAGCCCAACCAGCCCTTGTATCTCGGGGCCCTCATCAGCCTCTCCACTCCCGGCGGTGAGCTCCGCGATGACAACAACACCTTCGTCGGGGGCCTCATGGGCGTCGGCAATGGTCCCGACCTGGTCATCACCGCCCTGCAAGCCCCGGTCAGCGTGGCGCTCTACGACAACTTCACCGCCACGGTGACGGTCTGCAACCAGGGCACCCAGATTTCGAGCAACACCCAGGTGGAGCTGTACTTCTCCACGCAGGCCCAGGTCGTGCTGCCTCGGTGGAATGGCCCGGGCCCGCTCTACCCGGGCACGCAGGAGCTCATCGGCTCCTGGAGCGTGCAGTCCCTGAATCCCGGCCAGTGCGTCACGGAGCCCGTCCCCGCCTGGGCGAGCCTCCCGCCAGAGGCCCTGTCACAGCAGCCGATGTACCTGGGCGCCGCCATCGACGCGTACCCGCTGCAGTCCGAGCTGCGTGAAGACAACAACACCTTTGTCAGCGGCCTCATGGGCGTGGGCCACCTGCCAGACCTGGTCGTCACGTCCGTCTCGGGCCCCACCTCCGTGAGAGCGGGAAGCACCTTCACCGCCACCGTGCGGGTGTGCAACCAGGGCACCACCTCCACCAGCGGCTCGACGAACGTGGAGCTGTACCTGTCGAGCAGCGACTCACTCGAGTTCCCGTATCAGGGCGGTCCGGGGAGCCCGCCCGAAGACCAGATGCCCATTGGCGCCGTGACGGTCCAGTACCTGGAGCCTGGAGAGTGCATCACGCGCAACACGCTCGTGAGCGCCAGCACGCCTCCCAGCGCGGGCCCCATCGGGTTCTTCTACCTGGGCGCCATCGCCGACCCATGGAAGGGTGTCGAGGAGCTGCGCGAGGACAACAATGTCTTCGCGGACCGGCTCATCCTGGTGACACCGTAGCCGTCGTCGCCCCAGTACAGGCGTAGGGGCCCGGCCGGGCGCATCAGCGTTCGGCCGGGCCTTGTCTCGCCTTCGAGCGCGAGGCCGCGCCCCCTGAAAGAACGCCAGCCACCCGTCTGCAATTCTTACACGCCCTCGGAGGAGCCGCCCCCCCGCGTGTCGACCGCCAACTGGCAATCCCGCACACGTGCAAGACCTCCGGGCCTGCCTCCCGCCTTCACCAGGACATTCCCAGACAACACCATTCGACGTCTGGGAACCCTTGTGGGCACCCGTCTCAGCCTTCAAGAATAACAATCCATAAGAGAACAACTGGCACATCGACTGCAGCCCGGCCCGCGCCCCCAGCACTCACGGACGCGGAGACATCCATGGTGGATAGGAAGTGGCTCGGGCTCCTGCTCGTCGGCGCCGCATGGGCCCCGAATGCCTGGGCCAACGACTTCCGAGCCGAGAAGCTCGTGAACGGAGTCAAGCGATACACGGTCGACACCTATCCGGCGACGCTGCGCTTCACCCTCACCGCCACCAACATCGACCCGGCACACCCCTCCGAGCTGCTCTCCGCGGACGCGCCCCTGATGAGCGCCTGCACGCTCTCGCCCACGCCCCCACTCGTCGTCCCGGAGGGGGAGCAGGTCTCTTATACGTGCGAAGTCCAGGTGGAGCGCTACGAGGACTGCCTCTCGCTGGGCGCGAGGGATGCGAATCCCTCGACCCCCAACAACGAGGTCACCTTCACCAGCACCTTCGGCATCACCTGGGAGGCGGGCGCCAGCCACGCGGGCGCCAACGTGCTCTGCCGCCCCAGGCCCGACCTGTTCTGCGACGACACCGTCTACCTGTCCACGGCCTCGTCCTCTCCTGACGGGCGGCCCACGGCGCCCTCACGGCTCTACATCTTCGACCCCGCCACCGGCACGCTGACGCTTCAAGGTGAATCCGCGCTTGCGTACAACGCGCTGGCATTCAACCACTTCGACCACACCCTCTACGCCATCGCCTCGGACGGAGTCAGCGCCCCCCGCTTCATCCGCGTCGACGCCCTGGGCGCATCGAGCGTCATCGCTCCCCTGGACACGGCGGCGCCTCGCTCGGCCATCTGGACCGCGGGAGCCGTCCTCAAGGACGGCACCTACGCCGCTTTCGAGCCCGACACCCAGCGCCTCATCCGCGTCGACCCCAGCACCGGAGAGACCCTCTCCGAGCAGGTGGTGTCCGCGCCGTTCCCGTTCCAGGCGGCGGACTTCGCGGCGCATCCCCGGGACGGCCAGCTCTACGCCTTCAACAACGCCACACACCGGCTGACCACCATCGACCCGCTCACGGGTGTGGCGACAGACCACCCCGCGCCCGCGCGCATTGACGGTGGACCCGCGGTGAACCCTGTCATGAGCGCCGCCGTCTTCACGCGCGACGGCGAGCTCTACCTCTATGGAACGAGCGGCCCCGACGGCGGCAGGGTCACCGGCTTCCACGCCGTGGACGTGACGACGGACGAGCTGACCCTGCTCATCAACAGGCCGCTCCCCCACCTCGCGAACGGCGCGATGTGTTCCTACTATCTCTGGGGCACACCTCCCCCGCAGCCGACGACCCGGGACCGCGG
>Ga0182745_1003198_pt1 | contig 14246 bp, 10 predicted proteins | sample eDN3rd30CKraftBY_FD_128523 | JGI IMG/M metagenome (GOLD analysis project Ga0182745, IMG submission 128523) | Enriched backyard soil microbial communities from Emeryville, California, USA - eDNA 3rd pass 30_C Kraft BY (version 2) (version 2) | ecosystem: Environmental > Terrestrial > Soil >...
CCTCTCGCTGCCGTTCCAGGCGTCGGCGAATGCCGCCTTCCTCGACACGCTCGGCTGGGTCCGCTACGTCCGGGGCGAATTCAACGAGGCCGTCCCGCCGTTGCAGCGGGCGGTGGATCTCGCGCCGCGCGTGCCGTCGCTGCGCGCGCGGCTCGGGCTCGCGCAGTACCGCGCGGGACAGCGCGGGCTCGCGAAGGGGAATCTCGAGGCCGCCTTCAAGGGCGACGTCGCGTTCCCCGAGGTCGAGCAGGCGAAGGCGGCGCTCGCGGAACTGAGCAAGGGCTGAGGGACGCTGGCGCAGGGCGACGCCAGCGTCCGGCCGCCGGTGGTGGCTACTTGCCGCCCGGCACCCAGGGGCGGCTGACTTCCGTCTCCTGCTCGGTGATGAACTCGAGCAGCACGGGCACGCCCTTCTGCGTCTGCTCGATGCCGCGCTTGATCGCGGGGATGATGTCCTCCGCCTTCGTCACGCGCTCGCCGTAACCCCCGAAGGCGCGCGCCATCGCGGCGTAGTCACCGCTGATGTCGGTCGCGCGGAAGCGCTCGGTGGCGTTCGGCATGATCGGCAGCTCGATCGCCATGCAGAAGTTGTTCAGCAGGATCGACATGATGGGCAGGCGCTCGCGCACCGCCGTCTCGAAGTCCATGCCGGTGAAGCCGATGGCGGCGTCGCCCCAGACGTTGATGCAGAGCTTGTCCGGGTGGACCAGCTTCGCGCCCATCGCGAGCGGCAGGCCGTAGCCGAGCTGCGTCGTCTTGCCCCAGCCGATGTACGACAGCGGCGTCGTCGACTTCCAGAAGGGCACCAGCTGATCGCGCGGCGAACCGGCATCGTGCGTGATGATGGTGTTGTCGATGTCGACCGTGGCCTGCAGGTCGCGCAGCACGCGATAGGGGGAGAGGGGCGAGGCGTCGCTGTTGGCCTTCGGCAGCCACTGCTGCAGCCACTTCGACTCGACGTCCTTGATCTCCTTCGTCACCGCCGAAGCGTCGCGATTGGCCTTGATCGTCTTGCGCAGCTCGGCGATCAGGGCCTTGAGCACGAGCTTCGCGTCGCCGACGAGGCCGATCTCCGAGCGCACCGTCTTGTTGAAGTCCACCGGGTCGATGGTGGAATGGATGTAGCGCTTGCCGGGGCCCTGCGGGAACTGGATCGCGAAGCTGCTCTCGGTGAACGAGCAGCCGATGCCGAAGATGACGTCGGCCTTGCTGATGAAGTGCCACACCTGGCCGTTGATGCCATGGCCGCCCGCGCCGAGCGACAGCGGATGACGCTCGTTGAACGCGCTCTTGCCGGGCAACGACGTGCTGACGGGGCGACCGAGCAGCTCCGCGAGCTCCTGCAGCTCCGCCCAGGCCTCGGCCCAGTGCACGCCCTGGCCCGCGTGGATCACGAGATCCTTCGCCTCGGCGAGCACCTTCGCGGCCTTGACGACGCTGTCGGGATCCGGCGCGGCCTTCGTCGAGTACACCGGCGTGTAGTCGAGCGGCTCGGGCACCTCGTCGTTGAAGGCGTCGAGCGGCACCTCGACCACCACCGGCTGCGGGCGGCCGTTTCGCAGCTGCGTGAAGGCGCGGCGCAGGACGTGCGGCGTCTCCGCGCCGATGAGGATGGGCTCGCAGTGCTTGGAGATGCCCTTCATCTGCAACGTCGAGTTGTAGTTGTAGGGCAGGTACATGTTCTTGCGCGCGTAGCCCTGCGGCACGACGAGAATGGGCACCGAATCCGCGTACGCCTGCGCGACGCCGCCATACGCATTTTCCGCACCGGGGCCGTGCTGCATGCAGAACGCGCCCATCGTGCGACCGCGCGTGAGGCGCGACACGGCATCGGCCATGTGCAGCCCGGTGCGCTCCTGCCGGACGATGATCGTGCGGATGTCCTTCTTCGCGGCCGCATCGAGCAGCGCGTTGCGGGGGTAACCGAAGAGGTATTTGACGCCTTCGCGCTTCAGAATCTCGGCCATCGCCGCGTCGGTCTTCACCAGGTCTTGCTCCGCCGGAAATCGTGGGGGCGCCATCATACAGCAGCCCGCGAGGGGCCCTGGCGGCCCCCGCGGCGGCCGCCGGTGGGCGATACTGCGCGCCGATCCGGAACGGACCCCGGTGCGAGGCGTCGAAGGAAGCAGCAACCGGAGTTTCAGTGATGACGAGCGTGGATCGACGGATTTTCCTGCAGGGCGCGGCGGCCCTGGCCGTGGCCGCGGGAAGCCCCGCCTGGGCCGCGCGTGCGAAGCTCGAGCGCCTGCCGCTCGCGCCGGGCGTCGATCTCGTCCGCGGGCCCGCTGGCAATTCCGTCATCGTCGAGACGGGCGAGGGACCGGTGCTCATCGACGGCGGCCTCGCGGCCGACAGCCGCGAGCTGCTGCGCCTCGTGCAATCGCCGAAGGGGCGCCGCGTCGCGACGCTCTTCAACACGCACTGGCATCCGGAGGTCACCGGCTGCAACGAGACGCTCGGCAAGGCGGGCACGCGCATCGTCTCGCACGAGAACACGCGGCTGTGGCTGCAGCGCCCCATCGTGAAGACACTCGAGAACCGGCGGTTCGAGGCGCTGCCGAAGACCGCCTGGCCCACGGAGACGTTCCGCGACCGCAAGACCTTCGAAATCGGCGGCACCACGTTCGAGTGCGGATTGCTGTTCCAGGCGCACACCGATGGCGACATCTACGTGCGCCTGCCCGCGGCCAACGTCATCGTGGCCGGCGGCACGGTGGCGGTGGGGCATTACCCCATTCTGGACACCTTTACCGGGGGCTGGATCCGCGGCATGGGCAATGCAACCAAGCGGCTGCTGGAATTGTCTGATGAGAAGACCCGGATCGTGGGGGAGGACGGGGCCGCCGTCGGCAAGTCGCATCTCACGGCCCAGTCGGAAATGCTCGATACGCTTACCGAGCGGCTCTGGCAGCTGATGCGCAAGGGCCTGAGCGAGGAAGACCTCGTCGCGGCCGCCCCGACCCAGGATTACGACGATCGCTGGGGCGATCCGCGTGACTTCATCCTGAACACCTACCGCGGGATCTGGGGGCATGTTCGGGAAATGCGTGGAATTGTGTAGGTAAGGCATTGAAAACACTCAATACATTGCTGGCTGCGTTTGCGTCCCTCGCCGTGCTGGTGCTCGGCGGGGCCGGCGCCGCGCGCGCCGCCGAAGGCCACGCCGGCAGCGCGGCGCCTCCGGACGACGCGGCCGCGAAGTTCCAGTGGATCGAGGAGTATTGCGGCAAGTGCCACAACGCCACGGACTGGGCGGGCAGCGTCGCCTTCGACACGATGTCCCCCGAGACCATCGGTGACGATGCGAAGGTCTGGGAGGAGACGGTTCGCAAGATGCGCGGCCGGCTGATGCCGCCGCCGGGCGAGAAGCAGCCGGACCAGGCCTCCGTCGACGGGTTCGTCTCCTGGATGGAAGGTCGCCTCGACGCGCACGCCGCCGAGCACGGCAGCCCGGGCACCGTGAGCCTGTACCGCCTCAACCGCACGCAATATGCGCTCGCCGTCGAGAGCATCCTCGGCGTGAAGGTGAACGCGGCCGAGCTGCTCCCGAAGGAAACGAAGAGCGAGGGTTTCGACAACGTCGCGAACGTGCTGCGCGTGTCGCCGACGTTCATCGACCAGTACATCAACGCGGCCCGCCAGGTGAGCGTGATGGCCGTGGGCGATGCGGATGCGCGGCCGGTGAGCCGCACGTACCGCGCATCGCCCTCGCGCCAGGCGTTCCACCAGGAAGGGTTCCCGCTCGGCTCGCGTGGCGGAATGATGGTGGAACACTGGTTCCCGGCCGACGGCCAGTACGAGTTCAACCTGCGCGTTCCCGTGGGCGGCGGGTATGGCAACGGCCTCGCCGAACAGCGCCTCGTCTTCCTGCTCGACGGCAAGAAGGTGTTCGAGCAGGTGGTCGGCGGCGAGAAGGACGCGCGCGCCGTGGACCAGCTGCAGGCGCCGGCGAGCACCGCCATCGCACGCCGCTTCCAGAAGATCCGGCTGCCGGTGACGGCCGGTCCGCACCGCATCGTCGTGACGTTCCAGGACGTGACCTTCGCCGAGAGCGAGGCGGGCCTGTTCCCGTTCACGCCCGGCGGCGGCGGCGACAGCTATGCGCGCGTCGCGGCGATGGACGTCGTCGGCCCGTACGAGCCGACCGGCGTGAGCGACACGCCGAGCCGCCGCAAGATCTTCATCTGCCATCCGACGACGGCGGCGGAGGAGGAGCCCTGCGCGCGGCGCATCGTCGCGAAGCTCGCCACCGAAGCGTTCCGTCGACCGGCGACGGACGACGATCTCGCGGCGCCGATGGCGTTCTATGCCGAGGGACGCAAGCAGGGCAGCTTCGACACCGGCATCCAGACGGCGATCATGGCGATCCTGTCGAGCCCGAAGTTCCTCTATCGCCTGCAGGAACCGCCTCCGGGAGCGAAGCCGGGCGACGTGTACGCGCTGTCGGATCTCGAGCTCGCGACGCGACTCTCGTTCTTCCTGTGGAGCCGCGGCCCCGACGACGAGCTGCTCGCCGTCGCGGCGGCCGGCAAGCTCCACGAGCCGGCGACGCTCGACCAGCAGGTCGAGCGCATGCTGAAGGATCCGAAGGCGCAGACGCTCGTGACGAACTTCGCCACGCAGTGGCTGGACCTCGACCGTCTCGGCGACGTCGATCCGGATCCCGCGTTGTTCCCGACGTTCGACGAGGACCTGCGCCGCGCGTATCGCACGGAGCTCGAGCTCTTCGTCGGCGACCTGCTGCGAAACGACCGGAACATCACGACGCTGCTGTCGTCCGACACGACGTTCCTGAACGAGCGGCTCGCGCTGCAGTACGGCATCCCGAACGTGCGCGGCGACCAGTTCCGCCGCGTGAAGCTCGAGGACCGCCATCGGTGGGGCCTCCTCGGCAAGGGCGCGGTGCTGATGCTGACGTCCTACGGCAACCGCACGGCGCCGGTGATCCGCGGCGCGTACGTGCTCGAGCGCCTGATCGGCACGCCGCCGGCGGCGCCGCCGCCGGGCGTCGAGGCGCTGAAGGAGAACGATCCGACCGGGCGCCAGCTCACGGTGCGCCAGCGGCTCGAGATCCACCGCGAGAAGCCGTCGTGCAACATGTGCCACGGCGTGATGGACCCGCTCGGCTTCGCGCTGGAGAACTTCGACGCGATCGGCACGTGGCGCGAGGTCGACCGCGCGGTGCTCGAGAAGATCGACTCGATCGCGACCATGCCCGACGGCCGGCACTTCACCGGACCGGACACCCTGCGCGAGGCGCTGCTCGCGCGGCCGGAGCAGTTCGTGCAGACCTTCACCGAGAAGCTGATGACGTACGCGCTCGGTCGCCTGGTGGAGTACGAGGACATGCCGCGCGTGCGCGCCATCGTGCGCGAGGCGAAGAAGGACGACTACCGTTTCTCGTCGCTGGTACGCGGCGTCGTGCACAGCGACGCCTTCCTGAAGGCGCGCGTCGGTACGAGCGAGGACGTGAAATCCGTCCCGCAGACGACCGCGAAAGCGCAGTGAGCCGGAGAACGATCATGTTCATCACCAAGAAGCATCTCGCACGCCGCACCTTCCTGAAGGGGGCTGGTGTCGCGCTCGCCCTCCCGTTGCTCGACGCGATGGTGCCCGCGGGCACGGCGCTCGCGAAGACCGCCGCGGCGGCGAAGATGCGCCTCGGGTTCTTCTACTTCCCGCACGGCGCGATCATGGAGAAGTGGACGCCGTCGGGCGAAGGCGCCGCCTACGAACTCTCGCCGATCCTCACGCCGCTGAAGGCGTTCAAGAACCAGACGACGGTGATCAGCGGGCTCGGCAACCGCCCCGCCGAATCCGGCGCGGTGCATGCCATCGTGCCGGGCACGTGGCTCTCGTGCGTGCATCCGCGCCAGACGCATGAACCCTACGGCGGCATCACCGCGGACCAGATCGCCGCGCTGCACATCGGCCAGGAGACGCCGCTGCCCTCGCTCGAAGTGTGCACGGAGGCGAGCGGCGGCGGCGGCGCCTGCGATCGCGCGTACGGCTGCAGCTATTCCGGCACGATCGCCTTCCGTACGCCGTCGACGCCGCTGCCGATGGAATACAACCCGCGCACGCTGTTCCAGCGGCTCTTCGGCCGTGGCAGCTCGCCGGAGGAGCGCAAGCTGCTCTCCGAGCAGTACACGAGCGTGCTCGACATGGTGAAGACCGAGGCGGATTCGCTGAAGGGCCGCCTGGGCCCGGCCGACCGCGCCGCGCTCGGCGACTACCTCGAGAGCATCCGCGAGATCGAGCGCCGCGTGCAGAAGACGAACGCGCAGGATCTTTCGAAGCTCGCGCTGCCCGACGTGCCGGTGGGCGTGCCCGACTCGTTCCCCGAGCACCAGACGCTGATGCTCGACATCATCGCGCTCGCGTACCAGGCGGACCTCACGCGGATCGTCAACTTCATGTTCGCCGCCGAGGTCAGCAACATGACCTACAACCACATCGGCGTGCCCGATGCCTTCCACGCGGTGTCGCATCACCAGAACGACCCGACGAAGAAGGACAAGCTCGTGCGCATCCAGACGTGGCACACCGAGCAGTTCGCGAAGTTCCTCGAGAAGATCCGCGCGATCCCGGACGGCGACGGCAACCTGCTCGACCACAGCATGTTCCTGTACGGCAGCAACATGTCGAACAGCGACGCGCACAACCAGTTCCCACTGCCGACCAGCATCATCGGCGGCGGCTGCGGCAAGATGAAGCCGGGGCGTCACGTGCGATACCCCGACCACACGCCGCTCGCGAACGCGCTGCTGACGATCCTGGACAAGTCGGGCGTCCCGGAGAAGTCGCTGGGCGACAGCACCGGCACGATGGCGGAGATTTGACGTGAGACGGATCGCGACGGTCGCGCTGGCCTGCGCCCTCGTCCTCGGCGCGCCGCTTGCGCTCGCGGACACGACGCCGCTGCTCGCGGCCGCCCGCGCGGGGGACCACGCGGCGGCCATGGCGAGCCTCGCGCAGGGTGTCGACGTCGACGCGCGCGACGAGACCGGCACCACCGCACTGATGTTCGCCGTGCATCGCGGCGATCGCGAGCTGACGCGCGCGCTGCTGAAGAAGGGCGCGAGCGTCGGCGTGCGCAACGAGCTCGGCGCGACGGCGATGTCGGAGGCGGCGATCGTCGGCGACGTCGACATCCTGAAGGCGCTGCTCGACGCGGGCGCGCCGGTGGATGCGGCGAACGAGCACGGCCAGACGCCGCTGATGGTCATCGCGCGGACCGCGAACGTCGAGGCGGCGCGCCTGCTGTTGAAGAAGCGCGCGGACGTCAATGCGCGCGAGGACGTGCGCGGGCAGACGGCGCTGATGTGGGCTGCCGCGCAGAGCCAGCCGGAGATGGTGCGTCTGCTCGTCAAGCACGGCGCCGACGTCGAGGCGCGCACGATCATCAACACCAACCAGCGCCAGGTGAGCGGCGAGCCGCGCGCGCAGTACCGTCCGTCGGGCGGGTTCACGGCGCTGATGTTCGCGGCGCGCCAGGGTTGCCTCGACTGCGTGAAGGCGCTGGTGGAAGCGGGTGCGGAGGTCGATCGCGCCGATCCCGACGGCGTGACGCCGCTGATCTACGCGACGAACAACTTCGCGTTCGACACCGCTTCGTACCTGCTTTCGAAGGGCGCGAACCCGAACGTATGGGACTGGTGGGGACGCACCGCGCTCTATTGCGCGATCGACCTCAACACCACGCCGCGTGGCGGTCGCGCGGACATGCCGACGCTCGACCGCACGAGCGCGCTGCAGCTCGCCGAGCAGCTGCTGAAGGCGGGCGCGAATCCCAACCTGCCGTTGCGCCTGCTGATGCCGTATCGCGCGGTCGGACCGGACCGCGGCGCGGACCTGATGCTCACCATCGGCGCGACCCCGTTGCTGCGCGCGGCGAAGGCGGCGGACGTCGCGGCCGTGAAGCTGCTGCTGGCGCACGGCGCGGACATCACGCTCGCGCAGTCGAGCGGCATCACGCCCATCCTCGCCGCAGCGGGTGTGGGCTCCACGGCCATCGACACGCGCGGCGCGATCAAGACCGAGGCGGACATCGTCCAGACCCTCGAGCTGCTGCTGGCGGCCGGCGCCGACATCAACGCGGCCGACCACCTGGGCCGCACGCCACTGCTGGGCGCGGCGTTCTGGGGCCATGACGGCGTCGTGCGCATGCTCGCCGACAACGGCGCGCGACTCGACGCACGGGACGCGCAGGGTCGCAACGCGCTCGACTACGCGCTCGGCCGCGCCGGCGGACAGGGCCGGGGCGGGCAGGGCGTCGTCGTCAACGAGAAGACCGGCAAGCTGCTCGAGGAACTGATGGCCGCCCGTCGCACGGGGGCGGTCGCGGCCGGCGCTTCACAGTAGACTCCCGGTTCCGATCCGCTTCGAGGTTCCTGGCATGGTGGAAAAGCGTCTGGTGTGGGATCTCCCCACGCGTCTGTTTCATTGGCTCCTCGCGCTCGACATCCTCGCGCTGTACCTCACCGCCGACGGCGGCACGCCGACGATGGAATGGCACTTCCGCTTCGGCTACATCGCGCTCGGCCTAGTGACGTTCCGCATCATCTGGGGCTTCGTCGGCCCGCGGCACGCGCGTTTCGCGACGTTCCTCGTCGGTCCCGGCAAGCTCTTCACCTACCTGCGGCATTTCTTCCGGCGCGATTCGCCACCCGTGCCCGGCCACAACCCGGCGGGCGCGGTGATGGTCATCGTGCTGCTGCTGATGGTGGGGCTGCAGGCCGTGTCGGGCCTCTTCACCTACGACGACATCGCCTTCGGCGGTCCTTACTACGGCTACGACGGCGGCAGGCTGCAGGGGCTGATGGGTTCCATCCACCACCGCAACTTCAGCATCCTGCAGTGGCTGATCCTCGCGCACATCGTCGCGGTGCTGTTCTACCTGTTCTACAAGCGCCAGAACCTCATCGGCGCGATGTTCAGCGGGCGCAAGCCGGCGAAAGTGGTCGCCGAGACCGAGGCGATCCCGGGCTCCCGGCTGCTGCTCGCCGTCGTCATCGCGGTGGTGGTGGCCGCGGCGGTGTGGTGGCTGGTGGAATCCGCGCCGCCGCCGCCCGAGCCCGAGTACTGACGCGAGCACCGAAGGGCAAAAGAGAAGGGCCGGAAGCTTTCGCTTCCGGCCCTTTCTTCTTTCGATCGCCCGCGATTACTTCGCGCGATAGGTGTCGTGGCAGTTGCCGCAGGTCTTGCCGACCGCCGCCGCGGCGTCCATCGTCGCCTTCTGGTCGCCGCCCTTCGCCGCCGCAGCGAGCGCAGCGGAGGCCTTCACGAGATCATCCGCCTTCGCCTTGAAGTCGGCCTGGCCGGTCCACACGGCGTCGAGCGCGGCGGTCTTCGCCGTGCCGGCCTTGCGGGTGTCGTTCTGGAACAGCTCGGGGATCATGCCGGCCAGCACTTCGATGCGGCCCGCGTTCCTCGCGACCAGCGCGGCGTCGAACGGCTGGCGATTGCGCATCATTCCGCCCACCGGGCCGAAGTTGTAGCTGATCAGCTTGAACACGCCCTGGCGCGTCGCGATCGCGTTGTTCGCGACCTGCTCCGGCGAAGGCGGCGCCGGCTCGGCGGCGATGGTGACGAAGGAGGCCGCCGTCAGGGCAGCCGCGAGACCCAGGGTCGTCAGGCGCTTCATTCTTGTATCCCCCGTTTGAAACGGATAAAAAAATCCTGCCGCGAGCATAGCAGCTGTACCGACCCGCGTGGAGTGCGCGCAACACCGGCGCGGGTCCCGACCTATACTGCCGCGATGACACGGACGACCCGCCGCCGGGGAGCGGCACTCCCGGTGGTGGCGCTCACCGTCGTCTTCGCCAGCGCCGCCGCGCTGGCCGGCGGTGTCGCCCGCGCGGCGGAGGCCCCGCCGCCCGACGCCGTCGACCAGTTCCGGCGCTGCGCCGCCCTGGTGTCACCGGACGTGCGGCTCGCCTGCTTCGACGAGCTGGCGGTGCGCTTCGGCGTGCCCGTGGCCGTGCCTGCGAACGACGGCATCCTCGAGCCACCGCCCGACGTCTCGCGGGTGTCGCGACGCTGGGACCTCGAGGACATCTCGCAGCGCGGCCGGTTCGCGCTCGTGGTCCACAAGCCGAACTACTTCCTCGCCGGGACGTACAACTTCGATCCGAACCAGAAACCCTTCGATGCCGGCGCCCTGCGCGTGCGCAACGAGGAGGTGAAGCTGCAGCTGAGCTTCAAGGTGAAGCTCGCCGAGGACCTCATCGGCAACAACGGCGACCTCTGGGCGACGTACACGCAACAGTCGTACTGGCTCGCGTACGCGAAGTCCGCGCCATTCCGCGACACGAGCTACGAGCCGTCGCTGCTCTTCACGTGGCGCACGAACACCGATCTCTTCGGCGTGAAGGCGCGGATGCTCGCGATCGAGCTGAACCACCAGTCGAACGGCCGTGGCGACTTCGGTGCGCTCTCGCGCAGCTGGAACCGCATCATCGGCAAGGCAGTGTTCGAGCGTGGCGATTTCGTCACCGAGCTGCGCGCGTGGTGGCGCATCCCCGAACCGAGCTCGACCGACAACAATCCCGACATCGAGCACTACATGGGCAACGGCGAGGCGATGATCAGCTGGGAACGCGGCCGGCACACGCTGAGCGCGCAGGTGCGCAGCAACCTGTCGCCCGGCGCGCATCGCGGCGCGGCGGAGCTGACCTGGAGCTTCCCGATTCCGAAGGCCGACAACCTGAAGGGATATGCGCAGTACTTCTACGGATATGGCGAAAGTCTGATCGATTACAACGTGAGGACGAACCGGATCGGGCTGGGCCTGGCGTTTTCGGACTGGTACTGATCGTCCCGCGGTAGGGCGCCGCTGACTGGCGCGGCAGGGGCGCTGTGTTAGTCTTGCGGTCCCCCGGGGTCCCGAGGCCCCGGTCCTTTTTCCTCAACTAGGGGGTTGCCCTCGATGACGACCAAGCTGGACCGGCCGCTCAAGCGCGAGATTCTCATCAACGAGAAGCCCTACACGCTCACGATCGATGCCGAAGGTCTGAAGCTCGTCGAGAAGGGTCGCCGCAACGGTCAGAGCCTGACGTGGAAGAGCGTCGTGAGCGGCGCGGAGTCCACCGACGACGTGGGCGGCGACGAAGCCTCCGCCGAGTAGCTCAGAGCGGCTCTCCGGCCTGCAGCGTCAGCACGCCTTCGGGCGTGCACGCGTAGAGGCCGTCCGATGGCGCGGCGGTCACTCTCGCGCCACCCGTGAATTCTCCCCACGACGGCAGCACCAGCGCCTGCGCCTGCCGCCAGAACACGCGCACCGCGCGCGCGCCGAGCGCCGCGTGGGAGAACACCGGATGCAGATGTCCCGCGATCACGTAGCCGCGCGCATCCGCGCACGGCTCGTGCGCGAAGACGAACGGCGGCTCGTGGAGCGCGTCGTCACTCACCCGCATCACCGACTGCCATGGCGTCCACGTCTCGTGGCGATCGTGATTGCCGGCGACGAGCAGCACGTCGAGCGCTGCATGCCGCGCGCGCCACAGCGCGAACTGCCGCCGCACGTCGTCCCCGTGCGCGCTCGCGCCGTGCACGAAGTCGCCCACGATGAGCAGCCGCTCCGACGCCGTGCGCACGAGCAGGCGCGAGAGCCGCTCGAGATCGGCGAGCGTGGGCCCGCGCGGCACGGCGATGCCGGCGCGGCGAAAGATGTCGTCCTTGCCGAAGTGCGGATCCGCGATGACGAGCGTGCGCGACGCGGGCCAGTGCGCCGCGCCCTCGGCGTGCAGCACCAGCCGCTCGTCACGTACCAGGATCTCACGCACCGCGCGCCGCCTGCTTCTCGAGCGCGGCCGCCGCGCGCTCCACGCGATCGCGCCAGCTCTCGCTGCTGATCGTCTGGCTCTGCAGCCGGTCCGCCCACAGCGGGAAGGCGAGTGGCGTCAGGCGCGGCGTCTCGCGAATGTCGATCGCGCGAGCGGCGAGCACTTCGAGCGCCTCGCGCAGGCGACGCACGTCGAGCTGCGCCTCGAATACCTCGGCGCGCGCCTGGCCCAGCAGCAGGTTGTCGGCATCGTGGTTCGTGAGCACGTCGTACATGAGCCCGCTCGAGGCCTGCAACTGGCGCGTCGACTTCCCCGCGCCCGGGAACCCGGGAAAGACGAGCCCGGCGATGCGCGCGATGTCGCGAAAGCGCCGGCGCGCGAGCTCGGAGACGTTGACGCACGCGAGCAGGTCGTCCGTCAGCCCCTGCGGATGGAGCCCCTCGCGCAGCCGGGGCTCGTCGCAATCGATCGGTGACGGCGAGAGCAGCTCGAACCCGTAGTCGTTCGCGCCGATGGTGAAGCTCTGCGGCGCGCGGCGCGACCAGCGCCAGGCCAGCAGCGTCGCGAGCCCCTCGTTGACGAGCCGCCCGAGGAACGGGAACGCAAAGAGGTGATGGCCCGCGCGGCTGCGATGGCGCTCCACCAGCAGCGAGTCCGGCGTGGGCAGCGCCGACCAGCGGCGCTGCAGCTCGAGCAGCGGCGCCGCGGCGACGAGCTCCGGATGTTCGGCGCTGGCGCGGTCCGCGTCGGAGAGCAGTGACAGCATCAGCCCGCCGAGCTCCGTGGAGAGCGGCAGCCGTCCGCCCAGCCAGCGCGGCAGCTGTCGGCTGCGTCTCGGCGACAGCGCGACGTAGGCCGTCATGTCCCGCACGCGCAGCAGCGTCAGCACGCGCCCGGAGAAGATGAAATCCTCGCCCGGCTGCAGGCGTCCGATGAAGCTCTCCTCGACGCTGCCGAGCGCGCCGCCGCTCTGGAAGCGCACCTGCATCATCGCGTCGCTGGTGATCGTGCCGATGGTCATGCGATGACGCCGCGCCGTGCGCGTGTCGGCGATCACGTAGCGGCCGTTCTCCTCGTGCACGCGACGGAACTGCGGATAGCCCTGCAGCGCCTGGCCGCCGCGGGTGATGAAGTCCATCGCCCAGCCGAACGCGCGGTCGGAGAGCGTGCGGAACGCGTGCGTGTCCCGCGCTTCGGCGAGCGCCTCCTCGGCGACGAAGCCCGGTCCCGCCGCGAGGGTGACGAGGTGCTGCACGAGCACGTCGAGGCTCGCGGTCAGCGGCGTGCGCGCCTCGAGCTCGCCGCGGCCAAGTCCCTCGCGCGCCGCGGCGATCTCGACGAGCTCCCAGGCATGCGTCGGCACGCAGAGCACCTCGCTGCGCGCGCCGGGTCGGTGGCCGCTGCGGCCCGCGCGCTGGATCAGCCGCGCGACGCCCTTGGGACTGCCGACCTGGATGACCTGGTCCACCGGCGTGAAGTCCACGCCGAGGTCGAGGGAGGAGGTGGCGACGACGCAGCGCAGGCGGCCTTCGCGCAGCGCATCCTCGACGCGCGTACGGATGCCGCGATCGATGGAGCCGTGATGGAGCGCGACTTCGGTGAGCCAGTCGCGACGCCGGTGCAGCAGCGCCTGGTACCAGGCCTCCGCCTGCGAGCGCGTGTTGGTGAACAGGAGCGTGCTGCGCGCCGCGGCGATGTGCCCGATCACCTCGTCCAGCAGCGAGAGCCCGAGATGGCCCGCCCAGGGGAATCGCGCGACGTCCTTCGGGCGCACCGAGGAGATGACGATGGGCTTGCGGGTCTCGCTGCGGATCAGCTCGCCGTCCCGCCCCGGACCCACCAGCACCGCGCAGGCTTCCGGCAGGTTGGGCAGGGTCGCCGACAGTCCCCACAGGCGCAGCCGCGCATTGCGCGCGCGCAGATGCGCGAGGCACAGCTCGAGCTGCACGCCGCGCTTGCCGCCGAGCAGCTCGTGCCATTCGTCGACGACCACCGACGCGACCTCGTCGAGCATCGCATGGCTCGCCGCGTCGCTGAGCAGCACGGCGAGGCTCTCCGGCGTGAGGATCAGCGCGTGCGGCGGCCGGGCGAGCTGCGCGCGACGGCGGCTCGCGGGCGTGTCCCCGGTGCGGAGGTCGAAGCGCCAGCGCGCACCGAGATCGAGCGCCGCCGCGCCGAGGTTCACGACGAGATCGTTCGCGAGCGCGCGCAACGGGGTGATCCACAGCAGCCGCAGGCCGGGCGGCGGTTCGGGCGCATCCAGCAGCGGGCCACCGGCCGCCGCGAGCGTCTTGCCGGTGCCGGTGGGCGCGTTGATGAGGCCTGACCGACCCTCGAGATACGCGCGCCACGCGCGGCGCTGGAAGTCGAAGGGCACGCGCCCGCGCGCGGCGAGCGCCGCGGTCGCGCGCTCGAGGATCGCCTCGGGCTCAGCCGGCATCGACATCGACGTCGGCATCG
>Ga0182745_1003207_pt1 | contig 14226 bp, 12 predicted proteins | sample eDN3rd30CKraftBY_FD_128523 | JGI IMG/M metagenome (GOLD analysis project Ga0182745, IMG submission 128523) | Enriched backyard soil microbial communities from Emeryville, California, USA - eDNA 3rd pass 30_C Kraft BY (version 2) (version 2) | ecosystem: Environmental > Terrestrial > Soil >...
ACTGGCTGTCGCATCTCCAGCAGGCGGCCAAATTTCCCAATGTTTTTTGCAAACTTTCGGGCATGATTACAGAAGCGGACTGGGAACACTGGCAGCCCGCGGATTTGAGACCTTATGTACAACACGTTTTGGAACTGTTCGGTCCGGAACGCTGTATGTATGGGTCGGACTGGCCGGTTTGCGAACTGGCTGGCAGTTATGAACAGGTTTATGCCACCTTGCAGGAATGCCTGGCAACACTCTCCTCTTCAGAACAGAAAATGATTTTTGGCGAAACCGCGAACCAGTTTTATGGTCTAGGGATGAGTCGTTCAGATCCATCATAAAATGGCCTCTTCCTGACTTCTGGCTCCCAGCCGATTGGACACACCATGAAAATTTCTCTTGTCCAGATGGATGTTCTCCTGGGAGCTGTAGAACAGAATCTTCAGTCCATGCTGGAGCAACTGGCTGTCACCCGGCGTCATTCTGCCCAGCTCACCATTTTTCCGGAATGCGCGTTGACCGGGTATTGCTTCGAGTCTCGCGCAGAAGCTCTCCAATCTGCACAGCCGATTCCCGGTCCAGCCACGGATCGTTTTCAATCGGTGCTGAAAAGTATGGGTGGATTTGCTGTGTTTGGTATGCTCGAAGCAGATGGCGATCGCCTTTATAATGCGGCTGTATTGATGGGGCCGGAAGGTGTCCTGGGAAGTTACCGCAAGATCCATCTTCCTTGTCTGGGAGTGGATGCGTTCGTCGATTTTGGAAATCGCCCTTTTGCAGTCCATGACATCGATGGAATGCGCGTGGGGTTGGGGATCTGCTACGACTCTGCTTTTCCCGAAGCAGCTCGTGTCCTGACGCTGCAAGGGGCAGACCTGATCGTTCTTCCCACAAATTTTCCGTCCGGGGCGGCAGCCATGGTCGATCATGTCCTCCGCACGCGGGCCATGGAAAATAATGTGTACTTTGCAGCCTGCAATCGCATTGGAATGGAACGGGGATTTCAATTTATCGGTCAAAGCCAGATCGCCGATCCCACCGGCTTCTGGCTGGCACACAGTTCTGGGGATCGACCCGAAATCCTGTATGCAGAGATCGATCCGGAATTCGCCCGTTCAAAACATGTGGTGCGTGTTCCGGGGAAACATTCCATCGACCGCATTGCGGATCGGCGTCCGGAGATGTACGACGTCCTGACCGTGCCACACAATTTGCCTCGCCCCGGTCGAGAATCTTCGACAGGCAGTCCCCAGACCGCAACAGGGCGAAATCGCCATCAATCAGACATATAAAAAAAGAAGATTGTCAATACTGTCAATGCTGAGGAATCCGGAAATGGGCTTGCGAAGAATACTCCGGGCAATCAGAGTGTGGAGGGACTTCCAAAAAGCAACATCAGCGATTGATCCATGACTGAAAAAACTTTTGATGTGATTGTCATCGGCACGGGCCCTGGCGGAGAAGGGGCCGCCATGCAGGCGACCAAGTTGGGAAAATCCGTCGCCGTTGTCGAGCGACATAGTTCGATTGGGGGAGGATGTACGCACTGGGGCACAATTCCCAGCAAGGCACTCCGCTTCGCTATTTTTCAGGTGACCCAACTCTTCCACAGTAAAATCTATCGAGAAAATTCCCCGAATAGTCTCCCCGATTTTCCCGTCCTGCGACGCAGCGCCAGTTCCGTCATCGAAAAACAGGTCGATATGCGGAATAGTTTTTATGAACGGAATGATGTTCCCGTCTTTTTTGGCCATGCTGTCTTTGTGGATGCGAATACAGTGGAAGTGCGTGATGAATATGGCGGCAAACGTCGGCTGAATGCCAGCATGTTCGTCATCGCCACTGGATCGCGTCCTTATCGTCCCGCAGATATCGACTTTAACCATCCTCTCATCTGCGATAGTGACACCATTCTCAACTTGAGTCATACCCCAAAGTCCATTGCAATTTATGGAGCGGGAGTGATTGGCTGCGAATATGCATCCATGTTTCGAAACCTGGATGTTAAAGTCAATCTGGTAAACACTCGAGGAAAACTACTGGAGTTTCTAGACGACGAAATTATTGATGCATTGAGTTATCATCTGCGTGAACGCGGATGCCTGATTCGCCATAACGAAGCCTATGAAAAAGTGGAACCCGGAGACGATGGCGTCGTATTACATCTAAAATCCGGCAAGCAGATTAAAACGGACGTCCTGTTCTGGGCGGCCGGTCGGACGGGAAATACCGAGAATATCGGTCTCGAAGTCCTGGATATCACCTTGGACAAACGAGGCTATATCCAGACGAATGAAGATTTCCAGACAACAATTCCACACATCTATGCCGTGGGGGACGTCGTCGGTATTCCCTCGCTGGCCAGTGCAGCCTATGTCCAGGGGAGATATGCTGCCCATCATGGGATTAATGGAAGCTGTGAGCGTGCCATGATTCGTGAAATCCCCACGGGAATTTATACATCACCGGAAATCAGCTCGATTGGCCGTACGGAACGGGAACTCACCTCTGATGGGATCCCGTACGAAGTTGGGCACTCCATGTTTAAGAGTCTGGCCCGCGCTCAAATTACCGGCCAGACGACAGGGATGCTGAAAATCCTGTTTCATCGAGAAACATTACAGATTTTGGGCATTCACTGTTTTGGAGCCTCTGCTTCTGAAATTATTCACATTGGTCAGGCGATTATGTCACAGCCTGGAGAAAATAATACACTTCGCTACTTTGTGAACTCGACATTTAACTATCCAACCATGGCGGAGGCCTATCGGGTGGCTGCGCTCAATGGTCTGAATCGGCTATTTTAACGCAAATGACTCTCGTCTTCGTTGGGATCGGGGCGTGATGCGGCACATTTCCAGCAAAAATCGAATGCAGAGCCATTCACTTCAGCACAGCGGGGGCAGGTCCATTCAGCACGCTGCTCCGCAGCCTGTTCCGCATCTTGAAAACGGTTCCGAATCAGGCTGAGTGCACGTTCCGCATCCGCCTCCAGAACCCAGACTCGCGGGGACACGGATAAATAAGGGAGATCTCCAACGGCGTTCTGCAAGGCAGAATTAATCACCTGCGTGCGAATTCCCTCTGCATTGAGCGCCTGTGAGACAAGTTCTGCTTCAGCAACGTTGCGGGCACGATAGATCTCGCGCAGCTCAGAATCCTTCATATTTTCTCCTTCAGCTTGTTGAAAACCTCGCAGACCACCTTCTTTCAACAGGCCGTCAAATTCGAGGTTTTCCGAGAACGCGAATTTTCAGCGAAATCAGCAACTATAATTGACTTCACACGAAGAATGCCGCAATAAGAGATATTTTAGACCAGTTTGGTTTCTCATGTGCCCGCGTCGAAAGGGTTCCACTTGATGAAAGACTCAATGCCGCGAGGCAAGTCCGCTACAAAATTTACAAAAACGCCCTAATACGACAAACAAAACCTCTCAAATGTGAGAATGCACTTTTCCGCGAGCGGATTGCGGGGGTTTTGTGAGCGATCCTTAACCAGGGCCCTGTCCAGGCACAAAGACCTTTAACAGACCGTATCGGAAATGACTTCTTCTCCTCTCACGCCTGAATTGATCTTACAGGCTCAGCAGCGGATTGCGGGCTATCTGCATCGAACTCCCCTCGTCCACTCGCAAACGCTTAGCAAACACCTGGGAGCCGAAGTCTACTTGAAGCTGGAGTGCCTGCAAAAGACTGGCTCTTTCAAGCCGCGGGGAGCCTTTAATAAGATGCTGACACTCACCGCATCGGAAAAAGCGGCAGGTGTGGTGGCCACCAGTGGCGGCAATCATGCACAAGGTGTGGCCTATGCAGCCAGTCTGCTGGGGGTTCAGGCCACAATCTGCATGCCCTCCGTGACGCCGGCCAATTATGTGAATGCAACCCGCGGTTATGGAGCACAGGTCATCCTTTGTGATGGTCAGCCAGGGGCGCATGCCGAGGCACTTCGACTCCAGGCCCAGGGGCAAATCTTTGTTCCCCCCTTTGATGATCCCCTGGTGGCGGCCGGGCAAGGGACGATTGGTCTGGAAATTCTGGAAGAGCTTCCCGGCGTGTCCCGGATGTATGTCAGTATTGGCGGCGGTGGGCTGATTTCCGGAATTGCCACGGTCATGAAAGCAGCACTCCCGCAACTCCGAATTTTTGGTGTGGAGACTCGAGGAGCGGAATCCATGGCCCAGAGTGTGGCAGCCAGGAAGTTGATTGAATTACCGGCGATCACTTCCATTGCCCGCACGCTGGGGGCACCACAAGTCTCCTCCATGACACTGGCCATTGTGCAGGAATTTGTGGAACAAGTGATCGTGGTTGACGATGCCGCAGCAGTGCAGTCGCTGGTCTTCCTGCTGGAACGCACAAAGTTATTAACCGAACCGGCTGCGGCCTGCTGTCTGGCGGCGGCCGAAACGCATCGTGGTACATTTGCTCCAGGTGAAAAAATTGTGTTGCTGCTATGCGGCGGAAATATCGCGATTTCGGATCTGTTCGACTATTGTCATCAGTTCCCGGCCCCCGCGTCTGGCAGTCCGTTGAATTGATCAGGGACAAATGCTTCAATGGGCCGTTCTCGATGAGAGTGCATTCACCCCGCATTGTCCGGGTGCTGCATTGTCCGGGTGCTGCATTGTCCGGGTGCTGCCTCGCGGCATTCAGCATTTCATCAATCGAAACGCTTTCACCGTGAGCATCGGCCAGAGCAACTTGTTCCAGAAAGATGAACACCATGGCCAGTTCGTTCACACGCTTCATGATTGTGACCCTGCTGATCATGGCAGCTATTCTCAGCTATGTCGACCGTGGAAATCTCTCTGTGGCGGAAGGAGTGATTGCGAAAGATTTCAAGCTGGACCCATTGCAGATGGGTTGGTTGATGTCGGCCTTCTTCTGGAGTTATTCCACAATTCAAATTGCTTCTGGCTGGCTGACAGATCGTTACGAAGTGAAATGGGTCTTTGCCTGGGGATATCTGGTCTGGACCATTGCCACCCTGGCCACCGGGTTTGTCGGCGGATTCGTTTCGCTGTTCATCATGAGGCTTTTGCTGGGAGCGGGAGAAAGCGTTGTTTATCCTGCGATTTCCCGCATTCTGCTGGAACATTTCCCCGAGGATCGACGTGGATTGCCCAATGCCCTGATCGCCGCCGGCACCAAGATTGGCCCCGCGATCAGCATGTTTCTGGGTGGATTGATCCTGGTGCATTACGGCTGGCGACAGCTTTTCATTTTTACCGGACTGGTCAGCCTGGCCTGGCTGGTCCCCTGGGCCATTTTTGTCCCGAAGTCCAACACCGTCCCGGTTTCCCAAACGGTCAAAAAAAAGAGTGTCAGCTTTGGGGAACTGCTCTCTCGGCCGGAGTTCTGGGGAACCACAATCGGATTTTTCAGCCTGGGATATGCCATTTATCTGCTGATTAACTGGCTTCCCTCTTATCTGGAAAAGGGGCGTGGCTTCAGCACAGAACAGATGGCCACGGCTGGCTCCATTCCTTTCTGGATCATGGGCGGGGCCACTGTTCTGGGGGGGATTGCAGGAGACTGGTGGATTCGTCGCGGCGCTTCTCCCACGCTGAGCCGGCTCGGAATCCTGATTGGTGGATTCGCCTTGTGTGCCGTTTTCATTCTCATTGCTCCCTATGTCTCCAATGACAACATCTGTCTGCTTTGCCTGGCAGTGGCCTGCGCCGGACTGGGGCTATTCAGCTCCAACGCCTGGGCCGTCACGCAAACGCTCTCCGGAGAATATGCAGCAGCCAAATGGAGCGGAACACAGAATGCCCTGGGAAATTTTGGAGGAGTGGCCTCCTCGGTCTTTACAGGCTGGCTGTTGAAACGGACGGGTTCGTTCGATCTGGCATTTGTCAGTGCATCAGTCATGGTGGTGATCGGCATTCTGGCCTATGTCTTTCTGGTGGGGCGTGTGGTTCCCGTGGATTGGGACAGCGAGACCATCGGCATCGAACTGCAATCAGAACCAGTCGTCAGTTAAAAGCAACTTGCTCGAATCTCTCGAATGCCTTGTCAACTTTCGAAATTGGAGTTGTGCCTGATCCACTCAAAAAGTTGGAGTCGGTTTCACACAAGGTTCGGTCACGAAGAACGTTTCGCAATGACGTCTCCCCAAAGGAAACCCTAGACCAGTTTGGTCTTTCATGTGCCCGCGTCGAAAAGGTTTCACCTGATGAAAGACTGAATGCCGCGAGGCAAGTTCGCCACAAGATTTACAAAAGTGCTCTAATAGAACTCCAGCTCGAAAGATGCTTGAACATGCTCCGAAACTCGCAACCCACACGACGCGAAGTCTTGACCTGGGGGGCCGCTGCCCTGGCGGCTGGCACCTGCCTCAATCATTTGGCAGCGGAAGAGAAGGGGACCGCAGACATCGATTTTCTGGATGCCATTGATGCACACGTACACGTCTGGACATCGGACATAAAATCTTATCCACCGGCCGCCGGTGTCGATCCGCAAACAATGCAGCCGGCACATTTCACGCCGGAAGATCTCTTTCAGCACACGCGCCCAGCCGGTGTCGATCGCATCGTGTTAATCCAGATGAGCTATTACAAAAACGACAATCGATACATGCTCGATACACTTGCCAAATCTCCGGAAGTGTTTCGGGCGGTTGCCCAGATCGATGAAGACCGTACGGATCTGCGAGACGCAATTTTAAAACATGTGGGGGATGGCGTGCGGGGCTACCGTCTCTGGACCACGGCGGAATCGATCGCCCGCTGGGATTCCTCGGCCGGCATGCAGAACATGTGGAAGATTGGCGCCGAGACCAACATGAAGATGTGCCTGCTGGCCAATCCGGACACCCTTCCCGCCATTTTTCGCTGGTGTCGCAAATATCCAGAGACCCCTGTCGTGATCGACCACATGGCCCGGATTGGCATGACAGGCACGATCCGTCAGTCTGATGTCGAGAACTTGTGCCGGCTGTCGGAGTGCGGCAATGTCTATGTGAAGACCTCTGCCTTTTATGCCCTGGGCGCGAAAAAGCCGCCATACACCGATCTGGGTCCCTTGATTCGCAAGTTGCGGGACAGCTTTGGAGCCTCCCGGCTGATGTGGGCTTCCGATTGTCCCTTCCAGGTCGAACAAGGACATTCCTATGCCGCCTCCATCAATCTGATCAAATCCGGTCTGGACTTTCTGTCCAAATCAGATCGCCGCTGGATGTTACGGGACACAGCAGAGAAGGTGTTCTTTTCGTAGCATCGCAGTGGATTCGGAATTCAGACATCGGTGCACGCGCCTTTACTGATGGAACGCGCCTCCTTACGATCTCTCACTTCGATTTTCTGAGTTCACCGGATTGTTTTTACATGGCTGTTTTGTTGCAAATGAGGGATGCCGTCAAAAGTTACGGCGATCAGGTACTTCTTGACCATACAGACGTCACTCTTTATGACGGCGTAAAAGTCGGCTTGATCGGACGCAACGGCGCTGGGAAATCAACTTTGCTCCGCGTTCTGCTGGGAGAAGAAGAACTGGACAGTGGAGAAGTGAGCCAGGCCAGCCATCTGCAAATCGGCTATCTACGACAGCATGATCCTTTTCTGCCGGGAGAAAATGCCCTGGAGTTCCTGATGCGGGACTCCGGCCAGCCGGATTGGAAATGCGGTGAAGTCGCCGGGCAGTTCGAGATCAAAGGCAGCTATCTGGAAGGACCGATTTCCAAGCTCTCGGGAGGCTGGCAGACCCGTGTGAAATTGTCCGCATTACTGCTGCATGAACCGCGTCTGCTGCTGCTGGATGAACCGACAAACTTTCTGGACCTGCGCACGCAGATTTTGCTGGAACACTTTCTGAAAAACTTTGATCAGGCCTGCCTGATCGTTTCGCATGACCGGGCATTCCTGGGAGCCACCTGCACACACACTCTCGATCTCACTCGCGGCAAGTTGACAATGTATTCCGGGCCCATTGAATCTTTTCTGGAATATCAGGCGGGACGGCGTGAACATGATGAGCGAGCCAACCAGGCCATCATTGCCAAGCAGAAAAACCTGCAGAAATTCATCGACAAAAACAAGGCTCGGGCCAGCACCGCCACTCGTGCCAAATCCAAAGAGAAGCAGCTGGAGAAACTTCAGACTCTCGAACTGGCCAGCAACGAACCGATTGCCCAGATGCGCGCTCCGCGTGTCGAACCGCGCCAAGGGCCAGCAGTCCGCTGCAAAGATCTCTCGATTGGCTATGGCGAACATGTCATTGCCCATCATATCAACCTGGAAATTGATCATGGTCAGCGCGCAGCCATCGTGGGAGACAACGGTCAGGGAAAAACAACACTTCTCCGCACACTTGTGCACTCCCTGCAACCGTTGGCCGGTGAAGTAAAATGGGGTTATGGGTGCGAAATTGGAGTTTACGCGCAGCATGTTTATACCAGTCTGCCACCCGATCAGACTGTGCTGGAATATCTGGACTATGTCGCCAAACCCGGTACGACCACTCAGGAACTTCTGGCCGGGGCGGGAGCACTTTTGTTTCGGGGAGGGCATACGAAAAAGAAAGTCTCGGTGCTCTCTGGGGGAGAACGGGCCAGGCTGTGCATGGCGGGCCTGCTACTGGGAACCTGTAATATCCTCGTGCTGGACGAACCCGGGAATCATCTGGATGTGGAGACCGTGGAATCACTCACCCAGGCACTCTTGGATTTTAAGGGGACGGTCCTGTTCACCAGCCACGATCGCCACTTCATGAAAGACGTGGCGACCAGCATTATTGAAGTTCGGGATGGTCATGCCCGGAATTATGGTGGCGACTATGATGCTTATCTGTATGCCGTCAATAAAGAAATTGAAGAGGGCGAACGTGAACTGGCCGCCAGCAAAGGACGCGCTGCTCCCATGCCCTCGACAGCCACGCAAAAAACGGACAAGCCACAGAAATCCAGATCTCACCGCGACGAACGCTCAGCCCGTAAAGAAATGCTCAATCTGGAACGGGCCATTGCCCGGCTCGATAAACAGAAAAAAGAGGTCAACGAGAAGTTGATGTCCTCCACCGATCCCAAACAGGCACTCGAGTTGCATCACGAGTTCACCACTCTCAGTACAGATCTGGGAGCGGCCGAAGACCGTTGGTGTGAACTGCAGGCAGAACTGGAAAGCTGGGAGGAGAGCCGGTAATCAGGTCTGGACACCGGCAAGGGCAAGTTGCGGGAAGGGCAAGTTATTTCGACATCCTATTTATATTTAGGAACGCGCATCACCTCTGGATTGGGCTCCAGCAACCAAAGACGTTTTTCATCACGTTTGGGGCCGAACCCGCTGACTCCCAGATGTTCCGGCTGGAAGTTTGTGGCTCCCGTTCCCAGGTCTTTGACCTTAGGGCCAAATCGCTGGAGATAAACCTTAATCGCGGGATCATTCTGTGATGCAAAAGACCCGACAGTAACAACCGATTCGTGCCGGTCGTGCCAGACGTAGGCATCGATGTTATTGAAATTCGTCGCTTCTTTATCATAATTCCCGCGTAGCACGGTCACCAGTTCACGGGCACTGGTGGCCGCATCATCCAGACTGGCTGTCTTGAAAAACTTGGTCACCATAGTCTGCTCTTCATCAGCTTTGACATTCATATGTTTCCCATAAAACCGGGCAATCACCAGCGTATATTCTCCTTTATTTTCAAATATGGAATATTGTTCGCCGGAGTTGAGCTTGACCAGTAATGGATCGATTGTCTGCCGTTGCTGAATTTCCTTGCTGCTGAGCAGGGGATTCATAGTGAGGAACGCGCCGCTCAGCGGATTGGGACGCCCGGGGGTCGGTTGGAAATAAACTCCATCCTGAAAGGATCTCGGCTTCAGCTTTTTCAGCCATTCCAGCGAATCCTGGGCTAACTTTTCATTGATGTCGTTGTAGTTTCCCGCCAGAACGCAAATCGATTTCGCCCGTCGTAAATTTTTACGTGGTTCTTCCCGGCCCAGACTGTCTTTAGTGAGAATATGCTGCTGACCCGGATCGTATTCATAAACATAGGCCGGCAATCCGAGTTTACGAAGCTCAAGAATGAGATCATGGGCAGCCTGGCGGGGAGATTTTCCTTCGTCCGTTTCACCATCGTCATCAGTCGTATGCAGCGTCGCGACCATGATCATCCACGGTCCACGATTTTTTGTAAGTAGATATTCTTTATTCGGATCTGCTTCAATTCCAGCAGCCTGTACAAGTGTGCTGCCAAACAGACAGCACAAGGCGATGAAAAATTTTAAGCGTCGCAAACAAGACTTCTGGAATGGCGGAAATCCTGCTCCCACAAACAAGTTTGCTGCAAGTTCTGGCAGGTTTTTAAAAAACGATGAATTGAGTTTCATGGCTCGCTCCATGCACAACGACAGTGCCGCCTGAAAACGGCATCTATCGCAAGCGTTGGTGGTGGCGAAAAAGTGATCAAAGGAGGGATGACAGGATCATCATCATGGCAGAACGCCTTGTTTCTTAATCACGGGGGGCGAGCGGTATATCAGCTTCCGGTTTTTGTGTCCAGAGGCCATTTTTCACCCAGAATATTTTGTTGAATGCTGCACAACTGGCAGATGCCCCGTTCGGCCAGATCCAGTTGAGCATTCAGGATATCGCGATGAAAAGGCTGTCTTTCCGCGGTCCCCTGCACTTCGATGAACTTTCCGGAACCGGTCATGACCACATTCAGGTCCACATCCGCGCGACTGTCTTCCACGTAATCCAGATCCAGCACCGGAGTTCCACCAGCCACGCCGACACTCACAGCAGCCACGCTGTCCAGGAAGACTTTTCGATAATCGAATCCCGGATCTTCAATGGCTGCGACGGCATCCACCAAAGCCATGAAGCCCCCTGTAATGCTGAGCGTTCTGGTGCCACCATCCGCTTCCAACACGTCACAATCGACGGTGATCAATCGCGGTCCCAAGGCGGCAAAGTCCACCACTGCCCGCAGACTGCGCCCAATTAAACGTTGAATTTCCGTGGCCCGACCATCTGTACGGCGGGATTTCCGGGGAGCAGTACAGCCCGGCAACATGTTGTACTCCGCTGTCACCCAGCCCGTGGGGGACTCCTGATTTAATTTCCACGGAGGCAATTCGTTCGACAAACTGGCCGTGCAGAGAATGGTGGTTCGGCCCGCTTGAATCAGCAGCCTGCCGGGGGCTGCTCCATAATAAGGGCGTTCGAGATGAATCGCTCGAAGTTCGTCGGCCTGGCGTCCATCGTGTCGCATGGGGTCACTTTCAAAGTTTTAGAGCATTTTTGTCAATTTTGTGGCGCGCTTGCCTCGCGGCATTCAGAGTGAATGATTCAGGGCGCATGAGGTGACGGAATGATAAAGCAAAAGGCTCCAGGAGGACATTCAGGAAAAAAAGATGACTCTGCGGGCTCCTCGATGTCCGTTGGATCGAGGTTGCCAAACTTGAAGGTCCCGCGAAAAACAAACCGGCATTTTCTGCAGGTAGAGAGTTGATGGCGAAGTTCTTTGAGATCGGAACTCGAAGACATGTCTGTCTCGCCCAGGTCTTCGATGGATGTTGAAACCCATTCGAGGTTAATGCTGTCTTTCCACTTCCATCATGCGAAATCCCCAGTTTGCAGCCATTTTTTGTATTCTTATCGGAGTCACTGGAAGTGGAATTTGCCCCAACAATGCATCTCCCTCGCCGGCCGACATTTAAAATTGTTCCTGGAAAATCCATCTTGCTGAAAGATCTTCCAGCAGGCTAAAGTCTGCCCTCCCCTCCCCTGTCAATTCAGTTTGACGATGGCAGACGATGCCTCTTTCAAACTAAGAGTCTGTCCCGAAAGGTGCTTTGTCAGTCGAGATCGAGCGATTTGTGTTCTGACGATTTGTGTTCTGGCAAGGAAGCCGAAGCAGGCGAATCCCAAAGATTCGTCGATGCAGGCTGACGAAGTTCAGAACGCAAAAGAGCCGATCGCAGCACAAATTGACCTTTCCGGACAGACCCTAAGCCCCCTTCCTCCCTCGATCTGTTCGCTTGCCCTTGCTGTCTGAAATGAAACGCTGTACCTCGAAAGTACAGTGAAGAAAGATTCTTGAAGAAAGATTCATTTCATCCATGGACAGGATGGCACATTCCCACTGCATAGTCTGTCCCACTGCGGCATGGAGATCTCTGTGACAATGACACTTCGCCAGGTCTGGTTAGCTCCGACTCTGATGCTGTTCTGCATCTTCGCCACAATGGCAACCGCGCAAGACATGCGTGTCTATACCAGCGTCTCTGATGTTTCTCAGGCCTCTGCTCCGAAAGTCCTTTCTCACAGCCTGACGCTCTTTCATGCCGGAAAAGTTTATGACTATATGAAAGAGACTGGCGAGTTAGTGATTTTCGAGCCAATCCATCACCGCTTTGTGATCCTGGGAAAAGACTATATTGCCACGGAAGTGCCGTTTGCGGAACTGAATCATTTCCTGGAGTCTGCTCGTTCGGAATCTCTGGAATATCTGAGCAAACTCAATCCGGAGGAAAACGCGAATGCAGCCAGACTGGAAGCACTGGTTCGCTTTCAGCTCTCTCCCGTTTTTGAGGAAACCGAAAACCCGGAAAAGCAATCACTGTCACTCACCAGCGAACATCTGAATTACAACGTCAAGACGGCCAGGATTGAATCGACACAGTTCGTGCGGCAGTATCTGGACTATACCGACTGGGCAGCGCGGCTCAATTTTGTGCTGCGTCCCAATTCCACGTATCCCGAAGCACGTTTGAAACTCAATGACAGCCTGCGACGGCTGGAACTCCTGCCGACACAAGTTGATCTGCAACTGCAGAAAGTCGATCCCGTCCGCCTGCGGGCAGAGCACAAGTTTGCCTGGGAATTCATGTCTGTCGACCGCTCACACATCAGCCAATGGGAACGCTCGCTGCGTTCCGACAAAGTTCGCTGGATTCCGTTTCAGCAGTACCAGCAGCAAATGCAACAGGCAGTCGCTCAGCAATCGCGGTAAGTCATGGCATGTGAATTTCAACATCCAGAGTGTTTGAGCCGCAAAGCACGCCGACAACGAAGCCTGCGATCACACATTTCGAAGCGACCTGCGAAACAGCACCAGAAATATTGATAAATTCGCCCCTCAACGCAGCCGTGAGACGGCTCTAGAATTGCAGCCCCTCTTGAGCTATCAGACGCTTGTGGTCGATGCTGGACATACACGGGTGAAGTTGGCCCGTTGTCAGCAGGACAGGCTGGATGAACTGCCGGTTGCCGCGCAATCGGCGGCATTCATCTACGATTCACCCATTGATTGGAAACGTGTGGCGGAATGGTTCACATCGGCTCCGCCAGATGCAGTGATCGTGACCGGGACGAATGTGCAACGAGCCCGGGAGGTCGTGCAGGGATGGCCAACCAGTCTTCCCGCTCCAGTGCTTTTGGTGGAGAAGACGCTGGTTCCCATTTCGATCGATGTGATTTTTCCCGGAAAAGTGGGAATTGACCGTCTCCTGAACAGCGTCGCGGCAAATGTCCTGCGTCAACCGGATCAACCGGTCATTATTGTGGATTCGGGAACAGCAATTACGGTGGACATTGTTGACGCGCAGGGGACGTTTTGCGGTGGAGCGATTCTTCCAGGAATTCTGCTCGGGGCAAAGTCCCTTCACGACGAGACCACCACGCTGCCGCACGTCGATGTCTGGGAGTTGCTGAAGCACGAACCCGACATCCTCGGCCGATGCACCGAAACCGCGATTGCCAGCGGGCTTTACTGGGGACATCTGGGAGCCGTTAAAGAACTGGTGAATCGATATTCTGCCTGGCTGCCAGCGACAGCTCTTCCTCCACTGGTACTGTTGACCGGAGGAGCGTCCGTAATTCTGGCTCCCTATCTGAAGGGGGCACAACGCAATCCCGATCTCTCGCTACAGGGATTGGCGGTTGTGGCCCGGCATTTGGGGCGTACGCCGCCTGTTTAAGAGCACATTCACCCCGCATTGTCCGGGCTCTGCCTCACGGTATGCAATGTTTCACCAGTCGAAATGCTTTCTCCATGGCCACAGGCGAGAGCAACTTGCTCTAATCGATAGACGATTTCTATTGATATGGACGAACGTCAACAATGAATCCCAACGCACTCGTCGCAAATCCAGGCGAGAACAACCTGTCCTGATGACATGAAACACCCCCATCACGCAGCATCCTCGACTGTGAATCCCCCCCTCTCTTGTTCCGAACCAGCGACAAGCTCAAGTATCGTGAGCCTGGCTGCCTGCCTGCTGACTCCT
>Ga0182745_1003210_pt1 | contig 14208 bp, 8 predicted proteins | sample eDN3rd30CKraftBY_FD_128523 | JGI IMG/M metagenome (GOLD analysis project Ga0182745, IMG submission 128523) | Enriched backyard soil microbial communities from Emeryville, California, USA - eDNA 3rd pass 30_C Kraft BY (version 2) (version 2) | ecosystem: Environmental > Terrestrial > Soil >...
AAATGGAGGGGAATTCAAACCCATCAGCACCAAGGGAGACTTGCAGATTTCCGAGCATCTTCCGGAAATTGCCAAGGTGATGGACAAACTTTCCGTGGTTCGCTCCATGAGTACCCGGGAGGCGGACCATGCACGTGGATCGTACTATATGCACAGTGCTTGGGTTCCTAATCCCACGGTCGTGCATCCCACATTCGGTTCTGTGGTGAGCTATGAAGTGGGATCTAAGCGTAAAGATCTGCAAATTCCAGCCTTCGTTTCAATTGGCGGCGGCAGCATGAGTCCAGGTTTCCTGGGCATGGCTCATGCTCCGTTTGTCGTCGACCGTCAGGGCAAGATTCAGAATGCGAATAGTGGTTCTGTCGACGCTCAGCGGCTCAATCAGCGGCTTTCGATGTTGAGTGCCATTGAAAGCAACTTCATCAAGTCTGACCGTGGCGATGCGGGCCAGGCTCATAAAGAGGTCTATGAAAAGGCGGTCAATCTGATGACCTCCCCACAAATGAAGGCATTTGATATTAAGGACGAAACTCCGGAAAACAAAAAGATGTATGGGGATCATGACTTTGGTAATTCGCTGTTGATGGCCCGCCGTCTGGTGGAACAGGGAGTTCCCTTCGTTGAAGTTCAGTTTCCCGGTGGCTGGGATTTGCATAACGATGTCTTTACCACGTTGCAGAACACCAACCTGCCACGGCTGGATACGGGCATTGCCGGCCTGACTCGGGACTTGGATCAGCGAGGCATGCTGAACGACGTGACCATTGTCTGCATGGGTGAATTCGGTCGGACCCCCCGTATCAATCAGAATGTGGGGCGTGACCATTGGGCGACAAGCTGGTCGTTGCTGATCGGGGGAGGTGGACTCAAGGGTGGTCAGGCGATCGGAGCCACGGATGAGGATGGCATTCGTATCGTCAGCGAGAGTTACCTTCCCGGCGACGTCTGGGCCACTGTGGCCCATGCCTTGAGGATTCCTCTCAACACGGTGCACACCTCAAAGAATGGGCGTCCAATCGCGCTGGCGGGGGGAGGCCAACCCATTAAGGGTCTGATCGGCTAGTACTTCGTCCATTCTAAAACTTAGGGTTTAGGGTCGGTCTTCACGCAAAGTCCGACAACGATAGTACGGGAAGCGGGCGGAAAATGCTTTCGTTGAGCCGTGAGCCACTGAGACACGGCTCAACGAATGCATAAAAACAGAGCACTCGTATTGTTTGCCAAATTGGCTTGAACTTGCGAGGGATGGTTATTGACCATGCTGACGGAAATCACCTGGGGCCTTACTCGAGCAGATGGCTGTGATTTTGCAAATTGTTCGCAGTAAGAGTCATTTCGTGATCTGAAGGGGTTTGTCCCGCAATTCTGAGGTTTCTGAAAAGAGTTACCTGCTTTGGTGAAGATGCAACGTGTCGGACTCTGCGGATCAACTCGCCACTCGTCAGCCTCCATCAGATGAGTTTGTGCAGCTCTTCACACGTGCACAACGGCCTTTATATCTGTTTATTCTGGCACAGACCGGAAATGTGCAAAGTGCGGAAGAGATTTTGCAGGAAGCAAATCTGGTCATCTGGGCAAAGTTGGACCAGTTCGAGCCGAACACGAGTTTTTCTGGGTGGACTCGGCAAATTGCCACCTATGAAATTCTGAAGCACCGTCAGCGGTTTCGACGTGACCGGTTGACCTTTTCGGATGAGTTTCTCTCTGCCGTCGCAGGAGAGGTGGCCACTCAGTCGTTAGAGTTGGAACAGCGACGAGAGGCCTTGCAGCACTGTCTGAAAAAGCTGGACGCGGACGACCGGGAGCTCATTCAGCAGCGTTATCAGCCAGGCATCAACGGAAAGGAACTCGCCAGGAAACGAGATCGGCCTATCAATTCGGTCTATCAGTCGCTGGGGCGAATTCGCAAAGCATTACTGGAATGTGTTCACCGCAGGCTGGCTGCCGAAGCATTGCAGTGAAGAAGATTTGAGGCAACATGGGATTTCTGAGACAGGGATTTCTGGGACAGGGATTTCTGGGACAACTATTGTGAACAGCTCCAGCAAACGCGAATTGCTTTCCCTGGTGGAGGCGCTCTGTGAAGAGACGGCGACCCCCAGTGAACTGGCGCGCCTGGAAGAACTGGTGCTGCACGATCCCGATCTGCGCCGATTGTATGTGGAAGCCATTTCGCTGCATGGGATGCTGTACTGGGATGCGGCTGGATTGGGCGCAGAAATCGATCCTCAGTCGGGAAAGACTTCTGCAATCGTCCTGCCGGAGGGGACTTGGAATTATGTGAGCCCGGAACGTGTCTCCCGCAAGCGTCGAGGCTCCTGGTTGTCGCGTCCCCGTTCCTATCGGCGTGTTCGCGAAATCGTGACCGGTCTCGTGGTGCTCGTGATTCTGAAGCTGGGTTTTGTGGTCTTCAGCCCTCGTGTGCCAGAGTTGGCGGTCGCTCCTGAAAACCGGGAACTCATTGAGCCACCGCAGACGGGCGAAAAGGAAATCTCGCCTGGCCCACCGTTGAATTCGCATTTGCCGGTTCCCGATGTCCGGCTTTCTCAGCAGCACGATGAGGCAGCGGGCCATCCTTTCTCTGGGCGCCGAGTGGAAGAGTCGGTTGTCGCAGTGAATCCTGAAGCACCGATTTCGACATTCTTCCTGGAAGATGACGCAGCAGTCGTTGACCGCATTAACCATCATCTGGCCCTGCAATGGCAGGTGGAAAAGATCACTCCTGCACCGCAGGCCAGCGATGCGGAATGGGTTCGCCGGATCTATCTGGATCTGGCTGGGAGAATTCCCACCAGCCGAGAGGCGGAAGATTTTTTTGTCGGTCGGGATTCACAGAAACGTGCACAGCTGGTGGACACTCTGATCGCAAGCCGGGAGTTTTCATTTCGTCTGGCCACGATCTGGACCAATCTGTTGGTAGGGCGGTCGCGGGATCGGAAGATTGACCGGGAAGAGTTATTGGCCTGGATTGAAAGGGAATTTTCCTCCGGTCGTTCCTGGAAAGAAACGGTCACAGATCTGGTCGCGGCTCGCGGAACTGCGCGAAACAGTGGTCCTGCAAACTTTTTGCTGGCTCATCTGAATAATGAAGCGGTCCCGGCAACGGCAATCACAGCCAGGATCTTCTTATGTGAGCAACTGCAATGTACGCAGTGCCATGAGCATCCCACCGTGAAGCGTTGGGGTCAGGAACGATTCTGGGAGTTGAACGCATTTTTCCAGCAGGCCGGCATTCGGGAGAGACGTCAGATCGATCCTCAATCAGGGAAAAGCCGGATGGTCCGTGAACTGATTGATGCCGAAGAGTTTGGGCCGACATATTACGAAACATTACGTGGAGTGATGCGTGTGGCCTATCCCAAATTTGCGGGAGTGGAGGTCAACCGGGTCAGTGAAGATGACCATCCTTCCTTGCGAAATCAGTTGGCTGAATTGTTGTTCGCAGATGCCCGTCCCCAGCCGGCCCGGGCGTTTGTGAACCGAACCTGGGCACTTTTGATGGGACGAGGCTTTACGAATCCCGTGGATGACATGGGCCCGCATACCCCGGTCAGCCATCCGGAGTTGCTGGAAGACCTGACCTCTGCATTTGTGCAGAGTGATTATGATGTTCATCGTCTTGTGCGCTGGATCTGCCTGTCTGATGGCTATCATCTGACAAGTCGAAACAGTTCTCCAGGCAACATTGATGCTCCGGAACTGGGGGAACGCCCACTCTTTTCTCGTATGTATGTCAAGCCGATGTCGGCAGAACAGCTCTATGATTCGCTGCAGATTGCTTCCGGCATCTCACCACGGATTTTGCTGGATCGTCAGACTCAGCAGGCGCGAGAAGTGTGGCTGGGGCAATTCTATTCGGCTGTTGATACAGAAGAAAATGGGGAAGAGAACACGTTCGATGGAAGCTGGCAACGCGCCCTGATGATGATGAATGGAGACCTGGTGCAACAGGCGACCAGTTCGCGAGAAGGCCGGGTCCTGGCGGATGTCATCACTCCGCATGGTCTCTCTGAAGTCGATCGTATTCGCCAGCTTTCACTGGCGGCCCTGTCTCGATATCCCAGCAACGCGGAGTTATCGCAGCTGCGGGATCTGTTACGGCGCACGATCCGCCAACGGGTAATGGAAGAGAACCTGCCGCCTCAACTGGCTCTTGCGGAAGGGCTCAAAGATGTTTATTGGGCTTATCTGAATTCCAGCGAATTCGCGATGAATCGTTGAGCAATTATAACGAGGGGCGTCGACGCTCGCGGGCATAACGAACGCGGCAACCGCGAGCAATGACTTCTTGAATCGGGGCTGGCTTTCCCGACAACGCTGCCTGAATAGCCTCTTCAACATAGCGCCGGGTCACCTTCTCAGCATCCGTACTGTCATCCATGGCGCCCATATAGACAATTTTACGATCACGATTCAAGACATAAAATTCGGGTGTAAAAACTGCTCCATAGTCTTTTGCAATCTTCTGAGACTGGTCAGACAGGTACAGGAATGTCAGTTTCTTCTCTTCTGTTCTGTGTGTTAAGGCGGGAAGTTTGTCTTCTTCAATCTGATTGACACAGATGGCAACCACGGCCACCTGGTCCGCATGTGCCTTCGCCAAGGCTTGAATCCGGGCTTCATAATCGGCAGCCGTGGGACAACTGGCGCAGGTAAAGACCACGACCACTACAGGCTTCTCCTTCAAGTCGGAGAAGGAGTGCGTTTTCCCATCGGTGCCGGGCAGGTCTTTCCAGGCGGGGGCGGAATCTCCAATGGAGAGAACTTCGTTGAACTCTCCTGCTCCAGCCAGCGCATTGCAGGCCACGACCAGGGCAACGGAAAGGACCTGACAGTACAGCAATTTGGATGCAGAAGTCGTGAACATGTTGCGAACCATTCTCCGAGGGAGTCGTGCATCGTCTATTCAAAAATTTAGAGCGTTCTTGTAAATCTTGTCGCAGACTTGCCTCGCGGCATTCAGTTTTTCATCAAGTGAAACCTGTTCGACGCGGGCACAGGAGAGACCAAACTGGTCTAATGCTTTGTCAATTTAAAAAATTCGGGTAGGGCTTAACACTAAAGTCCGACAACGGAGGACGTTTCGCGATCACGTACTCGAAATCCAAGCCCTGACAGGGCAGCAGGTCTCTGGGGGAGCAGGCGGAGCTATTGAATTCGGGCCTGCTTCTGATCTTTCTGGCGCAGGTCATAGCAGAGAATTGTGTCCTGTTCACGCAGATACAGTTTTCCGTCGACGATCACGGGATGAGACCAACTGGGACGGTCGCCACTATCCGGAACCTGAAATGAGCTGACTTCTTCATACTTTTCCGGGCTGGCTTTGACCAGGCACATCTTGCCATTCGCGAACAGGAAATACAGGTGGCCATCGGCAGCAGCCACGCAGGCGGAACCGCGTCCCGACCCACGGTCGGCCCATTGAATTTCACCGGTCATCAGGCTGGCGCAGTACGGAATTCCCGCGTCATCGGAATCGCCGTACAGATAATCTCCCACCAGCACAACTCCTCCATGCTTATTGGCCAACTTGACTTTCAGCGGATAAATCTCTTCGATCCGGACGGTGTGATCCGGCCCCGGGACTTGCCTGAGAAGTGCCCCACCGCGCTTGTAACCAGCCACAAAGAACACCAAATCGTCCCGGACAATGGGCGTGGGAATGACAGCCGTGGTTTTCTCAATCGGATAGGACCAGAGTAATTCACCGTCGCTGGCCCGCACTCCCAGGGGGCCGCTGCCGGTGGATTGCACATAAACTTTCGTGCCACCGATTTCCGAGATCACGATAGAAGAATGTCCAGCACCGATGTCTTCTGGCCGGGTACAGGTCCAGATGATCTCGCCGCTAGTTTTATTCAGTGCGACCATGGTGCTTTTCTTGCCCCCGGGAGTGCAGATCACCCGGTCTCCATCTACCAGAACAGATTCGCTGTAGCCCCAGCTGTCGGCCTTCACGCCTCCAAAGGCATCTTTTAAATTCTTCCGCCAGACCTCCGTACCGTCTGCCGTCCGACAACAGATCAGATCTCCCTGGGGAGTCAGGACGAAAACCAGGTCCTTATCGATACTGGGGGTGGAGCGGGAACTCTGCCAGTCGGGTTTGCCTTCCGTCCAGGGAGCACCGGTCCTGGTTTTCCACAACTGTTGACCCGTTTTCTGATCAAAACAGGTCAGGTATTCATCCTCATCGTTGGCTGTCGAGGGTGCGTCTCCCAGCGTGAAAATCCGGCCATTTGCCACGGCCAGTTCAGCATACCCCCGGCCCGCTCCACTTCCCTTCCAGACAAGTGGCGGTCCCCCTTCCGGCCAGCTTTCCAGGAGACCGGTGTCGCTGGAAACGGCAGAGCGATGTGCACCTCGAAATGTGGGCCAGTCTTCTGCGTGCGCTGACGTTGTCAGTACACAAGAGAGTGCAGTTCCGGTGAGAACGAACAGGCAGCAATACAACAGCGGACGGTCCTGTTGTGGGACCAAGGTTGAATTCAGACCAGCCATGGGAGCTCCCTCGGTTGTTCAAGACGACAGGTTTTCAAGGTCAGGCTATCATATCCCGGCAATCTCTGCATATCCCGGCAATCTCGGATGATGAAGTCCGCTGCAGAGCTTGGTTTCCGGATCTGGGACATGCAACGACATCGGCGTCGGACTAGACCAGTTTGGTTTCTCATGTGCCCGCGTCGAAAGGGTTTCACCTGATGAAAGACGGAATGCCGCGAGGCAAGTTCACGACCAGATTGACAAAGACGCTCTAATAATCCGCAGTTTCATCTGTGAAAAAATGCTGATTACTCTGGCAGGCGACCATGCTCGACTTCCGGAAATGGTCCGGTGCAGGCTTCCATAAAGGCCACCAGATCTTCTTTTTCCTGCGGAGTCAGGTTCAATTTGACAATTTTGTCGCTGAGATTCTTATTGGGAATTCCCCCCACGTTGTAGTGTTCAACAACATCCATCAGCGTCTTGAGACTGCCGTCGTGCATATACGGTGGAGAAAGTGCAACGTTCCGGATGGTGGGTGTTTTGAATGCTCCCCAGTCTTTTTCTTCATGAGTGATGGCGCCCCGGCCAATATCCGGCTCCGCGGCCTTCATGCCAATACCCAGGTTGTGATATTTCTCATCGGTCAGGTTGGCCCCGACATGGCAGGCCGCACAGTTCACCCGTTCGCTGAAGAACAATGTCCGACCACGAATCGCACTCTCAGTCATGGGGTTTGCTTTCAGGCCGGCCAATGCGGCAGCGTAATCTGCAGCAACTTTCGGTTCTTCTGCCAGGAGATCTTTCAGGTCCTCCTCATCCAGGCGGTTGAACTTCTGCAGTTCTTCGTAGTAGTCAAATGGAGAAGGTCCGCTGACAACGGCGCGTTCGAATGTCGCAATGGCCTGAGCAACATTTTCAATCGTAATGGATTTTTCGCCGAAGAGGGCATCAAACTGCAGACGATATCCCGGAATCTTTCTCAAATCTGCAACGCAGGCGTCATGCGAATTCCCCATTTCAATGGGATTGGCGATCGGACCAATCGCCTGCTCTTCCAGCGAAGCGGCGCGACCATCCCAGAACTGCAGTCCGGAGAGAATACGATTATAGCTGGAAGGTGAATTTCGCCCTCCCATTTGACTGGCCACACCAATGCCGAACTGCGTGTCTTTCGCATAACCATTGTCCGGATGATGACAGGAGGCACAACTGATGGTGCGATCGGAGGAAAGTCTTGGATCAAAAAAGAGTTGCCTTCCCAACTCAATTTTTGCACGGGTCATGGGATTTTCTTTGAGCCCCTGAATCGTTCCGGCGCCTGCTGCCAGCCCTAGCGGCAATTCAACTTTTAACACCTGATGATTGGCGGGATTGGCCAGCCATTGCTGGATCTCTTCGATCTTCAACGGACCTTTTCCTGGAATCCCAGTGAGGAGATCTCCCGTCCCCAGCAACACAGTCTCGGGAGAGGTCGTCTCGGCGGGAGAGGTAGGGGAAACAGGTTCCGCACTCCAGGCCATGTGACCGCCCAGCCAGAGCAGGCTGCACATTAGTCCGGTAAGAATCGGGAGTCGGTTCATGGGGTTGCACCTCTCAAGGGGGGGGTGGGGGCCAAATCTCTGGGGCTGCGCATTATATGCGTCTCAGAAAATTCGACCAGTCACACCGTGAATTGCCTCGGTAAATTGTTGCTTTTCCATCCACTTTCCCTTTGAGCAGACTGGAAGCGAGACCAGTTTGGTCTCTCATGTGCCCGCGTCGAAAAGGGTTCACTTGATGAAAGACTGGATACCGCGACAAGTTCGCAACGAGATCGACAAAAACGCTCAAGTGTGCGAAAGAGTTCTCAGGCTGCCCTGATCTTGTCATAGTGACGTGATTCTGCATTGGATTCTGCATTGACTGTTGATCAACTTGGAAGCCATTCATGACCGTTCCACACGTTGCCTCCATTGAAACTGAAAATATTTTACCTGGAGTTGGGGCTGCTTTCTCGTCTTCATTACATCCCGGCAGTTTCCTGTCTGAAGAGATCCGAAAACAGGTTCCCGCAGAGTCCTGTCCTCTTGGCAGACGTGAATTCTTACAGTCCATGGCCTTGGCTGCCGGAACATTGTTCACAGCTCCAACCCTTCGGGCCGAAGGATCGAATTCCACATCAATTCCCGCAGCAGAAAAGAAGTGGCGTGTGGGGGTGATCGGGCATTCTGGGCAGGGAAACTATGGGCATGGGCTGGATACCTGCTGGCTGAGAATACCGGAAACAGAAGTTCTGGCCTTCGCGGATGCGAATGCAGCGGGCCTGGCCAAAGAGCAAGTCAAACTTCCCGGTGCCAAAGCATTTGCCGATTATCGAAAAATGCTTGCGGAAGTGCAGCCAGAAATTGTCGCCGTTGGTCCGCGCTGGCTGAATGAACATCGCGACATGATCCTGGCTGCCATTGATTCCGGAGCGCGTGGGATCTACTGCGAGAAGCCCTTTTGCAGGACTCCCGCCGAAGCGGATGAGATCCTGGCCGCCTGTCAGAAATCAGGTTGCCGGGTGGCCTTGGCGCATCGAAACCGCTACCACCCTGCCCTGGCCACAGTGCAGGCATTGATTCAACAAGGGACCATTGGAGAACTGCTCGAGTTGCGTGGACGAGGAAAAGAAGATCAACGCGGAGGCTGTCTGGATCTCTGGGTACTGGGCAGTCATGTCTTCGATCTGGCTCGTTATTTTGCGGGGGATGCACTGACCTGTTCCGCAAGCATCCAACAAGGGAAACGGGCTGCCGCTCCACACGATTTACAGCAAGGGGCCGAAGGAGTGGGCTTGATTGCTGGAGATCGATTGCATGCTCGATTCGAGATGGCACACGGCCTGCCATTTTATTTTGATTCCATACGGAATGCGGGTGTCGCGAAAGCTGGCTTCGGACTTCAGTTGATTGGAAATGCGGGGATCATCGACCTGCGCGTGGATGAAGAACCGATCGCCCATCTGCTGCAGGGCAATCCGTTCGATCCAGATTCTGTCCCTCGAAACTGGGTGCCCATCACGACTGCCGGGATTGCTCAACCAGAACCGATCACGGGACTGGGAGGACAGGTCGCCTCGCATCAACTTGCAGGTCAGGATCTCCTGAATTCCATTCGTGAAAATCGTCCTGCCTTATGCAGCGAACACGATGGCCTGGCGATTGTGGAAATGATTCACAGCATCTTTCAATCGCACGTCCAGCAGGCGGCAACAATCTCGTTGCCATTAGAGAATCGTGACCACATCTTTGAAGCGTGGAAAACGCTTTCGTAAAGGGGAGCGTGTGGAAGTGAGTTTCTACAGTTCGTGAAGTCGTGCGAACCCTACGATGGTGGTGTCATCATTCGCAGGGCGATCTTCACGGAATTGCTGTACATTTTCCACCACGGCCTTGACGACCTGATGGATGTTGCCCCGGGATTGATCAAAAATATGGATCAGACGTTCTGTCCCAAGGATTTCCCGCCGGGTGTTCATGGCTTCGGTCACGCCGTCTGTGAAGAGCAGGACCTGATCTCCTGGAGCGAGTTTGATCATCCATGGATGAGGGTCAAATTCGGTGACAATCCCGAATGGAAAATTTCGCCGGCAGCCGTCCAGCTCCTCCACCTGACCGGTTGTTCCATGCCGGAGTAATGGCGGGGGATGACCGGCATTCGCCAGCGTCATCAGATGTTGCTGCGGATCGAGGACACACAGGCAGGAGGTGATAAACATACACTCGTCTCCCCCTTCCATGACGAACTGGTTCAAACTGGTCAAGGCGGATTTCAATGTGGGAGAGGTGGCAATTCTCAGCCGGACTTCGCCCGCAAAGCGCGCAATATTCATGGCTGCCGGAAGCCCTTTGCCAGAAGCATCTGCAATTCCCAGAATCACCCGTCCGTCACGCAGCATCTCGTAAAAGTAATAATCTCCCCCCACCTTTTCCGCCGGGGCGTAATACTGATCAAAACTGTAGCCCGCCACTTCCGGACTGCTGCGAGGAAGCATGCCTAGCTGAATTTGTCGCGCGGTCTCCATCTGACGAATCGTGGCGTCGTGCTGAATCACAATGTCATGGGCCTGGGAATAGCCAATCGACTGCCCGGTGAGCACGGCGACTGCAGACAGGAGTTCCAGGTCATCATCGGAAAAGACGTACGAAGAATCGTTTGTTTCCAGCAGGATGACCCCGCAAGGGGAGGAATTGGCCCGCAGCAGCGGCGCACAAAGAATGGACTGATGAAATCCATCCAGAGCCAGTCCCGGATCGGGTGACAATTCCGTCTGGATGGTCCCCTGCCCTGATTCGTAAACCTGATGAATCAGTGGAACATTGAAGGGAGCCCCCGTTAAGTCTGTGCTGTCCGCCTCACGACCATGTTTCATCGCCACGGGAGTCAATTGCTGCTGATCATTCAGCAGATGGATTTCACCAATAACTGCCGGGGGAAACATCCGGAACAGCAGGTCCAGCACACGTGGCAGAATCTCTTTGATTTCCAGTGTGCTGCCCAGTGCACGTGTGATTTCAATCAACGTTTTCAGCTGTCCGCGGAGGATGTTGGAACCGACTGTGAGAGAGACTGGAGTTTCCAGTTCGGGTGCGGTGGGGGAGAGAGCTCCTGTCGTCGCGGGGTATTTTTTCAATTCGTTGTCGAAGACGACATCATCCGAGAGTCGAAACACCAGGGGAATGTCGTGCAGGAGGATCTGATCACCATCTTTTAAAGCAATACGCTGCTGAATCTTGATTCCGTTGACAAAAGTGCCATTGGTGCTGCGCATGTCTTCCAGAAGATATGTTCCCCCCGTCAACGTGACTTGCGCATGAAATCGGGAGATGGAACGTTTGTTCAACGTGAGATCGCAGGTGGGGTCTCTGCCGAGAACTGTCTGTCGCGACTTCTGGAGAATGATTCGCGTGCCCGGTGCGGGCGGCGAGAGCACAATCAATGTGGCCATTGCTCCCCCTTTGCACTGCGAATCACCAGAGCTTTCTCAGGGTGCGAGAACTTGTGCCACGTGAATCACATTGGTGAAGCTGGAGCAGACCAACCACACCAGGATTGCCCGGGGACGAGACCGACTCTTCATTTATTTATCTTGAGTTTAAACACGAGAATTTCGCTTTTCCATTTTAAAATCCATTTCTCTCCGCAGATTATCATACAGATTCGAATGCCTTACTCTTCCGGAGATGCGGAGAGTTCGTTCTCGTCCAATCCAGACCAGAGCCGCTTGATGACCATCGTGGCATAAGCGCCGCGCGGCAAGGAAAACCGCAAACAGAGTTTTGTTTTCGCAGCATCCAGTTCGTCAACGGCGAATTCCCCGGACAGGTCACCCGGGCAAATGAGAATGGGACGCCGGGCGCGTGAGAAAAATCGGTCTCGTGGAAACTTTACTTTCAGATCGGAGAAAGACCAGCCTGTCTGATGCAATACAGATTGCATGAACTCCGCCAACGGTTCGTTGTCGAGTTTAAGACGCGCGGACGGGAGTGGAATCTGGATCGACTGCAAACTCCGCACCTGCTCTGCCGTGAGCCGCCGCGGAGATTCGATCGGGCCCGTTCGGAATGTCACCCATTCGATCTGCTCCGGCGCACAGACTTTGACGAACCAGGCTGCTGCCAGTCGATTCCAGAGCTCACTTTGCAACGCGGAAAGATACAGTCCGCGCAGGTCACTATTCACAATTCCCCAGGCCCCTTTGAAATCTTCGGGCTTATCGCAGAGAAATGTGATTATGCTACGACGGTGTGAACGTTCGAGCAATCGTTTGCAGGTGATCCAGTCTTTCCAGTGGTCCCGCAAGATCGCCTTCTGTTTGCGTTCGGCCGCCGGATCATCTGGATGATGTTCGGCGAATGCCAGCCAGAGAGCCTGCTCATAGTCTTCCCGAACCCAGGCTGCTCCAACAAACCCCTGACCGGCATACCATGATCCAAAACGCTGATCGTCGAAATAGTTAGGCAGGCCCCCCTGCTGTAGTTCCAAAATCGATCCGGCAGCCTGTCGATGTTCCTCGTCCGAGAGAGATCGTAACACAATCTCAAAGTTGTTCCCGGTGATGTCGCTGGAACCGGTTTCTCGTTCCGCCTGTCCCAGATAAGCCAGCTCCAGGTTTTCTTCGACAAACGAACGTCGGGGACCATGCCGAACGGTGATGATCTGGCTGGTCACCGCGTGCCGATCTTTGAGCCCGGCATGCACCATATTTCGACGAGGAATATTCAGCGTGCGCGAAAAATGCCCCAATGCATCCAGCGTCGTCCATCCACTTTTCTTCAATTCATAAACCGCATGAATTCCCCGACTCCCAATCGGAAGTGAATTCTGTTCTTGAACTCGAAAATCATCGATCAGACGGCGAAGTTTCATGAAATGGTCTGTCCGGTCTTTGTTGAACGCAGTCTTTGTTGGATGCAGTCTTTGTTGGATGCAGTCTTTGTTGAACGCAGTCTTTGCTGGATGCAGTCTTTACTGAATGTCATGTTCGAAAAGCGAGCCTGTGCCCGGAACGGGACCAGAAAAAACGGAATCATGAAAACGGGAGCAGAAAAACGGGGAGCAACAGGAGCAGGAAAAAGACGCACTATTCCTGTATTTCCCCGGGTTCTCTCCCCGATGCTCTGTTTCATCGGAATAGAGGAACAAGACAACTGGGCAAAAACCTGAATTTCTGGAGAACTTTCTTTTTTATGCAGTAAAAACAATGTGGTATCAAACAGTGCTGTGTGGCTGGTAGCGAGACGGGATCAACAAAAAATGAATTCCATGAAAGAACAGGTGAAATGCTTTTGCAGCAACGAAATGGATTCGTCAAGATCAGTGACAGTCGATGCAGGTTGAGCCAAGAGGCGATAGAGCGTTTTTGTAAATCTTGTCGTGAACTTGCCTCGCGGCATTCAGTCTTTCATCAGGTGAAACACTTTCGACGCGAGCAGATGAGGGACCAAACTGGTCTAAGACAGTGCGGAATGCCGTGACACTGGGCGCGGACAAAGACGGAGCGAATGCGATCCAGACTTGCGGATGATGTTTGATTGAGGTGTCCAGCTCCAGACAATTAGGATAAAAAGTAAGAGGTTGCTGTCTGGGCCAGGTCAGCAATCGGCAGCGGCGGGAGTTGTCCGCTTTGATGCTTTTGATCACGTTCGAAACAGCCCTATTATGTCCACTCATCCATCATCACCCCAGGCGAACTCGCGTTGGATCTGGCCGTTCGAGATCCTCGCGCAGATTGGAGAAGGTGGAATGGGTGTGGTCTACCGCGCCCGTTATGTGGTTAACGGGCGTCAAGTCGCCCTGAAAATGCTTCCGGGAGATATCAGCGACAAAATCGCCCTGGCCCGTTTTGAACGCGAAGTTGAAGTCCTGAAAACGATGAAACATCCGAACATCGTCAGATGCTTCGGAGGTGTTTGTGAAGATAAACGTCGCTTTTATGCGATGGAATTACTTGAAGGGGGATCGCTGGAAGACCAACTTGTGGCCCGAGGCAAACTCCCCTGGGAGCAAGTCATTCAGTATGGCCTGCAAATGTGTGCCGCCCTGGATTATTCCCATGAAAAAGGTGTCGTCCATCGTGATGTCAAACCCAGTAATTTTCTGATTTCGCCCGATGGACAACTCAAGCTCAGCGACTTCGGACTGGCCAGTGTGACCTCCGGCCGAAAAATCACCGCAGCTGGAAAAACGGCGGGGACATTTCTG
>Ga0182745_1003211_pt1 | contig 14202 bp, 14 predicted proteins | sample eDN3rd30CKraftBY_FD_128523 | JGI IMG/M metagenome (GOLD analysis project Ga0182745, IMG submission 128523) | Enriched backyard soil microbial communities from Emeryville, California, USA - eDNA 3rd pass 30_C Kraft BY (version 2) (version 2) | ecosystem: Environmental > Terrestrial > Soil >...
CCTTACGGCCTGGTGCTCGACAGCCTGGCCAAGATCGGCGCGCCGGTGCCGTTCATGATGCCGGAACGCATCGCCAAGACCCCCGGCAGCGAGCAGGTGAAGGAGATCGTCGGCTCTGGCCCCTACAAGTTCCGCGCCGACCTGCATGAGCCCGGCGTCAAGATCGTCCTCGACAAGTTCGCCGACTACAAGCCACGCAGCGAGCCGCCCAACTGGGCGTCCGGCGCCAAGATCGCGAAGATGGACCGGGTCGAGATGCTGGGCATGCCCGATGCGCAGACCCAGGTGAGCGCGCTCATCAGGGGCGAGGTCGACTATCTCGAACGGGTGCCAGCCGACCTGCTGCCGCTGTTTGACGCGAAATCCGGGGCCAAGGCCGAGGTCGTGAGCAAGTACGGCTTCCAGGCCATCATGCGCATGAATCACCTGCAGCCGCCGTTCGACAATCTCAAGGTGCGCCAGGCCATCGCCCGCGCCGTGGACCGGTCGATGTACGCCGCCGTCGTGGCGGGCGATCCGAAGTTCGCCACCGACTGCGCCGCCATCTTCGGCTGCGGCATGCCCTACGAGAGCAAGGCCGGCATCCCCTCCTTCGACATCGCGGCCGCCAAGGCCATGTTGAAGGAAGCGAACGTCGATATGTCGAAGCCGCTGGTGATGCTGCACGTCGCCAACGCGCCGGGCATCGCGGCGCTGGGCAACGTCACGCGGCAGGCGCTGGTCGATCTCGGCTTCAAGGTCGACATGGTGTCGATGGACTTCCAGACCTTCGCGACGCGCCGGCTCAACACCGGACCGGTCGACAAGGGCGGCTGGAACCTCGCCCACACGACCAACTCCGTGCCCGACCAGGGCAATCCGCTCAGCAACCCGTTCCTCGTCGCCTCGGGCCCACCGGCGTCGGCCTGGGGCTGGCCAAAGGACGAGAAGACCGAGGAGCTGCGGCTGAAGTTCGCCACCGCGCCCGACGAGGCGGCGCGCAAGACGACCGCGACCGAGATCCAGGTCCGCGCCTACGAGCAGGTGCTCTATCTGCCGCTGGCCCAGTTCACGACGCCGTCGGCCTGGCGCAACAACCTCGAAGGCGTGCTGAAGTCGCCGGTCATGCTGCTCTACAACATCGAGAAGAAGTGAGGATCGCCGCCATGGCGAAAGCGGTTGCCGACGATTACCTGCGGCGCATTCCGAAAGCCGAGCTGCACTGCCACCTCGCCGGCACCCTGCGCGCGACGACGGTCGCCGAGCTGGCGAAGAAGTACGGGCTGCCATTGCCGCGGCCGGCCGAGCAGCTCTACCAGTGGCCCAACTTCGACGGGTTCCTCGAAATCCTGCGCCTCACCGCCTCGGTGCTGCGCACGCCGGAGGATTTCAGCCGCGCGATCTACGAATATTGCGAAGACGCCAGCCGCGACGGCAACCTGCGGCACGTCGAGTTCTTCTTCAATCCCGACTATTTCTATCCCAACGGCATCGACTATCCGTCGATGGTGGCCGGCATGGCCGACGGCATCGAGCGCGTGGGCCGCGACTTCGGCATCTCGGCCCGGCTGATCTGCTGCATCGACCGCTCGATCAACTCGCCCGCCCAGGCCGTCGAGATCGTCGAGACCGCGCTCGCGCATCGCCACGAGCTGGTGATCGGCATCGGCCTGGACGGCAATGAGAGCGTCGGTCCGCCCGCCATCTTCGCCGAGGCCTATGCGCTGGCCCGCAAGGGCGGGCTGCGCTGCACGGCCCATTGCTGCGAGGACTATCTCACGCCGCTGGAAGCGCCGCCGACCAACTACCTGATCTGCCGGGACGTGCTGCGCTGCGACCGCATCGACCACGGCTACAACATGCTGGCATCGGACTACGTGATGAGCGAGGCGCGAAAAGACGGGCTTTATTTCACGCCCTGCGCCTGGACGAGCCTTTTGCACAATCGACCTCACCGGCCGCAGCGCATCCGCCGCATGGTCGAGGCCGGATTGAACGTGACCATCAACACCGACGATCCGGCGATGTTCGGAACGAACCTCGGCCACGGCTTCGCGACCCTGTTCGAAACGATCGGCTGGGGCCCCGACAAGGCCCGGCTGTTCAGCCTGAATTCGGTCGAGGCCTCATGGCTGGACGAGAGCGACAAGGCGAGGATGCGGATCGACTTCCGCCGCCAGATCGCCGCGCTCGACCAGGAATTCGGTTACGAGAACGCCGCCACACCAGTCTAGGACCATTCCGTTTCTGGGAAGACTGCTGGCATTCAGCCCGGTCGGAAAAGACTCCGGCCACGCCGGATCGCACGTCTCCCGCTGGTCTTGATCCGGAATGGCCATAGAATGGCGTCGGATCGAGAGGGAGGCTGCCAGTGCCCGTGTTCTTCGTTTGCGCCGGGCTATTGGGCCTGCTGGCGGTGGCGCTGACCGTCAAGGTCGGCCTGATGCGCGGCCGCAAGAAGATCAGCCTGGGCGATGGCGGCGATGCGGAGATGCAGGCTGCCGTGCGGGCGCATGGCAACCTGATGGAGCTGGCGCCGATCACCCTGCTGATGATCTACATGGCGGGTGACTTCTACGGCTTCTCGACCGTGGCGGCGCTGTCGGTGGTGCTGCTGGTCGCGCGTGTCCTGCATGCCGGCGGAATGCTGGGCCTGATCCCCCGGGGCCGCCTGTTGGGAACCCTCGGCTCGACGGCGATCCTGGGCCTCTCGTCGATCCTGCTCGCGATCGCCGGTCTCGGCCTCAAGCAATACTGATCGGCAGGGAAGTGGCCGTGATGCAAAGACCGGCAACCGGGCGACCGGTTCAGACGTACTATCCCATCGCCATCGCTCAATTGCCCCGAACATGATCACCACGCTCTGGCGGATCGCCTACGAGGCCGGTTACGGCTACTTCGCGAACCGGCTCTCGACCTCCGCCGCGGCCATGGCGTTCTACACCATGTTCGCGCTCGGCCCGATCATGATCTTCACCATCGCCATCGCCGAACCGTTCGTCGGCCGGTTCATGGCGCAGGAGACGATCTTCGATGCGCTCGGCACCATCGTGGCGCAGGACCAGTTGCGCACGATACGTCGCTTCGCCTCCGAGGACCTGTTCCGCGGCGGCGGCATAGCAGCGCTCGCCGGTGCCGCGGTGCTGCTCTACACCGGCACCCGCGTCTTCGTGGAACTGGACGACGGCATCGACGCGATCTGGCGGGACAACAAGGGCCCGACGGTGCATCCGGTCCTGGCCAGCCTGAAGTCGCGGCTGCTCGCCGTGCTGCTGATGATCGTGCTGGGCGTCCTGTTGATCGTCGTCATCCTGGCGAGCGTGCTGATCTCGGCCTATGCCGGCGTGCTCGAAAGATTCCCCATCCTCGGTGTCTGGATCGGTCCGGCGATCTCGACCTCGGTGCACTATGGCCTGCTCTCGGGCTTCTTCACGCTGATCTACAAGTGGCTGCCGACGGGCCGCGTCCCCTGGCGCTACGCGCTGATCGGCGGCCTGGTGAACGCGCTGCTCTTTGCGGTCGGCAACCGCGCGCTGGTGTTCTATTTCGAGGTGACCCAGCTCACCTCGGCGTTCGGCGCCACCGCGGGCTTCGCGGCCATCATGGTCTGGATGTACTGGACGTCGCTCACCATCCTGATCGGCGCCCAGGTCGGGCGCGCCACGCGCGACGTGCTGATCGACAATCGCGCGCGTGAGATGGTCGAGGGGGATTTATAGCGCGTGTGAACGCGCTAGAACATCGTCGCAAGCACGCGGTCCGGCGGCTTGTGGCCGTCGGCGAAGGTCTTGATGTTGATCAGGACCTTCTCGCCCATCTCGATGCGGCCCTCGAGCGTGGCTGAGCCCATGTGCGGCAGCAGCACCACGCGATCGAGCTCGAGCAGCTTCGGGTTCACCTGCGGCTCGTTCTCGTAGACGTCGAGGCCGGCGCTGGCCATCTCGCCCGCCTTCAGCATGCGCACCATCGCATTCTCGTCGATCACCTCGCCGCGCGCCGTGTTCACGAGAATCGAGGTCGGCTTCATCAGCTTGAGACGACGCGCCGAGAGAAGGTGGAAGGTCGCGGGCGTGTGCGGGCAGTTGACGGACACGATGTCCATGCGCGCCAGCATCTGGTCGAGGCTCTCCCAATAGGTCGCCTCGAGCTCGCGCTCGATCTCGCCGTGCACGCGCTTGCGATTGTGATAGTGGATGGCGAGGCCGAAGCCGCGCGCGCGACGCGCCAGCGCCTGGCCGATGCGACCCATACCGACGATGCCCAGCCGCTTGCCCTGCAGGCGGGCGCCGAGCATCGACGTCGGACTCCAGCCGGACCACTTTCCGCTGCGCACCAGCCGCTCGCCCTCGCCGACGCGCCGCGCCGTGGCCAGGACCAGCGCCATCGCCATGTCGGCGGTGTCTTCGGTCAGCACGCCCGGCGTGTTGGTGACGGTGATGCCGCGCTGGCGGGCGGTATCGAGATCGATGTGGTCGACGCCGGTGCCGAACGAGGCGATCAGCTTCAGCTTCGGACCGGCTTGCGACAGCACGCGGGCGTCGATCCGGTCGGTGACCGTGGGCACGAGCACGTCGGCCGTCTTCACGGCCTCGACGAGCTGGGGACCGGTCATCGGCTTGTCGTCGGCATTGAGGCGCGTCTCGAACAGCTCCATCAGACGCGTCTCGATGGCGTCGGGGAGCTTCCGGGTGACGATCACCAGCGGCTTCTTCTTGGAAGGGGACGGCATGTGCGAAATGGGACCGGCGCTGGCTCGAACAGTGACTGAGCCGGATTACCAAGTCCGCGCGCGTTTTGTCCAGCAAACGCCCCTGCCTATTTGCAAGCCAGAAAGTCGCGCCTTTTCAGGAGCTTGTCGCTGGATATGGAGATTTGAGGTATATAGGGCCCGATGGGAATTCGATCGTCGGTCCTGCTTTCCGCCCTGTCCGTGGCTCTGGTGGCATTTTCCCTGCCCCAGGCAGGTGGCAACGCAGCCCTCGCCGCCCCCGAAAAATCGGCCAGTACCCAGCGCAAAGGCTCCGGCCTGCCGATCCCGCGTTTCGCCTCCCTGCGCTCGGACGAGGTCAATGTCCGCACAGGACCGGGCTCACGCTATCCCGTCGACTGGGTCTTCAAGCGCAAGGCCATGCCTGTCGAGATCGTCGCGGAATACGAGAACTGGCGCAAAATTCGCGATTGGCAGGGGGCGAGCGGCTGGGTCCACCAGAGCCTGCTCACCGGCAAGCGCAGCTTCATCATCGCGGCAAAGGCCGCGAGCTTGCACAAGACTCCGGCCGCGTCGGCCGAAGTCGTGGCCAAGCTGGAGCCCGAAGTCCTGGGCGAAATCCGCTCGTGTGCCGGCGACTGGTGCCGGGTCAAGGTTTCCGGCGTAACCGGCTGGATCGAACGGAGCGGCATGTGGGGCGTCTACAAATCCGAGCCGATCAACTAGCGGCCCGCCCGGCCGCCTCGTAGAACGGGGTCATCGTGACCCACGACGTCAGTTTCACCGCCTCCCGTTTCGAGCACATGCCGCCCGCCGCCGTGGCGCTGGCGGTCCTGCTGCATGTCGCCGTGGGGCTGGCGCTGTTCTGGATCTCGCCGCTGCGTCCGATCGATCAGTTCGAGGATGCAATCGAGGTCTCGATGGAGGACCCGGAGGCACCACCGGTGGTCGCCGAAAAGGCCCCAGAACCCGTGGCCCAGCCGGCAACGCCGAGCCCGCCGCCTGCGCCTGCGCCTACGCCGACACCCACCCCACAGCAGCCTCAGACGCCGCCCATGCGGCTCGGTCTCCCGCCGCCGCCCGCTGAGCGCAGCACGAATCCCCGCGACGTCGCGGGAGCGGAAAAGCCGGCGCCGCGCGCCACGGACATGCCGACGCCCGACACGGTGCAGGAGGCCGGCCCCAAGGACGAGCCGAAGCCAGAGGAGCCGAAGCAGGAGGAGCCGAAGCAGGAAGCCGCGAAGGAGGAACCGACACCGCAGCCGCCCGAGCCGCCGCCCCAGCAGCAGGCGCTTGCCCAGCCGGAGCCGTCGCCTCCGCCGCCGCAGCAGCAGGCCCCGGCCAAGCCGGAGCCTCCGGCGCCGCCCCCTCCCTCGCTGGAGCAGGCGCTGCCGCCGCTCGAGGCGCCGCCGCCGCCCGTGACCGAACGGGACATCCCGAAGCCTGTGCCGGCGCCCCCGCCGCCCAAGCCGCAGCAGGCCGCGCGTCCGGCACCACCACCGCCAGCCCCTCGGGCGGCACCGCCGCCAACGCCCGCCCCGCGCCCGGCAACGCCGCCCGCGCCTCCCCAGCAGCTCCGCCCGTCTCCGCTGGCGCAGCAGCCGCGATCCTCACAGGGTTCGCAGGCCGCCGCGCCCTCGTCGCCGACCTTTCGCAACCCGGCCGACAATTACGGCGAGAAGCGAGCGCAGGAGCAGTATCTCTGGCAGGTCATGCGGCGGATCGCGCAGTTCCCCTATGTGCCGAAGAGTACCGGGGTCATCCGCGAGGAGGGCACGGTGCTGACGCGGGTGACGATCTCGCGCCAGGGACAGCTGCTCAACGTGGTCATGGAGAAATCGAGCGGTCTTCCCTCGCTCGATGCCGGCGTCATGGACACGATCCGGCGGGCCAGCCCCTATCCACCCCTGCCTGCAGAGATCACGGGCGCCAGCCACACGTTCCAGCTTCCCGTCAGCTTCCGTTACAACGAGCAGCGGTAGCGGCGTCCGCGCCGTCGTCGATCCGGCTGGCCGCGGGTGCCGGGCGGACGTAGAACTTGGCTGCCGTGACACACGACAGTCTCATCCGGTCGCAATCCGGGCGCATGTCGCCGGCGGCGCTCGCCCTGGCGATCGGCCTGCACGGGCTCGCCGCCGCGGCGCTGTGGTGGGCCGCGCCGTTGCGCAGCCTCGACCATGCCGAAACGCCGATCATGGTCTCGGTCGAGGCGGAGCCGCTGTCGGCGGGTAATCTCGCGGCCGCCGGCCCGGTTGCGGCCGAGTCGGTGCAAGCCGAGACAGGTCCGTCACCGACGGCTCCCGCCGAAGCCGAGAAGACACCCGCACCATCGCAGCAGGCCGCCCTGGCACCGGCTGCGCCCGTCCCGCCTGAACCGCCTCTCCGCGAGCCTGTGCCCGTGGAAAAACCGACGGCCGCTGAAACGCTAGAGCCACCTCTGAGCAATCCGTCCGCCTCGTCGGCCGTTCCGCCCGCGCCCTCGAACGAGCCGATCGCGCAGCCTGCACCGCCGCACTCTCCGCAGTCCTCACCGGCCGAGGCGGCGGCGGCCGCATCGGAACCCCTCGCCGAAGCGGAAACGGAGACGGCGTGGCAGACCGACGTCTCGTCATGGAAGCCGCAGGTGACCGTGGAACCATCCCTCGCTGCGCCACCCCCGCGTCCCGTGCGACCGGCTGCCCGTCCGCCAACCGCGCCGCGCACGGCCCAGGCACCCGGGCAGAGGCTCCAGGATTATCCGCCGCAGACCTCGAGCCTCGGCGGCCCCTCGACCAGTTCCTTCGATCAGGCGATGGGCGACGGTGGTGCCCGCAACGACTATCTGTCGCGCGTCTATCGCCACATCGATCCCCATCGCGACTATCCCGCGGCGGCGCGTGCCGCGCGCCAGCATGGCCGCGTCGTCACCCGCGTCACCATCAACCGCTCCGGCGAACTCCTCGACATGAGGCTCGACCGGTCGAGCGGCTGGCCGCTGCTCGACAATGCCGAGATGGCGGCGATCCGGCGCGCCATGCCGCTGCCGCCGGTGCCGGCGGGCATGCGAGGCGATCCGATCGTGCTGGTGCTGCCGATGAACTACTGACGAGGGGCGTCGGCGTTCAGGCGAAGTCGGCCGACAGCGCCTGACGCACGGACGCCGACATCACGGCCATGTGGCCGTAGTTGGCGTGATCGAAGCCGACCACCACGTCGCCCGCGCCACCCTTGAAGGCGGCGACCTGCGCGGGCGTGAAGGGAAAGCGGATGAACTGCACGGACGAGGCCTTGCCATCGTCGCGCGACCGTTCCTGGTCGTCTTCCGGCACCCCGCGGATCGTCTCGCCGTCCACCCGGATGAAGGCCTTGTGCTCGACGCCGCCCAGCATGCCGAGCACGCGCGCGCGCCGCAGCGGATCGTCGATCTCGAACATCACGGTGGCGACCAGCTCGCTGCCGGTGGGGATCAACGGATTGTAGGCTGCGAGCTCGTCCGGGAGCTGCTCGGCCCCGCCCTTTTCGATGAACAGCATCTCGAGCACCTGGTGCAGCATCGTGTCGAAGGATTCGAAATAGAACGTCGCGAACGGGCCGACTTCGAGCCTGCGGTTCTTCTTGATCTCCGAGATGTGCTTGCGGCGCTCGGCCCGCAGCTTCGCGTATTCCGCGATCGGGATGATGTCGGAGGCGTCGATCTTGCGCGGCATCACTTGTCCGTCCCGGCAAGCCCGTAGGCCTGCGCCAGAAGTTCGATCGGGTGGCTGGCTCGCGAGGGCTTCGGCACCTGCTCGCCTGCCGTCATCTCCATCACCTGCATCAGATGATCGGCCGCCAGCGGGCATTCCGACGCAACGAAGCTGGTGTCGTTCTTGAGCGCCGCCTGTGCGGCCGGCTTGCCGACCTTCACCGCGGTCTCGAAGTTCTCCGTCCGAGCCCCCCAGATACCGCCATGGCCGCTGCAGCGCTCGATCACCGCCACGCGGGTGCCGGGCACCAGACGCAGCATCTCGGCGGCTTTCGCGCCCATGTTCTGCGCCCGCGCATGGCAGGCGAGATGGACACTGACGCCGCCCTCCAGCGGCTCCAGGCCCGGCGCCAGCCCGTGCTTCTTGGCGATGTCGACGACGTATTCGGAAAGGTCGAAGGTGGCGTTCGACAGGCGCTCGATCGCCGGATCCTTCGGGCAGATCAACGGCCATTCGAACTTCAGCATCAGGGCGCAGGACGGCGTCAGCGCGATGATGTCGTAGCCCTTGTCGACCCACGGCAGCAGGGCGGCCGTTACTTCCTTGGCCGCGTTGGCCACCGATTCGATGTCGCCGAGTTCGAGCTTGGGCATGCCGCAGCAGGCCGGATGCACCACCTCGGTCTCCACGCCGTTCTTCGCCAGGACGGCCCGCGCGGCGGCGCCGATGTCGGTGTTGTTGAAGTTCACGAAGCAGGTCGCATAGAGCACGGCCTTGCGCTTGCCGAAGGCCGGCGCGGCCTCGTTGAGCACGGCGCCCTCGCGGCGCGCCCGGATCTCGAACGTCTCACCCGCATAGCGCGGCAGTCGCGCGCCGTGATGGATGCCGGCCAGGCGCTCCATGCTCTGGCGCGTCGTCGTGTTGTGTTCGTCGGTCGCCCAGTTCGCGGCCGAGGCGAGAAACGTGCCCAGCCGGCCGGTGCGATCGGTATCGGCAAGCTGCCGATCGACGAACTTCACGCCGTTCTTGCGGGCCATCACGGCGCGGTGGCGCAGCATGAGATGCGGGAAATCCAGCGCCCATTCGTGCGGCGGCACATAGGGGCACTTGGTCATGAAGCACATGTCGCAGAGCGTGCAGGCTTCCTCGACCTGCGCGTAATCCTCCTTCTTCACCCCGTCGAGTTCGCCGGTCGGGCCGTTGTCGATCAGGTCGAACAGACGCGGGAAGGAGTCGCACAGGTTGAAGCAGCGGCGGCAGCCGTGACAGATGTCGAAGACGCGCTCCATCTCCTTCTCGAGTGCCTTCTCGTCCCAGAACCAGGGATTCTGCCAGTCGAGGTCGTGCCGGATCGGTGCTTCGAGACTGCCTTCGCGCATGGTCGCTCGCTTCGTGGGAGGGGAGCGGGAAGAAAAAGGGGACCCGCGCGGGGTCCCCCTTCGAAAGAGCCGGAGGGGCTCAGCCCATCGTGTCGAGGGCCTTCTGGAAGCGGCCGGCGTGGCTCTTCTCAGCCTTCGCCAGCGTCTCGAACCAGTCGGCGACCTCGGCGAAACCTTCCTCGCGCGCGGTGCGCGCCATGCCCGGGTACATGTCGGTGTACTCGTGCGTCTCGCCAGCGATCGCGGCCTTGAGGTTGCTGTCGGTCGGGCCGATCGGCAGGCCGGTGGCCGGATCGCCGCTCACCTCGAGGAATTCGAGATGGCCGTGCGCATGGCCGGTCTCACCCTCGGCGGTGGAACGGAAGACGACGGCGACATCGTTGTAGCCTTCGACGTCCGCCTTTTGGGCGAAATACAGGTAGCGGCGATTGGCCTGGCTCTCGCCGGCGAAAGCCGCCTTCAGATTGTCTTCGGTCTTGGAGCCCTTCAGATTCGCCATGGTTCTTCTCCCTTTGCGATCGGCCCATCCGCCAATCTCACGACAAGGATTTAGGGGGCCGTGCACGACGGCGTCAAGAACCTTAGAACCGTTCTAAGTTATTGCAAACGCTTCGCAATCGCCCTTAGCGGCGCACACGGACGATGACGTCCACCCGGGCGAGCGTCGTGCCCTCGGGCGGCGCCGGCAGGCCGGCGATGGTCACATCGTCGGACGGAAAATCGTGCAATTCGCCGTCGGTCTCGACGAAGAAGTGATGGTGATGTCCGGTATTGGTGTCGAAATAGGACCGGCCGGGCGCAACCACGACCTCGCGCAGCAACCCGGCGTCGCGAAACTGGTTCAGCGTATTGTAGACGGTGGCCAGCGAAACCGGCATGCGGGTCGCCTTGACCTCGGCGTGCAGGCTCTCTGCAGTGACATGGCGATGGCCACCCTCGAAGAGCACCCGCGCCAGGGCCACGCGCTGGCGCGTCGGTCGCAGACCTGCGGCACGCAGGCTGACGGTATGGTCGGGGCCATTGTCTGACATGATTGCAATCTTATGTACGCAGGTGAAAGAGACAAGACGAAGGGCGTGTTTTGCCGGTGCGGCCCGTTTGCGCCCGGCGTCCGGCATCCTTATTCTGGCCCCGAAGCCCCTTCGGGGCGGCCTGTGGGACGGTGAATGTGAGCGAGCACGAGCAGAAGAATAGCTATACTTTTGAAGACTTGATCGAATGCGCCAAGGGCAACCTTTTCGGCCCCGGGAATGCACAGCTGCCGCTGCCGCCCATGCTGATGTTCGACCGCATCGTCAAAATCGATTCGACCGGGGGCAAGTACGGCAAGGGCGAGATCATTGCCGAGCTGGACGTGAAGCCCGACCTCTGGTTCTTCGCCTGCCACTTCAAGGGCGATCCGGTGATGCCGGGCTGCCTGGGTCTCGATGCTCTGTGGCAGATGCTGGGTTTCTTCCTGGGCTGGATGAAGGCGCCGGGCCGCGGCCGCGCGATCGGTGTGGGCGAGGTCAAGCTCACCGGCATGATCGTGCCGACGGTCAAGAAACTGACCTATCACGTCCATCCCAAGCGTCTGATCCTGCGTCGCCTCGTCATGGGCGTCGGCGACGGTTTCGTGACGGCCGACGGCAACCCCGTCTATGAAGCAATCGACATGAAGGTCGGCCTGGTCAAGGACGGCCCGATGCCGGCGGGAGCGGCAGTCTGATGAAGCGCGTCGTCGTCACGGGTCTCGGGATCGTCTCGCCGATCGGCAACAATGCCGCCGAGGTCACGCAGTCGCTCAAGGAAGGCAAATCCGGCATCGAATTCATGCCGGAGTACCGGGAGCTGGGCTTTCGCAGCCAGGTCGCCGGCACCCTGAAGCTCAATGTCGAGGAGCTGGTCGACCGGCGCCTCATGCGCTTCATGGGCAACGGCGCGGCCTATGCCTATCTGTCGATGAAGCAGGCGATCGAGGATGCGGGCCTGTCGGAAGCCGAAGTCTCGAACGACCGGACCGGTCTGGTGGCCGGCTCGGGCGGACCGACGACCGGCGCCATCGTCCAGGCGGCCGCCACCGCCAAGGAAAAGGGACCCAAGCGCGTCGGTCCGTTCCAGGTACCGCGCGCCATGTCGAGCACCGTCTCCGCGAACCTCGCCACGGCCTACAAGATCAAGGGCCCGAGCTATTCGATCAGCTCGGCCTGCTCGACCTCGGCCCACTGTATCGGCAACGCCGTGGAGAGCATCCAGCTCGGCAAGGCCGATCGCATGTTCGCCGGCGGCGGCGAGGAGCTGGAATGGACCCTCTCGGTGCTGTTCGATGCCATGGGCGCCATGTCGTCCAAGTTCAACGACACGCCGCAGCGCGCGAGCCGCGCCTATGACAAGGACCGCGACGGTTTCGTCATCGCGGGCGGCGGCGGCATCGTGGTGCTGGAGGAACTCGAGACGGCAAAGGCGCGCGGCGCCAAGATCTACGCCGAGGTGGTCGGCTATGGCGCCACGTCCGACGGCGCCGACATGGTCGCCCCCTCCGGCGAGGGCGCGCTGCGCTGCATGAAGCTGGCGCTCGAGGGCTTCCCGGGCGCCCCGCGCCGGAACAGCCCGGTGGACTACATCAACACGCACGGCACGGCGACGCCGGTCGGCGACATCACCGAACTCGACGCGATCCGCGCCGTGTTCGGCGACCGGCAGCCCGACAAACTGCCGACTGTCAGCTCGACCAAGTCGTTGACCGGCCACAGCCAGGGTGCGACCGGCGCCCATGAGGCGATCTATTCGCTACTGATGATGAAGCACGACTTCATCGCCGCCTCGGCCAACATCGAAAATCTCGATCCCGGGGCCGAGGGCTATCCCATCGCCCGCGAGCGCATCGACAACGCCGGTCTTCAGACCGTCATGTCGAACAGCTTCGGCTTCGGCGGCACCAACGCCTGCCTCCTGTTCTCCCGCTACGATCACTGAGGCGGATTACATGCCCAACGATCCCGTCGCCAGGTCGCTGCCTGACGTTCCCAAACTCATGGCCGGCAAACGCGGCCTGATCATGGGCGTGGCCAACAGCCATTCGATCGCCTGGGGCATCACCCAGGCGCTGCATGCCGCGGGCGCCGAGATGGCCTTCACCTATCAGGGGGCGGCCTTCGGCAAACGCGTGCTGCCGATGGTCCAGAAGCTCGGCTCGAAAGTGGTGATCGAGGCCGATGTCGAGGACGAGGCGAGCCTCGACCGGCTGTTCGAGACGCTGAAGAAGGAATGGGGCCGGCTCGATTTCGTCGTGCATGCCATCGCTTTCTCCGACAAGGAGGAGCTGAAGGGCCGATACGTCGACACGAGCAAGGCCAACTTCCAGCGCAGCCTCACCATCTCCTGCTACTCCTTCACCGAGATCGCGCGCCGCGCGTTGCCGCTGATGACCGAGGGCGGCAGCATGATCACGCTGACCTACGAAGGCTCGACGCGGGTGATGCCATCCTACAACGTGATGGGCGTCGCCAAGGCCGCGCTCGAGGCGAGCGTGCGCTATCTCGCGGCCGATCTCGGCCCGCAGGGCGTGAGGGTGAACGCGATCTCGCCCGGCCCGATGCGTACCCTGGCCGGCGCGGTGATCGGCGGCGCGCGCTACGTCTATCGCGTGTCGCGCGACGCGGCACCGCTCCGCCGCAACGTCGAGCTGACCGATGTCGGCGGCGCCGCGCTCTACTACCTGTCGGACCTCAGCGCCGGCGTGACCGGCACGGTCCATTTCGTCGATTCCGGCTATCACGCGATCGGCCTGCCGCACGACGGCAGCGCCACACCGAGCGCCGTCGGCGAACAGTAAAGTCGCTTTCAGGCGATCACGATATCCATCGTGGTCGCCATCGCGCCGGACTCCAGGCCCGATGCCCGTTCCAGCTTCATCTCGATGCGCTCGCGCTGGCCCGGGGAGCGTACCGCCCGTCTGAACACACCGTCGCGCTCGTTCTGCGGATCTCCCGCGACGTATAACTGGCTGGTCAGCATCCGCCCATCAGCGGTCGCGACCTTGAGATGGATGTGCGGCGTGCGGCCGGGATAGGCGACCGGCTTCAGGGTGCGGAAGTTGTAGCGGCCCTCGGCATCGACCAACATGCGGCCATAGCCTTGGAACGCCGTATCGCGCCGGTCGCGGCCCTGCTGGCGCGGATGGTCGTAAATGCCTTGCGCGTCGCACTGCCAGATCTCGATGATCCCGCCACCACGGGCGCCACCGCTCAAGTCGATCACCCGTCCCTGCAGATGCAGCACCTGCCCCATCGCCTGCGCCGCCTGCCCGCGCACCTGCACGAGGTCGTTGTCGCTGTCGGCCGGGAAACCCGCCGGATAGAACGGCCCCTCGGTCTGCTCGGGCGTCGGCACGAGGCCGGCGGCGAACACGGGCAGGCCGGGCACGAGGCCGAGACCAGCGCCCGCCAGGAGCGTGCGGCGGGCGAGTCGATAGGGGTTCGTCATGTCGTCA
>Ga0182745_1003212_pt1 | contig 14201 bp, 8 predicted proteins | sample eDN3rd30CKraftBY_FD_128523 | JGI IMG/M metagenome (GOLD analysis project Ga0182745, IMG submission 128523) | Enriched backyard soil microbial communities from Emeryville, California, USA - eDNA 3rd pass 30_C Kraft BY (version 2) (version 2) | ecosystem: Environmental > Terrestrial > Soil >...
GAAATGCAGCCCCAGCTTGCTGCGCCGCCACAATATGTCCTCGACATCGCGCGCCCATTCGCGCGTCACCATCCAGCGGACCTCGGCGACGCTCAGCCCATGCGCGATCTCGCCGCCGAGTGCGTCCCAGCCGTCGGCGTCGCCCAGCCAGCGGCGCGCGTCGGTGCCATAGGCCTTGACGATCCGATCGACCGTCGCGGCGGGCAGGAACGGGTAAGCGAGCTTATATTCGGCCTTGAGCGCCGCCGCGCCGTTCGTCGGAAAATCGCCGCCGGGCAGCGGTGCGGTCGCGGTCCAGCGCTTGACCGACACCGCCTCCAGATGGTCCGACAGCTCGTCGACCGCATGTTCGGCGACGTGGCGATAGCTGGTGATCTTGCCGCCATAGACGGTCAGCAGCGGCGCGCCTTCCTCCAGATCGACATCGATCCGGTAGCCGCGCGTCGCCGCCTCGGGCCGCCCCGATCCATCCTCGACCAGCGGGCGGACGCCCGAATAGGTCCAGACGACGTCGGCGGGGGCGACCGGCTCGCGAAAATATTCGCTCGCCCCTTCGCACAGATAGGCGATTTCCTCGGCGCTCGCGCGGACGTCGCTCAGCGGACCGTCATGATCCTGGTCGGTGGTTCCGATCAGCGTGAAATCGCGCTCATAGGGAATGGCGAAGAAAATGCGCCCGTCGGGAAGCTGGAAGAAATAGGCGTAAGGATGTTCGAACTTCCGTCGCACGACGATATGCGACCCGCGCACGAGCCGCATCTGATAGTCGGGCGGGGCGGACGCGCGGGCGAGCAGGTCGAGCACCGCCGGACCCGCCGCGTTGACGAGGCTGCGTCCCGTGAAGCGATAGCTGCGGCCGCGGTCGTCCGATGCCTCGACGATCCACAGCCCGTCCTCGACGCGCATCAGTTCGGCGCGCGTGTGCGTCCTGATCCGTGCCCCCCGGTCGGCGGCATCGCGCGCGTTGAGCAGCACGAGCCGCGCGTCGTCGACCCAGCCGTCCGAATATTCGAACGCCTTGCGATATTGCGGTTGCAGCGGTTTTCCCGCTTCGTGGCGCTTGAGGTCGATCGATCGCGTCGCGGGCAGCTTCTTCCGCCCGCCGATATGATCGTAGAGGAAGAGGCCGAGCCGCAGCAGCCAGCGCGGGCGAAGCCCGGCACGATAGGGGAGGACGAAACGCAGCGGCCAGATGATGTGCGGCGCGATCCCCCACAATATCTCGCGCTCCTTCAGCGCCTCGCGCACCAGGCCGAATTCATAATGCTCGAGGTAGCGCAGTCCGCCGTGAATCAGCTTGGTCGACGCCGACGAGGTGCCGCGCGCCAGGTCGCCCTGCTCGATCAGCAGCACCCGCGCGCCGCGTCCCGCGGCATCGCGCGCGATACCGGCGCCATTGACACCGCCGCCGACGACGATGACATCATAAGGCTGTGTGCTGTCGGACATCGCCGCTCCCTATGGCAAATGCGGGGATTTTGCCAAGAGCGGACATCGTATGCGGCCTACGTATGCGCGTTGCATTCATCGCCAGCCTTCTCCAATCCACCGGAGCTACGAAGGGAACCCAAGTGAGCGTGAAAGTCGAAACCCTGATCCTGTTCGGCGCGACGGGCGACCTTGCGCAGCGCATGCTTTTTCCCTCGCTCTATAATCTGCATGTCGACGGGCTGCTCGCCGACGCGCTGACGATCGTCGCCTCAGGCCGCTCGAAGATGGACCGCGCCGGCTGTCACGCGATGGTGCGCGAGGCGCTGGCCGATCACCTGTCCGGGGACCGGCTCGACGAAGCGCAGATCGCGGCTTTCCTCGAACGCATCGACTATTGTCCGATCGATGCCGGCGCGGGCACCGGCTACGACGATCTCGCGGCGATGCTCGGCGACCGGCTCGGCCGCCCGCTCGGGGCCTATCTCTCGACCCCGCCGTCGATGTTCGGACCGATCGCGCAGGGACTCAAAGGCGCGGGGATCGCCTGCGCCGAATGCCGAATCGCGATGGAAAAGCCGATCGGCCACGACCTTGCTTCATCGCGCGCGGTCAACGAGCAGGTCGGCGATGCCTTTGCCGAGGATCATATCTTCCGCATCGACCATTATCTCGGCAAGGAAACGGTCCAGAACCTCCTCGCGCTGCGCTTCGCCAACATGCTGTTCGAACCCTTGTGGAACGCGCAGGCGATCGACCATGTCCAGATCACCGTCGCCGAGACGGTGGGCCTCGAAGGCCGCGTCTCCTATTATGACGGCGTCGGGGCACTCAAGGACATGGTGCAGAACCATATGCTCCAATTGCTCGCGATCATCGCGATGGAGCCGCCCGCCAGCGTCTCGTCGACCGCGGTGCGCGACGAGAAGGTCAAGCTGCTCCGCAGCCTCCGCAAGATGAGCGCGGCCGACGTCAAGGCGCACAGCGTCAAGGGGCAATATAGCAGCGGTGCAGTCAACGGCGCCGCGGTCGCGGGCTATGCCGACGAGCTCGGCCATCCGTCGAACACCGAAACCTTCGTCGCGCTGAAGGCGTATATCGACAATTGGCGCTGGAAGGGCGTGCCTTTCTATCTGCGCACCGGCAAGCGGATGCCCGAGCGCAAGTCGGAGGTGCTGATCCAGTTCAAGCCGGTGCCGCACAATATCTTCGCGCCGGTGGGTGCGGGAAAGCTCGACGCGAACATGATGATCATCAATCTGCAGCCCGAGGAGAATATCCGGGTCAAGGTGATGGCGAAGCAGCCGGGGCTCGACCGCGGCGGTGTAAAATTGAAGGAGGTCACGCTCGACGTCTCGCTCTCGCACAGCTTCGCGGGCGAGCGTCGGCGGATCGCCTACGAGCGGCTGCTGCTCGATTTCATCGAGGGCGAACAGACCTTGTTCGTGCGCCGCGACGAGGTCGAGGCGCAATGGCAGTGGATCGACTCGATCCTCGGCGCCTGGGCCGAGGTCGACATGGTGCCGCAGACTTACACCGCCGGAAGCTGGGGGCCGTCGAGCGCGATCGCGCTGATCGAACGCGACGGAGCGAGCTGGCATGATTGAGGATAGCACGTCGCCCCCGCGAAGGCGGGGGCCGCCATCGCCCTTGCGCTACTTTGCCAGCGGCCCCCGCCTTCGCGGGGGCGACGAGAGAAATTTATGACTGACCTCCACCCCGCCATCGCCGCGGTCACCGACCGCATCATCACCCGCAGCGCTCCGCGCCGCGCAGCCTATCTCGACCTGATGCAGCGCCAGCGCGACGCCGGCACCAATCGCGGCACCCTCTCGTGCGGCAATCTCGCGCACGGCTTCGCGGCGTCGGGGGAGGACAAGCCCGCGATCCGATCGGGCGCCGAAATGAACATCGGCATCGTCACCGCCTATAACGACATGCTCTCGGCGCATCAGCCCTATGGCCGCTATCCCGAGCAGATCAAACTCTTCGCGCGCGAGGCCGGCGCGACCGCGCAGGTCGCGGGTGGCGTCCCAGCGATGTGCGACGGGGTGACGCAGGGGCAGGCGGGGATGGACCTGTCGCTGTTCAGCCGCGACACTATCGCCCAGGGCACCGCGATCGCGCTCAGCCACGCGATGTTCGAGGGTGCGCTGCTGCTCGGCATTTGTGACAAGATCGTTCCCGGCCTCCTCATCGGCGCGCTGCGCTTCGGCCATCTGCCCGCGATCCTCGTCCCCGCCGGGCCGATGCCTTCGGGCCTCGCCAACAAGGAAAAGCAGCGCGTCCGCCAGCTCTATGCCGAGGGCAAGGTCGGCCGCGACGAACTGCTAGAGGCCGAGGCGGCGAGCTATCACGGCGCGGGCACCTGCACCTTCTACGGCACCGCGAACTCGAACCAGATGATGATGGAGCTGATGGGGCTGCACATCCCCGCCGCCGCCTTCGTCAACCCCGGCACCAAATTGCGGCAGGAACTGACCCGCGCCGCGACGCACCGCCTGACCCGGATCGGCTGGGACGGCGACGACTATCGCCCGCTCGCGCGCTGCATCGACGAGAAAGCGATCGTCAACGCGATGATCGGCCTGCTCGCGACCGGCGGCTCGACCAATCATGCGATCCACCTGCCCGCGATCGCGCGCGCCGCGGGGATTATCATCGACTGGCAGGATTTCGACGAGCTGAGCCATGCGGTGCCGCTGCTCGCGCGCGTCTATCCGAACGGCGCGGGCGACGTGAACCATTTCCACGCCGCGGGCGGGATCGGCTTCGTCGTCAGGGAGTTGCTCGGCGCCGGACTGCTCCACGGCGATATCCTGACCGTCGGCGGCACGATGGCCGACTATGCGTCGGAACCCGTGCTGGCGGATGGCGAGCTTCACTGGCAGGCCGCGCCCGCCGAGAGCCGCGACGAGGCGATGCTGCGCCCGGTGGCCGCGCCCTTTTCGCCTGATGGGGGGATGCGCCTGCTCGCGGGCAATCTCGGCCGCGCGATCATCAAGACGAGCGCGGTCGCCGAGGATCGCTGGACGATCGAGGCGCCGTGCCGAATTTTCGACGACCAGAATCAGGTGCTGACAGCGTTCAAGGCGGGCGAGCTCGACCGCGACACGGTCGTCGTCGTCCGCTTTCAGGGCCCGCGCGCCAATGGCATGCCCGAACTTCACAAGCTCACCCCCGCGCTCGGCGTGTTGCAGGACAAGGGGTATCGCGTCGCGCTGCTCACCGACGGCCGCATGTCGGGCGCAAGCGGCAAGGTGCCCGCGGTGATCCATTTGTCGCCCGAGGCGCTGCCGGGGATCGACGGCGTAAGCGGTCCGCTCGCCTATCTGCAAGACGGCGACATGGTGCGCGTCTGCGCGGTGAAGGGCGAAGTGACGGCGCTGGTCGACGAAGCCGAATGGGCGTCGCGCACGCCCGCCGCGCCGCCGCCGCCCGCACTGGGCGTCGGGCGCGAGCTGTTCGCGCTGTTCCGCATCCACGCCGACGAGGCGGAGAAGGGCGGTTCCGCAATATTGGCGGCGATGGAGACTGTGACCTGACCCGTCGCCCCCGCGAAGGCGGGGGCCGCTATCGGCCTTGCGCCACCTTGCCAACGGCCCCCGCCTTCGCGGGGGCGACGAAGGAATTGAAATGACCGACCAGAGCATCGACCAGATCATGCGCCTCGCCCCCGTCATCCCGGTGATTGTCATCGATCGCGTCGAGGATGCTGTGCCGATGGCCGAAGCGCTCGTCGCGGGCGGCCTGCCGGTACTCGAAGTCACGCTGCGCACCCCCGCCGCGCTCGACGCGCTGACCGCGATGAAGGCGGTAAAGGGCGCGGTCGTCGGCGCGGGTACCGTGCTCGATCCCGCGATGCTCAATAGCGCGATCCACGCCGGCGCCGAATTCATCGTCTCGCCCGGCCTCACCGACACTCTCGGCAAGGCGGCGGTGGCGAGCGGCATTCCCTTTCTTCCCGGCACCGCCAACGCCGGCGACATCATGCGCGGCATGGACCTCGGCCTCTCGCGCTTCAAATTCTTCCCCGCGGCGACGAGCGGCGGCATTCCGGCGCTGAAGGCGCTCGCGGGGCCGTTCGGAAGCGCGCGCTTCTGCCCCACCGGCGGCATCAGCGCCGCCACCGCGCCCGACTGGCTCGCGCTCGATCCGGTGCTGTGCGTCGGCGGGAGCTGGGTGGTGCCCGCGGGGCCGCTCGACCCGGCGAAGATCGAAACGCTGGCGCGCGAGGCGGCGGCGCTCAAACCTTGATGGAAAAAGACCGCGTGTCCCCGCGAAGGCGGGGACCCATCTCCGGTCGGTTCAAACTGGCGCCAGCCGGAGATGGGCTCCCGCCTTCGCGGGAGCGCGGCGCTTTTTGGTGATCCGTGCGCCATTGATTAACCCCATCTTTGCTGCCATCGTGCAGGGAAAGGCGGCAATATAGCCGCTGGTGGGGAGATGCGCGTGCCGAGGCCACAGCCGCATTTGGAAGAAGTCCTGGCATCCGAACCCGGATCGCATATCGCCGCGCTCTTCGATTTCGACGGAACGATCATCTCGGGCTACTCCGCGACCGCGATGCTGCGCGAGAAATTCCAGCGCCGCGAAATGTCGGTCGAGGAGATCGCCGAGACCGCGCAGGTCGTCGCGCAGCACAGCCTCGGCAACATCGGCTTCTCCGGCCTGATGTCGGCCGCCGCCAAATTCATGAAGGGCGTCGACGAGGAGAGCTTCATCGAATTCGGCGAAGAACTCTACAAGAAGCATATCGCCCGCAAAATCTATCCCGAAACCCGCGCGATCATCGAGGCGCATCAGGCGAAGGGGCATCGCGTCGCGATCATCTCGTCGGCGACGATCTATCAGATCGAACCGACCGCGCGCGACCTCGGCATCACCGACATCAAATGCTCGGCCTACGAGATAGAGGACGGCGTCTTCACCGGCGAGATCGTCCGCCCCTTGTGCTTCGGCGAGGGCAAGGTGCTCGCGGCCGAGGAACTCGCCGCCGAATATGGCCTCGATCTCGATCAGAGCTTCTTCTATTCGGACAGCGACGACGATATCGAGCTGCTCGAACGTGTCGGCAAGCCGCGCCCGCTCAATCCGAACATGAAGCTCAAAGGCATCGCCGACGAGCGCAATTGGCCGGTGCAGCGCTTCGCGAGCCGCGGCACGCCGTCGTGGGTCGACTATACCCGCACCATCTATGCGACCGGCTCGCTCGTCGGCGCCTTCGCGGCGGGGCTGCCGATCTGGGCGCTCACCCGTTCGCAGCGTGAGGCGGTCAATTTCTCGATGGGCCTGTTCGGCGATTTCGCGACCGCGATCACCGGGGTCGAGCTGGAGGTCGAGGACGAGCGCTATCTCTGGTCGTCGCGCCCCTGCGTCTTCATCTTCAACCATCAGAGCAAGGCGGACGTGATGATCCTCGCCAAGCTCATCCGCCGGGACATGGGCGGGGTGGGGAAAAAGGAGATCAGGGACATCCCCATTTTGGGGAAGTTGATGGAATGGGGCGGCACCGTCTTCGTCGACCGCGCCGACGGCAAGAGCGCGATCAAGGCGATGGAGCCGCTGGTCGACGCGATCCGCAAGGAAGGCAAGTCGATCTGCATCGCGCCCGAGGGAACGCGCAGCCTGACCCCCAGGCTCGAACCCTTCAAGAAGGGCGCCTTTCATCTGGCGATGCAGGCCGGCGTACCGCTGGTCCCGATCGTCATCCACAACGCGACCGATGTCGCGCCCAAGAACGAGTTCGTGATGCGCCCCGCGACGGTGCGCGTCACCGTGCTGCCGCCGGTCGACACCTCCGGGTGGAGCGTCCGGACGCTGAACGCCCATGTCCGCGAGGTGCGCAACATGTTCCTGCGCACGCTGGGGCAGGCGGAAGAAGAGGGGGAGGTGGCCGCGCCGGCGCCTACGCCCAAGCCGGCGAAGAAGGCTGAAAAGAAGGTCGAGCCGAAGCCCGCGAAGAAGAAGGCTTCTCCCCGAAAGGAAAGGAAAGCCTAGCGCATGGCCCCCATCGTCATTGCGAGCGTAGCGAAGCAATCCAGAGCGGTCTGCTCAACCCTGGATTGCTTCGCTACGCTCGCAATGACGGAGGGGGTGTAAGCCATGGCCGACGGCACCCCCCGCACCCCGATCATGGCGGAGCAGGCGGCTGATCGGCTTTATATCATCGATGCGCGCCACGGGATCGAACGGCGCATCCTGCTCGACTGGATTCATTCCACCTCGGGCGACGAAGCCCCCGCCTGGGCCAGCCTCGACATCGAGGACGGCGATCACGCGCTGCCGGTCGACGCGCTGCGGACGCGGCTCGACGGGTCGCCGTCGCGGCAGGTCGTGCCGCTGCGCGTCGCGTGGCGAATGCCCGCCTTCGATCGCGGCCGCGCGCTCAAGTTCCGCCACCTGATCTTCGGCGACCCCCGCCATCCGGGGCCGCTGCGCGCGCGCGCCATCCTCTGGCGCGACCGGCGCCGCGCGCAAATCCTCGTCGGCGAGGCCGCGACGCTCGATGCGCTGCGCGATCGCTTCTGCGCGCAGACCGGCGGCGGCGACGGCGCGAGCGCCGACAGCCCCGAATTCGCGGGCTTCGTCGCGCGGCAGGCGGCACTCGCGCTCGACGTCGCCGAGCGCGGCATCAGGGGTAGCCGCTACAAGGTGCCGCGCTTCGTCGCCGACAGCCTGCGCACCAATCCCAAGTTCCGCGCCGCGCTCGCCGATCTTGCGGGCCAGCTCGGCCGCCCCGTGGCCGATCTCTACCGCGAGGCGCGGCCGCTGATGAAGGAGGTGATCGCGCGGCCCTCCGCGCTGTTCCTCGACCTGCGCGCGCGGCTCGACCGCATGATGTTCGGCGGCTACGAGCCCGAGATGGAGGTCGACGCGGCCGAGCTTGCCAAGCTGCGCTCGGTCCTGCGCGAACATCCGACCTGCATCCTCTTCACCCACAAGACCTACATCGACGGTGCGACCCCCAGCCGCCTCACCTACGATAACGACATGCCGATGCTGCACCTGTTCGGCGGTGCGAACCTCGATTTCGCGATCATGGGCGAATTCTTCCGCCGCTCGGGGATGATCTTCATCCGCCGCAGCTTTCAGGACCAGCCGCTCTACAAGCTGGTGCTGCGCCACTATATCGCCTGGCTGCTCGCCAAGCGCTTTCCGCTGAGCTGGGCGTTCGAGGGGACGCGCTCGCGCCTCGGCAAGCTGGCGCCGCCCAAATACGGCCTGATGAAATATGTCCTCGATGCCGCGCACGCGACCGGGACCGGCGGCGTCCATTTCGTCCCCTTCGTCACCAGCTTCGACCTCATCCGCGACGTCGAGGAATATGCCGCCGAGCAGACCGGACGGGCCAAGAAGCCCGAATCGCTGAGCTGGTTCATCGGCTATATGAAGAGCCTCAAGGAGCCTTCGGGCCGCATCCGCCTGGACATCGGCGATCCGGTGGTGATCGAACAGGCGCCCGAGGCCGACGACAAGCGCGCGCTCGAACGCATTGCCTTCGCAGTCGCGGTCGAGGCGAACCGGGTGACCCCGCTCACCGTCACCTCGCTGATGTGCCTGATCCTGCTCGGTCTCGCGCCGCGCGGCGCCACCGCCGCCGAACTGCTCGCCGCGATCGGCGCGGTCACCCGCTGGGCGCGCGAGCGCGACATTCGCCTCAGTCGGGACCTCGAAAGCGGCGATGACGCCGCGCTGTCGGCGACCATCGACACGCTCGTCGAGAGCGGCCTCCTGACCCGCTATGAAGCGGGGAGCGAGACCATCTATTCGATCGACCCCGCCAAACATCCGATGGCGAGCTATTACCGCAACATCATCGCGCATCATTTCCTCGACCGCGCGATGATCGAACTGGCGCTGTTCGAGCTTCGCGACGCCGACAAAGGCGATGTCACCGGGGCTTTCTGGGCGAAGATCGACCGGCTGCGCGACCTGTTCAAATTCGAATTCTTCTATCCGCCGCGCGACGAGCATCGCACCGCGATCGAGGCCGAACTCGCGCGCATCGATCCCGTCTGGGACCGCCGCCTCGCGAGCGGCGACCGCGGCGTCGCGCAGCTTCTGCGCCGCTGCCAGCCGGTCGTCGGCCACGCGATCCTGCTGCCCTTTGCCGAGGCCTATTCGGTCGTCGCCGACCTGCTCGCGCGGGCGAAGCCCGGCGACGAAGTCGATGCGAAAGCGCTGCTCGACACGGCGCTGGTCGAGGGGCGGCAGGCGTATCTGCTGCGCCGGATCAGCAGCGAGGCCGCGATCGGCAAGCTGCTCTTCGAGAACGGCCTGTCGCTGATGCGCCATATGGGGCTCGCGGAAACCGCGACCCCCGACAGCCTCGTCGCCCGGCGCGCCTTGCTCGCGGAACTGCGCGGGCTCGCCAATGTGATGGAATCGATGCGCCTGTCGACGACGGCGCTGGCGGATCGGCTGCCGGTGGCGGGAGAATGACGGTGGATTACTCAACTTCGTCATTGCGAGGAGCCGAAGGCGACGCGGCAATCTCCAGCCATCGACCTGGCGTAGGGCCGATGGCTGGAGATTGCTTCGCTCCGCTCGCAATGACGGGATGGTTGGTGTTGGATGGAGGAAGTGATGCTTAAGCAACTCAGCGCGCAGGATGCCCAGTTCCTCTACACGCAGACCGCGAACAATCTGACGCACATCATGGGGGTCTATATCTACGACCCCTCGACCGCGCCGGGCGGTTTCGTGCGCTTCAAGGACATCATCCGCCACGTCGAAAGCCGCGTCGACACCTCGCCGCTGTTCAAGCGCCGCCTCCACCGGCTGCCGTTCGATCTCGACCATCCCTATTGGGTCGAGGACGAGCATTTCGACATCGAGGCGCATATGAGCCACGCGCGCCTGCCCGAACCCGGCGACTGGCGGCAGTTCTGCATCGCGGTCGCGCGCTGGTTCTCGAAGCCGATGGACATGAACCGCCCGCTCTGGGACATTTACATCATCGAAGGGCTCGACCGCATCCCCGGCATCCCGAAGGGCAGCTTCGCGATGCTCCACCGCGTCCATCACGCCGCGGTCGACGGCGCATCGGGCGCCCACGCCTTCATCGCGATGAGCGACATCGACGCGAAAGGCACGCCCGCGATTCCCGAGCCGCCGCCGGTCGAGGACCTCGGCCGCGCGCCGTCGAGTGCCGAGACGATGACCCGTGCCTGGTCGGCGTCGATGCAGTCGCCGGTCAAGTTCATGAACGCGCTGATGAAGGTCTCGCCTGCGATCGTCGCGTCGGCGCGCAAGTCGATGACCGAGGGCGGGATGACCGCCGGCGTCCCCGAAACGCGCTTCAACGTCCCCGTCGGTCCGCACAAGATGTTCGATGCGACGACGGTCGCGCTCGCCGACGTTGCCGAAATCCGCAAGAAAGTCCCCGGCGCGACGGTCAACGACGTCGTCCTCACCACCGTCGGCGGCGCGCTGCGCAAATATCTCGCGAAGCACAGGGAATTACCGAAGGAAAGCCTCGTCGCGGTCGCGCCGATCAACCTGCGCGGCAAGGAAAAGAGCGCGGGCAAGGCTTCGATCCCCGGCAATCAGGTGTCGGCGATGAGCGTGCCGATCCGCACCGATATCGAGGGTCCGCTCGAACGACTCGCGGCGGTGCGCGACTATACGGTCGAGGCGAAGGAGGCGAAGGCCGGGGTCAGCGCGCGGATCATGACCGACCTGTCGCAGCATATTCCCGGCGCGACGATGGCCGCGGTCGCGCGCATCCTGACCAGCGAACGCTTCGCGGTGCGCGGCACCAACCTCTTCATCTCGAACGTGCCGGGGGCGCAGGTGCCGCTCTATCTCGCGGGCGCAAAACTGGTGCAGCAGCACGGCATGGCACCGCTCGCGAACAATATGGGGCTGTTCGTCGCCACCCCCAGTTATAACGGCCGCATCGCCTTTTCGATCATCTGCGAACGTGCGATCATGCCCGACATCGCCTTTTTCAGGGAATGCATCGACGAAAGCTTCGCCGATCTGATGGCCGCGACGCCGAAGCCGGAGAAGGTGCCGGCGAAGCCGAAAGCCGCTACGGCAAAGCCGAAGGCGGCGCCCAAGACGGCGCCGAAGCCGACCGCGAAGAGCAGGGTCAAGGCAAAGCCTGCCTCAAAACCTGCCGCGAAAGTCAGGGCGAAACCGGTTGCCAAAGGCAACGCAACCGGCAAGAATCGGAAAAAATAAACCATCTTGCAGGATAACCGGATGATCTTCGCTCCGACGCTCAGCGCCGACGCCGAGCTTGCCAAAGCGCCCGACTATGCCGCCTGGGCCAAGGCCGCGCAGGCGCATGACGCCAGATCGGGGATGCAGGCGTGGCGCGATGCCGACGACAGCCAGCATTTCGACTATAAGGCGATCCGCGCCAGGCTCGAAAAGCTGCGCGCGCTGTCGGCGGCGAACGACGTCAAGGGGCTGCTCTTCGTCCTCAACGAGGGCATTCACGGCAATATCGACGGCATGGGGCACGAGCGCCTCTATCAGAAGGCGCGCTTCGGCACGAAAAAGCTGATCGAGGCCTATGTCGCCGAGGTCGTCGCGGCGCTTGACAAGATCGCCTCATCGCGGTCGATCCCGCGCGAGGAAAAGCGCGATTTCTTCCGCCGCGCGCAGCATTGCTACGGCCGCTCGGCGCTGCTGCTCTCGGGCTCGGGCAGCTTCCTCTTCTTCCACGTCGGCGTGGTGAAGGCGCTGTGGGACGAGGGCGTGCTGCCGAATATCCTCGCCGGGTCGAGCGGCGGGTCGATCGTCGCGGCGATCGTCTGCACGCGCAAGAATGCGGACGTCGGCCCGTTCCTCGAAAGCCGGCGGCTCGCCAATCCCGCGCGCGATCCCGAGATGAAGCGCCTTGCCCCCGACGAGGTGCGCGGCCGCCTCGCCGACCTGATCCCCGACCTGACCTTTCAGGAGGCCTATGAGATTTCGGGCCGCCACCTCAACGTCTCGGTCGCGCCCGCCGAAAAGCATCAGAACGGCCGGCTGCTCAACGCGATCACCGCGCCCAATGTGCTGATCCGCGAGGCGGTGCTCGCCTCCTGCGCGGTGCCCGGCGTCTTTCCGCCGGTGATGCTGATGGCGCGCGACGACGACGGCAACCGCGTTCCCTATCAGCCCGACCGGCGCTGGGTCGACGGGTCGGTAACGCACGACATCCCGACCAAGCGGCTCGAACGGCTGTACGGGGTCAACCATCATATCGTCAGCCAGGCCAATCCTCTGGCGCTGCCCTTCGCGACCGACACGCGCAAGCAGATGGCGCCGCTCGAGGCCATTCAACATGCGTCGATGGCGACCTTCAAGGCGTGGCTCAACGCGAACATGGTGATCTTCCAGAAGCCGCTCGAAATGGTGCCGCCGCTCAACAGCCTCGCGAACATGGCGCGCTCGGTGATCAACCAGGATTATACCGGCGACATCAACATCATCCGCCCGCCCAAATATTGGTCGCCGACCAAGATCCTCTCCGACCTCGCGCAGGAGGATATCGACGAGCTGATCGACACCGGCATGCGCACCGCTTGGCCCAAGGTCGAGATGGTACGCACCCAGACCGCGATCAGCCGCGCGCTCGACGCGATTTTGGCGAAGATCGACAAGGCGGGCGACGATGGCCCCGGCCACCGCGCTTCGGCGCTGAAGCAGGCGGTGCGGTGAGCGCAGCCGCGGTGATGCTGCCGCCGGGCTCGGCCGGCGCGGGGGCGAAGCTGCACGTCACCCACTGGCTTCCCGAAGGAGTGCCGAAGGCCGTGGTGCTGCTCGCGCACGGCTATGCCGAACATGCCGGGCGCTATGCGCATGTTGCGAAGCGGCTGACCGATGTCGGCTATGCCGTCTATGCGGTCGATCATTGGGGGCACGGCCGGTCGGACGGCGAGGGCGGTTATGTGCCGCGCTTCTCGGCCTTTACCGACGGCATGGCCGAACTGCTGACCCTGGTCGAGGTCAATCATGCGGGCACGCCGCGCCTGCTTGTCGGCCACAGTATGGGCGGGCTGATCGCGACCCTGTTCCTGATCGAGCGGCAGGATGCTTTCGTCGCTGCTGCGCTTTCGGGCCCCGCCGTCGTCCCCGGCGCGCCGCCGTCGCGCTTCACCGTCTGGATCAGCCGCTTCCTGTCGCGCTTCTTCCCGCGGCTCGGCGTGCTGGCGCTCGACCCGAACGGTGTCAGCCGCGACCCCGCGGTCGTCGCCGCCTATCTCGCCGATCCGCTCGTCTACACCGGCAAGATCGGCGCGCGGCTCGGCAAGGAGTTCATGGATGCGATGGCGGCCGCGCAGGCGGGGGCGCCGAAAATCACGCTCCCGATCCTGCTCCAGCACGGCGCCGTCGACAGCCTCGCCGCGCCCGAGGGCTCGCGCTATCTGTTCGACCATGTGTCGTCGCAGGACAAGCGGCTCGAAATTTATCCGGGCCTGTTCCACGAAATCTACAACGAGCCCGAACAGGATGCGGTGCTCGATGACCTGGTCGGCTGGTTCGACGCGCATGTCGGGTCTTGATAAGCCCCTCCCCTGAAGGGGAGGGGATGAAAGGGTCTATATGAAATTCCTCCTCACCCTCATCGCCGCCCCGCTGATCGCGCTGGCGCTGTTCTATTTCGTCTTCCCCGGCCGCCTCGTCGCGTTCGGCCGCTGGCTGCTCCGCAAGCGCGGCGGTACGGTGCAGAAGAGCATCGTCGTCGATGGCCGCACCTGGCCCTTTCTGGAGGGTGGCGATCCCGCGAAGCCGACCCTGCTCCTCGTCCACGGTTTTTCGGGCGACAAGGA
>Ga0182745_1003216_pt1 | contig 14195 bp, 11 predicted proteins | sample eDN3rd30CKraftBY_FD_128523 | JGI IMG/M metagenome (GOLD analysis project Ga0182745, IMG submission 128523) | Enriched backyard soil microbial communities from Emeryville, California, USA - eDNA 3rd pass 30_C Kraft BY (version 2) (version 2) | ecosystem: Environmental > Terrestrial > Soil >...
CGATTGCGACGCCTGATTGGTCTGCCGGCGAACGATGGAACCACATTACGCCCCCTGGATGAACCCGTGACCGCCCAACTGGTTCCTGACTGGTACACCAGCCTGACGGAATCATTGACCCGCCGCGTGGAGCTGCGAACGCAGAAGTGGAATATCAAGAGCATGGAACTGCAACTGGATGCAGCCCGCAGCCTCGTCCGGCCACAACTCAACTTCGTCAGTGGTTATCAGGTGAACGGATTTGGTGATGACCTGCTGGGATACAACCAGGGCACCACCGGCAACTATTTCCAAAATATGACCGCCGGAAACCAGACGGGCTGGAATGTCGGGATGAATTTCAACTGGGCCATCGGATTCCGAGCCGCCATGTCTCAGGTACGGAATTATGAATTGCGACTCGCCAAAGCGCAGCGTGTTCTCGCCGAACAGGAAAAAGAAATCACACACGAACTGGCAACGTCATTTCAGGAATTATCCCGTTCTTATGCGGCTGCGGAAACAAACATGAATCGTATGATTGCTGCCCGTGAGAATGTGAAATACCTGGAGCCCAATATCCGGGAAGGGACCATTCTGCTGGACGAACTTTTGCGGGCTCAATTGCGTCAGGCAGAAGCGGAGGTGGCTTATTACCAGAGTCTGGTTGAATACAACCAGGCCCTTAATGACCTGGAATATCGCAAGGGGACAATTTTATCTCATAACTCGATTTATCTCTCCGAGGGTTCATGGGACCCGGAAGCCTTCGACGATGCGAAGCATAATGCGGATGCGCGTAACCATGCGATTGATGGCTCGGGCGTACTGGAGACAATACCGGCTCCATTCGCATCTCCATCACCAGTGGGAGGAGTCTACTTCACCGCGCCTGAAGCACAACCGGAACTGGCTCCGACTCCGGCTGGAGAACTTCCCAGCACTTTGATTGAACCGATTCCGGTAATGGAAAAGCCATCACCACCGGTCAACGGACCAATCTATGATCCGGCACCCGGGGCATAACGGATTCGTTTGTGATCGACATCGGGCCGCGCGACTCTCGTGCGGCTCGATCTCTTTACAGCGGCCGTTGTTGCAGAATCGATTTGGCCTCGGTGGCCAGAAAAAAGGAGCCGGTAAAACAGACCAGATCTCGCGGAGTCACCGATGTTCGAGCAGCCGTCACAGCGTCCAGCGGAGTGCTGAAAAGCTTCCAGGGCTTGGTGAGTAATTTGGCGGCGAGGTGTTCAAGTTCCTTGAATTCGATGGCACGAGGATTGTTTGTGAAGCGGGTCAGCCAGATCTCGTCCATGGATTCATTCAGCAGGCTCAGCAGAACGTGCGTTTCCTTATCTCGCGAACAGGCGAAGATGACCAGTCGCTTTTCAGCCCGGACCTGCTGCACGGTTTCACAAAGGGCAGCCACGGAAGCGGGATTATGGGCCGCATCCACAATGACCAGTGGGGATTCCTGCAGAACTTCCACACGCAAGGGACAATGAGTGTTCAATAAGCCTTGTCGAATCGCTGTTTCTGAAAGTTGGAATCCATGATCACGAAGCAAGAGTGAAACCGCTGTCGCCAATGCCCCGTTTCGAGTCTGATGTTCCCCCGGCATCCCCACCTGCAGATGGCGAAAATAGACTCCCATGCCGGTGAAATCAAAATTGTAGTGTACCGGTAAGTCGGGTCGTCCAGATGTTGGCAACTGCGGCTGATGACGAAATTCCATCCCCAGGCGAAATTGGGGAGCAGACTGTTGTTGAGCAATCTCTGCGGTGACCTGCGCGGCATCGGGGTCGGTCACATTGGTAATCACCGGAATCCCCGGCTTGATAATGCCTGCTTTCTCTCTTGCGATGAGTGCCAGCGTATTCCCTAACAACCGGGTATGATCGCGGCTGATACTGGTGATGACAGTGACCAGTGGACGGCAGATATTGGTGGAGTCCAGCCGCCCCCCCAGGCCGACTTCCACCACGGCCAGATCAACCTGCTGTTGCTGGAAGTGCATCCAGCCCAGCGCTGTGGCGGTCTCGAAAAATGTCAGCGAAAAAGCCGGATCTGCCTGGCGGAGTGTCTGAGAGATGTTGTCCAGTTGATCAAACAGGTCTGCCACCTGTTTGCGGCTGGGCGCCACGCCATTCACCGTAAAGCGCTCTTCAAAGCAATCCACATGGGGAGAAGTGAATAGGCCGACGCGGTAACCGGCTGCTTCTGCAATACGTGCCACCATGGTGGCCGTGGAGCCTTTGCCTTTCGATCCAGCAAGATGTACGGTTGCCAGCGTTTCCTGCGGATTATCCAGTTCTGCCAGCACCCTGCGCATGACATGCAAGCGGAAGTCCTGAAGCGAATGGGCCGCATCCGGCGTGCGTTCATAATTCAAACGGCAATAGAGTGCGGCCAGCGCACGTTGATATCTCACGTCGTCTGTCGCGGGCTGGTTTTCCATTGGCACATCTGGAGTGCTCAACTGCAAGTTCTTTAATTCAGGTTTCCAGGATTGAAAAAATCGCGACGTTATGGGTCCCGTCGTCAATTTACAATTGAGACTGGTGTTCCGCTCAGCAGGTTCCTCAACAACTGCGATCGATCGACATCGTAGGCAATTGCATCAGGATGTCTCGGGCAGAAGAGGGGGGCAAGATCTGCAACTCCCGGCGGGCTGCATCGGCGCAGGCTCGGGCAGTGGCCAGCGAATCGTCAATGGCACCCTGTTCGCGAGCCGTTCGAGCAATCTGTCGACAGTCTTCATCAGAACCACTTTCCAGCCATCCCAGGACTTTGTCTCGGATTTCAGCGGGGCTGTTATTGAGAAGACGAATAATCGGCAATGTCAGTTTTTGCTGTGCCAGATCGGTTCCCAGTGTTTTTCCAACAGAAGATTCAATTCCTACGAGATCCAGGACGTCGTCCGCGATCTGAAATGCTTTACCGAGATTTCGGCCGTAACGTTCCAGGGCCGCCACCACGGCATCTCCGGCGTCGGCGTAACGAGCGCCAATTTCGCAGGACACGGCACACAGTTCGGCGGTCTTACCGTCGATAATCGAAAAATAATCTTTTTCGGTCAGATGCAGATTTCCGCCGCTGCGGGTCTGCATCAGTTCTCCTTCGCAGACCCGGTTTGTGGCCCGGCCAATGATCCGACAGGCCTCAACACTGCCGGTGCTGGCAGCCAGATGAAAGGCATGTGTGAACAAATAGTCTCCATACAGGACACTTGTCTGGTTGCTCCAGCGGACATGTACGGTGGCCACATGCCGCCGCACATCTGCGTCATCCAGGACGTCGTCATGGATCAGCGTGGCCGTATGAATCATTTCCACAACGGCGGCCAGAATGTGATGGGCTTCCGTCAATTTTCCCACTGCGTGCGCGGTGAGCAGGCAGAGCAGCGGACGCAATCGTTTGCCCCGAAAACGGCGAGTATGTTCATTGATGTCGTGGACAAATGGATTGTCTGAAGCCAGCTCGGATTCAAAACGGCGATCCACATCCAGCAGGGCATCTCCCAGAATGAAGCGGGTTCGTTCGAGCAATTCGTTGACGTTTTGTAACTGCGCCATATCCAACCTTATCCAACCTTCAAATTTCGCGGTCATGTGCTGTGCATTGACCGTATTCAATCGTTCTTTTTCACGGAGATTCACGGAGAAAATGACCGCTTTTTCCGCCGGATTTCTCAAGCATGCGAATTCCACCGATTTCCATTCCGCGATCGATGGCTTTGCACATGTCATAGATTGTCAAAGCAGCCACCGAAACTGCCATCAGCGCCTCCATTTCCACGCCCGTCCGTCCATGCACGTTCACCTGCGAGTGAATTCGCAGCCGGTTTGCCTCCATGATTTCAAATTCAACAGTTGCACCATCCAGCCCTAGTGAATGACATAAGGGAATCAGATCAGCGGTCCGTTTGGTGGCCATGATTCCGGCCAGACGCGCCACGTCAAGCACGTTCCCTTTACTGATCTGTCGGTTTTGAATCAGTTGAAGCGTCTCCGGTTGCATCACGATGACGGCTTCCGCCCGGGCCATGCGCGCAGTCACTTCTTTCCCACCCACTTGAACCATGCGAGTGGCTCCGGATTCGTCGAAATGCGACAGTTCAGACATGACGGTGAAGATTCCGGAAGGAGGGGAACAAACCGGCTGCGCCGGGACGAACTGGAGTTTGAATGATCCGGCACATAATAGATATGAAACGTCCTTCCAACACAGCCAACCGGCTGAAGATTCCGAAAGGATGAATAGGATTTCTCAGTGGCATTCAATAAATGAATGCTGATGAGATGCCATCCAGGCTTCGGTTCCCCGACAGGCGTGAACGGACAATGAATTCCGAGAGCCTGCACTGGAAAACCGGAAACGGCTGCCAAGGTGACCGGACGACACTGTGGATGTGCATCGATCCAGGCCTTGGCATGCAATAAATCCTGTCCCCAATCCAGGTTAGAGTCAATCAAAACTGGACGGTCGCGGGACAAAAACTTTCCCGCCAGGTTGAAATAGGCCAGATGATGGGGATAACACATCAGGCTGGCGCAGACTGCGGTGAACAAGAAACTTCGCCACAGCCAGTTCCGTTGCAAGAGCCTATCCGGAAAGCTGCTTGGGGAGGCGAGAGTGAGTGATTCGTGTTCCGACAAGGATGCCGAAGCAGGCAAGTCCTCAGGATTCATCGATACAGACCGACGAAGTTCAGAACGCAAAAAAGCCGATCGCAGCACAAATTGGCCTTTCCGGACAGGCTTTAGAGCGTTTTTGTCAATCTCGACGCGGGCACATGAGAGACCAAACTGGTCCAATAACGCAGCATGGGCGGCGATGAGAAATCCCAACGGGAGCACAGGAAAGACGTAGCGAAAATGTCGATTCATTCCCGTCTCAAAACTGGCAATGAGAAATAGTGCCAGGCAGGGAAGTCCCAATGGGAGGAGTTCGCCAATCTGTATGCGAATTCGCGATCCCGTCCGATCAACGATTGTTTTCGCCGCAGACGGAATCATGGAATTTGGCCAGGGGAGACGGTTTCGTATTAACGCTTTCCAATCGCAGCCACTCCGCAACACAAGAAGGATTAATAGCCAAGTTCCCAGCGGGACCTTCACCCCCAACCCGATCAAATAATAGGACCACCAGCCCCCCTGTCGGACTTCGCCCCAGAGATAATTGATGTGAGGACGTTCGAGATCATGCTTCTGTAGGTCGATGCCGGTGACATAGTCCAGCGGGAATGGAAGTGGAATCCTCCCCAGCCAGCTTCCGCGAAAACGATTTCCCGGTACATCCAGTTCCAGATTCCGATGTTCTCCAGATAAGAACCGGCTGTAAAACGGAACGTCCCCCAGAACCGTTCCCGTCCCCCGAAATCCATACCCCAGGTTGAGAAGCTGCAGCCCCAGTAACATGATCATCGCCAACTGTGCCAGCATCTTTCCCGTGGGGGACGCAGGATCATCCGTCTGAATTGCTCGAATCCGCCGATAACAAACCAGCAGCGGCCAGATCACCAGGAATAGCCACCAGTAAGTTTTTGCCAGCAGTGCGAACCCCAGTGTCAGGCCCGCCAGTCCGGCATTCTGCCAGTGCGAGGCTTTGAGCCAGTGTTGAAAGCGCCAGGCAGCCAATAATCCGAACGATGTGGCAGCCACATCGTTCGTGATCAGCGCGCCATGGCCCAGCAGGTTGGGTGAAAAGCACCATAATGTGGCTGCGATTCCTCCACCGATGGAGTTGGTCAGCTCCTTTCCCCAGAACCAGCAGACGAGCAGACCGATCACTGAAAACGGCAGACACCACCAGCGTGCCACGGTATACAGCCAGGGAGCAGACAGGCCGTTGGCGGCCACAAAGTCGGCCCCCACTCTCCATTCACAGCGACCCGGACTCCCTGGCACATAATGTGACCAGTCTTCTTGATGAGGCAGGAAATGAACGGGGAAGCTGGCGATTGCCCGGACGAGTGGAGGGTTCACCCGATACAGATCAGTTTTTCCAAACTTCCAGATGGCCAGGCCAGCTGGCAAATGAGCGGTTTCATCAATTGTCGGGGCAGTCCAGAAGGTTAGAAATCCTGCCAATCCCAGATGGATTCCCACGAGGAGCAACAGCCATGGCCATTCTTTTCTGGACAGGCGATTCGGTGCGGCGGGGTGGTCGGCAGCCGTGGGCTTTCCTACTATCTGTGTGTGGCGCCGACTGTGAATGTGATCGACAAATGTCATCGGACGATCTGGAACGACCTGTGTGAACGGTAAGGGCGCCCGAACAGATGCTCGGGGTCGTGGGCATGAAACTTCGGATCTCGAGCCGTTGTCAATCATTCTATGAGATTGGCTGCTCGAACGCATTAAGGGAGTGAAACGGAATGGCCCGTACAGTTCGCCTGAATATCGCATCTCCTCGATTGGTGTTGTTGATCATCACCTGCCTGTTCCTGGTGGGCAATCCCGCTTGGGCAGATGGTCCCAAACGTCCTCGTCAGCTGGCAGCGGCGGGAGACAATCCCTTTCCAGGCAGATTCCCTGCTCCGAGTCTGGATGGCGGGACAGAATGGTTGAACACATCCGGCCCGATTTCCTTGCAGGATCTGCGGGGAAAGATCGTCCTGCTGGATTTCTGGACATACTGCTGCATCAACTGCATGCACATTCTTCCCGACCTGAAGTTCCTCGAACAGAAATACGCCAACCAACTGGTGGTGATTGGCGTGCACTCCGCCAAATTCGATAACGAGAAGGAAAGCGAAAACATCCGCGAAGCCATCATGCGGTATGAAATCGAACACCCGGTCATCAACGATTCCAACATGGTGATTGCCCGCAAATACGAATTCAGCAGCTGGCCCACTCTGGTACTGATTGATCCCGAAGGAAACTTTGTGGGCAAACAGCCCGGCGAAGGGACTCGCGAACTGTTTGACAAGGTCATCGGGAAAATGGTGACCTACCACCGTGCCAAAAAGACGCTGGATGAAACTCCTGTGAAGTTCAATCTGGAACGCGCCCGGGCCGAACCCACTCCTTTGCGCTATCCGGGAAAAGTTCTGGCGGACGAAGCGGGCGGGCGGCTGTTTATTACAGACAGCAATCATAACCGGATCGTCGTCACATCATTCACCGGGGAACTCCAGACCATCATTGGCTCGGGGGCCATCGGACGCAAAGACGGCTCTTACCAGGAAGCCTCCTTCGATCATCCACAAGGTCTGGCATTGGTGGGGAACGATCTCTATGTTGCGGACACAGAAAACCACATGCTCCGCAAAGTCGACCTGACCACGAAACAGGTCTCCACAATTGCCGGAACAGGGGTGCAGTCGCACGCCCGTCCTGCCCTGGGGGCCGCACTCTCCATGAAGAGAACTTCATTGAATAGTCCCTGGGCATTACAGGAACTCAAAGGCATGTTGTATGTCGCCATGGCCGGGCCGCATCAGATCTGGCGACACAAAATCGGCACAGAGACCATCACACCATTTGCAGGCAGTGGACGCGAAGACATTATTGATGGAACGCTCCACGACGCCGCACTCGCCCAGCCTTCCGCCATTGTGACCGATGGTCAAGTCCTCTATCACGTTGATAGTGAAGGCTCAGCGATCCGTCGCATTACGCTGGGAGGTTCCGGCCGCGTCAGCACTGTTGTGGGACCGCACGATCTCCCCCAGGGACGCTCACTTTTCGAATTCGGAGACAACGATGGGCATGCGGAAGCGGTCCGCTTACAACATCCCATCGGCCTGGCCTATCACGATGGGTTTCTGTACGTTGCCGACACCTATAACGACAAGATCAAGAAAGTGGACCCACAAAAGCAGAACGCCATCAGCTGGTTGGGAACGGGCGAACGTGGCAAGGCGCTGGATCCGGTCCAGGTGGCCGAGCCAGCCGGTTTGTCGATCGCCGGAAACACGCTGTTCATTGCAGATACCAATAACCATCGAGTGTTAGCGGCAGATCTCAAAACGAAAGAGACGCGTGAACTGGTCATTGCCGGTCTGACTCCTCCTGCATCGGCGACGTCGGAAGAAGAAGAGGAGACGTTCACGGGGAAAGCAGACTCCGCACCGGCAGCCACAGTGATTGCCGGTCGACCTGTCACGGTGAAAGTCAACTTTGAACTGCCAACAGACCATGAGTTGAATGAACTGGCCCCGGTGATCTATCAGGTTAAGACCACGGATGGCACCGATTTGCTGGATCAGGAAGTGGCTGGCAAACGAAAACGGGCTGAAAAATCTGCCACAGACGCCACATTCACCTTGCCGCTGAACGGAACTTCCGGTTCAGGCACAATCACACTGGCACTTAGCTATCAGTACTGCAAACATGGAACAGGAGGACTTTGTCGATTCGGTTCACAACAATGGATCATCCCCTTGACCGTAGCCAATGCCGGAGCCAGTGAAATCACGTTGACCGCTCAGCCGGGGAAGTAGGACAAGCCTCCGCCACGACTTCGAGCGGGTGATTCTTTCATCCCTGTTTGCCTGCTGTTTTGCCTTGATATGATGACAGAATCAACTCAAACTCCGCCAGTAATATCATCCGTCAAGCAAAACATCTTATGGCTGGCAAGTGGATTATTCAGCGTCTTGATCCTGTCTCTGACAGCGTCACTGGCGCCTGTTGTCTTTAAACGGCTGATCCTGTTTCATGCGATCTTTGGAGCGGCCGCCGGCATGGTCCTGCTCTGGCTGGCAACGGAAATTCGTCCCAGTTGGAGAAAATCGTTGCCCGCCTGGGGAGCAGGATTATGCCTGCTGGGAGCAATCAATATGGGATGGCTGTCTTATCGGCAATTCCAGAAAGCACGTGCGGATTTTGCAGCTGCCAATCCGCGCGATGCAGCATTGCAGTCCATGCTGGAAAAACTTTCCGTGAATGATCCGGAATTCAAAGCACGATACGAAGAAGAGGAACGGCGAGTTCATCCTCGTTTTCAAGATTTTCTGGCCCACCGGATCAGCAGCCTGGGAGATTGGAAAACGCCATGGCCGGAAGTGTTCTGGAGTGTTGAAATTTTCTTGTCTGGATTTTGCTGTGCCGGCACCATCTGGCTGAAACGTGTTCAAACTTTCAAACCTGAAGCCGCTGTTCCTGTCCACTGAAATGTCAGATTCTCACAATGTGAGAATCTCGCAATGTCAGATTCTCACAAGGGACGCCCGACGATTTCAGAATCATCCCCCAGTGCCAGTCTCAGCCGCGGGGCACGGCGGACGGCATCAAACACGAGCATCGATTCCTCTTCATCTTCTTGAATGTCTAAAAAGTCTGACTGATCAACATCGACGCCAGCGCTCAGGAGTCGCAGATCAGGCAGGTCTGATTCATCGTACCGATGCAGCATTTCCAGAAGTTGCCGTCGTTGCTCGCGCATCATCAACCATCCGGTCATGCCGGCCAAGGCTCCCCATGTCGCCAGGAAGATCAGAGAGGTGGCTTTCAAATGAGTGCTGAGCATGGGGATGAAAGCCTCACCTGCTTGCCATGATTGATCCGGTCGCCTTGTTTGTCGATCTTCGACAGCAGCCTGAGAATGGTGTTTCGGTGCAGATTGAATTTGAAACATCGCACCCAGCCCCAGTGCCAGACACAACCCCTGAATCAGAGTCAGGCGCAGATAGAGCTGGTGAAAAACGTTCATGGGTTCTCCTGATGACAATATGGCCCGGGCATGTTTCTTTTTGTCAACACGCTCCGCAAAACCCTACCATGCATTCAGGGGCTTCTATGGCAGAACCAGGCATTCTCTATCGAGAACCAGCGATCGAGATCCTTCTTTTCTACTTGTAGTGATTGTGAGAATCGTTGAGTGAGAACGTATCCGTGCCGGCATCGGCCGCATCCTGCTTCGCGGTATGCAGTCTTTCATCAATCGAAACATTTCCACCATAGGCTCAGACGAGAGCACCTTGCTTTATTCCCGGTCGGCCAGAAACTCCCAACGAGCATAGCCTTCTGCCAGAAGTTTGTTGATTTCCTCCAGCCGGTCCGTCACTGCCGTAATTTCTTTGGAAGCCTGTTTGAAGAATTCCGGCTCCGCCATCCGGGCATGCAGATCCGCCTGCTCCCGTTCCAATAATTCAATTTTCGCTGGCCAGGCTTCGAGTTCCTGCTTCTCTTTGTAGGTCAATTTGACTTTCGCAGGAGCAGGAGAGGAGGTCTCCGATTTGCCGGAAGAGGTCTCCTTCTTTTCGTTGCCTGTTTTTGCAGTATCAACCTTGGTGGTGCTGGCTTTGGTGATGACGCGCTGCCGCAGATAATCGTCGTATCCGCCGTCATACTCCTGAACTGAACCATCGCCCGTCAGAACCAGCGTACTGGTGACGACATTATTCAGAAAGGCCCGGTCGTGACTGACCAATAAAACCGTGCCGGAATAACTGTCAACCAGTTCCTCCAGAAGTTCCAGCGTCTCCTGATCCAGATCGTTGGTCGGTTCGTCCAGCACCATGACATTGGAGGGATGTTTGAAGATTCGAGCCAACAGCATCCGGTTGCGTTCGCCTCCTGAAAGATATCTCGCAGGACGGCGAGCCCGGTCGGGAGTGAACAGAAAATCCTGCAGATAACCGACAATGTGTTTCCGCTGACCATTGATTTCAATGGTTTCCATCCCTTCCCCGACGTTCTCCACAACGGTTTGTTCTTCATCAATCTGCTCGCGCAGCTGGTCGAAGTAGATCACTTGCAGATTGGTCCCTTGACGGATGGTTCCGCTGGTCGGTTGCAGTTCTCCGAGGATGAGCTTGAGCAGCGTACTCTTGCCGGCTCCGTTGGGGCCAATGATCCCGACTTTGTCCCCGCGAGAGATCAGCGTGGAAAAATTCTGAATGATGGGACGATCTTCATAAGCAAAAGAGACATCTTTGGCCTGCATGACCAGCTGCCCGGATCGTTCCGCAGTTCCAGACTGCATTTTCACGTTACCAATGCGTTCCCGCCGACGGGCACGTTCCTCTCGCATTTTCTTGAGTGCCCGGACTCGGCCTTCATTACGGGTTCGCCGCGCCTTGATCCCCTGTCGAATCCAGACTTCCTCGATCGCCAGTTTTTTATCGAACAGGGCGTTCTGCTTTTCTTCTGCCTCGAGAAGCTGCTGCTTGCGATGAAGAAATGTCGTGTAATCGCAAGTCCAGTCGAATAACTGGCCGCGGTCGACTTCCAGGATGCGCGTGGCCAGTGCCTGCAGAAAAACCCGGTCGTGAGTAATAAAAATCAGTGTGCCGCTGTAATTCTTCAAAAATCCTTCCAGCCAGGTGATGGAATCGATGTCCAGATGGTTGGTCGGTTCGTCCAGCAGCAGGATCTCGGGTTTCTGGACAATGGCCTGGGCCAGCAGTGCACGGCGTTTCATTCCGGAAGAGAGGGTGGCGAACTGTTGTGTCCCCTCCAGCCCCATCCGCTCCAAGACCTGTTCCACCGCGTGATCTGCTTCCCAGTCATGGGCAGGATCTGGGTCCCGCTGGTATCCTGAGGCCACAAGCTCTGCCAGGTTGAGATCCTGCGTTCCAGCGGGAACTTCCTGAATCAACCGTCCAATACGAATTCCGGCGGCCGGTTTGACTTCTCCATCATCGGGAGCCAGTTCACCAGCAAGAATTTTCATCAGGGTGGATTTCCCCGCGCCGTTTCGACCGAGCAGTCCAATCCGTTCACCCTGTTCGATTTCAAGAGAAAGTTGATCCAGCAGCGGGGGACCGCTCCAAGTGAAGGAAACATCCCTGAGACTCAACAACGACATGCACAACTCCGGTGAACCGCGGAGGCGAGAGTGCCTCCGCGGCGACAGTCTATCGAGCCGGACCGCTCTGGCAAAGCAGAGCAATGGCAATGGATGCCCGCCCCCCCGGGCGGCGCTCTGCTGGCGGTCAGAGGACTGTCAATTTCATCAAGAACCGATCAGCGCCAAAACCACTTCTCAGCGTGCGGCCAAAAAGCAGTCCATCTCCGAACAGGCTGCTGCGTCATGGACCAGGCAGCAACAACAGATTCAGATTGACGTAAACCATCATGAACGACGCAAGCACGAGTGCGAGCCGTCTGAATGAACTCTACCAACAAAAACACCCGGGGCTGTCCCGGGCGCTGATCGGATCGGAATGTTTGCGATTGATCAATGCGAACAATCACTCCTCATCCCGGCGAAAAGCGCCGTGTGATCAGGACAACAACAAGTGTGATGGAAGGTATGGCTCATATCCTTATTCTTCGACCAGACATCCTCGAGAACTCCCCGCTTTCCGGTGTTTTCATGAGATTTAGAATTGAGATTTCATCACGGTCCCGTCTGACCGTTACAGCCAGCCTGGTCGAAGACGGGCGATCGGAAGTCTTCCTGCTCGCGGCCGAGACCCTGCTCTCTGGCGAAAATCAGAGGCGGGCTTGAGGCTGGGAAGTTCTTCGGCTATTCTTGGCACTGATGAGATTGAGTCTCAGTTTCATGAGTGCAATCAGCCAGCGACTTCTCCTCGCGGAATGCCAGCAATGTTGCCACGAATGTCTGCCGAACAGTGTGTTCGGTCGACAATCTTCAATTTTCGCTTTCCTTCTGGGAGATCCTGATGTCGATTTTGCACCCGGATTTTGTTCCTGGCCGGTTCCCCGAACCACGCGTCCCGACGTTTCTCGATACGGACACTTTTGAAGCGATCGAATCGTCCCCCATCTCGCACACACTTGATTGGCCAGTTTCGGCGGAAAACGTTTCTCTGGAATCGATGGTTTCACAGCCGAATGCAGCCGCAAGCTGTCCGGGCATCTGTGCAGGTCGGTGTCGTCGCAATTGCGCAGCCCATGCCGTCAAGGATGCAGCAGCTTCCACTTCCATGCGATCCGCCTGAAAAGCCGGGCAAGACGTCGATGAATGTGATCCTCTTCGCAGGCACACGATCTGCTTTGGTGCAGTCCGCGAGTGCTCTCCTGCTTTCAGCGTGCCAAAGAGATCTCCAAGGAATTCTCCATGCAGAAATTGGTCCGCCGCGTTCCGGCGAGAGCAACCTGTACTATTTTGCCAGCTCTGCTTCAATTGCGCTGATGACCTGACGATCAGAAGGATCGATAGCCGTGGCGAAACGGTTGACGATCTGGCCATCGCGGCTGATGAGGAACTTTTCAAAGTTCCAGTTGATCTTGCCACCAAATTTCGGATTGGTCTCTCTGGAGGTGAGGTATTGATAAAGCGGTGCAGCCTGCGGGCCATTCACATCAATTTTGGCAAACACGGGAAATGTGACACCGTAGTTCCGGGTGCAGAATTCTTCGATCTCTTTCGCACTGCCCGGCTCCTGGGCTCCAAATTGGTTGCAGGGAAATCCCAGTACCACCAGTCCCTGGCCCTGATATTTTTCGGATAACTGCTGCAATGGCTGATATTGAGGAGTCGCACCGCACTTGCTGGCGGTATTCACGATTAAGACCACTTTCCCGGAATAGTCTTTCAAGGAAACGGGCTTGCCGCCCAGGGAATTCATTTCGAAGTTCAGCACTTTGGGGGTCCCCTTTTCCGCAGCAGGGGTTACGGTTGTCAACGAAAACACCAGACAACAGGCCAGGAGCGGTCGAAATTTCATGTTTGTTCCTTCAGGGAGCTTCACGAGTTTGTAAAAACAACGCTTTCTTCTCGCCGGGCAAGGTGAAGTCGAACCCGCAGCTGCGGAAGAAGTCATCGGATGAGGTGATAACCATGACTTCGAAGATATTTCGACTCCGCGCCAGTTCCACACAGGCACGTGTCAGCTGTTTTCCGATGCCTCGCCCCTGCAATTCCGGTTTGACGCACAATGAACGCACTTCCGCCAATTTCCGGGAATAGATTTCCAGGGCAGCAAAACCGACCAATTCACTGTCGATGATCGCCACATAGGCGGTCGGCATCAGCAATGTCATCTCATCCAGCGTGCGGGGCAGCACGCGTTTGGCTTCCACAAAAATTTCGATGAACTCCAGCACATCATCGGCATCTTCCGACTCTGCGGGACGAACAACCACATTGAGCACAGCGTTTTCAATGGACTGCGGATTCGGGTGCGACAATGCCGGGGTTCGCTTTACTGTTAAAGGGCTGGGGTAAAGGGCTGGGGGCCGAAACCAGAGCAACTTGCTTTAGACCAGTTTGGTCTCTCATGTGCCCGCGCCGAAAGGGTTTCACTTGATGAAAGCCTGAATGCCGCGAGGCAAGTCCGCGACGAGATTGAC